>Ga0187874_10002676_pt1 | contig 13324 bp, 11 predicted proteins | sample June2016WEW_16_1_3_FD_132993 | JGI IMG/M metagenome (GOLD analysis project Ga0187874, IMG submission 132993) | Peatland microbial communities from SPRUCE experiment site at the Marcell Experimental Forest, Minnesota, USA - June2016WEW_16_150 | ecosystem: Environmental > Terrestrial > Soil >... | reverse complement strand
GAAACAAAATCTGAAAGCTTCTCCACAAAGTTTTCTGGGATAAGCCCCAGCACATCAAGAATTTCTTGAGGGGTCTCTCCCTCGATAACGACTTCCCCGAAAGGAGTTTTTATCCGTGCCTCAATCCGCTTCAATAACGTAGCCTCATTCATGCTATAAGCTACGCCTAGCCTTTTTAGGATTTGCGGCTCAGCGTTGTTTTGCGAGAAAAACCGGGGTCACTTGAGGCGGTCCCTTAGAAGTTTTGCTACTAATTCAGGATTAGCCTTTCCACGCACTTCCTTCATCACAGCGCCCATAAGCAGCCCGTTAGCGCCCTTGCCAAGTTTTTCAACCTGCTGTTTGTTAGCTGCCATCACGCGGTCAACAATCAACGCTAAATCAGCTTCCGTGAACATTTTCAAGCCTAAAGCGTCTATTGCATCCTTAACTGTTTTGTCTTCGTTCTTTGAGAGCCATGTGAAAACATCGGAGAGTGCTTCTTTAGCGAGTTCTCCTGAACCGACAACTTGGAAGATGCTTTTAATCTGTTCTTCGCTGACAGCATCAATCTGAACGCCTTCGCGTTTGAGTGCTTTCAATGTCTCAGTTAAGAACACCGCTGCCGTTGAGGCTTGGACCCCACTTGACCGAGCCATTTCTTCGAAGAAAAAAGTGTACTCCGAATCGGCAAGTTGTTTGGCTAATTTTTCGTTCAAACCAAATTGCTTAATTATGCGCGCCACTTTTTTTTCAGCTGGCTCAGGCAAGTTATCGCGAATTTTCTCAATCAATTCGTCGGTTATTGGCTGCGGCGGGATGTCGGTTTCAGGGTACATTCTTGCTGCGCCAGGTCTCGGACGCATGTACCTAGTTGTCCCATCATCCTTCGCAGCCCTAGTTTCAGCGGGAACACCTGTCACCAATTCTTGCGCTCGTTCAACCACGGCTTTCAGGGCATCTGAAACATTTTCTACTGTGTCAGCTACGAAAACAAAGGCGTCCGCCAAATCCGCGACTACGGCTTTCCTCACAGCGTCCACCTCTTCATTGGTGATCTCATAGTCTGGCATTTCGTCAGAGTGGAAGATACCACCTACTCTGCCCCAGAACTTCGCCCGGTCTGAAAGCTCAGTTCCAACTCGGAAGCCAAGCATAAGCTCCCGCTTAAGCAGTCCCGCAAAGGCTGGCAACTTTACAGCCATTACTTTTTGATGTTTGTCCACGGCTTTGCGGATGACTTTACATTTTGTCTCCTTAAAAACGCTCGAGACATCAACAAAATTCTGCTTGATTGCATCAGACTTGACGCACCGCTTGGCAAGTTCCTCTTTCACACTTATGAGCCCAAGCTGTCGGTCAACCTCATACTCGATAACTTTAGAGATTAGCTCCAGTTCTTGGACACCTTTAATCTCGATTAAGGCCCCGTTTGGCAAAGAGACGTTGAGATCTTGCCGAATCGTACCTAAACCACGCATGGCTTTGCCTGTATCGCGAAGAATCCTTCCTATAACTAAAGCGACTTCCTGCGCTTCTATTGGCGAATAGATAACTGGTCCCGTTGCGATTTCAATTAAGGGGATGCCCAAGCGATCGATACGGTAACGGATGGTTTTGCCCTCATCCTGCGTTCCCGTTTTGCGGGCGGCATCCTCCTCAAGGAACAAAGCCTGTACCGGAATGACTTTTTCTGCCGCCTTAATCCAGCCGTCAGAGGCAATGGTGCACGTGCGTTGGAATCCAGTTGTGTTGGAGCCGTCTATGACTGTTTTACGCATGACATGAACCTCATCAACGGGAGCGGCGTTCATCATCAACGAAACCGTCAAAACGATTTCCACGGCTTCCAAATTTATCGGATGCGGCGGCTCCTCATCCATCTCCACGAGGCACGAGCTGGCTTTGCTGGCTTCATAGAGAATTTTAACCCCTTTCTGGAACTCAAAATAGGCAGCAGGATCGACTTGTCCAAGCTCGCTTTGGGTTGGTCTTAGCCTTCGAAGGAAAGTGATTTCTGGCTCTTCTTTGAAAAGTTCAGGGGGGCAACTACAGAACAACTTGGTTTTGGCGTTGAGTTGCTGGTGGATTTCCAACCCTACTTTCAAACCGATTTTAGCGTAGTCAACAGCCAACTTTTTCATCTCCCTCAACGATCCTATCTTGCGGAAGCGTTCTCGGCGAGAATTCTCCTGCAATGTTGGTCTTAAGAAGCTTCAGGGCTTCATCCGGATCGTCAGTCTGTCCCAAAGCCCACATTAGTTTAACGAGCGCAGTTTCAGGGAACATGTCATCAGTCGGGACCACGCCGAATGATAGCAAGTCCCTGCCCGTGTCGTACACGTTCATGTTTACTCTACCCCATATGCACTGAGAAGCCAATGCGACAACGACGCCTTTAGACACGGCGTTTTTGATACGGCTAAAGCAGAACTTGCTGACATGCCCCAAGCCTGAGCCTTCCAGCAAAATTCCTCGTATCCCTTTTTCGACATACCAGTCGATAACCGCTGGGTCAAGCCCAGGGTAAAACTTGATTAAAGCAACCTTTTCGCTAAAGTTTGGTTTCAAAACCAGCTTCCTTGCTGGATCTCGGCGCTGGTACTTGTCTGTCAACATGGTTACTATTGTGTCTTTCACGTTGGCGATGGGGAACCCGTTGATTGATTTGAAGGTGTCCCGTCGGCTCGTGTGGCACTTGCGTACTTTCGTTCCCCTGTGAATCACTATGCTGACATCTGAAACCCGTTCATGCATGGCTAAGCCGACTTCAGCAAACGGCGCTTCCCCAGCGGCTTTCACTGCGCCAATAAGGTTTGTTGCTGCGTCGCTGCTTGGGCGGTCACTGGAACGTTGCGCGCCAACAACAATAACAGGGATGGGCAGATTCTGCAAAGCGAAGCTGAGCGCGGCTGAAGTATAAGCCATCGTGTCTGTTCCATGCGCAATAACCACGCCATCCACACCTGATTCTATCCGCTTGGCAACAGTTTCGGCGAGTTCTTTCCAGTGCTGTTGAGTTATGTTTTCGCTGTATAAGCTGAAGACTATTTCAGTGTCCACGCGGGCAACGTCGGATAATTCGGGGACGACACCGTAAAGGTCGCTTGCAGATAATGCCGAACGTACGGCTCCCGTTCGGTAGTCTACTCGGCTGGCGATTGTTCCTCCAGTGCTCATGATTACGACGTGGGGCAACGCGGGGTTCTGCTTTGGCAGAGGCGGCGCGGCAAACGCGGGTTTGGTGCCTTTTCCGGCTTTTTCGATTTTTTCCTGTGGCGTTATACGTAGGCCGATGTTGTAGCCGCTCTTGATTTTGATTATAACCACGGTGGCTTCGCCGAGTTCTGAGCGGGGAATAAGTATACCTTCGTAGGTTTTGCCTTTGCTGGTGATACGAATGATATCGCCGACTTCGCAATCTGCTTTTTTCAGCGCTTGCAACGCTGAGCCTCGATAACCTGAATTTTCAAGTTGACTCATACTTGATTCACCAATTGTTTGGATACATAAACTCCATCGCGTTCGTAACCGAAACGCATGTAATACCTTCTTGTTCCTAACGCACTGATAACTAAAAGCTTTTTGAGACCGAAATCCACGCGTGCCATGCGCTCGGCTTCCTTCAGCAAGTCAGCACCGAACCCCTTATGTTGCCACGCGCCCGCTGAATGCTTCCCGACTGGCACCAACGGTCCGTAAACGTGAAGTTCCCGAACAATTGCCGACGGCGACGTGGTGACTTCTGACCTGTGAGCTTTGGCGGATGGAACACGCAGACGCAAATAGCCAAGCAAAACATTGTTTTCTCTATCTTCAGCTGAAATAAAAACTTCCTTGCCTTCCGAAGCATCGTAGCATAAGCTTTGAATCTGGACTTTTTCCAATTCCGGCTTAACGTTGTCAACCATCAATCTATGGCCAACCTCTCGGCAGCGGATGCACTGGCACCTGCCGCCTTGCTGGCTGAGTTTTTCCAATGCTAATTGGCGTAGGTTGCTTTTCTTGACACCGGCAAGGATCAAACCGGAAGGAATGTCTCGTTGCACCCGCATAACGCGTATCCATGGTGGAATGAACCGTTTGATTTCAGCGATAAGTTCCAAGGCTTCTTCAGTTGTGTACGGTGTGTAAGCCCCTTTCTGGTACCATTCATACGCTTTTGTCCCAGCGATGCAAAGGCACGGGTAAATCTTAACCATGTCGGGCTTAAATGCCGTGTCAGTGAAAACCTTCCTGAACGCGGCAAGATCCCGCTGCCTGCTGGAGCCAGGAAGCCCAGGCATCATATGATACACAATTTTTAGGCCAGCGTCTTTGGCTATGCGTGTTGCTTCTTGCACGTCGACTACGGTGTGGGTTCTTCCGACTAATCGATAAATGACGTCGTCGGGGTTTTGCACGCCTAGCTCGACGCGGGTGACGCCCATACCGAGTAATGAATCAATATGAGGCTGTTTTGCCCAGTCAGGCCGAGTCTCCACGGTTATACCGACATTTCGCACGACACTGGTTTCAGCGTTGACTTTTGCCTCTTCCAGGCTGGCGGATGCTTTGCCTGTTATTGCGTCTAGGCAGCGTTGAATGAACCAGGTTTGGTACTCTAAAGGCGTGGCTGGGAAAGTGCCGCCCATGACAATTAACTCGATTTTGTCAACCTTATGCCCTATCGCTGTAAGTTGGTCAATACGGCTTCTAACCTGCAAGTACGGGTCGAAGTTATTTTGAGCGCCGCGCATTGCAGCTGGCTCATGACCAGTGTAGCTTTGCGGGCTCCCCTGCGATGGCCCCCCTGGGCAATAAGCGCATGGTTCTTGCTGCGGGCACGGATAAGGCTTAGTCATGGTTGCGACGACAGTGACGCCGGAAATAGTGCGAGTTGTTTTCCTGCGCAAAAGGGGCAGAAGCCGTTTAGTTTCTTGTGGCGTAAGAAGGCTAATTACATCCGCGTTCGACGGTACCCCTAAAAGCTTGTATTTGGCCGCCGCCTTCATTTTGAGCTGGTTCAAATCGTCATGAGTCGCCTGCGGCATGTCTTTTAACATCTCAATGATTTCTCGCAAGGCTAAGGTTTTATCCGTCAAGTTAAGGAACCAACATATGGTTAAGTCAACGGATAGATAAAAGTACACTAAAGCTAAAGAAACCTTAAGGCTTGAAAAAACAGTTTTCGCCGACGCTTACATCCAGTTTTGGCCCGCTTTACGTTGCAGAATTGTACGTTTCTCGTAGTTACGTCTGTTTCGGTTTTTTGGGCTTGGCGCTGTTTTCTTCTGCGCCTGGATTTTCGGCGTTTGAGACCTGACTTTTCCAGCTTTCGATAAGCTACCGTGAGTCGGCATTTAATACACCGTGCACATAAATCATGACTGCCTCACTTAAATCTTTACCCGTTAAAGGGCGCCTGTGTGTGATGATCAAACTGCTTTGGGAGACTCCTATGTTTCAGCCTTGTTACGGATCTAGCTTTTTGGTCTGTTTCCATCTAAAGTCAGTTACGCGTTAGGGAGCGAAGCTATATGTGGGAATTCTATTTTCCTATTTCAAAGTTATTTTACTAGTTTTGTATGTAATCGCCCTAGCTCGCACACAAGTACGTGTTTCAGTTGTTCCTCTTCGTCAAGAATCCTCTCGCAAAGCAAGCGTGTATCCGTATCATTTTCTTTCGTCGCCTCCAGAATTATTTCCTTTAATGTTGATACGAGATCGTTCTCCGACTTGATATCAAGCTCAACCATTTCTTTCAGCGAGCTTCCAACGTTAACCGGTGGCGGTTGGGTTGCAGGTAATCCTTCAAGAGAGAAGAGACGTTCGCCAAGCGCCATCCCACGTTTAACTTTCTCAATAGAGGCGTCTTTGAAAGTATCTTTTAAGCTGGGATTTGATGCTCTTTCCAAAATCACGTACTGCCACAAGTATCTTATGCTATCGCCCAGCTCCAAGGTAATTGTTTCATTCAACAATTCTACAAGTTCTTCTGTCATAATTCCAACAATTCTATTTCTGTTGAATAATGCTTTAAAACTTGTGATTAAGCCAATTGCCCAGTCCTTATGCCGAAAACCAGTCTTAAACAAAAGTTAGTTCGTGACTCAAATCCCAAAAAATTATACTTTCAACCTCAAAAGGGAGGTAACACCTACCTTCATTAGAGACAAACCATTTCTAATAAAAGAAAACACTGATATCAAAGGTTGGTTTCGTAGCCACCCTAAATCTTAAGGGAACCGGAAAATAAAGTGGCTCACAAGCGGTTGCCGGTAAGCTCAAGGGGAGAAAAACAGTCCTTTTCGGCAAACTCTTTCCTGCAAAGTATACGCTGAGTTAATAAATCTTATATTCACAGCGATAGGAACATGAATCAATCAGGAGCCACAAGGCTAATGGATATGCGGAAAATGCAAAAAATAAAAGTCAACCAAAAATCTCTTCAGCCCGCAAAAATATCAGCCTTAGCGATTTGTTTTGTGATTTTGCTTTCTTTGGCGGTAACGCCTCTAAATGCTCAGCTCAACGCAGCCAGAAACCTGAGTGGAACGTGGCAAAGCTCCTCTTCAGGAATGTATTATGAAATGGATGCCTTCGGCACTGGCATACGCCAAGCGGACGTAACAGGAACGTTTGCAATGGACATAACTCAAAATGGCAATCAAATAACCATTGCTCTGTATTTGAACCCAATAAGTTGGGTCGCAGACCCCGCGTTTCTACAAGAGTACGGTGGCATCACTGGTGCTCCCCCAGTTGCTGGAGAAATTGATTTCACTGGAACCGTTTCAAGTTCCGGTTTCACTGCAAGTGAAACAGGTAGCCAATTGACTTCCGAACAATTAACTGGTACATTCACCACAAATATCATAACTGCCACATTGAGCGGAACAGCTGAAACAACAGATCAAAATGGCATAGTTGTCACATTAACAAGCTCATCCACGTCAGCGCCAACTCAAGCTCCGACGTCTCCTTCAACAACAACCCAGCCGTTGGCCAGTCGCTACTACGGCAACATTGCATCAGTCAATGGCCAAGCGTGGACAAATGACGCAAACGGAAATACACCTCTCTCTACGGGTCAAATAGTAAGCGGCACCGAAATTCTGACTGGAAGCAGTGGGATTGTTGCTTTTGAGCCGCCTAATCAGGGTGGAACTGTATACATAGGTCCCAACAGCGATGGTGGCTGGGTGGGGCTCACTTCGGAGCCTGCTCCAGACAACGGAATCCAATACATCATTTATCCGCCAGTGTCAAGGGGAACTATTTTTCCGAACGGCGCGGAACAGTTGACTGAAATGAAATATACCATACCGTTAGACATTGCACTTGCAGTTCTGGTTTTCAGTCATCCTCTTGGAGAAGCCGCAGCTGTCGCCCTTTTTGTTGAAGGCGGAGCCTTTCTAATACCCAACGGAGTCGCTTACGTCAAAGAAACCGTGTCGCATTTCTTAGCTGTACCTCAAGGGGGACTTGCCGGCGACAACACCGAGTATACTGTTAACGTTTCTTCAAACGGAACAACCTTAGTTCAAGTTATTAATGGCCCCGTGATATTCATGGATCCAGTTACAAATAACACCGTAACTGTAGAAACTAATCAAGCTTTAACGCTTCCAGCGTTACAGCAAAGCGGCTTTACAGAATCCCAGTTGCAGTCTTACGTTTCAGCTTTGGACCCCGCTTCAGTGAATCGCTGGTGGACGCAAGGATCAACCGACGCTTTCTCCCTGAACGGTTTTATGAGCCAATCCGCCATAATAATGATTTTGGCCGTGATAATAGTGATCGTGATAGCTGCGTTAGCTGCCTCAATTACGCGAAATAGAAGGGTAATAAGACAGAGACATGCAAGTGAATCGTCTACTTCGGCACCAAATCCAGAGAGTGCCTCGCTAAATATCCTGCCATTCAAAAAAAGATCTACACCAGCACCTCAACAAACAACTGAACAGCCAAAGCTTCTGTTCTGTCCTGATTGTGGGCAAAAACTCCCATTGAGCAAAAAGTTCTGTCCCTACTGCGGTCACGATCTGAGCATGCAAGGAAAGCAAAACGAAGATTGAATATTTAGCTAGCGGCCTTTACCGTTTTTAGATGGCTGAATAATAGATTGTAGGAAGCCGGGTAAGCAGGTTGTCTGCAGATATGAAGACTTTACTTAGTCACCCAGTGAAGTCAAGTATGTAGATGCTTCTGGGCGATTGACCAAAAGTCTGCTCGGGTGTTACATGAGTGAAATTGTTTGAGCTGTATAATTGGGCGTAGATGTCCATTAAAGTGACCGTTTGGTTGAAATAGGCTAAGTGGTTCCCGCCAGTTTCAGTTGTGAATAGGAATTTCACGTTGTACTCTTTGCATCGGCTGATTAGAGTGGAGATGTTGAAGGTTGGATCTATGATTCTGGACCAAGGATACGCGTACGCATGGATTTGGGACCCCCCGTCTTTTAGGAGGTAAAAATCCACTATACCTTTGCTGAAGTAATTGTCGGGGCAAAGCACCGTTATCGATTGGTTTCCGCTGTCATGGGCTATGGCATATACAACTGCTTTTTCCAACGCAAAAGGCGCTTTATCAAAGTTTATCCAATAAACGGTGTCATTTACGCTGTAGAAAAGGGACAGGCACGTAAAAACTATCAGCATTGAAGCACCCACTTTCGCCAAAGCTCTTCTGTTGAGGCCACGCAGTTTTGTGAACGTAACTGTAACAAAAACCGCAGCTGAAACCGCTAAGACTGGGAACAAAGGAAGAGCGTAACGCCAACTTTTGTTGTTAACCAAGGTGTAGAAGACAACGACTGTGATGAACCATATCAAAAGGAGTTTGTCAGGCTTTTGTCTCCTGATAGCGAACAATCCCAAACCTAGAAAGCCCGAGATATACATTAGAAGCGAAATGGGGTGAATGGTGGGGTATATGCTGTTCATTTCAGTCAGGTAATAAAATGGCTTTATGGCTCCTCCCGTGGTGTCCATTCCCATAACGCTCAGCCACATTCCCACGTATCGCTGAAAACTGTAAACAAAATAAGCGGCGGCGACCAACAGCACCAAGATTACCACAATGTAGATTTTTCTTGAAAAAGGCCTTTTAAGTTGACTTCTACCGAAAAACAAGACAGTGAAAAACATCACAAGTAAGGCGACGACAACTTGGTATTTGACTAAGAAGCCGAGGATTAGGATTAGACCGATAAGGATTAGCATTCTGTCCTTATGGGTTTGCAGCCAGAGGTAACAAAAGAAGATCGCGAGGACAAAAAAGAACGTCATCGCTATGTCCAACATGGCAAGATGGGAAGCGTAAAAGTAGCCCGGCATTAGGCTCAAAAAAATTGAGCCCAGCAACGCAGTTTGGCCATCGTAAACTTTGTAAGTGAACTCAAAAACTGCCCATAGAAGTAGAACGGAGAAGAGGGCGTCAATCAATCTAGCGGAAACGACGCTTACACCAAAAATGTTGTAGAATAGAAAGGTTAGGAAATCATAAAGCGGTGGATAGAACAGGTTACTCGAGAATTGCTTGTACATTCCGAGTTTGAGGAATAGCCCGTTATCAAGATGGCCGGCTTCATCCCATTGGATAGGCATGTTTGAAAGATTTAAAATCAGAAAGGCTACAAGAATGCTAAGGTAGCAAATAGCAAAAACTAAGAAGGCTAATCTGAAGTTACAACTTTTTTTCAAGAGCCGCAAAAATTCTCTCTCTTGCATTTACCTATGAAGCTGACTCTTTGTTGTTGGTAATTGGTTCGATTGAAATTTAAGGTTTGTCAAAATGTGGTCATCCAAAAAGTTGCAAGAAACACAAAGGTTGAGTGCTTAGATGGTGAGATGGATGAATCCACTTTTAACGACACATAGTTTTCTAATCTTGAGAAAACGAAAGTAACTATACAGCAACATTTAACCAACACCCTCACCTATTTTTATTGCCTCACCGAAATTGAGCACCCATAACGACGGACTCAACAGAGGAACGCAAGAAACACAAATCTTGCACCCATGACGATAGGGTTCTACCCAATTATGGAACAGGTGAGGCGCGGGCGAAAGAAAAGTCCCATGCCGAGAGAACTTAGCTAAGCAAAAGGCAACGCCCAGCTATGCGGTTAAGCGTTAGGTTACATGGGAGACAAAAAGCCCGTAAAATAGACTTTAAACAGCTTTCATTTAGTTATAAGAGAAAAGAAGAAGGAGATAAAGGCAGTGTGCACACTTTTTCTTCCATGTTAGAGTTGCCTGATGAGCTGATCACGCTTGTAGTAGTCTTATAGAATTATGAATGCCGGGAAAAAAGAATAACCGCAATTCAGGGATATGCAGAGCTTTAAGGATTAAACCAAGCAGAAATGCGCGGAGACCATCACAGTTGCGCTTGTTTAGAAATAAGACAATGATTCAAACGCTTTCTTTGGCAACTTTGTCCTTAGCTAATAAGTATTCGACATATTCCTTTAATGTGCGGTTGGTTTCTTTTGCTCTTTTCTTGATGTCTTGATGAACCTTATCGGTGACTGTTATGCATTTGTATCCTTTTCGAGGCAAAAACATCTTCTCCTGAGTACTTTACCGTACAATTGAATATATAATTAACGGTGAAGGATAGCTGAAAAAAAAGCGTATATCGTGAAACCTTATATAAATACACATACGCTAACTAACTTGAGAGGGAAACAAAACGCCGAGAAAAGGCTACAAAAGCATCACTGTAAAAGCTGAAGTTTACGATTATTTTTTTAACGAGTGGCTAAAGGTCAAAGAGGAATACGCCATCAAAAAGGGTATTCGTAGCTTCTCAGCTTTCATTACCTTTACCTTGGCTCAACTGATGAAAGAAGAAAAAGAATCCTCAGCGAAAGAAACTTAGAGAAAGTAAAATGGGTAATAATAAGATAAAGCTCGAGTTTTTGTTGTATCCTTTTGGCACCAACAAATCCTTATAATAATTTTCATGTTCAAAATAAGCCATGAAATTTTGAGGCAGAACCTATTTGACTAAATGTCCTAATTGTGGAAAAGAAGTTTCTAAGCCTGATAAATTATTAGAAAACGAGATGTTCCGCATCGAAGTTTATACGTGCAAAGAGTGTAATTGCTGCTTCAAAGTGATGAAATAGTCTTTCCTTATGGTTTATAAATAATTAACAGACCGTTATGCTCTTCTAATGAAAACCTTTTATTCAGAAAGATTTCGATCTGTTCGCAGTCATAATTTCCTTTAATTTTTAACTGAAAATTATCCGGTTTTCTTTGTTCGATAAGAACTGCAGTTGGCTGGAGCAAATGCTCAGCTTCTAATTCTTTTAATAGTGCTATCGCTTCAGCCCGTTTCATGCTTTCCCCCGAACCCCATGTGGACGTACATTATTAATAAGACTTTGCTATATACTCTAAAGTAAATTGCACCCAGTTTTCATTTATGATACATCGATTGTTCTCGGGAAAACTAATTAATTAGCTGAAGGCATTAGAACCATTAAACCAATGAAAAAATGAAATTGGGAGTTCAAAAGGGTGATACCGACCCAAATAATCAAAAATGAAAGTATTGTCACTCTTAAATTCCTAGTTCCTATTAGCCATGAAGAACTGAGCCGTGAATGATTTGGATTTAGAGAAGAAGATTGAGCTTATCTGCCGACCTCCCACTGAAGAGGTAATCACCCCAGAAGACCTGCGGAAACTTTTGGAAACTGAAGAGCATCCAATAGCCTATAACGGTTGGGAACCGTCGGGTTTAGCGCACTTGGGAACAGGCGTTATTTGCGCCTACAAAATGAAGGACTTCGCTGAGGCGGGCGTTCATTTCAAGGCATACTTGTCCACATGGCATGCGTGGCTAAACAACAAGTTAGGCGGGGACTTAACTCTTATCCGTAAAGCCGCTGACCTGTTCAGGCATTCGTGGATTGCCCTCGGCGTTCCCGCTGGAAAAGTTGAATTCATCTACTCCGACGAATTGTACAGAGATATAGATTACTGGGCAAAAACAGTCATAATTGCAAAAAACCTAACTATTGCGCGAACCACACGCACATTGGAGATAGCAGGCAGGAAAGAAGCTGAAGCTCATTACGTTTCAGACTACCTTTACACGCCTATGCAAGTCGCCGACATCTTCCAATTGAAAGTGAAAATTTGCCAGTTAGGCATGGACCAGCGAAAAGCGAACGTCGTTGCAAGGGAAATTGGGGAAAAAATAGGCTGCTGGAAACCCGTCTGCGTGCATCACCATTTGCTTCAAGGTTTAGAGAAGCCTTCCATTTGGCCGATTCCTGAGGGGCAGGAAAAGGAGGCAGTGGCTTCAGCAAAGATGTCTAAGAGTAAACCGCAGACATGCATCTTCATCTATGACACGCCTGAAGAGATTAAGCAGAAAATGGCGAAGGCTTTCTGTCCAGAGAGAACCGTCAAGTTCAACCCAGTGCTTGACATATGCAAATACATTATTTTCCGTGAGAAACCCGTTTTTGGTATCGTGCGCCCTGCGAAGTTCGGGGGAAACACTGAGTTCTGCAGTTTCCAAGAACTTGAATCGGCTTATGCAGAAGGCAATCTGCACCCAATGGATCTTAAAAACAGCGTTGCAAATGAACTTGCAGACGTGTTGGAGCCCGTTAGACGCTACTTTGCAAACAACAAGGAAGCCAAAGACTGCTTAGAGACGGTGCGGCAAGCTAGGGTTACAAGGTAAAGGCGTTGTCAACAAGGCTTCAAGAGAAACTGGAAAAGCTTGAACATCTCTTAGCTAAGCTGGCTGAAGATGCGGCCAAGGGTAAGCCGATAGTTGTAGAAGGCAAAAAAGACGCGCAGGCTTTGCAGGATTTAGGCGTTGAAGGAGCAATTATAACGGTGAAAACCGGCGGCAAATCCTTTCTTGAATCAACCACGGAAATAGAAAAACTAGGCGTTGATGCAGTTATTCTTTTTTTGGATTTTGATAGGCGAGGGAAAGAAGGAACTTTGCTTTTGAAGCGTGATTTGGAACGAGCCAAGATAAAAGCTGAAACAAGATTTTGGCGGGAACTACAGGCGTTGGTTGGTCGAGAAATCCAGTGTATTGAAAGCTTACCCGCCTACTTGAACACTCTACAACAAAAAGCTAACTAACAAATTTGCTGCCGCGTTTGAGCAGAACCCTTTTTATAAACCGCTAATATCCCTGTAAATGGCGAATTCTTATGCCTAAAAATTATGTTTTAGAAGCAATAAAATCGAGACGGGCGATCCGCAGTTACGAAGATAAACCCGTTCCTGAATCGGCAATCGAAACGATGTTGGAAGCGGCAACTTATGCTCCTTCCGCCATCAATATCCAACCGTGGAATTTCACGATAGTAACT
>Ga0187874_10002675_pt1 | contig 13325 bp, 11 predicted proteins | sample June2016WEW_16_1_3_FD_132993 | JGI IMG/M metagenome (GOLD analysis project Ga0187874, IMG submission 132993) | Peatland microbial communities from SPRUCE experiment site at the Marcell Experimental Forest, Minnesota, USA - June2016WEW_16_150 | ecosystem: Environmental > Terrestrial > Soil >... | reverse complement strand
TTCGGCAATTCGGAGCAACCGTCACCCTATCGACTATCGCGCTTCGGAAAAATCTTCCGTTAGGTTCAGGGAAAGGTGTGTTTTCCCTTGACAAGCCCTTATCATGGATGTCCCACTTCAGTAAACCGTATTGGGGCTACGCCAAATCTTCCGCGCGAATGGGCAGTTGGCGGATGCGCTTGCCGGTGGCGGCGAAGATGGCATTGCACACGGCGGGGGCGATGCCGGGCGTACTGGCTTCGCCGATGCCGCCGGGTGCCGCGGTGCTGGGAACCAGGTGGACTTCCACTCGGGGCATCTCATCGATGCGGACCACGTCGTAGTCGAAGAAGTTGCTTTGCTCGACACGGCCGTTCTTGATGGTGATGCCGCCCTTCAACGCGGCGGAAAGTCCAAAAGTGATTCCGCTTTCGATCTGCTGCGCCACGCCGGCGGGGTTCACCACCTGGCCGCAATCGACGGCGCAGACTACGCGGTGGATTTTGAGTTTGCCCTTGACCACCGAGACCTCGGCGATCTGAACGGTGTTGCTGCCGATGTTGTTGGCGACGGATATGCCGAGCGAGTGTCCGGCGGGAAGCGGTTTCGCCCAGCCGGCTTTTTCGACGGCCAATTCGAGCGCGGCCAGCGTGCGCGGCGATTTGGCGAGCAGGCGGCGGCGCAGTTCAACGGGATCTTTTCCGCCGGCGTGAGCCATTTCGTCGATGAACGATTCGCCGAAGAACACGTTCTGCGAGTAGCCGACGGAGCGCCAGTAGCTGACGGGAATGCCGGGATCGACGTTGTGATAGTCCACCTGCATGTTGGGCAGCGTGTAGGGGCCGTTGTGAATGCCTTCGACCGCTGTGCCGTTGCCGCCAAACATGGTGCAGGCGATGGCGGTGGTCCAGACGGAGGGCCAGCCCTCGGCGTCCAGGCCGGCGGCGAATTTGCAGTAAGACGCGGGACGATAGGCGTCCTGCTGCATGTCGTCTTCGCGGGTCCAGGTGAGTTTGACGGGACCGCCGATAGCTTTGGAGATTTCGACGGCTTCGCCCATGTAATCCTCGCGGGCGCGGCGGCCGAAACCGCCGCCCATGTATTCGGTGTAGACCGTGACCTTGTCGGGCGGCAGGCCGGTCCTGCGCGCGCCGACAGCGCGGGCGGTGCTCTGGCCCTGCGTGGAGGCCCAGATTTCGCAGGAATCGGGCTTCACCCAGGCGGTGCAGTTGAGCGGCTCCATGGGCGCGTGGGCGAGGTAAGGCGTCTGGTAGACGGCCTCCAGTTTTTTGGCGGCGGTGGCGAGCGCGGCGGCCGGATCGCCGTCCTTGCGCATGGACGCGCCGCCGCCTTGCTCGACGGCGTCGATGAACGACTTGGTGATGCCGGGGGTGCTGAAGGCGGCCACTCCGCCTTCGTTAAACTGCACCGTGAGCTTGCGGCGGCCTTCCATGGCGGCCCAGGTATTCTCGGCCACGACGGCGACGCCGCTCGAAATCTGCACCACGTCCTTTACGCCGGGGACGGCTTTGGCTTTGGTGGCGTCGAAGCTCGCGACCTTGCCGCCGAAAACGGGGCAGCGCTCGATCACCGCGTAGAGCATGCCGGGCAGGCGGACGTCGAGGCCGAAAGTCGCGGAGCCATCCACTTTGGACGGCGTATCGAGGCGCTTGGTGGGCTTGCCGATGATCTTGAACTGCGACGGGTCCTTGAGCGCGACGCCGGTGGGGACCGGAAGCTTGGAAGCGGCGTCGGCGAGGCTGCCATAGCTGAGGCGCGCGTTGGTAGCGGTGTTGACGACCACGCTCGATTCGGCGCGGCACTGGGATTTATCGACGCCCCACTGTTGCGCGGCGGCCTGGACGAGCATTTCGCGCGCGCCGGCGCCGGCCTGGCGCAGAGTGGTCCACGAAGAGCGAATGCTCTGGCTGCCGACCACGCCCTGGTTGGCGCCGTACTCGCGGCTGACGCCGGGGAACTCGGTGCGGATTTTGGTCCAATCGCATTCGAGCTCTTCGGCGAGTAGCATGGAAAGCGATGTGACGGTGCCCTGCCCCATTTCGGCCTTGTGGATGAAGAGCGTCACTCTGTCGTCGGAGCCGACGTGCACCCAGGCGTTGAGCTTGGAATCGGTGGAGGCGCCGGCGGCGGCCTTGTTGCGCTCCGGGATGTAGAAGCCCACCAGCAGCCCGCCGGCCGCGGCAGCGCTGGTGCGGAGGAAGCTGCGGCGATTGAGGGCGGCGTTCATCGGGCACCTCCCGCGGCGCGTTTGATGTCGGCCGCGCGGTGGATAGCGCGGCGTATTTCTTCATAGGTCCCGCAGCGGCAGATGTTGTTGCGCATGGCTTCGTCGATATCGGCGTCGGTGGGGTTCCCGGTTTTGGAAAGCAGCGCGGCTGCGGTCATGATCTGGCCGGATTGGCAGTAGCCGCACTGCGGAACGTCCTCCTCGATCCAGGCCCGCTGGATTGGATGGCTGCGGTCGGGCGAAAGGCCCTCGATGGTGGTGATTTTCTTGCCGGCGACGGCGGAAATGGGGGTCACGCACGATCGCACGGGCTGGCCGTCGATATGGACGGTGCAGGCGCCGCACAGCGACATGCCGCACCCGAACTTGGTGCCGGTCATGCCGAGCGAGTCACGCAAGACCCAAAGCAGCGGCATGGCGGAGACGGCGTCCACGGACTGCGGTTTGCCGTTTAAGGTGAACTTGACTGCTGGCACAGCTTACCCTCCTCTGAGTGCACTCGTTAGAGAGAGTATATGCCAACGGCGGGGCGGGTGGTGCTTGCTCGGCTCGCGTGGTGGGTCTTCGGGCGAAAAGGGGACGCAGTTTCGAACGGCCTTTCTGGCCCGCTAACGGTCAACGCGCACCAATCGACCCGGCTCGATTGCCTGAATGCTGACGATGCAACTTGGGACTAGAGGCATCAGGTCCACAAGCCGGTTTGACTTGGCGCGAAAAATGATGACCGCGATTTTCCTGCCTGTGAGGTTCTGCTCGTATTCGAGGCCTTTGTCCATCGTCAGGAAGACTTCGAATCCTCCGTCCTCGGCCAACGAGAGCAAGGCCCCGTTCTTCCTGCCGGCAAGCCCGGCCTCTGGCACGGTGTGGCATTCAAATTCGGGGAGTGCGTACTTGAGCTTTCGGGGGAGACACTCGTCCACAAGGACCTTCATCCCAGTTGGCCAACGAGCAGCGACTTGGCGTATTCCAGCGCGGCGACGGCGGATTCCTTGGACACGGTGGGAAAGTCATCGAGGAACTCATCCAGCGTCTGTCCGCCTTCCAAATAGTCCAGCAGGGCCTGGAACGGGACACGCGTGCCTCGGAACACGGGAGTCCCACCCAATATGTCCCGGTCCCTGACGACGACCTCATCGACACGTGAGATTTTCATATGCCCTCGGACATAGTGTATCTCTTAACCAATAGAGCCAGAGTAGACCCGTGTCCCGGCCCTGGCGTCGCCGTGGTAGACTCCGCACGTGATGCGACGTCGAACTTTTCTCACTCTCGCGCTGGCTGCCGCCGTTTCGGCGGGGCTGGCGCATGCCGCGGCGGACACCATGGCGTTTACGGTTTCCATGCCGCAGCCGGCCACCCATACGCTGCATGTGACTTTTCGCTGCGAAGGGTTGAAGGGCGAGTTGCAGGATTTCAAAATGCCGGCGTGGTCGCCGGGATATTACGGGATCGGCGACTACTCGCGCAACGTATCGAACTTCCGCGCGGAGGATGGCGCCGGACATGCGCTGCCGTTTGAGAAGACGGCGAAGAATACATGGCGCGTGGTGGCGGCGAACGCGCCTGTGGTCGTGCTGAACTACGACGTGTTCGGCGCCACTTCGTTCGCGGCAAACACCTATGTGGGCGAAGACCGCGCGTATCTTTCGCCATCGGGAGTGTTCGTACACGTGGCGGGCGAGGTCCAGCACCCCGTGACGGTGACCATTCAACTACCGTCGATTTGGAAGCAAATCGCGACGGGTCTCGAACCGGTGAAAGGCAAGCCGGGGTTGTTTGCGGCGGCGAACTTCGACGTGTTGTACGATTGCCCGATCCTGATGGGCAACCAGGAGTATTTGCAGTTCGCGGTGAAGGGCGTGCCGCACTACGTGGCCATCGAGAACGTGAAAGAAGACGTGGACCGGACGAAAATGTTGGCGGACCTGAAGGCCATGGTGACGGCGGCCACGCAGTTGATCGGCGACGTGCCATATCAGCACTACACCTTCCTCATGATGGGACGCGGGGGCGGCGGGATCGAGCATTCGAATTCGTCGTCGAATCAGTTCGACGGCAACAGTCTGAGCACGCCGACCGGGTACCTGCGTTGGTTGAGCTTCATCTGTCACGAGTACTTCCATAACTTCAACGTGAAGCGCATACGGCCGATTGCCCTGGGGCCGTTCGATTACGACCAGGAGAACCTCACGAATATGCTGTGGGTGTCGGAAGGACTGTCGGTGTATTACCAGGACCTGGTGCTGGTGCGGGCGGGGTTGATGACCAAGGAGCAATATCTGGACAAGATGGCGGCGGCGATCGGTTCGTTCGAGAATGCCTCGGGACACCATTACCAGTCGGCCACGGAATCGAGCTGGAACACCTGGAGCACGGGATCGGGAATCGGCGGCGACCGGAATACCACGATCTCCTATTACAACAACGGGGCGATGTTGGGCGCCATGCTGGATCTGAAGATCCGCGCCGGCAGCCAGAATCGGAAGTCGCTCGACGATGTCATGCGAGGGCTGTACAAGAAATACTATTTGGAAAAGAAGCGGGGCTTTACGGACGCCGAATTCCGGCAGGAGTGCGAGAGCGCGGCGGGCGGCGGCATGGCGGAAGTGTTCGAGTACGCGGCCACTACCAAGGAAGTGGATTACGCAAAGTACTTCGCGCTGGCGGGGCTGAAGCTGGACTCGACGGCGGCGGAAGAGCCGGGCGCGTACCTGGGAGTGGATACGCACACGCAGGAGCTGCCGCCGAGCGCGGTGCCGGTGGGTGGCGGGCGCGGCGCCGCGGGCGGCGGAAGAGCCGGGCAGGCGATTGGGGCGGCTGCCGGTGGCGCAGCGCGCGGCGGCGGTGGCGGCGGACGAGGCCGCGGGGGCGTGCCGATGACGCAGTTGGCGGTGACGGATGTGGCGGCGGGATCGCCGGCGGAAGCGGCGGGGCTGAAGGCCGGGGACCTGATTCTGGAAGTGGATGGGTCGGCGGCGGCTACGGCGGCGGTGTTGAACGATGCGCTGACGGCGAAGAAAGCCGGGGACAAGATCAAGCTGCGGATCTCGCGCGGCGGGCCGGAGCAGCAGATCGAGGCAACCCTGGTGGGCAACGTCAAGAAGACATACAGCCTGGCTCCGATGGCGGGAGTCACAAACGCGCAGTCAGGGATTCTGAATAGCTGGTTGAGGGCGGGGCAGTAGGACCGGAGGGGTGGGGCGGACCCCAGGTCCGCGGTCGGCCCCCTGGCCGACCTGCTGGCTGTTGAATGAGGTCGAGTTCAGTGTGAGGATGCGGGTCCAGGGGGACCCGCGCGGACCAGGGGGTCCGCCGCACAGCACACTTGCGATAGCAGCACGGTGGGAATGCGTGAGGGGTCGGAGAGGCGCAAGTAGAAATAGGCGATGCCGGCCAGACCAAGCATCAGGTCGGGGGTTTCGTTGGCGGCGGGGAGGCCGCAGGGCCAGGGTAGGCGGCGGCGTTCGAAGAGGTCGATGGCTTCTTGCGCGACTCGCTCGGCAGTGGCGAGCCAGGTTTCTTCCCCTAAGACTTGGGAAGCGTGGATGAGGAAATCGGCGTTTCCCAGCTTGCCGTGGCAGAGCGAGTAATTGGCGGGCGCCATCGCGGGGTCGGTCGTGCGAGCGAGGGCGATGCGGGCTTCGGTCAGGCACTGGTCGTCTTTCAGGATCTGCCAGGCGCGCAGGCGGGAGAAGCCGATGCCGACCGCGCCGTGACACCAGAGCGCGGGATATTGCGTGGGCTCTTCGCGGAAGTCGGGCCAGGCTTGCCGGTGCGGATCGAAGCAGGTTCGCTCATAGCGGAAGGCTTCCAGGGCGGCGGCGCGGAAGCGCTCTTCGCGGATGATCTGCCAGAGTTCGAGCAGCGCCCAGGCGATGCCGGCGGCTCCGTGCGAGATGCCGGTACAGTTGCGCACGGCGCGGATGGTTTTCCAACTCCAACCTTCCTCGGCGCGGGTGGCTTGGGAGAGCAGCAGGTCGCCGTGGCAGACCGCGGTTTCGAGCAAGCGGGCATTGCCGCCGGCGCGGTAAAGGCAGAGTAAGACGATGATGGCGCCGGCGCTGCCGCCGATGAGATCGAACATCTCCGGGCGTAGCGCGGCGGCTTCGAGGGCCTGGGTCTCGTCGATCTCGCGGCCCATTTGCGAGGCGGCGAAGAGGATTCCGGGAGCGCCGGCGTACAAACCCGAACCAGCGACCGGCAGTTTGGAGAGCGCATGGCGCAGGGCGGCTTCGGCGGTGAGGCGGAAGATGCGCTCGCCGGTGACTTCGGCGAGCCGCCACAACGAGAGCGCGATGCCGGCCGTTCCATCGTAGAGAAGCGGGCCGAGAGAGGCGTGGACCGTGGCGCGGCCCTCGGCGCGGTCGGCGGTCCAGTTGCAGCGCCCGCGGCTCCAAAGCGCATCGCGGCACAGGCGCGCGCCGATCCGTTCCGCGACCTCGAGGTAGGAAGCTCTCATGCGGCGGGAAAAGGGAACTCGTAGGTTTCGGGCGATGCGGGGCCGAGCCACGGCGTGTCGAGCGAAATCCCGCGCTGTTCGAACTGGCGGCGCAATTCGTCCAACCGTTGTGCCACGGGCTGGCCGTGCGAGCGAGTGACGGCCTCCGCCAGGATGCGGGAGCGATGGCTGCCGAAACTGTCGCCTGGGTCTTCGGCGAACCCGAGCCCGTGGGCCACCGGTTTGGTAAACAGCGGCACCGTGCCGCGCAGCCACGGGCGGACCGTGGGATAGATCTTCTCGATGAGCATCGCCACGATGGGGTAGGATCGCCGGCTGACGTAGAGAATGGCCGGATCGCGCCGCGAGTAGTGCGCCACGTGGCGGAGGCACTTGAACCGGAACGGCACCTGGAAGCGGTTGAATTCCCGCGTGAGCGTCTCCATCAGGAGGGTCACGCCCTGGGGCGCGATATTCCAATAAATGCGCAGGGTGGGAACGTTGGCGCCAAGTTCTTCGAGGGCTTCGCCGAACGCGAAGTAGAAGGCTTTTTGCAAATCGGGACTGCCGGGTGCGATGAAGACGGTGATGGCATCGTCGGGATCGGGTCCGCGGTCGAGGCCGCGGGTGGTGACGTACTCGCCCGGGAGGAACGAGCGGGCGGCGCGGCCTTTGCGCGCGAGCACCAGGCCGTCTTCCAGGCGCTGGTCGATGGTCCAGCCTTGCTCCCACGCGGGGCGGCTTTGGTTGGCGGCGATCAAGGCGGGGAGGATGTCTTCGCTCCCGGCGATTGTGGGTGGTGGCGGATCGAGCATCGAGTGGTTATAGCAGCGATCGCAGAGCAGCCGGGCGAGTTTGGCGGTGTCCTCTATCCGCGGCCATTCGGCGGCCATGATGGCTTCTAGCTCGCGGCGCATGTTTTGGCCCCCAGCAAGTCCCCGGCGGCGCGCTCGGGGCGCGTCAGGATGTTCAGGCTGGCCTGCGCCAGACGGACGGCGCCGGCGGTAATCTCGTCGGCTCGGATTAAAGCTTCATAGGCGGTCTGCACCATGCGGGCGCCGGCCCAGCGAATCACCGGCACGAGGATATCGGAGACGGCGACGCCGGTTTCGTGCGCGTAGGTTGCCAGGAAGGCCGACAAGGCCGGCCGGATTTCTTCGATGGGATGTTCCTCGGGGGAACGCACCCAGAAGCTCAAATAGGATTGCAGTACCGTGCCGGCGTCCCAGAGCGGGTCGCCCCAGCAAGCGAATTCCCAGTCCACCATCGACAGGCGGTCGCGCGCGGCGGAGACCAGGCAATTGGAAAGTTTCCAATCACCGTGAATCAGGGCCCGCGCGCGCCATTGGCTGGCGAGCGATTCGAGCGCGCGTCCGAAAGCCGGGTAGTTGCGCACCAACCTCACCAGCTCGCGCTGTCCTTCGGTGGCGTCTTCCAGCTTGTCGGGGTCGGCTTCGTGGATCGAGAAGAACCAGGAAACCGCCGCGGGAAAAAGTTGGCTGATTTCCGGGGAGCGCGTTTCGCGATGCAGCGCGGCCATGGCGGTGGCGGCCAGGCGCGCGGTTTCGGGGGAAAAGCGGTCGGGCGCATGATGCAGAGTGGTCTGGTGAGGAAGGAATTTCAGGATGAGGACGGAATGGAGCGGATCGTAGCCGTAGGATTCGGGCACCAGGGGGCGCAGCGGCAGGAAGCGCGGGTCGGTGCGCACGTGCCAGTAGAAAGAGGCCTCGCTGTCGATGGATTCGCGTCCCGCCGGCGTCCACTTCTTGGGTTGCTTGACGAGATACTCGCGCGATCCGCAAGTGACGCCAAAGTTGTAGTTGCGATAGCTCAGATTGCGGACGGTGAACTGGCCGTCCACCACCGCTTCCAGGCCGGCGAAATTCCGCTCGACCAGGTAATGGAGAACGTTCGCCTCCGTCAGGAACATGGGGCGGAAGACTTACGCAACCGGCGGATCGAACCACCCGGCGACACGCGCCTGTTTCTTCTTCTTTTTTTGATCGGTGGTGACGCCGGTGCAACCCTGCGAACAGACGTCCACAAAGGAGCACTGCGGCGCCTCGGTCTGCTCCTCCTTCTTCTTTTTCTTTTTCTTCTTTTCCGGCTCTACGGCGTCGACCACGCTTCGATACTGCTCGAGAATTTCGCCTTCCAACAATTCAGCAGCCACTGCGACGACCCTCCTTTAGGGTTCAAACAGACTATCAGAATCGCGGGGAAAACACAAACCCGCGAGGGGTGCTAGGGGGGCTACCTGGGCGGAAGATTTACGCAACCGGCGGATCGAACCAGCCGGCGACACGCGCCTTTTTCTTCTTCTCGGCTCTACGGCATCGACCACACTTCGATACTCTTCGAGAATCTCGCCTTCCAACAATTCAGCAGCCACTGCGGCGACCCTCCTTCGGGTTCAAACAGACTACCAGAGGCGCGGGCAAAAGACAAACCGGGTCGATGGCCGGGGAAAGAAAGAAGCTCATGGTTTGCCGGTGGAGGGCTTCAGCATCCAGATTTGGCCGGAGCGTTCCAGAAGCGTGACCAGCAGCGCATCGGGGGCCAGGACAACGGGGAGCCAGGCGGAAGGGGAGGTCATGGCGGCGGAGCGAGCGTGGAAATGCGCGACAGCGAAGGGAGGGCCGATGGGCCGCTTGGTGCTGCGGTCCAGTTTCTGCGCCCACACGCAGTTGTGGCCGTCGCGGTCGGAGCTGAAATAGAGCAGGGCGCCGTCGGGCGACCAGTGGGGATTGGGATGGACATCCGGCGATGCGAGCACGCGAATCCACTCGGATTGGGGCGGTGGGAGGTGAGGAGCGAACGGAGCCACGTAGATCGTGAAATCGGTGGCGGTGCGATGGGCGCTGAAAGCCAGCCACTTGCCGTCCGAAGAAATCGACCGCGGGAGGTAGTCCAGGTCCGGAGCGGCAAGGCAGTCCCATTCCTCACCGGAGGCGGCATCCAGGATACCGATGGAGACGCGGGTGGACTTGCGCGTGATCAGGCCCAACTTGCCATCCGGCGACCAGAACCGGAACACGCAGTCGGAACAGAGGCGGCGCGTGGAACTACCATCGAAGTTGGTGAGGAAGCCGCCGGGGCTGTTGCTGTCGTCTTCTCTCCACGCGACTGCGTTTCCGTCCGGAGTGATGCGGGCGTCGGTCTTGCTCTTGCCGCTGGCGGTCAACTGCAACTCGCGCCCATTGGACAAATCTTTGACCCAGACTTCCCATTGGCCGGTGCGGTTGGACAGAATTGCGATTCTTTTTCCATCCGCCGAAACGGATTCTATGACGGTATTGGAGATTCCCTCGGTCAAAGCGCGGCGCTCGCCGGTGAGCTTACCGGTGTTGGGATCCAGCGGAACGCGGTACACGTTTCTCTTGCTGGCAAGACTGGAAAAAACCACCAGGCCGGCTTTGGAGACGGCCGGCGACGCTTCATCGGAGGTTCCGGTAGTGGAACGGCGGGGAGGCGCGAGCACGCTGCCGGTTTTGGGATCGATGCGGATTTCGCCGATGGTTGGGATGTCCCGCGTCTCTGAAGCGAAGTAAACGCGATCGCCGCGCCACGCGAAGGGATCCAGCATGCTGCCGTCTGAAGGCATGGTTGGACAGCGCACCGGCGCACCGCCAGCCACCGGGGCAATCCACCAGTCGCCGGTATTGAAATTGTTGGCGTCCTTCAATCCGACGAAGAGAATCTGCTTGCCATCGGGGCTCCAGACCGGATGCACGGCGGCGGCGAAGTCGGGCCGCAGTTCGCGCGCGGTGGAAGTGGCCAGATCGAAAATGAAAACCTTGCCGTTTCCGGCGCGCAGAGGGAACGGCTGGGCGACACCGGCCCACCAGGCGATCTTGGAGCCGTCGGGCGAGAACCTGGGGCGCCTGCCGTTGCCGGCGATCTTGCGCTCGCGGCCGCCCATGGCGGGGACCATGTAGAGGCCTCCGCCATCGCGCGTCGAGCGAAAGACGATCTGGGTTCCGTCGGGAGAGAAGTCGGGCTCGGAATCGTTGCCAGGGTCGTTGGTAAGGCGCAGGGGCTCGCCGCCGGCTACCTGTTTGACCCAGATATCGAGGTTGCCTTCGCCGCTGCGATCGGAGGCATAGGCCAGCAGGGTGCCGTCGGGCGAGATGGCGGGGTCGATGTTGAGGCCGGGATCGTTGGTTAAGCGAATGGTCTCGGCGGGCGGTTGTTCCGCGGGGGCGAAGATATGGCGGCCGCGTACGGCCAGGAAGATTACGGCGACAGTGGCGATGAGCGCGGCTGCGACGGCCGAGTGCAAAAGCCAGCGCGCCGTGGCGGGACGGCGCCCCACGCTTTCGAGGGCCTGTTTCACTTCCGCCATGCTCTGGAAGCGCTCTTCGGGATTCTTGCGCAGGCAGCGGGCCACCACGGCGTCGAGGGCCTTGGACACCTGCCGGTTGGATTTGCCGGGTGGCGGAGGATCGACGTGGAGAACCGCCGAGAGCACTTCGATTTTGGTCCGGCCTTTGAAAGCCGGGTGGCCGGTGAGCAACTCGTAGAGCAGCAGGCCGAAGGCGAAGATATCGGAGCGCGGGTCGACCGCATGGCCGAGGGCCTGCTCGGGAGACATATAGGGCGGGCTGCCGAAAACCATGCCGGGTTCGGTGTGGCTGTCGGTGTATGCCAGCGTTTGGGTGGAGGCCGATTCGGTATAGGCGGAGACGGCGGGGGCCGGCTCGTTCAATTTCGCGAGACCGAAATCGAGCACCTTGACCAGGCCGCCGGGCGTGACCATGACGTTGCCGGGCTTCAGGTCGCGGTGCACGATGCCGGCGGCGTGGGCGGCCATGAGGGCGCCGGCCACCTGCACGGCGATGCGCAGCGCTTCTTCCAGGGGCAGCTTGCGGGCGCGCAACACCTGGAAGAGCGTGGAGCCTTCCACGAATTCCATGGCGATGAAATCGGCGCCTTCCCATTGGCCGATGTCATAGATGTGGATGATGCCAGGGTGGTTGAGTGCGGACGCCGAGCGGGCTTCCTGGAAGAAACGGCGCTTGTAGTCTTCGGTGAGGCGTTCGGGCTTGAGGAATTTGAGCGCGAGGTATCGGTTCAGACGGGTATCCTGGGCCTTGTAGACCACGCCCATGCCGCCGGCGCCCAGCTCTTCGACGATCCGGTAGTTCGCAACGGTCTGTCCGACCACGGTGTTTTTGTCATGGTAGCGCAAGTGTGTGGGGCAGTTTGATCCGAGCGTTGGACGAGCGCCCACGCGGCCGGCGAACAGGAGGGCGTCTGACGGGAGGAACGCGCGGCATTCCGTGTCCGGGCTCTTGGCCTCGCGATCCGGCAAGTTTCCGAAAAACCTGTTTCACAGCCGTTATCGGAAAAAGACGGCGTCAAGCTTGCCTCGGCCATCGTTCATTTGCCGCGCCCTAGCGGGTGCAGCACCGCGAAGATACTAATGAGCCGAAGGCCTGGGAACCGGCGCGGACGCGACGGGGACCACACAGGACTTTCAGTTGGCAGTCGGGCGCTCGACGTGGTCGATGACCAGGAATTCAACGGGGCCTTTGGCGGATTCGAGCTTGAGGCCGAGCTGCTCCTGGACCGCGGCGAACACCGAGGGGCCCGGAGACTCGGATGGGGGCGCACCGGGGGGCTCGTCGATGAATTGGAGCCGGATGTCGAATAGGCCAGACAGGGCCGTTCTGTCGAGTACAGGCTGACGCGCTGCGACGGCAAGGACCCGGACCAGTTCCGAAATGGGGACACGGCTGCCTTCCATGCGTACTGCCGCGGGCGATGGCGAGATTCTCATCTGTCCGCACGGGGGTGCGGCAGCCTCGGTTGTAGGGCACTCCCCGTCCTTGGGCGCGGCCAGCTTGGGGCCGTTCTTGTCGACAACCAGGGCGTAGACCGGAGTTTCGCGAGTCTCGCGATGAACCCTCATTTGAAAACGGTCTTCCAGCAGGCTTTGCAGCATCAGCATTACACGCGCCCGGTCAGCATTGTCCGCGGCCTTCGCGTCGATTTCATACCAGTCGGTGTCGATCCAGTCGGGCCCGCCCACGATCTCCGAACGCTGGAAACCATATGCGTTCATGATAAGCAGCTTGACGGGAGCAGTGGCGACTAGGCGGCCTCCTGGCATGGGACGGACGGCCATGGGGCTCCGATCCGCGAAGAGCTTAACAGACGCCACTTCGAACTTAGGCCGCTCTGCAGACTGAGCGAAAACGGCGGCGACGACGAGCGGCGCGGTGACGCCGGCCAGGGCACCAGCCCGTAACGGAGAGCCTCGACCTGATCGGGCGAAAGATGCCAAGAACGACGTAGAGATCATGGCAAGCTCCTTTCCGAAGTTTAACAGCACACATCGTGGGCGGCCTATTTCGATTTCGCGTGTCGCCCCCCGGAGTTGGTCCGGTGTTGTACCGCCCGCTTGGGATATGTGGGCTTCTCGTCCATTGAGCCAGGCCGGAGCCGTCGGGGAGAGGTGCCGTCCGGTGAGGTTCGACAAGAGCCTGTTTGTCTGCCCGGTGGCACAGTAATCCGAGCGTGCCGTGACACGTTTGCTAGCCTGGATTCCCACGCAAGTTTCGTGACCTAACGAGAGCGGCCTGTCATCCGAAAACCAGACGAAGGCGTTTGCCGTCGAGCCACGGGATCGGCAGGTCCGTCTTGTCGAAGCCGGCT
>Ga0187874_10002674_pt1 | contig 13326 bp, 22 predicted proteins | sample June2016WEW_16_1_3_FD_132993 | JGI IMG/M metagenome (GOLD analysis project Ga0187874, IMG submission 132993) | Peatland microbial communities from SPRUCE experiment site at the Marcell Experimental Forest, Minnesota, USA - June2016WEW_16_150 | ecosystem: Environmental > Terrestrial > Soil >... | reverse complement strand
TATTGTACAACTTATTATGGAATGATTGTTGCTTTATCTCAAGAATTTCATAGATTTTCCCGTTCAATGGGAGCAGATTATGAAGATGTAATTAAGGGAATAATTTATTTGCATAGTAAAGCATTTAATAAGCCGCCAGCTTATCCAGATGCTATAGGCGGTCATTGTGTTTTGCCAAACATAGATATTATTTTAAGTTGTTATGATTCTGAATTGATTAAATCATTGCTTAAATCAAATGATAAACGCAAAGAGGAAATTAAAGACCCAAATATTCGGATTGAAATGGAAAGAACTAAAGTTATAGTTGATAAATTTTGGAAGGATTTGCATGATAAAAATAGGAAAGGTAAATAAATGAATGAAATTTATGCTTGTTATATAGTCTATAATGAGGCAGATAAAATAGCAATTAGTTTGAATTCTATACTTCCCTATGTAGATAAAGTCATAATTATTGATGGTGCATTTGAGGATTTTAAACACGATAACCCTCAATCAACTGATGGAACGAAAGAAATTGCAGAAAAAATTTGTGGTAATAAACTTATATGGGTTGATTGTCCTAAGAAAAAAGATAAATATATTCCTTGGATTTTAGAATCAGAAAAAAGAGAAGCATATTTAAAATATATACCAGTAGGAGCATGGTTTTATATTCTTGATGCCGATACTATTTGGTTTGGTGACATTAAAACATTATCTGATAAATTAAGAAATAATGATACTTTAGATGGTAATATACTTGCTTTTGTAAAATTATTAAATTTTTGTCCATTACTAACAGAAAATCCATTTGTTCCATTTCCACCTAAACTTGTTAATATTAGAAGAATAACTGATTGGTTTGAAGATTTGGAAAAAGTTTTAGATAAATGGGCTTCTGATAAATCTCCATCTCGATTTAATGATAATCCAATATCAAATATACTATGGTTTGGTTATTATCAACATATTTATGGAATTTTTAAAAAAATAGATGGAATGAGGTATGAAACTCAATCTAAAATTTTCATTAATGACAAATCTATAACATCTTTATTATATGCTACTCCACCAGTTGGAAGAAAATGGTCTTTTGCTCCTAATATTCTTGCTATAAATATGAAATTTCTTTATTCAGTTAATAGATACTTTTCAAATGGGGTTTATAAAAACAACATAATAAAAGATGAAGAAGAAAAAAAGGAGCAGATTAAATAATGACAATTAAAATAGGAAAAAATTGTAAAATAGGAAACTTAAAATTGAATCCTAATTATGATGAAATAATTATCGGAGATGACGTAACTATAGGAGACAATGTTAGAATAAATGTTAAGTACCTAAATATCGGAGAGAGAGCAATCATAGGAGAAGGCTTTACTATCGAAGGGAGACATATAGAAATAGGTAGAGAATTCCATAGTGCCGAAGATTGCACAATTGGTGGCGGTTCATGTTTTGAAAAGCCAAGTTTCCTTAAAATAGGATACCTATGCCATATGGATACTCATACATTTATCAATACATCAAGAGCAGTAAACATAGGAAACGAAGTTGGCATTGGTGCAAATAGTAAATTGTTAACTCATGGTGCATGGTTGAACTTTTTAGATGGATTTCCTATTCAATGGGGTCCGATAACTATAGGTAATAATGTTTATATTGCCCAAGCTAATATTTTGCCAAATGTAACTATAGGCGATAATGTGGTAATATCATCTATGTCTCTTGTTAATAAGAGTTTGCCGTCTGGATGTTTAGCAGGTGGAATTCCATGTAGAGTGATTAGAGAAAATTGTTATCCTAAGAAACTTGATGAAAAACAAACTGATATATTGATTGATGGTTTAGTAACACACTTCATGGTTGACATAATGGATTGCAAAGATACCCCGAAGAAAATTATGCTTGATGGCGGAAACAAGAAAAGGCTCTATGTGGATGACCGAATGACATTATTTGATTTTGAAACTATGCGTATTGATGGTCCAGTTACAGAATTAACCGAAAAGTTTAAAAACGAATGTCGTAGATATGGAATTCGTTTTCGTTATTATAATGATAATGGATTGTATAAATCATGGTAATCAAAGTAATAACTAATTCTGTTGGAACAAAATATAATATACCATATCCTTACAAAACTTTTCCTGAATTAATAGGTGGAGAAACTCATTACGCTTTTATGGCAGTTGGTGCTTTATCAAAAGTTTTGTCTTTAAATATTAAGGAAGACGATTTGATAATTTTTAATATAGGGGTAAATGATTGCATATTTAGAAAAGATAAAGTTATACAGTTAGATGTTCTTAATGGTTTAATGATAGAAGCCGAACTAAATAAAGATTATGCATCAATTAAATTTTTATCTAAAAAAATATTGTATGTTTTGAACAAAAAACCTGATGAATTATTTCAAATATTAAATTTTGAAGAATTTGAATTTTACATTGATAAAATGTTTAGTAAAGTTTCTAAAGGAATAGTTTTATCTGTACTTTGGGTTAATCCAAAATCTAAAATTATTGGATGGGGATGCAATGAAATTATTCAAACAAACAATATACTTAAAAAGAAAGCTAATCAATACGGATTTGAATATATAGATTTATTTTATCCGCCATCAATGACCTTTGACGATGTTCATCTAACAGAAGAAGGACATAAATATGTTGCCCAACAAATAAACGCAAGGTTTAAATAGGACAATAACAATATATGTATAGGATTGATAAAAGATGATAGATGATGCACCTATATATTGGAAAGTTAACCGTTCATTTAATACCATTGAACGAAATGTTCATATCGGTTATAACCGATTAAGTAAACTAAGAGCAGGTTATACACCTAATTCGCCAGTTAAAATGGGTTCTAATATTCATATTCGTTCTGGAACAATAATCTATGCAGGATGTGAAATTGGTGACAATGTTCATATCGGGCATAATGTTGTTTTGAGAGAATTCACCAAGATAGGTGACAACTCAAGCATTGGTTCAGATGTTGTATGTGAAGGATATACAGTTATTGGTAATCATACAACTGTTCATGCCCAGACGCATTTGACAGCACTTATGTTCATAGGTGACTATGTGTTTATTGGACCAAAAGTTACAACTGCAAACGACAGGTTTCCAAGATACTATCGCCCAAATCTTGCTGGCGATTTAGAAGGACCATTCATAAGTAGTGAAGCAATCATATGTGCAGGTGCAATTTTGCTTCCAAAAGTTAAGATAGGTCAAGGTGCAATTGTTGGGGCAGGTTCAGTAGTAACTAAAGATGTTGAGAAATATACTATGGTTTTCGGGAATCCAGCAAAGTTTTACCGTAATGTCCAAGACCATGAAAAAGTAAATAGAAATCCAGAACCAAAAGGAAGTACATGGCGATGAATATTTTAATTACGGGAGCAGGCAGAGGAATAGGTAAAGCGATTGCATTGCAATTTGGCAAGTGCGGATTTAATAATTTTTATCTTACATATAACAAAACTAACATAAATGATGTGTTAGATTTGGAAGAAGAACTTGTTGAAATGTGTAATGCAGTTTGGCATATACAGATGGATGTAACTAATAGAAAGAGTATAAAGTCAACGGTTGATTTAATTCAAAGCCTTCATGATTTTAAACTTAATGTGCTTATTAATAACGCTGGAATAGTCAGGGATAGAACATTTGAAAAGATGACTGATGAAGAATGGGATGAAGTAATAAACACTAACTTAACTGGAACATTCAATGTTACAAAGGCGTTTTTACCGTATGTGCAAGATGGCGGATGCATAATTAACATGGCAAGCATAATCGGCGTAACAGGAAACTTTGGTCAATGCAACTATGCCGCTTCTAAAGCAGGCGTGATAGCCTTCACTAAATCATTGGCTAAAGAATTGGCTAAAAGAAACATCAGGGTTAACTCTATATCGCCGTCATTTGTTGATACTGACATGACTCAAAGAATGACTCCCGAACAATACGCTAAAGTGATTGAACGCCTGCCGTTTAAGCGTATGGCTACAACAGAAGAAATAGCAAAGTTCGTAAAATTTATAGCTAAAGACGCAACATATTGTACAGGAGAGAACTATGTGCTCGGTGGACTTCAATGATAGATGAGTATGAAGAATGTCCTTATTGTGGAGAAAAATATCAGAAGCCAAATGTTCCTAAAAATTGTACTAAATGCGGTATGTGTTTAATATGCCCAGATTAATATTTTTTAATGTAAAAGAAGTTCGGGAATTCTTATCATTAAATGGCTATGTGTTTACTTTGCGTAAGCCAAGAAACGAAGGGGAAGCACTTGCTGTAGTAGGAAATTATTATAAAAATGAACCGTTTGGAAAGGTTTATGTGAAACTTATAAAAGAAAACATTACTCATGCACACGAACTATCTCCCTATGTGCATGGAAGTGGAATAAAAGCATCACTTACTTTAAATGATATGTGCTATGATGATGACTCACATCAATGGTTTAATTTGGCAAAACATATGTCTGGCGAACAACTTAACCTGTATTTGGTTACAAAGGACATGACAAATTGGTATAAAATTAAATAACTGTTTAAGCGATAGGTTTATATAGGACTATGATATTATATTACTTGTTGATTAATATGGCAAATAGAAGAACAACAATATTTACATATCAAGATGAAGTTGTAGAAGAAAAAGAAGTTAATAACAGGGTTGTTTTAAGTAAGCAATGCTGTTTAACATGCGGCGGAAACAAGAGGATTCAATGGGTAGAAAGGCAAGACGGTAAGAAAGTAATCAAGGAAGCCTGCCTTTACTGCATAACTAAACATCATACATATGCTAATGAGATTGACCACTAATGGCATTTGATAAAGCACGAGTTGGCGAAAACCCCATACTTACAGAATACAAACCTAAAGAAAAGGAAATAAAAGAACAACTAACTGAGGATGATTTATATGAATAATACCATAACATTTAAATAGTTGATTGGTCTATTAGATTAATAGGTGAATGATATGGGAGAAGTAAAATATCTTGCTGGTATAACCGATGGCGAAGGTTATATAGGTTTAAATATTAAAAAACAATTAAGGGCTAAACAAGCTCATAATAAAAAATTAAAAGGTTATTATTATTCGTGGTCTGCTCATATGACTATTTCAAATACACATAAAGATGTTTTAGATATTTTATCTGAAGAATGGAATGTTGGAAGGGTTAATATATCTAAAACTACTGAATGGCTTAGAAAACACGGAGAAAATGTTAAAGAAGCATATGTTTGGGCTATTGAACCAAATGATATGAGAAAGATTCTTCCAGTATTAGCTCCACATTTACGAATAAAACAGAAACAAGCATATTTATTAATTGAGGCATTAGATATATTACAATTAAGAAGAAATAAAACTTTAGAACAAAAACAAAGAATAACTGAAATTTATAATGAAGTAAAACAACTTAATAAAAAAGGTAGATTTTAATGACAGTAAAGAGGAAAAAAATTGTAAAATTTGAGCGTTATCAACATATACCAATATTAACAAGTGGAAGAATAGCAAGGTCATTACTTGGTAAAAAATTAGTATTTACTATTAAAGAAGATGGCGAAAACGTCAGTATATGGATAACCAAAACTGGAAGAAGAGAAATCATTCATATCGCCAGCAGAAACCAAGAAGTGGCGGCAATGGATATTAAAGTTAGAGTCATGAGAACAGAAGAATTTCCAAAGATTTTAACTATGCTTAGAGATAACCCGATGTTTAGAGTTGTAGTCGAAGAATGCAGAAAAGGCAGAAGCGTGACGGGAATCAAGACTTATGACCGTGACCAACTATTCGTGATTGCCATTTATGATACTGCAATAGACAATTATCTGGCAGAGACACTTATGTATCAGACTACATACCATTATGGACTTAAAGACCAGACAGTAAAGATGTATGCTGAGACACGCCACCGAACAATTAAAGACCTGCTTAAATTCAAGAACCATGTGCTGGAATATTGTGACTCGGTTAAAGAAGAAGGCATGGTTTGCAAGACATTCGATGATGACGGTGAAATAATTATGGCTAAAGTAAAACTTGATATTCCTATCCCAAAAATAGTAAAAATTAGAGAAGGACCCCCAATATATCCATCTATGCCTGATGGTGAAGTTTCAAACTCAATTGATAAAGCCTATCAAGAATTAGGTGATGAAAAGTTTAAAGAAGTAAAGTTTGCTATGCCACTTATAGCGAAGTATGTAGGTGAAGCCGCAAAAGAACATCTTTATAGTTCACCAAAAGATAAGTTATTTAATTACTATAAAGAATTCTTAGAACGATATGTTAACCAAAAGACTTAAATAGTCGTTTGTATATTATACTTATGGTGAAAGTAAATGTTAGAAACAATAACCTGTAAAAGATGTAAAAAAGAAGCAACTGTGAATAAATGTGGTTATTGTAAAGATTGTGTTTTAGAAATGAAAAGAATTTCTTGGAAAAAGTCTCGTGAAAAGAAAAAACTGAGATATAAAACAGATGAAGTATATAGAGAAAAAGTTAAAGGTTGGTCTAACGCTTATTGGATTAGAAATAAAGTTAATTGTCTTTTAAAACATAATGATTGGTATAATAAAAACAAAGATAAAATATTAACAAAAATAAAAACCGAATCAATGGTATTAAGACTTCAATTAATACTTGATTTAGGTGGAAAATGTAAACGATGTGGAAATGATGATATTGATGTTTTAGAATTTGACCATATAGTTCCTCTTTGGTCAAAGAATCGGGAATATGGAAATATTTTACGTGAAGTTAAAAAATTTCCAGAACGATTTCAGCTTTTATGTGCTAATTGTCATCGTAAAAAAACATTAGAAGATTTGGAGAGGATGACTAAAAAATGACCGAAGAACAATACAAAGAAATAATAAATCTTTTAAAAGAAATTAAAGGATACCTTAGAACAATAAGTAATAGCACTTATAGAGAACAAAGTCATGGTTCTGGTTGCGATGATAGTTTACCCGATTAAGAGATGATTGTATGGTATGCCTACTGCATAAATACGGCGAAAAAATATATAAAGAAAAAGTAACTATTAAAGGAAACTCTGTTACAACAAGGGCTGGATATGTTAAGAAATGCAAAGAATGTGGCAAGGAAAAATTTGAAGTATTTTACTTTAATAAGAGGAATAGAAAATGAGAATCCTTAAACTGAGAAAAAGTAGTGGTTGCATACTTGAAGCTATAGAGTTTGACAACGGTAAAGTAGTGGCGTGTTGGCAGACTGTTGTTCCAGAAGTAGCTACATATGATAACTTAGAACAATTTCTAAGTGTAAGAACAAAAGAAAGAGGTTATGAAATTGTCGAAAATCGTGAATTTATTTAAGCGATTATTTAAACGAAAACAAAAAAATGATGTTTCACCTAAAGAACGTGAAGACTTAATTAAAGCAATGAACGCTTTAAAAACTGAACCCTGTAAACCTTTTGTGCCTGTTCACCATATGCCACACAGTAAACTTTATAAGCCACGAAACGCATATCAAAAACGTCTGTGGAAGAACGATAAACCATTGCCTAAACATATAAATGATGAAGGGGATGAAGAATAATGAATAACGAAGTAGATATTTGGGAACTTATGGCGTTTATGATAGCAGATGGCGTAGCTAAAGCTGGTAAAATAGAATTAACCTACGATATGGTTATAGCCGCTAAAGAACAATTGCACATCATTAATGAAGAATACATTGTTAGAATATACTTTACGACCATTGATGTAGCCGTAATGAAGGACATAAATAATCGGATGAAGAAACTCATTGATGTCAAAATGGAGCAAGGTTTAAATAGTGGACTTGATACTATACTAACTAAAGAGGATTGAAAATGGTAAATAATATAGTTTCGTTGAAACATACAAAAGTTGAAATTGCAAAACCAGAAGCAGAAAAGATTTTGCAAGCTGGAAACCCAGCAATACCAAGATTGAGCGTAGATATAATCAATAACAGGTGGAGAGCCTACAGCAAGTGCGGTACAATGACGGACTTAGACCCTGAAACAGCCAAGTTAGTTGAAGCCGCTTTAGAAACCATAGTTAATATGGATATTCTTTGTGACCAAAGAGATGTCTATTATGGTTTAAGGGGCAAACATGCTGATTGGACAATTTCGGGTCATCCATTAGATACGATACAGGCATACGATGCTTTTGTCGGCGGAATAATGGAGAAGCTACAACTTTGGACAGGTTATACGATGCAATCATTAGGCGTTAGGGCAGGTCCAAGAGGATTCATCACAGGCGATGACCGAAGCTATTTCAAACTGCCAAGCGGTTTAGAAATCAAGGTATCAGCAAGCCCTTCATTAAAGTTTAATCTTGTTGATGAGGGAGTAGAATTTAAGACTCAGGCAAGAAAACTTATCCATTATGAAAAGTCGGCAGGTATGGATGCATTATTGGTTAATGATATGCCTACTATGCTTGAAGGCGTGTTCATGACAAGTCAGGGTTATGCTGTTGAAGCCGCCACCAAGCTACATGCAGACATGGAAAAGCGTGGACTACAATTATATGTTCTTGGTGATGCAGACCCACATGGAATGACTATTCAAATGATGTATGGTCGTGCAAGCAAAAGCAATGCCTACATGCCAGACTCATTTTATCCGAAGAAAGCAACTCTATTAGGGTTGTTTCCAAGAGTAGCCGCCGAATTGGGTTTACCACCAGAAGATGTTAGCCCAGAGCACCAAAAGATTCTGCCTAACCTACGCAAACTCATGCAGGAAACAAGACCTGAAATGGTTGGAGATGTGGAAATATTTGAGAATGACCTGCATAAATGGGAATGGCAGGCGTTATCAGCACTTGACCAATACGCCCCAGCAATCTATATGGTTGAAGGGTTACGGGCAAGAGAAGATGAAATCAAATATGTTCCTACATCCGCAAACTGTGCCGCCACAATAGAGAAAGTTATAAAAGATGACCTTGACCAATACGTTGAAGACCAAATAGAATCCTTTGCACGAAATTGGCTTATGGAAAACTTAAAGCCTAAGTTGGTTGACCAATTACATGCAGACCTTGCCGATGAAATACAAGAATTCAAAGACGAAGCAGACAGCCAGATGGATGTTCTACGCAATATGAACCCAGATGATTTGAGAGAAGCAATCAAGCTGAAACTTGTCAAGAATCCAAAGCAGTATTGGAGTGATGGATGCCGCAAAGTAATCAACGACATATTGGCAGAAAAGTTTGACATCATTAATGATTCAATTCAAGGTACAATAGATACACAGGGAGCAACAACGGCAGAAACCAGCGTTGCGATAAGTGCACCAGAAGTGCCACCGCAACCACTAACTAAAGATGACATCGTTGAAGCAATAGAGAAGCGTGTTACAGGCAAGCAAACTTTGATACATAAAATCCGTGATGCAATAGAGAAAATCTTAGGTGTGCCAAGCCAAACTTGGTAAAATCAAAAAGCTGTTTCGGAAAATTCAGTAAAGGAAAAGATGGCAAACTCGATGCTAAAAGAGGTTGCTATCAATGCTCTTTTTTTAATTTATGCGTTAATAAATCATTTGATTCTTTTCAATTTTCTAAGGCAGAGATTTATGCCCTTAGTAAACATACATTTATTTTTAGATAAGCCGAAAGGTTTAAATAGTTGTTAAACTACTATTAACTTAATAGGTGAAATGTATGGGTTTGAAAGAAGCAATATTAGGTATGAGTACACAGCAAAAAGTAGCAACAGTTGTTGTAGCTTGTTTGATTCCAGTAGTTGGATGGCTAACTGTTGGTGCGGCAACAAGTTTTGCAGTTTTGGTGTCAGCCAAAGTTCTGCTACCGTTTGTTGCGGCAGAGGTTACAGCAGTTATAACAAGTGTTGAAGCAATTTTTGGTGTTTCACCACCAGTACCACCAATTCCAAGTTAAGAGGGATTTTTTAACTCTTGACACAACCATCTTTTTTTAGTGTAACTCCTGTATGGAATAATGTTGAATCTATTTTTGATTGTCTAACTGCATTGGATAAATTTGTTGATGAATTGGTAGTATGCGAAGGCAAGTGGAACGGTTACGAAGGTGAATTAAGGTCAACAGATGGTACTTTAGATGAGATAGTACGGTTTATAAAGACCGCTAAACATCATGTTACTTTTATGATGTTGCCTAAACCTATGAATCAGGTAGATGTGCGTAACTTAATGATTGACATAGTTCCAAGTCAATCATGGTTTATAGTTATGGACTCCGATGAGATTGTGGAGAAGTATCCAGAACCCGATAAAATTAAGGAACTACTTAAATCAAATTCTAAAGGCTTCTGCATTCGTAGTCGTGACATAGTTGAAATACAAACACAGGGTCATCTTTTGGATTTACCTTCTATATGGCGTAAAGTTGACGGGCTACATTACACAAGGAATCACAGGTACTTAGATGTTTATAGTACACCAGTTATCTATAATACTACAGATTTTCCAGCCTGTTATGACTTCTTGTTTTTGCATAATGGGCAGTTTAAAAAGACAAGGAAACAAGCCGAAGCCTACAAGAATTGGCTTGTCAATTGGGAGTATGAAGATAAGCCGAAAGGTTTATAAAGGTGCAGGATATAGTATAGGTAATAATAAAAAGTTTAAATGGTGGTGAATAAAAGTTATGAAAAATAAATTAATTGCAACAATATTCATGATAGCATTTATGATGATGGCATCACTTGCTATTGCTTCTGCGTGTACAACATATACTTTAACTGTTGTTTCTGCATATGGTAGTCCAAGTCCAAGCGTTGGAAGTCATTCGTATGATGGTGGTAGTTCTGTAACTTGTAAAGTTACAAGCCCCGTTATTAAAAGCGGTGTGTCTTATACTTGCACAGGATTTACAGGTACAGGAAGTGTACCATCAAGCGGTAGTGCTCTTAGTGTTTCATTCACTATATCTATGAACAGTAAAATTACTTGGAATTGGGTTGTAACTCCAACACCAACTCCTACTCCTACACCTACTTCTACACCTACTCCGTCACCTACTCCATCACCAACACCTACACCTACAGCTACACCTACTCCAACTCCTTCACCAACTCCATCTCCAACACCCGTTCCAACAGCATCACCAACACCAACTGCTACACCTACTCCAATTCCAACAGCTACGCCTTCTCCAACTCCAAAACCAACGGCTTCACCTACACCTGTACCTACATCAACACCAACACCAACAGCTACACCAATAGTAACACAACCAACTGAACTACAAATAAGTTATAGTGATGCTACGTTGTCTGTTAATGGTGGAAGCATTATTGCTGGATTAAACAACAACGATGCTCCAAAAGGAACGACTGACATGTTGACCGTAATTGTAGTAAACTCAGTATCTATAACGGTAAAGGCTGATTCTGGATATTTAATATCTGGATATAGTCTTAATGGATTTTCCTCAACATTAAGTACAAACACATTTAAGACAACATATTCTGTACAAGAATTAAACGTTGGAATGATGAATACCCTTAAAATCTCAACTACGTTAGGAACGCCAAAAACTACTGTAGTAGTCACACCTACACCCATGCCAATAAGTACGCCAACAAGTACGCCAACAGCACCGAAAGTACCACATCCATACAACTATGACTTACTTATAGCAATATTAGCGTGTATAATAGTTGCGGCAATTTTAATAGCCATAGCATTGAAACTTCGTAAGAAATAAATAAATCCTTTTTTTATTTTTTGTTATTTTTTATAAAAAGTTTATATACTTGTTCTGAAACCCATGATACAGTAAAAAATTTAAGTAACTATTTAACCTATACCATTAACACTTTTTAATTATTTAAATAACTACTTAAAACCGTAAGGTTTATATAGGACACCACCAATAAGCAGAGCGCAATGCGTGTGCATCTGAGAGTGGCGGATGTCTCAGGTAGATATTTAAGTAACTGTTTAATCGAAAGGTTTATATACTTGAAGTCACCTTATACATTATTATTATTGGTGAAAATATGTTTAGAACTCCGTTCTTTAATTATAGCCATAATGACATTATTGCTAAGAAGTTGCTTGAACATTGCCCTGAATTAGACCTTAATGGAGTAGAGAAACAAATACTTCTTGCTTGCAAAGATGATTTAGTTCTTTATATAATGTACCTGCAAGAGAACAAAATGGTTGTTGATGAGTTATTCATTGAATACTTTGCAACATTTGTGCTTAATACTGATTTAGGGATTGAACATTCAATCCAACCGATATTAAGTGATGACAAAGAACTTATATATAGAGATGATTCCGAAACATTTGCTGATAGGCTCGTTGATGAATGGTGGAAGAAATTTCAAATACGCACAAAGATTCAAATGGTTAAGCCAGATATGCCACCTATGGCTATGGGTATGGGTGTGAATAGAGTTATATTTAACCCTTCTGAGATGGATGATTTACGCCGATATGTTGCAATAATACTATTGAAAAATGGTGAAAGATGTTTCATTGATTTAATGATTCATAATCTTATAGCCCAAGTAATAGGAACAAAAGTCAGCCCCAATAAAGCATCATTTACCGAACAGGATAAACTCCAATTAGTTCAGGCTATAGGGTTTGAAGCAAAACAGTTAACTCAAAAGTCTGGACCACTTATATTTCTTTATGCAGACAAGAACTATTATAAGGCACATATGAGAGAATGGCGGTCTGATGGAAATGGGCAAGTATTGTAAACCTAAACATTATAACTTTAATACAGCCGATACAAAGCTAACTTTTTCTTCAAGTGAAGGATTCGATTGTTTTTATCTTGGAGATGGCTTTAGTGAATTGCTCATTTTTAATGAACAGATGGTAGAAAATGAACACCTTTACGCCCATGAGTTTTCTGAACTTGCAACTTTAGGTGCAATCAGGAGATGCACTCGGCATTGGCATGGTCAAAATGTCAAGTTTAAATACTTTGCCAGAACAAGCGTAGCTCATATAATTACCTGCTATGGTTTGCCCAATAAAAGAACCTTATACCCAGAAAAAGAATTTAAAAAGCAATACCGTGATTTATTGAGAAAATTTAAACCAGAAGAATTAGAAATACGAAAAAATGTTGGTATTGATTGGTGTTAATTCAAATAGAAAGACTTATATACTTGATTTCATAGTCTTTTTATGGTGAGATTAAATGTATAAAGGGAAAGACCCAGAAAAGACAAAAGAATATGCAAGAAATTATTATAATACTCATAAAGAAGAACGAAGAGAATATCGTCAAAAAAATAGAGAAAAAAACAAACTTTATGCAAGAGAATGG
>Ga0187874_10002668_pt1 | contig 13344 bp, 7 predicted proteins | sample June2016WEW_16_1_3_FD_132993 | JGI IMG/M metagenome (GOLD analysis project Ga0187874, IMG submission 132993) | Peatland microbial communities from SPRUCE experiment site at the Marcell Experimental Forest, Minnesota, USA - June2016WEW_16_150 | ecosystem: Environmental > Terrestrial > Soil >... | reverse complement strand
CTTGAACAGCGGATGATGATGGCGCGGCAGTTCGTTCAGCGCAAGCATCCCGACAAACGCCCCGATGGCGCCAGCCAGCACGAGCAAGATGTACGAAGGCACAAACGCTGCCGGCGGACTAAACATCGGTTTGCCGCCGGTGAGCACTGGATAGTCGCAGGCGTTCATGTACCAAATCATCACCATGCAGCCCACAAACGCGCCGCCGCCGAACACCAGGGCGAACCAGCCGACGAGCGAATTCTTGAACCCCATCACCCGGTCCAGGCCGTGAACCGGAAACGGCGTGAACGCGTCCCACCGGCGGTAACCGGCATCGCGGATTTTTTCCGCCGCGCGCAAAATTGCCGCCGGCGAATCGAATTCAGCGATGAGTCCGTAAATTTTTCCGTTGGCGTCCATCAATGGCCTCCTTTCGCGCCGCCGAGCGGATGATGCGGGTTGGCCTGCGGCATCATGCCTTTGACTTCGGAAACGGCGATCACCGGCAAAAATCGCACGAACAAAAGATACATGGTGAAAAACGCCCCCAGCGTGCCCGCGTAAGTGCCGAGGTCCACCCACGTCGGAAAATACACGCCCCAGTTCGCCGGCAGGAAATCCTGGTAAAGCGCCCCGACGATGATGACGAAACGCTCGAACCACATGCCGATGTTGATGAGCACGGCGATGAGGAAGATGAGCTTCAGGTTTTGCCGGACGCGTTTGAACCAAAAGAGCTGGGGCAACGACGCGTTGACCAAAATCATGATCCAGCCGCCATACCAGTATTGATGGCCGAACAGGCGATGGCCGAAAACCCAGGCGTCGTAGGGATTGCCGGTGTACCAGGCGATGAAGTATTCCATCACGTAGATGTAACCCATCACGCAACCCATCAGCAGCGTCATTTTGCAGACCTTGTCTATGTGCCGCGGCGTGATGACGTCCTCCAAATGACACAACTTGCGCAGCGGAATCAGCAGCACCAGCACCATGCCAAAACCGCAGAAGACCGCGCCGGCCACGAAATAGAACGGGAAGATGGTTTCGTGCCAGCCCGCCAGTTGCGACGTGGCAAAATCCATGCCGACGACGGAACTGACCGTGAACACCAGCAACGTCGCCAGGCCGGACAAAACGAGATAGGCCTTTTCGTAATTGTGCCAATGCCGCGCCGAGCCGGTCCAGCCCAGCGCGAACAAGCCGTAGAGGAATTTTCGCATCCGGGTTTTCGCGCGGTCGCGCATCAATGCCAGATCGGGAATCAATCCCACATACCAGAAAAGGGTTGAGACTATCAGGTAGGTGTTGACGGCGAACACGTCCCACATCAACGGCGAACGGAACTGCGGCCACATGCCATTTGCGGTCGGAACAGGAGCCAAAAACCAGTCGAACCAGACGCGCCCGGTGTGGATGGCCGGGTAAAGACCCGCCATTGCCACCGCAAAAACGGTCATCGCCTCCGCTGCGCGCCCGATGGCCGTGCGCCAATGTTGCCGCGTCAGGAAAAGCATGGCCGAAATCAGCGTGCCCGCGTGCGCGACACCGACCCACCAGACGAAATTGATGATGTCCCAACCCCACGCCACCGGTTCATTGTTGCCCCAGACGCCGACGCCGGTCGAAATCTGGTAAATCAACATTGACGGCAGCACCACCGCCGCGAAAAAGGCCGCCGGCAAAAACAAAATCCACCACCACCGCGGCGTCCGGCCTTCGGCAAACGCCGTCAAATGGTCCGTCAGCCCGCCGAGACCCCGCTCACCGGGCGCCAGCTTTGGCCGCCGCAATTCCGGCGGCGGTGCCAGCGCCCTCAAATTGGTCACGGAGTCAGTCATTGGTCATTCCATTTTTTCTCTGCGTCTTGGCACCTTCGCGTCTTTGCGTTAAATCTTTTGGGCGGACTGGAGTTCGCCGCCGTTTTGTTCATATTCCTCAAAACTGAACGGCCATTTGTGATAATCGGGCATGGCCGGGCTCGGGTTCCGAATGCGCGCGAGATAGGTCGTGCGCGGTTTGACGAGCAAATCGCCGAGCAACGCGTAATTGCGCGGGTCTTGCTTGAGACGCGAAACCGTGCTGCTGGGATCACTGATGTCGCCAAACATGATGGCGCCCGCCGGACAAGCCTGCTGGCACGCCGTCTTCGGAATCGTGCCTTCGGATTCCTTCAACCTCACGTTGTCCGAGGCGCCGGCCTTCACCTTCCGGGCGATTTCCGCCTGTTGAATGCGCTGGACGCAATAAGTGCATTTCTCCATCACGCCGCGCATTCGCACCGTCACGTCCGGGTTCCTGGCCATCCGGATCAAATCCCATTCATCTTCGGGCCGCATGCCGCTGCGTTCCGGATGTTTCCACCAGCTCAACAAATCCCATTTGCCATCTGTCTCGTGCAATAGCGGCGTCGGGTAAAGCGGCCCTTTAAGCTCGGCCAACGACCGTTTGTTGAAATCGAGATAATTGAACCGGCGGACCTTGTAAGGACAATTATTCGAGCAATATCGCGTGCCGATGCAACGGTTGTACGTCATCACGTTCAAGCCCTCTTGATCGTGCGATGTCGCGCTGACCGGACACACATTCTCGCACGGCGCGGCCTCGCACATCTGGCACATCACCGGCTGGTTCACCGCCTGCACGTCGTCGATCCACGCCTCGAATTGCTGTGCGCTGTCCTTTTGAAATTCGTCCGCCAGGGTTTTCGTTGACGGCGGCGCGGTGTAATAACGGTCAATCCGCATCCAGTGCATCTCGCGGCCGCGATGGACCTGGTCTTTGCCAACAATGGGAATGTTGTTTTCGCTCTGGCAGGCGACCACACACGCGCTGCAACCAACACACGCGCTCAAATCCACCGTCAGGCCCCATTGATGCAGCGCGGTCTTCTTCGCCTCATCGAGCGGGTTCGGATACAGCGGCGCGACCACCGGCGGCTCTTTTGAGTGCATTTCCTTCGCGAAATCCGGGTTCCTCGAAAATTCACCGAGGTTCGCCTCGCGCACCGCCGGGCGGCCTTCCATGGACCAATGATCTTGCGTGCAGGCAATCAAATATGTCCCACCGGTCTTGCGCACCGTCGCGCCGGTCTCGATGTATTTGCCGGGAAATATTTTGAAGGCGTTGAAGCCGACACCGTTGCCGACGCGCCCGGCCTTTTCGCGTCCGTAACCGAGCGCCAGACCAAGCGAATAATCCGCCATGCCCGGCTGCGTCCAAATCGGACCGGTGACTTTACGGCCGTTCAACGTGATTTCCACCACGTCGCCGTTCTGCACGCCCAGTTCATGCGCCGTCTTGCGGCTGACGAGCACCGCGTTGTCCCACGTCATCTTCGTGACCGGATCGGGCAATTCCTGCATCCAGCCGTTGTTCGCGTAACGCCCGTCATCCACCTTCGCGTCGCGGTAGAAAATGACCTCGAGGTTCTTCGTAGAAGGCGCAACGGATTTCGGATTCGGAGTATTTCCGGCAACGAATTTTACAGTGACCGGTTGCAGCGCAGAATCCGGTTTGAAACCGTTGAACAAAAATTTCTTCCAGGCTTCCCCAAAACCACCAAATGTCGTCCGGACAATGTCGTAAGGACTCGCCTGTGTTTCGCCGGCAATGCGCGCAAGAAATTCCAATTCGGTGATTCCCCCAAACAACGGTTGAATCAAAGGCTGAATCGGCACCAGCGTCCCGTCGCTGGTTGTCGCATCCCCCCACGATTCGAGATAATGCGCCATCGGGAAATGCCAGTCGCATTTTTCAGCGGTCTCGTCTTCGTAATGGCCAAGTCGAACGACGGTTTTGGGTTTCTGTTTCAGTGGCCAGTTTAAATTGTAAACCGGGTTGCCGCCGAGAATGATGAGCGTGTCCGCTCCGCTGCCATCGAGGGTCTTCAAGTCCGCGCCGGCGTTTTCCGTTGCCGGCAGAAAAGTGACCGTGTTGCCGATCGCACCGAGCGCGGAGTTGATGGCGTGCGCCAGCAGGTGCGCTTCCATCGGCTGACGCTGGCCGGCCACGACCAATACTTTGCCATGGTTGGCATACAAGTCCCTCGCGCAATACCGAATCCATCTATCGAGGAACGGCGCCGGGCTCGAGGCTTGAGTGAAAATTTCATACGCAACTTTCGAAACCAGGCTCGCCGGCACGCGCAACCGGTGGTCCGCGTTGGCACCGGTGAGCGTGAACAACGATTCCACCACGTAAAGCCGGCTCATCCCCCCGCCCGGCTTGCGGCCCGCCACAAAACGGCGGATGTGATTGTGCGCGTCGTCCTCGTCGCCAAGAAAATCGGAATCCAACGACAGGATGATCCTGGCCTTGTCGAAATGGAAAACGGGGCGTACCGGCTGTCCGAATGCCAGGGTTGCCGCGCGTTGGTGAATGCCTGAATCAATCGCGTCATGGGTGAACCACTGCGCTTTCGGAAATTTCCCGGCAATGAGCTTTTGCAGCCGCGCGCGCGATGGTGACGTGCTGCTTTCGGCAAGGAACGCCAGTCCTTCGCCTTGGTTCGCCGCGTATTTCTCCGACAACTCGTCGAGAAATTCCAGCGCCTCGCCACGCGAAACGGCTTTGCCATCGTGCGTGAAACGTTTGGCGCGGTCGGGATCGTAAAGATTCAAAATTGAAGCCTGCGCGTAACGGTCGGTCCCGCCGTTGCCGCCGGGGTACAACGCGTTGCCTTCAATTTTTATCGGACGGCCTTCGTAGGATTTGACGACCAGCGGAATTGCGCCGGTGCGCGTTGGCATGGCCGTGGCGTAGTATTCCGCCTTGCCAAACGTGTAATTTTCCGGTTGCTGGCCGAATGGCTCCAGCTTTTCTTCCGGTCGGCGGCAGCCGGTGCCCATCACGCCCAAACCTGCGAGGGCAAACGACGCCGACATGATTTTCATGAAATGGCGGCGCGAAACGCCGTCCGCGAATTCGCTTGCGCCCTGTGGAAATTCGCGCTGCAGCCATTCCTTGAACTCCGGCGTGTCGGCCAGTTCATCCAGGCTGCGCCAGTAATGCTTTCCCTCTGCTGAAACTGAATTGGATGGAGGATTGTTCATTGTCCGGCGACAGGCGAAGTCTGATCGTTTGAAGCGTTGAATGGTTGAACCGTTAAACCGTTAAATCGGGAGCGTGTTTCAACGTCGCGAGAAGCAACGATGTAACGATTCAACTTTTTTAACGATTTAACGATGCAACACATATCATCGGTGACAGGCCGAACAGTTTTGGAGCGATTCCACATGCCAATGTTTGACCAGCTCGACGCCGTTGGTCGCCTGCAGGTGCGCGGCCAAGGTCGGGTCGGAACTCCATTCCCAGCCCAAATCGGTGACCTTGTCAGCAGGCCGGATGAACGCCGCCGGGTCGCGATGGCAATCCAGGCAAAAGCTCATGCTGAACGGTTTGGCGTGATAAACCTCGTCCATCTGGTCAATCCGCCCGTGGCATTCCACGCAACTGATGCCGCGGCGCACGTGGACGGCGTGATTGAAATAAACGTAATCCGGCACGATATGGACCTGCACCCAGGGGATGGGCGTGTTGTTGGTCGCGCTCTCGCGGACGAGCGCCAGGCGCGGGTCGTCCTTCAAAACCTGGTTATGACAGATCATGCACGTGGACGCCGACGGGATGTTCGAGAACCAGGATTTTTCGACGCCGTTGTGGCAGTAGCGGCAGTCCATGCCGAGTTGTCCGGCGTGTACGGCGTGGGAAAACGGCACTGGCTGGATGGGTTCGTAACCGACGCGGGTGTATTTGAGCGTGAAATAATAAGTCACGCCCGCCGTTACTGCGCCGCCAATCAGCGCCACACCGGCGCCGACAACCAGCGGCAGCCAGTTTGTCCACTTCGGAAAAATTGCTGGCATTTCAAAAACAACCTGTCAGTTGGTCAAAAAATGTCCACCACCCCGCAAACATTGGGCAAGATGTGTAATGACCGGTCACTTCATCCGCAAGAAAGTTCGTCAGGAACTTTATGTTTCCGGCGGGTTTAATAAATCGGCAGCGTTTTCATTAGCCTGGTGGGATGGTTGGGAGTTCTGCCTTGTTCAACAGGACGGTCGCGTTTTGCATCAACCCAGAGGGTTATGGAAAATTAGCCGGGGATGACATCCCCGATAAATCATCCAAACAAGACCATGCGCCCCAGCCGGGGCGCTGGAAATGGTTCTTGAGAAAGCCACCGTGTAACGCATTATATGATTGGTCGGCACAAGCAAATCGGCTCGTGCCACCGGCCAACGATTCATGCAGCCCGCATCGGCCATACGCAAGGTTGCGTTTCTCGGCGATTATTTGCCGAGGAAATGCGGCATTGCCACGTTCACGACCGACCTGCGTTGCGCGGTGGCGGCGGAGTTTCCGGCGATGCAATGCCTCGTCGTGCCGGTCAATGATCTCGCGGGTGGATACGATTACCCGGCCGAGGTGCGCTTCGAAATTGCGGAACAGAACCTGCCGTCGTATCTGCGCGCGTCGGATTTTCTGAACATCACGGATGTGGACGTGGTTTGTGTGCAGCATGAATTTGGCATTTACGGCGGGCCGGCGGGCAGTCATGTGCTGGCCCTGCTGCGCGAACTGCGGATGCCCATCGTCACCACCTTGCACACGGTGCTGCGCGACCCAAACGCAGAGCAGCGACGCGCGATGCGCGAACTGGTCCGGCTTTCGACCCGGCTGGTGGTCATGACCGAACGTGGCCGGGAGTTGCTGCGCGAAGTCTATCATGCGCCGATGGCGAAGATTGATCTTATCCCGCACGGCATTCCGGACATGCCGTTTGCGGACCCGAATTATTTCAAGGACGAATTCGGCGTGGCGGGCAAGCAGGTGTTGCTCACGTTCGGATTGCTGTCACCGAACAAGGGCATCGAGTTCGCGTTGCGGGCGTTGCCGGAAATCATCCGGGAATTTCCCAACATCGTTTACATCGTGCTGGGCCAGACGCATCCGCACTTGCTGCGCGACGAGGGCGAGGCTTACCGCTTGAACCTGGAACGGCTGGCCAAAGACCTCGGCGTGCAGAAACACGTCGTCTTCTTCAACCGCTTCGTCGAGCTTGAGGAATTGATGCGGTTCATCGGCGCGGCGGACATTTATCTGACGCCTTATCTGACCGAGGCCCAAATCACCTCGGGCACGCTCGCCTACGCGTTCGGCGCGGGCAACGCCGTGGTGTCCACCCCCTACTGGCACGCGGCGGAATTATTGACGGCGGAGCGCGGCAAACTCGTGCCCTTCCGCGACCCCAAGGCCATCGCCGTCGCCGTGGTCGAACTGCTGCGGGACGAACCGTTGCGCCACTCGATGCGCAAGAACGCCTATAAGCTGGGGCGCGACATGGTGTGGAGCCGCGTGGCGCAATTGTATGCGAAGTCCTTCGAACAGGCGCGCCAGGACCACAGTTTCGTGGGCCGAAAATTGTCGCCTATCAAGACGCTCGACGAACGGCCCGGACAGTTGCCGGAGTTGAAGCTGGATCATCTGTTTCGCATGAGCGATTCGACCGGCATTTTCCAGCACGCGAGCTTCACCGTGCCGAATTTCGCCGAAGGCTATTGCACGGACGACAATGCCCGCGCGCTGGTGCTGGCATTGATGCTGCAAAAGTTGGGGCTCGGTTCGCCGCAACTCGGCACGCAGGCCGCCTCCTACGCGGCGTTCCTGAATCACGCCTTCGACCGCAAAAGCGGGCGCTTCCGCAATTTCATGGGCTTCGACCGGCACTGGCTGGAGGAAGTCGGCTCGGAAGATTGCCAGGGTCACGCGCTGTGGGCGCTGGGATTGTGCGTGTCGCAGGCCGGCCAGGGCAGTTTTCAAATGCTGGCGGCGCAACTCTTCGAGCAGGCGCTGCCCGTGGCCGCCGAATTTGTGTCGCCGCGCGCCTGGGCCTTCACGCTCATCGGCATTGATGAATACCTGCGGCGGTTCAGCGGCGACCGGCGCGCGAACCAGATTCGCGAAGCGCTCACCGCGCGGCTGATGCAGAGCTACGCCGACACCGCCACCGAAGACTGGCACTGGTTTGAAGAAGTCGTTTCGTATGCGAACGCGAAGCTGCCGCACGCGCTCATTCTCAGCGGACGCTGCCTGAACGCCGCGCCGATGCTGGAGACCGGCCTCAAAGCCTTGCGCTGGCTGGTCAAGGTCCAGACTACAGATGCCGGCGCTTTCCGGCCCATCGGCTCGAACGGATTTTATCCGCGTGGCCGGGAACGCGCGCAGTTCGACCAACAGCCCATCGAAGCCCAAGTAACGATTTCAGCCTGCATCGAAGCGTATCACGCCACGAGCGACATGTTCTGGGTCGCGGAAGCGCGCCGCGCGTTTGAGTGGTTTCTCGGTCGGAACGACTTAGGCCTCGCGCTCTACGATGCGGGCACGGGCGGTTGTCGCGACGGCCTGCACGTGGACCGGTTGAGCCAGAATCAAGGCGCCGAATCCACGCTGGCCTTCCTGCTCGCGCTCGCCGAAGAGCGGGCGCTGCAAAACACCCTCACCAGTTTCAAGGAACCCGTCAGTGAGTAGAACCTATCTCATAAATGTCGGAACGTGGGCTTCAGCCTGCTTCAACGTCGGCAAGCCGGTTGATTTCCGACCGGCGTTCGGCATTGGAAAGTTGAAGCGGCGTGAACGCCGCGCTCCGGAGCGCGGGCTTCAGCCCGCTTCAACGCCCGAACCGGAAATAATTATGACAAACAACACAACCGCTGAAAAACCGGCTGAACAAATTTCATGACCAAACCCACACCAGCCGCCGTTCATGCCAGACGCATCGGGCCGACCCTGACCCCGGACCGCTTGCGAGTGCTGATGCGCCCGTTTTATCCCACCACCGACGACATTGCGCGAAAGATTGTCGCCCGCGTCATGGTGCTCCCGGACGAGGAAGTTGCCCGTCTGCTGGGCCGGGTGCTGGGCGAGTTTGAGAACCGGCACGAACACGTTGAACAATTTTTCCGCAACCGCTACGCGCAGGTGCGCCGTTACCTGGGCGAGGCCTGGGAACCTTCGCCGGAACGGCAGGCGCTCATCGGCGCTTACTTCACGCACGAATACTCTCCGGAATCCACCGCGCTGTTCAATCCGTCCATCGTGCCGCACCCCGACCAGACCGGGCAGCCCCGGGGCGCGCTCCGTTTCATCCTGAGCTTGCGGGCCACGGGCGAAGGGCACATTTCCTCCATCACCTTCCGCACCGGCACGGTCAGCGCGCACCATCGCATTACGCTCACGCCGTCCGGGCCGTTTGTGACGGAGCCGGAGCGCGTGCCGAGCGCCGTTTATGAGAAGGCGCTTTTTAGCCGCAAACTCCAGGAAGCGGGCGTGCAAAACGACTTTTGCCAGCGCGTGCTCGGCCAACTCCCCGAGGCTTTCATCCTGGATGACCTGTACCGCGTCCTGGCCGCGGAGCGCCGGCAAACGGACCCGGCCGACGCCACAGCCGACCGTGCCGTGCGCGGCATCCTGCTATTGGCCGAGTCAAACTACGAAGTCCACTTTGCACCCGGCAGCCGGATCACCCAGCGCGTCCTCTTTCCGTCCACCGCCAGCCAGCGCAACGGCATCGAAGACGCGCGCTTCGTCCGCTTCCAGAACGACGACGGCCGCTTCACCTACTACGCGACCTACACCGCTTACGACGGCAAGATCACGTTGCCGCAATTGCTGGAGACGCCGGACTTTGTGGATTTCAAATTCACCACGTTAAACGGCCCCGCTGTGCAGAACAAAGGCATGGCGCTGTTCCCGCGCAAAATCAACGGGCAATACGTCATGCTCTCGCGCCAGGACGACGAGAACATCCTCCTGATGTTCTCGGACAACATCCATTTCTGGCAGACGCCCAAGCTGTTGCTGTCGCCCGCGCAACCGTGGGAATTCTTCAAGATCGGCAATTGCGGCTCACCGATAGAAACGGAAGCGGGCTGGCTGGTGTTGAGCCACGGCGTGGGTGCGATGCGGAAGTATTGTATCGGCGCGTTTCTGCTCGATTTGAACGATCCGACGCGCGTGATTGGCCGCTTGCGTGAACCATTGCTCTCCGCGAACGAAGCCGAGCGCGAAGGCTACGTGCCGAACGTGGTGTACACCTGCGGCGCGCTGCTGCACGGTCGGGAACTCGTCATCCCTTACGGCATGAGTGACTACGCCACCAGCTTCGCCACCGTTTCCCTGGATGAACTGCTGGCCGCGATGGAGTGAGACGGCTTAACCGCGGATGACGCGGATAACACGGATGGTAGGGACGCACCGCCGGGGCGTCCGTAATTTGTATCCAAATCGGACAAAACCGATTCTGTTTTAACGCAGAGACGCAGAGACGCAAAGATTTCAACCACGAAAAATACGGAGGACACGAAATTGCTGCTGCAAAAATAGCAAACAGCGCGAAAGCTTCGATACGAATTGAAAGCCTGTAAGGCTGACAGATAATAGCCCCGGGTAAGCGAGTTTTCGAGCGCCACCCGGGGTTTCAGATTCCCAAAATAATTCCAAGCCCCGAAGGGGCGGCAGAAGTTCAATCGCAGATGAACGCGGATTGACGCGGATGGTAGGGACGCACCGCCGGGGCGTCCGCATTGATGCACCAGTTTGTCGCAACGAAGAAAGGGCGAAACAACAAAGTTGGAGTGGCGAATTCAAGCTGTTATCATGCGGTTGAAATGTCCGATAATGCACAGATCATCACTCAGATTCGTTTCGCATTAGAGCAGTTGTCTGAGCGCAATGCTGAACATGAATGGGAGCACGTGTGCCGTCATCTCGCGCGTTCCCGAATCTGCTCGAATATTCTACCAGCTACCGGACCGGTTCAGGCAGGCGGCGATCAAGGACGTGATTTTGAGACGTTTCGCACGTTCTTGGAGAAAAGCTCATTGTCCGCCAGATCATTTGTCGGTCTGATTTCCGACAAGCCCATCGCATTTGCATGCACCATAGAGAAGGCGAAAGGTACTGTCAACCGGTTTTCACTTGTTTGTTGTGTCGTGCCTTCCAGCCATTGTCCCATTTGCGCAGCACGCCGACAAAGATTTCGTCCAGCCGACGATTGAACACACCGATGAAGGAATGGCCCAGTTGCACAGCAATCTTGAGTGACCAGATAAACATCACCACGGACAGAATCCGGTTCGGCCAGGCGTCCAGTTGCCATTGCCCTTTCCAAATCCACATGACGTTTTTGCTGATTGGCCCGAGGTAAAAGATGGGCCACAGGTCAACGGGATCCGGTCCGCGCGAACCGACGAGGTCGCACAGCAGGTGCACATGAAAGACCAGGAGCGCGAGCAGCGCCACCCGCCAGCGTTGCCGGGCAAAACAAGTCATCAGCGCGGCGATCGCGATGCCGCCGTAAATACCGTGCAACAAAAAATGATGGTAATGCTCGTAGAACAATGTTCCCCGGTAACCCAACGCCCGACTGGCAGCGTCAACAATCAATCCCAGACCGTCGGCGTCCGGCAGGATACCGGCCAGGGTGACGAGGCGACAATCGCGCGGGTTATTGGTCGTTTTGGCCGCAATCACCCAACTGACGAAGAGATGAGTTACCGGAGACATGCGCTTTGTTTACCGGAGGCTAATCCCGTTACACAGAAAGGGAAACATTCAACATTCAACATCGAACGCCGAACACCGAACAAGATGCAGGCGGGACGCCTGCGCTACATTCAATGCGTTTGCGCCTTCTGCGCATTTTTGCGGCTTGAACTCATTTCGGCACTGTCGTCCGGTCTTTAAGGTGCCAAATTGGAACCTTACATCAAACCCCATGCAATGCGTGTCAAATCCGTGTTCATCCGTGTTCATCCGTGGTTAAACCGCCGGGATACGTGGGTTGACCGAATTGAACGGATTGGCCTCGGTTGCGAAATACGATTAAATTCAGGGCGCCATGAACAAGCTTCGTATCTTTGTGGATTTGGCCGTGGCCCCGGATGTTTTGGAATTGCTGCAAGCCGGAACCAAGGGGCATCAACTGGTTTTTCCCAGGACGCCCGTGTCTTCAGTCCTGGCCAAGGCGGAACGCGATCCGCAATTCGCCATGGTGGACGTCGCCTTTGGCCAGCCTGAACCCGAGGCGATTGCCGAGGCCAATCGCCTGAAATGGATTCACGTCAGCTCTTCGGGCATCACGCGTTATGATAACCCGCAGTTTCGCGCGCTGATGGCAGAACGCAAAATCGCCGTGTCCAACAGCGCGAGCGTCTATAACGAGGCGTGCGCCGTCCACGCCTTGAGCTTCATGCTGGCACAGGCCAGAAAGTTGCCCCTGGCGCTCAAGACCCGGACCGCCAGCGGCACCGATGCCTGGTATGCCATTCGCGGTTCCTCCGGGACGCTCCGGGGCGAAACCGTTCTCATTGTGGGTTACGGCGCGATTGGTAAACGGTTGGCCGAACTGCTCCGCCCCTTCGACATGAAGGTCATCGCTCATCGCCGGAAGGCACGCGGCGATGAAGGCGTGCCGGTCGTTACCGAAGACCAACTGGCCCTCGCGCTCGCCGAGGCCGATCATGTCGTCAATATCCTCCCGGAGAGTTCGGAAACGCGTTACTTTTTCGATACCACCCGATTCTTGGCCATCAAACCGGGAGCTGTTTTCTACAACATCGGGCGCGGCACGACGGTTGAACAGAATGCACTGCTGGATGCCCTGCGTTCAGGACGCCTCCGTGCTGCCTGGCTGGATGTGACCGAGCCTGAACCCCTGCCGGATGAGCACCCGCTTTGGGCGGAACCCAATTGTTTTATCACCCCGCATGTGGCAGGAGGACACGTTGGCGAGGCGAAAACGCTGGTGCGTCACTTTCTCAAAAACTTTGACCGGTTCATTTGCGGAAAGCCCCTGCTGGATCGGGTCATGTGAGGTTCAGATTCGCCGCGTGGTTAACATCGAACATCCAACATCGAACATTGAACTTTCAATAAAATGCAGGCGAGGACGCCTGCGCTACGATTTGAGTTCGGCTCGACGGAGTCTTCCACCCTCCGTAGCAAGCTACTGCGGAGGACGGGCGCCCCACCTTTCGTTTCGGCTCGACGGAGTCTTCCACCCTCCGTAGCAAGCTACTGCGGAGGACGGGCGCCCCACCTTTCCCTAAAATTTCTTCACATGAATGCCGCCACCGCTACTTCGCAACCGGACGGTTTGGCCGCCGCCGTTGATCGCTCCTTTCAGATGGCCGCGAGCCATCTCGCCCATCACGCCCACCGGCAATTCGCTGCTCACGCCACCACCCGAGGTCGCGGCGTCCAGTTCAAAAGCGGCATTTGCCGGAACCCGCACGGTCACGCCGCCACCCGACGTGGAAAGGTCCACCGCATGAAGCAACGGCGATGGCAACACAGCCG
>Ga0187874_10002661_pt1 | contig 13379 bp, 10 predicted proteins | sample June2016WEW_16_1_3_FD_132993 | JGI IMG/M metagenome (GOLD analysis project Ga0187874, IMG submission 132993) | Peatland microbial communities from SPRUCE experiment site at the Marcell Experimental Forest, Minnesota, USA - June2016WEW_16_150 | ecosystem: Environmental > Terrestrial > Soil >... | reverse complement strand
CAGGTAGTGGGACTTTAAGGCAAATATCGATTCGATGAAAATACTGTCCAAAAAGAGGTGACCTGTCATGACCGGCGCGGAAATTATTTTAAGTACGGCAGCGGATGCGGGTGCGGAAATCTGTTTTGCCAATCCGGGAACCACTGAACTGCCCCTGGTTGCAGCGCTCGATACGGTGAAGAGCATCCGGCCGGTGCTGGGGCTCTTTGAAGGCGTATGCACAGGCGCGGCCGACGGCTATGCGCGGATGAAACAAAAACCCGCTCTGACCTTATTGCATCTTGGCCCCGGCTTTGCCAACGGAATTGCTAATCTCCACAATGCCAAACGCGCCCAGTCTCCAATTCTGAATATCATCGGCCAACACGCAGCGTGGCACATTAATGCCGATCCTCCGCTGAATATGGACATAGCATCCCTTGCCCGGACAGTCTCCGGCTGGTATAGGCAAAGCGAATCGGTGGATGCATTAGCCCATGACACGGCCGAGGGACTTGCCGCATCACTTTACGGTCAAATATCGACGTTGATTGTTCCTGCGGATCACCAGTGGACGGAACACAAATACGATAAAATTACGTTGCCGGAACTTACTTTTGATAGAGTCGATCAGACGGCAATTGCCAACGCCCGCAAACTGCTCAAAGATGCAAAAAAACCGGCGCTCATTTTGGGCGGGCGAGCCCTGCGCAAACCAGGCCTGGCGGCGGCAGCGGAAATTCGTGCAAAAACAGGATGCGATCTTTTGATGATCACCTTTCCTGCGTACTTTGAAAGCGGCGAAGGCCTGCCTGTATTAACACGTATTCCTTATATCCCGGCACAGGCGCAAACATTCCTTGGTAAATACGATACATTAATTCTGGCGGGGACCAATGAACCTGTGGCTTTTTTCGGCTATCGGGATGGGAAAAGTTTTCTGCTTAACGATCGACAACGCCATTTCAGAATTGATACGGATAAACAGGATGTTGCGGCCGTACTGGAAGAACTGGCCCGGGCGCTGGATGCTGTAACCGGTAAAGATAAAACTGACTCGATACTTGCGAAATATGCTTTGCCGGAGTTGCCTTCGGGCAAACTAAATGCAGCAAAAATGTGCGCCACAATTGCCGCCCTGCAGCCGGAACACTGCATCGTTGTCGAGGAAGGCGTAACATCAACCGGACCTTACTATTCATATGCGCCCTTTTTAAAACCCTATAGCCAGCTTAATCTGACAGGAGGGGCCATCGGTCAGGGAATGCCTGTAGCGCTTGGCGCCGCACTTGCCTGCCCCGACAGAATGGTAATAAATATTGAAGCTGACGGAAGCGCCATGTACACAATTCAAGCGCTGTGGTCTCAGGCCCGTGAAAAAGCAAATGTAATAACGGTTATCTGCTCGAACCGTAAATACTTCATAATTGAACTCGAATGTATGATGGCCGGATATAGCTCCCTGGGAGCTGAAGCCAGAGCGCTTATGAATCTCACTAACCCGGCACTGGACTGGGTCGGCTTGAGCCGAGGCATGGGGGTGCCTGCCGCTTCCGTTACGACAGCGGAGGAATTAATCAGAGAATTCAAAGCTGCCCTGAAGGAATCAGGACCACATTTGATTGAGGCAGTGTTGGAACAATAGAGGCCTCCCGCTCCCGCCCCGTCTCTGGTCATAGACAGGTCATGGAAAGCGTTGAGAATGAGCGGTCGGCCTCCGCGCTACGCGCTCACACGTCGGAATCAGGACTGAACTACGCTTCGCTCCCTGAGTGCTGAGGACTGAGAGCGAAACCTTTACACCATTGTCACTTTACTTTCTGATGCGCTTAACATTTGGCTTGCCTTCAAACGCACCACGTTTAATCTCTGTGCGTTCTGCATGGCTGCGCGCACGGTCGCCGCTTTTGCTCAGCCCTCAGTCCTCAGTCCTGCTTCTCTGCATGGCTGCGCGCACGGTCGCCGTCCTTATCATGTCAGGTGCATTTTTTTCGAACAAGGTGTTACATAAGTCTATCATACGAGGTATTATATAAGTCTATCATGCGAGGATATTGTGAAGGTTTCCCTGTTCATCCCGTGTATCGTGGACATCATGTTGCCGGAGATCGGCGTAGCGACATACAAGCTGCTTTTGCGTCTTGGTGAAAAGCCCATATATCATCCGGAACAGACCTGCTGCGGGCAACCCCTGTTCAATGCCGGATACCGCGACCAGGCGAAGCGTGCAGCCAAACACTTCATAGAGGTTTTCGGCAATGACGAATGCATAGTGAGTCCCGCAGGCTCTTGTGTCTGCATGGTTAAATACCATTATCCCGAGCTCCTCGAAGATGAGCCCTCCTGGCGCGATCGTGCGAACGGCCTTGCCGGCAGGGTTTTTGAGTTGAGCCAGTATATCGTGGATAAACTTGGTGTAACCGATGTCGGCGCTTCCTTCGAGGGCAAGGTCGCCTACCACGAGTCGTGTCACGTCCTCAGGGGGCTGGGTGTATCCGGCCAACCCAAGAAGCTCATCGCCGGTGCAAAAGGCGCTCAGTGTGTAGATTTGAAAAATTCGACAGCATGCTGCGGTTTTGGAGGCGAGTTCGCTGTGGGCTATCCGGAGATATCCGAGGCGATGGTAAAGGACAAGGCCTGGAGTTTCATAAACACAGGGGCCGAAATCCTTCTTCTATGTGAGCCCGGTTGTCTGCTGAACATCAGCGGATACCTGCACCGCAACCATCCCGGCAAGCGGGCCATGCATCTGGCCAGCTTCCTCGTAAGACAGACTAATGAACAACACTAGGCGAGAAAATGCCATATCGATTGCGGGCACCCTTCAGCGAGGTACTTCGCAGAGCGCGGAAGGCGACCGCATCGGGTGTCTAATCTGGTCTTAATCTGGTCCCTTCCGCCTAAAGGCGGTACATTGAATGACCAGATTAACCCTTTTACCGCCTTTAGGCGGAAGATCCTCGTACCGCCTTTAGGCGGAAGTCGGACGTGTTGGGCGGGCGCGGGATGCCTTGCCGGGAACGGGAAAGAGATCTGATATGCACTCGCGTGTTGATCAATTCATGGAAACCGCTCGCGAGGAGATGAATAACGAGCGGACTCAGATGTTCCTCAAGCTGTTCTGTTCAGGGTTTTCTATGATGCGCCAGTTCGCCTTATCCAGCTTCCCGGACCCTGAGGCTGCGGAATCATATTCGCGATCAATCCGGGCCGAAGTTCTGGAAAGGCTGCCGGAGTTGCTCGAGGAATTCGAAAAGAAGGCGATCTCCAGAGGCGTGAAGGTTATCTGGGCGAGAGACGCCGCAGAGGCGAATAACATCATTCTTGATATCGCCAGGCAGAAGGGCGTTCAGTATGTCACCAAGGGAAAATCCATGATCACTGAAGAAATAGGACTTAACGAGCACCTTATTAAGAACGGGGTCGATGTTTATGAAACAGACCTCGGAGAGGTGATCACCCAGCAGCTTGGCCTGCCGCCCTTCCATCTGGTGGGGCCCGCCATAAACGTCCCGCCTGAAAAGATCTCGGATATCTTCCTGAAGAACGGCATATTGAAGGAACCGACCACCGACCCCGTAGCCCTGGGCAAGGCGGCCCGGATGTACTTGAGAGAAAAGTTTCGCACCCAGGAGATGGGTATCGTGGGAGTCAACATGGCGGTAGCCGAGACAGGAAGCTTCATCAATGTGGAGAACGAAGGCAATATCCGCATGAACAAATCATCTCCGAAGACGCTTGTGGCGATCATGAGCCTGGAGAAGCTAGTGCCCACTCTGGCTGATGCAATCCACATGACCAGGATACTGATCAGGAATTGTACCGGCCAGAAGATGACGAGCTATGTATCTTTTGACACCGGGCCGAAAAAGCCCGATGAGCTTGACGGTCCGGAGGATGTCTACGTGGTGATTCTGGATAACGGCCGCTCTGAGATATATAAGGACTTAAAGGTGAGAGATATTCTCAAATGCATCCGCTGCGGGGCATGCATGAACACCTGTCCCGTATATGCCAGGATTGGCGGATATCCGTACGGGTTCACGTATACAGGTCCCATGGGCCAGGCCATCAATCCTTTGCTTTGGGGCATAGAGAACACCACCGATCTCTACCGCGCCTGTACGCTCTGCGGTTCGTGCAGGAAGACCTGCCCTGCGGGTGTGGACCATCCCTTCCTCTTTCTCGAGTATAGATCGCGTGAGATCCGCAAGAAAAATGCAAAAGGCAACAGGACGCTTCTTTCCCGGCTTGAGAATACTATTGCGGCGATATCCTCATTTGGTATGCGCCAAGGCCGGGCGTGGATTCTTGGGGTGAGATGCGTTAGACCGCTATTGAATTTTTTATCCAAGGACGGCTATATAAGGGATATTCCATTCGGGGTTCAGGGTTGGTTCGGTTGCCGGGACCTAACGGCCATGCCTGACAAAACCTTCCATGAAAGGTGGAAAGATTTACAAAACGAGCCTGTTCCTTTGGCGGATACCGCTAAGAAGGACGTTATATGAGCATGCAGGCCCGCGAAGAGATTTTGGGCCGATTGAAATCCGTAAGGAAAAATACTCCTGCCGCAAGGCCTGCAAAACCTGTCCTTTCAGAGATTAACCTTGACAAAGAGCAGTTGTTGCAGCGTTTCACTTCCGAACTGAACGCGCAGACCGGTGCGGTATATCAGGCGAAAGATAAAGAGGACGCCGTACGCATATTGTCCGAGATCGCATCAGCCGAAGGGCTTAAGTCTATCCTGGCGACCTCGGGACATATTTATGGCGTAGATATCAGGGCGTTCGGTTCTCAGAATAATATTTCCGTCAGCACGGTTCAGGATTTTTCGGACCGCAACGCCTTCCGGGAGTTGGCGTTTGCCGTGGATGCAGGCATTACCTCTGCCGATTTCGCGGTGGCCGAAACCGGGACCCTCGGTGTGATCTTTTATAAGGACCAGCCCCGGCTTGTTTCCATCGCCCCGCCTGTCCATATCGCAATTGTGCCTGTCGATAAGCTCTACCCAGTCTATGAAAATGTCATCGAGCAAGTATTCAAGGACACGAATAAAATCCCCAGCCAGTTCTGTTTTATTACAGGACCGAGTTCGACAACCGATATAAAGGGAGTGCATTTTAAAGGGATGCACGGACCTGTGAAAATCTTTGTAATATTCATAATGACGGGAGGCATAGGTCATGAAAACAGTGACGGTCCCGGCAAGACGATGGTACGATAATGAGGAAAGGGTGTTGACCTTTCCGGACAGATGGAACGTTGATCATCTAACAGCTCCAGGTCTGGAAAAACCTTGCCTTACGCCGCCGCAAATCCGGGCAAAAATTGAAAATCCCATTGATGGACCGGCCTTGAGTGAACTGGCTTGCGGTAAACGGCAAGCCGTTATCGTATTCGATGATATGACCCGTCCAACACCTATCCAGGAGGCGGCCCGGGTTGTGCTCGATGCCCTTCATAAAGCGGGAATGGGGAAGGAGCAAATCAGGTTCATCTGGGGCCTTGGCGCTCACGGGGCGTATGATCTGATCAATGCCCGTAAAAAGCTTGGGGATGATATCGTGGAGAACTACCGGGTGTTCAATCACGATGCATTTCAGGGTCATCACCTGACGTATGTCGACCGGACGCCCGACGGGGTAGACCTCTGGTTTAATCGTGAATTCATGCGCTGTGATCTCAAGATTGCGATTGGTTGCGTAACCCCCCACGTCCAGGCTGGTTTTGGTGGAGGCGCCAAAATCATAATGCCCGGGGTCGCGGGTATCGAGACCATCAACCAGTTTCACAAACAGCTTGCTCGCAATCCTGCGAGTTTTGGGCTGGGAAAATTCGAGAAGAACATACTGCGCCGGGAAATTGATTATGCCGGTGACGCGGTTAACTTGAGTTTTAAGATCGACTGCCTCATCAACCGCAAGGGAGAAATCGCCGATCTCTTTGCCGGTTCGTTCCGAGCCACCCATATGGCCGGGGCGGAAGCGGGTAAAGAGCACTACGGCATTAATTCCGTAACCGGTTATGACATCGTAGTCTCCAACGGCTATGCCAAAGCCAGCGAGTCCGGCATTTGTACGCTGCTGGCAATGAATGCCGTTAAACAGGGCGTTGGATCTTGTGTGATTATCATGGATGCACCGGAGGGTCAGGCGACGCACTATGTCTTCCGAAGTTGGGGGGAAGGTTACGGAGGGACCCAATATCAGCACCACCGGCCCGGGACTCGATTTGTGCCGCACGTGATGAAAAGATTCATTATTTTTAATCCCGCACCGGATCCGAACTGCATAGATGTGGTCTGCCACAATGATGATGCCGTCTTCGTCAAAACATGGGAAGAAGTCCTCGCGATTCTTCAGGAAGAATATCCGGGGCCGGCTCGTGTAGCCGTCATTCCCGACGGCACCATGCAGTTCATGAGAATTAGTTAGTACCGATTGTTGCCTCAAATCCTCAACAACGAAAACCGGTTCCTGTTTGGCAGGGTGATGAAAAAAGGTTCTCTGGTGGGAGAAACGCCTGAAAATTGCTAATGATTTCGTCATTCCGGCGGAAGCCGGAATCCAGGCTTTTTACCAACTAAATGATTTTAAAGCAAAAAACACTGGACCCCGGCTTTCGCCGGGGTGACGTCTATAGGGTTTTTCACCCTGATGTGGGAATTCCAATCCTTTTTCATCACCCTGCTTAAGGCCGTAATGGAGCGGAAATCAAAGAAACGGCTGGTTGCTATTGTGTAAAGAATCTCTCTTCGCGGCCTTCACGAATTATCGCCACAACTTCATCAGTCGAAATATTCAGGCTGACTCCCTCGATATCCAGAGGGGAATCCTTTCCGGGTTCGGGCCTGACCACAAAAACCTACCCGTCTTTGCGTCTTATCCTGACCTCACCTTCTCTTGCCGCCTGCTCCAGCACGGCTGCCAGGTTCTGCCGCGCCTTCGAATAGTTATAAACTGCCGCCATCAGCTACCTCCATGACCCGTATGCCCATCCCCTTTGCACAAGCGACCAGGTACCGATCGAGCGATACCAGGGGGGACAGGTACTTTTGGGCGCATCCTAAGATATAGGCATATGCCTCTCGACCGCAAGCCCGTTGGGCCCCCACCAAGCTAATCATTTGCAGTAATCGGGATAACGGGTTAGAATCAGTTAAGCTTCTTGGGGCGCACTGACACATTCTCAGGAGAAGGGAAAAATCATGATATACGTTGAATACATAGACGACGGAAAGAGAGTGATTATCCCGACCGAAGTATGGGAGGTGCTTAAGGAGCTTGCCGAGCACGTGCAGGTTTACGAACTCGTTCAGCAACGCAAGGGTCTCGCCGGCGTTCACTCTCTGGACGATATCCTTGCTGACGAAGGCCTGAGCCGTGCCGACCTGGAAATTTAACCTCACCAGTGAGGCAAAGGGCGATTTCAGGCAATTGGACGGGAGACAAAAACGCCTCGTGACCAAGCAACCTGCCAACCTTTAAAAAGACCCTCAGATCGGAAAACACCTATGTAGTAAGATCGGCATGGACCTCACGGGCTATTACAAGTTGTATGCTGATGGAAATCGGATTCGGGTCGTTTATAAGATCGAAGCCGATCAGATTATTGTAATAGCCATTGGCCCCCGCGAGGACATGCAAGTCTATCAATTGCCGAGCAAGCGAATACCGCCAAGACCCAGCTGAATCTTTCCAAAGAAGTTTTGATCGGGACGACTGGATTCGAACCAGCGACCTCTGCGTCCCGAACGCAGCGCTCTACCAGGCTGAGCCACGTCCCGATCTACTTTCCGTCCGGAAAGGGTCCTTTTCCGCCCTGTCGGTGTCAATCTTCGGGCTTGCTTGTGCGACGTACCCCTTCCGCCTAAAGGCGGTAAGAGGAATGACCAGATTATCCCTCCTTTACGGACGGAAACTGCTTGTGTCTCGTCCGGGGTTTCCGGATCGCACGATCTAATCGTGCAGCTTATTTAACAAAATTCCCCTACCCTGTCCACATCCTTTTGGATTTAGAAAAACCCGGAGATCGATCTCTCACTAGTTGACAGTCCCGCTGTAAAGTTCCAACTGTAAGCTCTTTAAGTCGGACGGCGAGCCGTTTAACAACTTCACTTCGAATGCTGAATGCCGATGGAAAACCACGTTTAAGCAGCCATACTCCTGATCGATTTCAAAAAGATCTTCCAGAGACCGGCCAAGGGCCTGAGACAAAATGATGCGATTGACGCCTGCGTGTCCCACAATGAGGACGTTTCCAGGCGCGGAGGTCAAAATTTCATAGAAGGCCGGAATGACTCGAAAGGTGCAGTCGAGAAAGCTTTCTCCCTCCGTGGGGCGAAAGCGGACGATATCCAGGCCCCTTGCATGGAATTCTTCAGGGTGCTCCCTTCGCACTTCATCAAAGGTCAGGCCTTCCCATCGGCCAAGCGAGATCTCACGCAGGTCGCGCCTGGGAATACATGAGATGTGATGCGGTTTGGCGATGATTTGCGCCGTTTCGACGGACCGTTTCAAATCACTGCAGAATACTGCAGAGAGAGGCATGTCCCGTAAGCCTTCCGCCAATCGCTCGGCCTGCATGAAACCTTCTGCATTCAACGGCAGGTCCAACTGCCCGATGAAGCGTTTGGGATCACCCGGAGACTGAATGGCGCCGTGCCGCACCAGATAGATCGTCCTGCGGCTGTCCATGGACGCGGCCCTTATGCTCCTTTCGTAGCGGCGAACCATATCGTCCACCGGACACCCAAGGAGGGCTTCGAGGCGCTTGCCGATGTTTTTTGCCTCCTCAAACCGTTTTATGACATTTTTCAAGATGCCGGGCCGATCGACATAACGGCTCATGGATCTCTCGAAACGCTCCTCCAGGGAGACAAGCCGGTCTTCCTCAACGCATTTGTCGGCAAAGTAGATGAGGTCGGCCTCATCCACGGATGGACCGTGCGACTGAATATCCATGTGTTTAGCCACAACGGCTCCCACACACGGATAGCCCACCTCGGCAATAAGCCTCGATCCAGCCCCGGCATGGTCAGGCTGTCCCCTGGCAATATCGTGGAGTCTGCCGGCCGCAACGATCAAGGGAAGGTTTAAAGCGAGACCGGTGCAATTCAAAAGCACGGCAAGCGTCCGTGCAAGCTCGGCAACCACCCTGGAATGGGCGATCACCTGCCCGGAAACTTTGAACCTGGAGCAGACAGCCTCGCACTCTTCTTCCGTCGGAATACGCTCCCTTGACCAGCGCTCTACCAGTATTCGGTAATCCGACGGCGTATCGCAGTCCAGGAGAATGTTTTCGTCCGGGACGTCCACATCAATGCTGTTGGGTTCATAGCGATCGAGGAGAGCGGGCAGTCCTCCGGGGTATTCGGGTGACAGATTTTCTTTGAGATAACCCGCCGGGATGAGCGGAGGATGGCCTCGCTGCCCGTCGAAACGCGGGTAGATAATCTTTGGATCGTCCCGATTGTAAACACCGAGGAGGGCTCGGATCGTTTCAGAGTTAACCAGCGGAATATCGCAGGGAAGAAGGAAGAAGGCGTCCACGTTGGGTTCAAAGCTTTTGAGCCCCGCCAGCACGGAAGAAAACATCCCACGGTCGTATTCCGCGTTGAAGATCCATTTGATGCCCAAAAGGTCCAGAACGGGCGTAAGTTCATCGGCCCTGTGTCCGACGACCACCCTCACGTCGGCAATCCCCGCCCTGAGAAATAGCGTGACGGCCTCATCGATCAGGGTGCAAGTTCCAAGGCGCGCCAAGGGCTTGAAGCTTCCCATCCTGGAGGAATAGCCGGCGGCAAGGACCAGTGCAACGGTTCGAGGGGTCTTTGTCATCAGCCTTTCCCGGCTCTGGCCTGAATCAGTTCTGCCACAATGCTCACGGCGATCTCCTCCGGTGTCTCAGCTCCGATGCTCAACCCGACGGGGGCATGGACCCGAGCGAAATCCCCAGCGGTAAATCCTTCTTTTGTGAGAGCCTCATAAGTAGCGTCGCGTTTTGTTCTACTGCCGATCATGCCGATATATCGGGCTCGGGTTCTTAACGCCTGACCAAGAACTGTTTTGTCGTGGACGTGTCCGCGGGTCACAATCACAAGATAGCTCTCTTCATCGATATTCAAGTCCTTCATGGCTTCATCAAAGGATCTCGGCACCACGATCCGATCGGCAGAATCGAGAAGCTCTTTGTTGGCGAATTCTTCCCGGTCATCGAGGACCACTGTATGAAACCCGACAAACTTCGTCAACTGGGCAAGCTTCTGACCTATATGCCCGGCCCCGAAAATATAAGCGGAGCCTTCCGAGCAGAGGGGTTCTACAAAGAACCGCTTCCCTTGAAACTCGAGGACCACGGGCTGCGTTGAACTTGCTTCCACAAGGAATTCCTTTGCGGGTGGCAGCCCCTGGTCCTCAAGAGAAGCACCGTCATCTTTAAAGAGATAGCCTGCCGGCGCCCCCTCGCTGACTTCCCCATCAGGAAGCCTCATTATCAGCCACGCACGCTTTCTTGAATTCAGTGCCGACAGAAGATCCTCATAGTGCTTCAGCCGCGCAGGCTGGGAGGCGTCTTCGAAATGAAGGAGGAAGTCCACGTTTCCTCCGCAAATCATCCCGATGGGAGCGGGACCTTCACGGTTGAGGGTAAACGATCTCAGCAGGGTTTTACGGGAGGAGAAAAGCTCTCTTGCCAGTTTCTGAACAGTAGCTTCGAGGATGCCCCCTCCGATGGTGCCTATAATTGTGCCGTCTGACCGGATGATCATCCGCGATCCAACATCCCGCGGAGCAGACCCGCACCGGCTGAGAATCGTCGCCAGGACAAAGCTTTCTCCCTCTTTCAACAATTTCCCAATGCTTTCAAAAATAGCCATTATGCAGTTCCTCAATTCCTCTGGTCGGTCATTGTTCTTTTGGTGCTGCCGTTCAACGTGCCGGGGCTTCCCTCCCGAACCGTAACGCGGACTTTGAGTCTTCCCTCTCGTATGCTCGAACGTAGAACTGGAACACCTTTCAAAGCGCTGTGAATATTCTCGGTTTCGTGCTCACCACTTCCCTCCAGAAAGGTTGCTCTGATTTGCAAGTGGTTCCAATCATGTTCCCGGGTAAGTTCAGCCGAAAAATCGATGAGGTCGCGAATCGGGAAAAGGGCTTCATCCAGATCCTCCATGCTGAGCGTGATTCCCGGCTCCAATTCCAGATGGCCGGCAATGCGGCCTCTTACCGGCGCCATCGTCTTCAACACGGTCCCGCAAGGGCATTGCTCCGGGAGAAACCGGCTCAAGTCACCTGTGCGATAGCGGATCAGGGGCATGCCACAGCGGGTCAGGGTGGTAAAGACCACTTCTCCCGCCTCGCCTTGTTCCAGAGATGCACCCGTCTTTGGATCGACGACTTCAAAAAGGAGATCCGCCTCTCGCATGTGATAACCTTGTCTCGCTTCACACTCCACGCCGCCTCCAAAGCCCATCTCAGTCATACCGTAGTGAGTATAGACTTCACAGCCCCAGATCAAGTGAAGTTCTTTCTTTATAGAATCCGGAACATAGTCAGTGCTCAGCAACACGCTTCTAGGGGCCGCCCTTCCCTTGCTGTGCCTGGCCAGGGCAAGAACCTGCACCGGAATGCCGACCAGAGCATCGAAGCCTTCCATTAGCATAACCTCCAACGCCTGGGAATAATCCTGAACCGGTCCATAGACCACCGCGGATGTGCCGAGACGTTGGAGTCCCGCTGCCAGCAAATCTCCCACGCTGCCGGGACGCTCGCCGGGCAGCAGAATCAGTACACGCTCGCCGGGGCCTACCAGAGTGGACATACCCCTATGGAAAAAATCAACCGTAAGCTCCTGGTCCTCCCTGGTGAAATAGATTCGCTTGGGCATGCCCGTTGTCCCTGAGGTATGGAGCGTTACCACCCGATTGATTTCGCTTTGCGAGACACAAAGGAAGTGCAGAGGGTTTTGTCTGATATCCTCGGCAGTGGTAAAGGGAATGCGGTACAAATCTCCCAGGCCGCTGAATTCCCTTTCGCTCAGACCTGCAAGATATCCTCTGTAGAAGGGACTTTTTGCCTTGGCCCAGGCAAGCGTCTCTTGCAGCATCTGCCGCTGGTGATGTTCAATTCTTTCTCTGGTGAGTGGGTCCGCGCCATTGCCTATCTTGCCCGAAACCCAATTCTCCAGCGGAGTTCTCTTCATGGCACTGTTCCCAGGGAGAATTAGCGCGTTCTTCTTTCAACGGTAAAGAGATTCCGAGAACCCTTTCGATAAAAGGGTTGCCCCTTGCTGTCAGTGAGATTGTAAGCACAAAAGGGGATGAGCCTGCCATCGGGATGAAGGACGTGGAGGTGACACTCTTTGAGCCGCTCCAGATCGAGGTTCCAGGCGTCTTGAAAGGCCATGCCGGAAAGGCAGAAGGAATGCGTTCGAATGCGCTCCACAAAAAGATCCCACCCGCCAAGACTGAGCCCTTTCTCCAGCGAGCAACAGGTGCTTCCTGGAGACGTCCAGAACTGTTTCTGAAATTGCTGAGCCCTAACCGCCCCCAGTCCTCCATCTTCACCCCGGCAGCAGGCACTCCCAGAGTCGTGCGCGGTCCAGGGCTTGAGTTCCCCTCCCGGCATGAGCACGAAATTCCCATGAAATGAGCAGTAACCGTGCTCCGCCCCGGGCGGTCGGAAGTGCTCCGTTTTGATCATCCCATCGGTCTGATTCTCGATTTCGGTTATGATCTCGGGAATGGTAATTCGGTGTCGATCCCGGGAGAGACCGTTGTACCTGCCAAAATAACTCACCGGCTGGAAGTGCACTCCCCGAACCATGGGCAGCCGAGTCCTGGCGAATTCGATGATTGCGCCAATCTGGTGAATATTGACACCGGGAACCAAGGTCGGCACCAGGATCACCCCCAGCTCGTGTTCCCGGCAGTATTGGATCGCGCGTTCCTTTTCACGGAAAAGCGGCCGGCCCCTCAGTTTTTCGTAGATTTCATCATCGAGACCGTCAAACTGCAAGAACACACACGATAGCCCAGCTTCTTTGAGCCGCCTGACGTAGTCCGGCTCCCTGGCCAGACGCAGCCCGTTGGTGTTGAGCTGGATAAAGTCAAACCCCATGGAGCGCCCAAGAGAGATAATTTCGGCCAGATCTTCGCGAACCGTTGGCTCCCCTCCCGAAAGCTGCACATTGTAAGGGCCTCCGGCGGCCAGAAGGGCCTGGTACATCCCTTGAATCCCGCGCAAATCCGGGTCATTCTCGCCGGCATTGCCGGAGTCGGCAAAACAAACGTTACACTTCAGATCACACCGCTGGGTCACCTCAATTAAGGTGCAACAGGTCTGCTGGCGATGTTCGGGGCAGAGGCCACAGTCCCAGGGACAGCCTCGTTCCACTGT
>Ga0187874_10002659_pt1 | contig 13386 bp, 5 predicted proteins | sample June2016WEW_16_1_3_FD_132993 | JGI IMG/M metagenome (GOLD analysis project Ga0187874, IMG submission 132993) | Peatland microbial communities from SPRUCE experiment site at the Marcell Experimental Forest, Minnesota, USA - June2016WEW_16_150 | ecosystem: Environmental > Terrestrial > Soil >... | reverse complement strand
TCCGACGTTAATCCGTACCAACACCTGTGCGCATGAGCACACATGGTGGCTCTCGCTCATTGGTGGGAAAGTATCAACCCTAACTTTTAATCAGGGAAGATGGGTTCACCGGACGGATACGGACAAGCAGGGTCGAGTGATGACCAGCGGAATTCTCCAGCCTGCCGTGATCGTTCAGCCCGTGGGGAATAAGCAGGCCAGGAAATGCCTCTCCGGAAAGCCGGCGGGTCATACCACAAAAGAGGGCAGCGTCACGGTCAGCTATGCGGGCGTGAATGGAAACGGGAGATTGTCCGTTACCTGGCGGTTTGAAGATGAGGCTCTCTGGCTCGAGCCTATTGTGTACGACTCCCCCAATACCGAGAACATCGTCGCCCTGCACTACTTTGCCCGAGGAACCGGACAGGCCGCTCGCCCCACGCTGGAAAATTTCTACCTTATTCTCCCGGGCATCAGTGAGTCTCCCGGTGTGAGCCCCATTGTAACCTCGGACCTGGGGCTGAATATGACCAGTTGGCTGGGGCGAGGTTCCTCCCCCACCCCAGGACTGGGGCAACAATGGGGCCTGCCCGCTCATTTCTTTTGCGGCGCCAACCGCAGCAAATCGGGCGCCATCAAATCATCTCTCACCAAGTATCTTTCCGAAGCGTTTTGCTGCGGGCTCGCGGAGCTTCCCAACGGTGACCTCTTCCTTGAAACCCGCGATGGACGGCACAGCTTGATCGTGGACTACCGGAGCGATCTTTGGGAGAGCCTGCACGGGCCGGCGCAGCTCAATCTGGGAGCGAGATTGTATTGGGCGGTGGGGCCGAATTACTACGAAGCGATCCGGGCCTACTACCGGGGACTTGTTCAGGCGGGAGTCATTCAAAAGAAAACCAACACCGCGAACAAGAACGCTGTGGTCTTGTCCCCGCAGTTTAATTGCTGGGGCGAGGAGGTAGCGGTCGAGAAAGAGGGAGCAAAACTGGACGAAGCTACTCTCAATTCCTTCTATAAGGAACTGAAAGCCTCGGGTATGAAGGCGGGGATGTTCGTCATTGATGATAAGTGGGAAGGGAAATACGGCAATCTGGAGCACTCGACCGAGAGATTCCCTCACTTCGAGGAGTTCCGGGAGCAAGTTCGCGCCGATGGCCTGCACTTTGGCCTGTGGGCCGCTTTCATGCGTTGTCAAGATCCAGCCGACCTGGGCTTGAATGTTTCGCACATGCTGCACCTGGCGGATGGCAAACCGCTTATCTCCGGCGGTGGTGACTCGAAGTATTACATTCTGGATTTCACCCAGCCTGAGGTCGAAAAGGTAGTGAGGGCGCGGGCCAAGAGATTCGCCGAGCGCTACAAACCGGACCTGGTGAAATTCGATTTCGGCTACGAACTGCCTCCCTTGTCGGTGGCCGCGCCAAAGGACATGGCTTGGGCGGGAGAGCGTTTGATGCTGAAAGGGCTCGAGGTGGTGGTGAAAGGGATGCGGGACGCAAATCCCGACCAGGTTGTGATGTATTACTGCCTGTCGCCGCTCTTCATTGAATACTTCGACCTCCACAGCCCGGATGATCTCTTCATGGCGGCGGGAGAGTACGATTTTGAAGCCAACCGGCGTTTCTTCTTCAGCAGTCTGCTGGGTGAGATTGGCATGCCGACATATGGCTCGGGCGGATACGACTGGGTGACCATGCCGGAAATCTGGTTTGACTCGGCATTGATCGGCACCCTGGGATCGCTCAATAGCTTTGTAGGGGACGAAGAAGGCGCTATGCCAACACCGGAGCGCATCGCGAAATACAATGGCCTTTGCCAGGTGTTGCGGACTTCCAACTCCTTCACGATTGAACCTGTGGACGCTGACTATTTGAGTGTAACGCGGGGCGCGCACACGTCGTCCTGGGCGCGGTTCGAAAGCGGTGAACTGGTGGGGGTCGCACTCCGTACCCGCCGCCTGGATGGGCGGGAGGGTCCGGTGAAGTTCCGCGACCTTGTCCAGACCAGCGCCTCCGTTGTCGCCGCTTCAAAGACCAGCGACGGCATCGCCAGGACCACCAAGCTGGCCGTGGTTCCTTATGGTGAAGGCGAACTGGTGATTCAACGCAGCGACGGGCAAACTTCCGAAGCCGCCGCCACCGAACACTACTTGGGAGGAAGCTCGAAGGAAAGCCGCATAGAAATTCGCGAAGGGACGCTGCGCTTGCCTCTGCGCGAGCGGGATGAGAAAGGCTCGCCTCTGGAGTGGATTGAGCTGAACGTCGGTGGCTGATGGCCGGACGGTACTGCTGCCTTCAGAGGCCGAGTAAGGACGTGTTACACAGGAATGGGGTATAGATAAGGCCCTTTTGAAGCCTGAGGCGTGGGGTGTGCGCTTTCGACTGCCTGGGGCTACAAAATGGAAATCCCGACCAATTAGCGCACGACTTGCTGAAAGGGATAATTATGGTTGAGAAGTTTTGGCTGGGAATGGCCATCATTCTAGTCAGTGGCATATTTAACGGGAGTTTCGCTTTGCCGATGAAATACACGCGGCATTGGAAGTGGGAAAACACATGGTTAGTTTTTTCTATTGTGGGCATTTTTTTCTTGCCCTGGTTTATGGCCTTTCGGTTTGTGCCCCATCTGGCTGAAGTCTATCAGACCGTGCCGGCCCGGGTGGTGGTGTTGGCGGTTATGTTCGGTTTTCTCTGGGGCATAGCGCAAGTCACCTATGGCTTGAGCCTGAAGGCCGTGGGGCTGGCAGTTGCTGTTGCTGTCGTCTCCGGTTTGGCTTGCGTCTCGGGCGCATTGGTTCCGCTTCTGGTTTTGAATCCGGCGGACCTTTTCCGGGCTCGCGGCGTTTTTCTTTTGTGTAGTATGCCTATTCTCTTTTTGGGGCTGGGGACTTACGCCGTCGCCAGCCGTTTACGCGAAAAAGAACAGCGAGCGCCGAATCCGGCCGAAGTCTCCCGGGGAGTGAGCTTCAAGGCGGGGCTCGCACTTTGCATCTTCACCGGCGTGTTTGGTTCTGCGTTTAACCTTGGTTTTGCTTTCAGTGGAGATATCATCCGCAGAAGCATTGAATCGGGCGCCCGACCGGCGACGGGGGGCTATGCCGTCTGGGCGCTCGTGCTAGGCGCAGGCTTTTTCCCCAACCTCTTCTACTGTCTTTATCTGCTCTTTCGCAACCACACTTTCACTGCGTTTCGCCAGAAAGACTGGCTAAGAGAAACGCTGCTTGCTGTCTCGATGGCAGTGGTGTGGGCGTCCGGGCTCTTCCTTTACGGGGCGGGAGCGACCCTGGCCGGAAAGTTCGGAACATCAGTCGGATTCACCCTTTTCGTGGCCATGAGCGTCTTGGCATCGACCGTACTGGGCGTTTTGACGGGAGAATGGAAGTCAACCTCGCCGCGCACCAAGAAACTGTTGGCCATGGGGGTGGCTGCGATTCTTATCTCGGTGGTCGTCTTGAATCTCGGGGGACTCTTCTGAGAGGAGGTCAAGGAGAGAACGAGCGCAGCCGCCGCAAACGATGCAGGCCGCGTAACTACCCCCAGCACATTGAAGTGAGGAACAAGATGCGCCTTTTCCGATCCACACTGCAGCTATTCCTGTTTGCTTTTCTTACCGCCTTATCTGTGACCAATTCGTGCGCACAAAACGCTCCGGCCGATGTGAAAACAGGACCGGACAACCAAAGCTGGGTGATCGGAAACGGGTTAATCGAGCGGCAGATCCAGTTTGATGCCAAGATCGGCCTCTATACAGCAGCTTGGCGACACAAATTGACGGGAACGGACTTCATCAAGCCGGCGCAGGCTGACAGTAGCCGAGGCGCGGAGTTTTTCTTTCAGGCTGACGGCGACCGGTTGGCTGGTTCAGGGGGTGCCTTCGATTTGATCGCTGCCGAGACGCACAACCTTCTGCCGCGCGGCAAGCTGCTGGAGATCAAATTAAAGGCCCGAACCAAGCCGATCGAGGTTTCAGTGTTCTATGCTGTCTATGAAGGCCATCCTGTAATTCGCAAGTGGATTGCGATTACCAATCGCGGCACGACGCCTTTCACCCTGTCTCACCTGAGTTTCGAGGCAGTGCCTTTGAGGGCTGGCAAACCCTCCGAAATCCAGGTGTCTGGTTTCTACGGGGTGCAGCCTCGCGAGATTTTCTTCACCGGCCGAGTGGAGGACACCGCGATTCTTGAGCGCAATTCGCTGACTGGCGAGGGTTTCATCGTTATGAACGAAGCCCCCGGCTACATGAAGCGCACCGAAATGTCCGAGTGGGGGGAAGGCATTGAGGTCATGTACGACACCGATATTTTCCCTTTCGAGAGGAGTGTCGCACCGGGTGAAACGTTTGCCAGCGCTAAGAGTTCAGTGGCCCTTTTTGCCGAGGGACGGCGCTTCGCCGACCCCCACTGGATAATGCCGTCGTACACCGCTCAGGTGCTCGTGAAGAAAGGTGCGGGCTTCAAACCACCTTGGATCTATAACACCTACGAACCTTTCTATTTTGGGCTCCCCAATTCCACTGTGTCCGAGTTGATCCCCATCGCGGGACGGATGGGGCTTGATGTCTTCACGCTCGACGCTGGATGGGAAAGGCTGTGGGGCGAAAATGACATTTCACTCGAGAGGTTTCCCGGCGGACTCGATCCAGTTCGAATCGAGGTCGAGCGGGAAGGGATGCGGCTCGGGCTATGGGTGCCTCTGGCAATGGTCCGCCTGGAGTCCAAAGTTTATAGAGAACATCCAGAGTGGCAATGCAAGGGCTCCGATGGACGGCCCAAAACGTCGTGGATGGGGGCGGAATGGGGGGGGAACCTCCCGGTGATGTGCATGGCTTCGCCCTACCGCGAGGCTGCTGCGCGCCGGATCAGTGACCTGATTTCCCGTTACCACCTGGGATACGTCAAGATCGACCTCACCACGGTCTTCAACGCGTACGGCGAAGCGCCGGGGTGCTATGCTGAAGGACACTACCACCGCAATTGGGCTGAATCGCTGGAAGGGATTTATGAAGGAATCCAGTATGTCACTGACCAGATCTATCGCGAGCATCCTGACGTGTTACTCGATCTTACTTTTGAGCTCTGGGGCCAGAAGCACGTGATCGACTATGGGCTGCTGGGGGCGGGAGATCTGGATTGGATGAGCAATGTAAATGATGCGGCACTCGATTCCGCGGGGCCCCGGCAGGCCAGGACCCTGCTCTATCATCGATCCCTGGCGATTCCAGTGGAAACGATGCTCATCGGGAATCTACGCGCCGAGACGCCCCCCATTGAAGAGCGTTTTGCTACCGCGATAGGCTCGGGCCCGCTTCTACTGGGGGATTTGCGCAAGCTTACACCTCAACAACAAGATTGGTATGGGGAACGGATTCGTTGGTTTAAGGATCTTCGCAAAGCAGTTTCCCTCAACGAAGGCTTCTTTGCGCTGGGAACGTGGCTCCAGCCCGGGGCCGCAAGCGCGGACGGTTTCGCGCGGCTAGATCGCGAAGGCGAAGGGCTGATTGTTATTTTCAGGAATGAATCGAGCAAGGACAAATTCAAGGTGAATGTGCCTACCTTCCCGGATGGCGCATTCCAAGTCAGCTCAAAGATGACAGGAGAATCACTCGGCACGTTTTCGGGCCAACAGATGCGGCAGGGAATCCAGTTTCAGATTCCAGCCAAACGAAAAGTTGAGGTGTTGGAGATTCGCAAGTAGCCGGAACTGGAACAACTGGACACATCTTGACACCTTTGAAGGTCAAGAGCTTGACGCAGTTGTTCCCCTTTTCCCTTCACTGCGTGTTGAAGGTTGCGCGCCAGAGTTGCATGGCATCCGCGTTGAGAGAGGACTAATTCGTTAGGGAGGACCAAGATGCGCTTTTCCCGGCTCATGCTGAAAGTTTCCCTTATTTTTTTTCTTGCCTTGATCTCGCCAGTTGTCCTTGGCGCCGCCGAACGGGCCAACCCATGGACTGTCAAGATTGCTGCCGACGGGCGGCACATGGAACTGGCCTACAACGGCCAAGTCTGGGTAAGCCGGTTGCGAGTCCAACTGACGACAGGCACTCAGACGCAGGCATCGGATGATGCGAGTGCAAAGCTGACTCTCGCGCCCGCCGGCAACCCCCGAGAGTCAGTGGTCAAGGTCGAGGCGAAGCAGAGTTACATGATCGCCTTTCGCTTTGTGGGCCCAAGCGTGGCCGTCTCACTCCGCGGGCTCACCGCACAAGAGGCCTCCGCCGCAACGGTAACGGCTGACCTGAATGCGGGACCTGAGCCTCTTCAGGCTCGCTTGGACGGAGTGGAAGACGACGTCCAGCAAATGGAGAGTGGACGAGCCGCCAGCACCTTGAACAATTGTGTATTCGACCGGTTTCGCGACCAGGCGCTAAAAGTGTTGGCGCGGGAAGTGCGGTTTACGCCTACCGCCGGGGGTTACTCCGTGGTGGCTGGCGGGCGGCTCACGGATGCTCCGATTTGCGGGTTCGAGCTGGTGGAGCGGGTCTATTCGAAGCGCTTGCCTTATTACGCCCCCTTGGACAAGAAGAAATGGCCGCAGGCTCCCGCGGGCTGGTGCTCCTTCCACTTCTACAATAACGTTTTGGGGGAACAAGACATCCTGCGAAATGCCGAGGCTCTGGCGCAGGACTACGGTCCGTTCGGACTACAGTACGTCCTGATCGATGGAGGCTGGCAAGCCGCGGGCATCTCAGGTAATTGGACAGAGTGGAACGACCATTTTCCCCACGGCATGAAATGGCTTGCCGAAAAAATCAAGGCTCTCAATTTGAAGCCAGCGGTTTGGTTGTCCACCTTTGGGACCGCAGATGAAAGCTTCTATAACGCTCACAAGAGCTGGTTCCTGCACGATGAAAATGGGAACCCCAAACTCGGCACTTGGTTCGGAACTTACGTTGCCGATTTCTCCCACCCCGAGCTGCAGCGATACCTCTACGAGGCGTATCGCAAGATGACCATTGAATGGGGCTATGATTATTTCAAGCTGGATGGTGAAAATGACACGCGAGATATCTGGGCCCACAACCGTGTGCGGGCATTTGACCCCACCATGGACGCAGACACGGCGTTTCGAAAGGCCTTGACTATTCTCCGGCAGGCGATGTCTTCCCGGCCCGGCGTCTTTTTCTCCGCCTGCGGCCCGGTGTATCCCATCGAGTCAATGGGCATTGTCCAAAGCGCCCGACTGGGGGGTGATAATATTGCGTTCAACAGTAGTGATAATAAGGGTGGGGCGCCGTCGTTCTGGGGAGTCCGCACGGTGCTCGCAGGCATGCGGCAAGGATTCTACACCCATAACATCGCTTGGTACGGCGATCCCGACGCCATGATGGTCCGTTCCCCGCTGAGCAGCGAGGAGGCGCGCACTTGGGCCTCCATCCAGGGTCTCACGGGCCAACACCTTTTGTTTGGCGACGACATGCCCGCGCTGCCTGAGGACCGTCGTGACCTGCTCAAGAAGATCCTTCCCGTGGCGGATATTACCCCGATGGAACTTTACCCTGTCATCGCCGACCGGCATGTCTGGATGCTGCATGTGGCACGCCCGTTTGGCTCTTGGGCGGTGGCGGGGCTCTTCAATTGGGATAACGATGGGACCGAAATCCTCCAGGGTCAAGAGACGGGTATCTACAGCATCATCAGGAACAACGACAAGTTGCTCGGAATGGAGCGGCCACTTGCCGATTTTCTTGCTCTGGGGGCGGAATCTGAGAAAGCCGCAGAGGAAAACCAGCGTCTGGAAGCTTCGCCCGACAAGCCGGCGGGCCTGCAACTGATCCCGGTAGCAACTTACCTTACTCCTCCTCCCCCGCGACATTTCTCAATCCATCTTAGCAAGGTAGGACTCGCGGGGAGCAGCGACTATTTGCTTTTCGACTTCTGGAATCAGAAGTTCCTAGGCAAGGTGCAGGAGCAATACTCTGTGGAGCTTTCTCCGCATGCCTGCCAAGTGCTCTCACTGCGGCCAGCCTATGGTCATCCGCAACTAGTGGGGACGGACCGGCACATCACCATGGGCGCGGTGGAGTTGAAAGACGAGAAATGGGATGCAGCCAGGAAGCTATTGCGGATTAAGGTGGAGCTGGTGGGAAACTATCCGACTACCCTCACCCTCTACACCGCTGGCCGCGGTTTCAAGGAGGCCAAAGCCACCGGAGCAGACCTCCAGGCCTCTTCTGAAGGCGAGATTGTGCGTGCGAAGCTGCTGAGTCCCACTTCGGGTCTTGCAGAGGTGACGCTGCAGTTTGAATAGCGGAAGGGGCGAGGTGGGTGTTGCCCCACCACTCCTCTAAAGGCGCGACACGCGGCGATTTCCTGCTCTGGCACGGGAACCCTGCGAATTTCCATAATCAGTAGCCGCCGGACGGCCAAAAAGAGAGAAAACCAATGCGGGAGGATCAAATTGACCATGGCTATCTTGAATCGCAGAGAGTTTATTCAGGCTTCAGTGGCGTCTTACTTCCTCCAAGCCATCAAACTGGAAAGCGCACCCGCTGCCAAGGCTAAGGTCGTTGGCGTAGGCGGGACTGTTCAGGCTAAGGGAAAGGATTACACCTGGGAGTGGTCGGAGGACAAGGATGAGTTTCGCCTCCTAGACAATCGAGGGCTGGTAATTGCTAGCGGCAAACTACAGCCCGCAGTGGTCGTGCAGGCGAAGGGTCAAGGTAGGGCACGTCGTTGCACTGCGGGGAAACCCACGGGCTACGATCTGCGCGACAACGCGGTTCGTGTCCGCTACGAGGGAGTAAACGGGTCAGCGAAGCTGTCTGTGACCTGGCGCTTCGAAGACCAGGGCATGTGGCTGGAACCCGTAAGTTATGAGACGCCCTTATCTGAAGATGTGGTGAGCCTTCACTATTTCGCCCAAGGAACCGGAGAGCATGCTCGACCATCCCTGACCAGCGATTATCTTGTCGTGCCGGGCATCAACGAGTCCCCTGCGTCGAGTCCCATTATCCCGATACATGATTTGGGGGCAGACCTGCGGGAGACGCTTTGGTTGGGGCACAGTATGATGACAGACCCCGGCACGCAAGGTCTGCAGCAGTGGGGATTGCCTGTCCACTACTTTTGTGGCTTCCACATGTCTCCTTACGATTACCAAAAGACGCCCCGCGTGAATGTTGAAGGGGTCAAACCGGATGAGTTGTTGAATGCATTCTGTTGCGGGCTAGCGGAGATTCCCCATGGAGATCTCCTGATCGAGACAACACTTGGCGGGTACGGTCCCATCGTGAGCTATCGCAGCGACCTATGGAAACACTTGCGTGGTCCTGGAAGCCTGTCCCTGGGCGCAAAGCAGTACTGGACGGTGGGGCCGAATTACTACGAGGCGATCCGCCGTTACTACCTGGGGCTTTTGCAGGCTGGAGTCATCCGGAAGAAAACGAACTCGCCCCATAAGAATGAAGTCGCATTGGCTCCTTCCTTTTGCACCTTTGGGGAACAGGTAGCTCGAGACCGGACAGACGAGCGGCTCGACGAAGCCACTCTGCAAGCGATATATGAGGGGATGAGCCGATCCGGTATGAAGGCGAAATTGTTCGTGATCGACGCTAAATGGGAGGGGAAGTGGGGAAATTTACGTCACTCGCAAGATCGGCTTCCTCACTTTGAAGAGACACTGGCCCGGATACGCTCCGATGGTCACTACATCGGACTCTGGGCGGCTTTCCTGCGCTGCGCTGATCCCGGAGACTTAGGCCTCACTACTGAGCATGTGCTACACCAACCCGACGGCAAGCCCTACGCGATGGGGGACATAACGACGAACGGGTTCTATATGTACGACGTGTCGCAGCCCGAAGTTCAGAAAGCCTTAACCAAGTTAGCGCAAGAGTTCGCGCGACGCTACAAGCCGGACTTTGTCAAGTTCGACTTTGGCTATGAAATTCCATCGCTTGCCATCGCAGCTCCCAAGGATAAGACCTGGGCGGGAGAACGGTTCCTTTCGAAGAGCCTGGAAGTGATTGTGAAAGCCATGCGGGAAGAGAATCCTGACTTGGTGGTCCTGTACTATTCACTTTCCCCCTTACTGTTGGATTGTATCGATCTGCACAGTCCTGACGATTTGTTTCTGTGTTTGGGCGACTACGCCCTCGAGACCAACCGACGGTTTTTCTTCAGCAGTCTTTTGGGCGAGATCGGAATGCCGACGTGGGGATCGAGTGGCTACGACTGGCGGACAGCGCCGGAAACCTGGTTCGATACAGCCGCTCTGGGAGCGTTGGGGTCCTTGCTCAGTTTTTCAGGGCCCCAGGCGGAGGAGTACTGTAAGCCCGAACGCGTTGCCAAGTTTAACGGATTGGCGCAGGCGGTGAGAGTTTCTAACACCTTCTCGATACTTCCCATTGACGCGGTCTACCTCGGCCCCGAACGCGGTGCGCATTCTTCGTCGTGGGCGCGAATCGAAAACGGGGAAGTGGTGTTGGTTGCCTTGAGGGAGCGATGCCTGGATGGGCTGAAGGGGAGTGGAAAGTTCCGTGATCTGGTCTCAAGCACCACGTCGGTCGTGGTTGCCTCAAAGACCAACGACGGCCTCGCGCGAGCCTCCAAGCTGGCCGTGGTTCCCTATGGCGAGGGAGAAGTTACGCTCAAGCGCGAGGGCAGCGAAACAGCTCATGCGGAGGCAACGGAGCATTACTTCGGGGGCGGGAGTAAGACGAGGCAGCTCTCCATCGATAACGGGCGGCTGCAAGTCGCCGTCCGAGAACACACGGAAGATGGATCCGTTATTGAATGGATCGAACTCAATGTGCTGAGTAGCTAAGACGCGGGAGCCTGCCCGTGGCTGACCGCCTCGGACGCGCTCCCCTTAAGCGCGCAGGTGATCTGCAACCCACCGGACGCAGGCTGCGGTGCGGGCCTGCTTCCCGTGTCGGCTAATCCCTTTCGCGGCTGACACCTTGGTAACCGGTTTTTTCTTTCTTGAGGAGGAGTCCATGAAAAGGCGGCTCTTGCTGGTATGGCTCGTCATAATGAATATCATGTGGGTCACGGTTGAACGAGGATTTCCGCGTGACCCCGTACAGGTGACTTCCCCTGACGGCAATATCTCCCTGTCCTTTGAATTGAAGGCAAACCCTCAACCCTACCTCCCTGGCGAACGGCCGTATTACAGGGTTTCCTATAAGGGCGTTCCAATACTGGCCGATTCGCCGCTGGGCCTGGATTTTAAGGGCGCCTCTCCGCTTGACCATGATTTTGAAATCGTAGGTACTGCCCCACAAACCCACGATGAAACCTGGCAGAACGCGTTCGGAACTCGGCGCAACGTTCGTGACCATTACAACCAGATTACAATTTCGTTGCGCGAAAGCGCTTCGCCCGGCCGCCGCCTGGACCTGATTTTTCGCGCTTACAATGAGGGTGTCGCCTTCCGTTATTCTCTCCCCAAACAGCAATCTCTCGACGAATTCGTGATCTCCTCGGAGTTCACCGGGTTTTACTTTCCCAAGAGCGTATTCGCGTATGCCCTCGACTTGGACAGTTACACCACGCCGTACGAGGCGAGCTTCGAGCGCATGAGTCTGGATAAAATCAAGCCTGCTTCCATTATCGGACTTCCGCTGCTGGTCGAGATTCCCCAGGGCCCTTGGGTAGCCCTTCTCGAGTCGGACCTTCGGGACTACGCCGGCATGTACGTTGGCGGTGTGCACGGTGTCCCTAACGCCTTGACGGCTAAGCTTTCGCCCATGCCCGACCTTGATCTGTGGTCGATGGGGACGTACCTCAACTTTGTCAACACGGAAACTGATTTCGACAAAGCCGTCCAATTGGCCCAGGATGCGCTCCTAATATCCTCCCATAGGCGAAGCGATCAACGCGGGTCCGAGGATATTGTTCTTGCCAGGACACCTAAGGCCACGCCCTGGCGCGTGCTCATGATTAACCCGACCCCGGGCGGATTGATTGAGTCCAACTACCTCATCCTGAATCTCAGCCAGCCGTGCGCGCTTGCCGACACTTCCTGGATCAAGCCGGGGAAGGCAGCTTGGGATTGGTGGTCAGGCCGATTCGCACGAGACGTTGACTTTCAACCAGGAATGAATACCGCGACCCTGAATCACTACATCGACTTTGCGGCCGATCACCACTTTGAATATATGCTGATTGACGGAAACTGGTCGCCGTTCACCGACATCACGCGGACGGTTCCGGAGGTCGATCTGCCTGAGATCCTCGCTCACGCCAGAAGCCGAGGGGTCAAGGTGCTGCTTTGGATGCTCTGGACCGCCGTTAGACAGCAGATGGATGTCGCTTTCCCACTGTACGAGAAATGGGGCGTAGCGGGTGTGAAGATTGACTTCATGGACCGAGATGATCAGGCGATGGTCAACTTCTACGAAGAAATGGCTCGCAAGGCCGCCGAGCATCACCTGCTCGTGGACTTTCACGGCGCATTCAAACCCACGGGCTTGCGCAGAACTTATCCTAATGTGGTGGGTCGCGAAGGAGTCATGGGATTGGAATACAACAAGGGGAGCTATCGCGTTACGCCGGAGCACGAGGTCACTATTCCTTTCACCCGGATGCTGGGGGGGCCTATGGACTTTACCTCGGGGTGCTTCCACAACGCGACTCGCGAGCAATTCAAGCCCCGGAATATTGAGCCCATGTGTCAAGGAACCCGCGCCCATCAACTGGCCATGTACGCAGTTTACGAAGTGCCGCTGGCCATGGTCTCCGACTACCCCGAGGCTTACAAGAACCAGCCCGAATTCGAATTCATTGAGAGAGTGCCCACGGTCTGGGATGACACCAAGGTTTTGAACGGGATGCCGGGGAAGTACATCACCATCGCCCGACAACACGGTGATACATGGTACCTCGGCAGCATGACCAATTGGGAAACTCGTGACATGCAAGTAGCAGTCGACTTCTTGGGCGAGGGCGAGTACGAAGCCAAGGTCTTCGCCGACGGCCCGGACGCTGATAAGGTGCCAACAAGTGTCAGCATCAGTAACAAGCGGGTGAAGCGTGGAGACAAACTGAACGCGCACCTTGCTCCCGGTGGTGGTTGCGCTGTTATCTTTACACCTGTGCGGCACTGAGCTACCTGGGCCTTAATCCTCCTGGCGAAAACCGCTGGTTGCTCTCACGGCGGCCTCAGGATAGAATCCCAGTCTGGCAGTTATCCTCATTAGTGGCGGTTGTCCATGGCAGAGTGGAGTGGTCCTCTCAAGATAAGAGCTGCGCGGGTTGAAGACGCGAAAGAAATCGCACGGATTTACAACCAGGGTGTGCAAGACCGTACTGCAACTTTTGAAAACACTTACGTCACACCTGAAGAGCGTTACCTCTGGTTGGCAGCGCGGCCGGACAAGTTTCCGGTGCTGCTGGCGGAGGTCAAACACACGCTGATGGGTTGGTCTTCGCTCAATCCTTACAGCCCGCGGCACTGTTAT
>Ga0187874_10002653_pt1 | contig 13409 bp, 6 predicted proteins | sample June2016WEW_16_1_3_FD_132993 | JGI IMG/M metagenome (GOLD analysis project Ga0187874, IMG submission 132993) | Peatland microbial communities from SPRUCE experiment site at the Marcell Experimental Forest, Minnesota, USA - June2016WEW_16_150 | ecosystem: Environmental > Terrestrial > Soil >... | reverse complement strand
GAGAACCGCCTTGATTTTCTCTTTGTTCCCGGGACTGAAGTCCCACATGTCAATAATCTCCCAGAGTTCCTCGCGGCCGATCTTGGTGGGAAACGGTCCGAGTTTGGGTACCGCCTTTGTCGTACCCTCGATAACGGATGATTCTTTTTTCATGCTCCCTCTCCTTGCCTGATGATTAGTGCAATCGTCGCTAGCGCTGACTCGGCACGCACTTCCCACTTCCGGGACTGCACGGCGCGATAGCGGACGCCGCGTACCGCAACGTTGTGCTCTGCTCGCGCGAAACTCAATAGTGGGTTTGTATCGCTTAAAGGGAAGGCTGTCAAGATGTTTTATTATAATAAGAATGAATTGCTGCTGTCGAATGCCATTGCGTGCCATTTTATATTCTTTTAAGGATATAAATGCGCTGAATTGCCCGGTGATATACCTTGCAACAAGCCAATCCCCTTCGGAATGGCAATAGCGAGTATACTGACGGCTAGGAGAACAATCACATGCCTCGGATCAGCCCTCTTAAGACTTACCTCGCTCGGCTGCTTTCTCTGATTTATCAAGACGGTTCTGTTTCGCGGAGTCAGTTGGTGAAATACACCGGATATAGCACTTTTTTGGTTTCGAAACTAACCGACCGCCTTCTCCATGACGGCCTGATCCGCGAAGTTGGGGTTGCAAAATCACCCTTGGGCCGGCCACCCAGCATGCTCTCCATCAACCCCGAAATTGGACGGCTGGTGGGCGTCCACATGGGGACTATCAACCTGCGCGTTGCCGTAACGGATATGTCGGGTAATGTGTTGGCGCACCAGATTGACCGGAGCTTGGTTCAACAGGCGCCTGAGAAATCGCTCGCCCGCATGCTCCGGGTGATCATGGCCACGGCAAAAGCAGCCAATGTAAAAAAGGAAAACATATCGGCAATCGGCCTAGGGATCGAGGGGATAATGGATCGAAAGGGGGGAGTCATATTGTCCTGGCCGAAGGTGCCTTCATGGATCAACGTGCCCGTCAGGAGTTTCGTCCAGGACAACTTAAAGACCCTAGTCGAAGTGGAAGACACTCCTCGCACCATGGCGCTTGCTGAAAGGCGGCTTGGAAAGGGTCGAGGAGTGAATGAGTTTATCTATCTCACGCTCGGTGCGGGTACGGGCTCAGCGTTATTCTTTGGCGGAAGGCTCTACACTGGCAAAGAAGGCTTCGCGGGAGAGTTTGGGCACACCACAATTGATGAGAAAGGCCCCCTGTGTTCATGCGGGAACCGTGGGTGCGTTGAAGCCTCGGTATCCGCTTCGACGATCATCCAACGAGCAAGGGAAGCGCTCGCTTTGGGAGTGAGCAGCCAGCTTCACATGGTTGTTCGAGAAAACGGCGGCACAGTTACTCTGGAAACGATTGCCCGCGCTGCTGAGGCCAATGACCGGTTCTGCTTGAGCCTTCTTACGGAGGTCGGTCTCCATATTGGGACTGGTGTAGCTGGCTTGATCAATCTTCTCAATCCGGAGTTGGTCGTCCTCGGAGGTGGTTTGCCTAAAGCAGCAGGGAAGTGGCTGCTGCCTTCCATTAAGCGCATGGTTCAGGAAAGAGCCTTGGAGAACTCAGCCAAAAATGTGTCCATAGAGCTATCGGATCTTGATGAAATTGATTGGGCTCGGGGGGCGACGTTCCTCGTCAGCGAGAAAGCTATTCACAGGATTCTCTCAAACGTAGAATAACCACCGAGGGGTATCGGCTTGTTGTTGGATAGGCCCGAAGACCCAACATACTTATGTCTTTAAAAGATCATTTTAAAGACAAGGCATTTGGCGCCAGGGCACTATTCTATCTTATTATAAAAATCCTCTTGACAAACAGGGACATCTGTGTCTAGAATTCCCTCTTTTTAAGTTCAAGTACCTGATCTCGAATCGGGAGTTCCAAGCCGCTAAACTGCACGAAGTGTCGGTTAGGTGATGGCCGACGCAGTCAGGTTCGGGGGGGGCGAAAACATAAGGGAGTCCGAAATGAAGCTCCTGAAAATCCTTTCCCTATTGGCTGTCGCTCTTTGGGCGTTGCCACTCGGAGCCCAAATCAGAGGCTTCATGTTTTGACCGTAGGCAGCTGGCAATCCCGCTTTATCGTGAAAGTTTGGACTCATGAAGCATAAAGTAAGCGCATGCAAAGTGGATAGACTGCGTTTTCCAATTTGGATCCAGGAACGGACAATTTCACTTGGATCCGTGAGGTTTCCAGGGTCATGCTGAACTGGATTTGGTCGGGGTAACCGGGTCGAACAAATGGAAAGTTCGCGAATTCAACTCAGGAGGATGAATTAATTATGAAGGGCAAATTGGAAACTTTAGTAATTCTATTACTACTCGCAACCGGGACTATTTGGGGTAGCATCACGGGGAGTATTTCAGGAACCGTGACGGACCCTACAGGGGCGGTCATTCCTGGAGTCTCGGTGGTTGCTCTCAATACCGAGACTGGCATCCAGAACTCGACCCAGACTAATGCGGCGGGCTTTTATTCTTTTCCGGTCCTCCCCGCTGGGCATTATGAGGTGCGAATCCAGGTTAGAGGATTCCGGAAATATCGGCAGACGGGCTTGGTGCTGGACGTTAACAGCGCACTGCGAGTAGACGCCACATTAGTCGTCGGTGCCGTCACGCAGGAAGTCAGCGTTTCAGCCACTGCGGCGCACGTCGAAACCAGCAGCACCCAGGGGGGGGAGGTGATTACGTCGAGCGAGATCACGGGAGTTCCCCTGAACGGTCGCAGCTACGTCGACTTGCTCGCTCTGCAACCGGGCGTGGTTCCTGTTTCAGCCGGTACGATTGGGGGTGGCAACAGCGTTTCCGGGAACCTGGACGCCGGGAATCTTTCCGTGAGTGGTCAGCGCGAAAGTGCCAACGGTTTCATGGTCAACGGTGGCAATGTTGAGGAAGGCAAACAGATGGGTACCGCCATCATTCCCAATCTGGACTCGATCGCGGAATTTCGCGTTCTGACCAACAATGTGGACGCGGAGTATGGCAACTACTCCGGTGGGCTGGTGAACGCGATCACCAAATCGGGCACCAACCAGTTCCATGGAAGTGCCTTCGAGTTTATGCGTAACCCCCATCTTGATGCCCGGAACTTCTTCTCTCCGGAGCGCGGGGTCTTGCACCAAAACCAGTTTGGAGGCACGGCGGGCGGGCCGATCCGCCGTGACCGGGTGTTCTTCTTTTCTGACTATCAGGGGACGCGCATGGTGCAGGGCGTGGACACCGGTCTTATCCCGGTTCCATCAGCGGCCGACCGGACGGGCAACTTGGCCGATATGGCCGGTCAGCTCGCTGGGACGGTGAATGGTGGGTTCTGGGCCAACACGCTGGCGCAGGAATTGGGCTACCCGGTCACTGCCGGCGAGCCGTATTACACGAGCGGATGTACGAGTACCGCTCAATGCGTATTTCCCAATGCGGTCGTTCCCGAGTCCGCAACTTCCCCGGTCGCAAAAAACCTTGCTAAGTACATTCCACTTCCCAACGCAGGGCCCTACTTTACCACTTCAGCCTATAAGGAGACGCTAGGGGACAACAAAGGCAGCGCTCGGCTCGATGCCAACACCCGCCTGGGCATGATTTCGGGCTACTATTTCATGGACGATTACACGCTGGTCAATCCGTACGCAGGAGCATCCGTTCCGGGGTTCAGTGGAACTAACAACGGCCGGGCGCAGATGGTCAACTTGGGCATCACCAAAGCGTTTGGACCCAGTTCGGTCAACGAACTCCGCCTCAATTACGTGCGCAATGTGGGATTCAATGGTGCTCCGCTGGGCGCGGCTGAGGTTCCACTCGCTTCCCAGGGCTTTACGGGCATCTTCCCGATGGCGCCTCAGGCCCAGACCATTGAGTCCATCGGCTTCAACAGCTTCAGCATCGGCGGCCCCAATGGCTTCAATGAGACCTTTGAGAACACCTATCAGATAGCCGACAACTTTTCAAAAGTGACTGGAACCCACACGGTGAAATTCGGCGCGAGCTTCCATTTCGACCAGATCACTTTTAAATACTTCTTGAACCTCAATGGAGGGTTTTCGTTCAGCGGAGTAGAAACGGGCAGTGACTTCGCTGATTTCCTGATTGGCGCGCCCGCATACTACTCACAGGGGCTGCAGTTGCCGTACTATAGCCGCACCCGCTACTATGGTTTGTATGGCCAGGATAGCTGGCGGGCTACCAAGAATCTTACTTTGAATTATGGATTGCGCTGGGAAGTCAGTTCTCCATGGTGGGAGGCGCACAACCAAATAGAGACGCTCGTGCCCGGCGTGCAGTCGAGAGTGTTTCCCGGTGCACCGACCGGCTGGCTTTTCCCAGGCGATCCGGGGATTCCCTCCACGCTTGCTCCGACTCGCTACAACAATTTCGCTCCGCGCCTCGGTCTCGCTTACTCTCCCCGCGCCGCTGGAGGGTTCTTAGGTAAATTGCTGGGGGGGCCTGGCAAGACCAGCATCCGGGCCGCATTTGGCGTTTATTTTACGGCTTTTGAAGATGCCAGCGGGTTGTACGAGATAGGGGACGCCCCCTACGGATACTGGTGGGCAAGCCCGACTCCACCCATGTTTGCTAACCCCTTTATTGATCGCGCCACAGGCCATAACGAGGGCCAGCGGTTCCCCGTACCGGTACCCCCTCTCCACGTAGGACCCAACAATCCTGACAACTCCATTAACTGGTCGCAGTTCCTGCCCATTTCCAGTTCTCCGGGGTTCTTTCCCCGCAACCGCCTTCCCTACGCTGAAGAGTACAGTGCTTCCATACAGCGACAGTTCGGGTCTGCGACGTTGCTCAGCGTTAGCTACGTGGGAACGCAAGGGCACCGACTTCTTACCACGATAGAATCGAATCCGGGTAACCCAGCACTCTGCTTAAGCGTAAGCCAAACGAGTCAAGTGATGCCTGGAACTGCCACCTGTGGTCCCTTTGGCGAGAACGGAGTCTACTACCCGATCACCGGCGGAGTCATTAACAGCACACGGGCTCCTTTTGGGCCAAGTTTTGGAGCCAATTCTTGGTTCTCGACTCTTGCCAACTCCAATTATAACGCCCTTGAGGTCACGGTGCGCCCCACAGTTGGTCGCTTGGCGCTCCTTGCCGGCTATACTTTTGCCAAGTCGCTGGATAACAGTTCAGGCATTCGGGTGAACGACCAGACTAACCCAATCAATCCAAAGATCTCAAAGTCTCTTTCCGCGTTCGATATTGCGAACAACTTCGTAATAAGTTACAGCTATCGGATACCCTTTGACAAGCTCGGACGCCCCAACCGATTGACAAACGGCTGGACTATCTCAGGGATCACACATTTCGCCGGTGGCTTGCCGGTGCATTTGTCGGAGGAAGACGACGATTCGCTTTTAGGTACTATGTATCCGTGGAGCGTGGACTATCCGAACTACACGCCGGGCGATCTTCAGGGAACGGACCCGCGAAAGGCCAATCCGGCGACTCAAGCTAATCCTTACTTCAACGTATCCTTGTTCAGTAAGGAAACAATAGGCCACCTCGGAACCGCTAACCGGCAATTCTTCCACGGACCGGGTATGAACAACTGGGATATGGCGTTGAAGAAAGAGCTCAAGCTGACGGAGTCCAAGAGGTTGGAATTCCGGGGGGAGTTCTTCAACACCTTTAACCACTCTCAGTTTCAGAACCCTGACGGAAACATTCTCAGTTCAAGTTTCGGCTTTGTGTTGGCTGCGCGTAGCGCGCGAATCGGGCAGGTTGCTATAAAGTTCAATTTCTAGCAGTCTATCGGAGATAGAGGGTGGCTTTAGATTGGACAGGGGCGCGAACTTCTTTGAGAAAGCGGTTGGTTCACTGCTGAGAGCGGAGTGAAGGTTTGTAGGATGCGGTTACGGGCAAACAGTTTCGCAATAGCGATTTGAATCAAGCCTGCTTGCTTCCTCCCTCGCTGCAGCACTGGCAGCCGGAGGGCCACTTGGCGCGGTTCATCGTCAAGGTGGGGGAGGCGTTGGACCTGGCGAATATATGCTAAGTACGAGGAGAGAGACGGGCGAGGTCTTGCCGCGTACGATCTGCAGATGGTGGTGTGCATGAACGGCAGGGCGCTGTTCGAAGGCGTCACCGTCTTTCCATTGCCAGGTGTTCGGAATCAATCTGTCACTCTCGTCGCAAATCGTGGTGATGGTGACAGCGATTCTGATGGCGATGGGAGCCGCGGGCGTAAATCCATAAGCTGGAGCCCTCCCATACTCGCTAGCCGCAGGTGGCCGTAAGCAGCTCTTAGGGCGGGTGCGTTACCCCGGCGTCGTCGCCTCAAGAGACTTCTGAGCACAAAACTGGATGCCCCAAAAAGGCTGGCGCCGGAGAAAACACGAACCTCAGGAGTATCTGTCCGCCAGACTCCCAGGATGACCATACATGGTGCGACTGGATCTTAATCATGAACGCATAGAGGGCTTGAAACGGATGCGTCGCGACCTGTGGGACTACAAGCGGGTGGATCACATCCCAATTGCATTTTGGCCCACGTGGACGTTCGCGCGTCCCTTGCGGGAGCAGCTAGAACGAGGCAAGATTCAGTTTGATGTCAATGTCAAGATCATTGAAAAATGCCTGCGCCTGATTCCCGATGACTACATTCCCTTTGCGCGGATTACACCGGGCTACATGTCGATCGCCACGATGTTCGGCATGGGGGTGCACTGGAGCAGTGACCCCAGCCAGCCCCCCGGGGCGGAGGGACACCTGGTCCAGGACATGGAGGAAGTGTACCGATTGACCCTTCCCGGCATGGACGCGGGCCTGATGCCGGAGAACCTTAGTCGGCTGCGCTTTCACGCCGCCAACCTTCCGCCCGACGTCTACCTGACCGGCATTGACGCGGGTGGCCCTCTGAACACGTGCAAAGACTTGCTGGGGACGGAACTGCTTTACAGGGCCTTTTACCAAGACCCCAAGGCATTTCATCACCTCTTGAATTTGGCGACGGAGCTGCAATTGGAGATATACCGGCATGTCGTAGATGCCGTCGGCGGGATCAACCGCATGACCACGATCGATTTCGACCCCGTATGGGCTCCAGAAAAGTACAAGAGCTTTGTCAGCGACGATGTTTGCGCCACGATTGGACCCGGAACCTTCGAGGCCTTCAGTCGCCCTTACAATAATCGCCTGTTTCAGCCCTGGGGAAGCGGGCTCCTGCATAACTGTGGTCCTCATCCCTGCAAGCACATGTACCTTGATCACACTCCCAAGCTGAAGGGGATGAGCTTGTCCTACAAGTATTCCCACAAGGAGTTTCCGGAACTGCGCAAGGTATTTGCAGGGTGGGGGATTCTCCATGTTCTCTTCGATAATGAATCAACTCCGGAGGCAATTCTAGAAGCGTTCCGCCACATGGCGGAAGCGCTGGCACCGGAGGTAGTGGCCATTCCTATCTGCTTCGTGGACGACACGTGGCAGGACAGTGATGTGACGGCTCTCTATTGGGACATGCGGAAGATTTCTGAGGGGTATGCGGCGAATATGCACTGGCTGGTCTGACAGCCAGAATCCGGCAGAAGATGAAGATATTGACAGCACAAGCGTGAGGCACGCGAGGTAGACCGCAGCGTGGCTTCTCAAAAGGCGCTTTAAGGAGGCGTGATATGGACAGTCCTCGGCCTGATCGTCGGCAATTTCTTAACTCTCTCGGTCGTGTTGCAGTGGGAGGTATAACTCTCCGGGGTATGGGCGCTGTCGCAATCTCCCCCCGTCCCTCTGCGCCGGATAGGACCGTGCCCACAACTTTGAAGACCTACGGCTCGGGGCACTTTGGCGAGTGGATCGAAGATGAATTTGGCTTGCCTGCCTACCATTACAGCTGTGACCAGACTACAGATCCCAGAGCCGTGGCACCAGTTCACACGGTGTGGCGTTCCCCCACGGACCACACTCACCAGGTCGGAAATGATCGAGTTGTAGCAGCCGCCTCGAATTACGGCTATGTGCAAGTCAGGCAGGATGAGGGGTCGCCCAAGTTCCTCAATGATTACTCACCCGAGCGCAGCCAGTACGGCGGTGGGATTGGGTTCTTGACCGACGGCAGAGTGGTCTTGAGCACCTTCTATCCGGGCAACGCCAAAACCTTTGATCGGGTATTTGGCGTGGGCTACTTGCGGAAGAAAGTCACTGGCAGCGATTATGCCGTCGATCAGGTGGTCTTTGCGCCGTTTGGCGATGATCCGCTGCTCATCTCCCAGGTCACGATCGCGAACCACGGTCGCGGGTCAGCGGACATTCGCTGGGTCGAGTGCTGGGGCTGCCAGGTTTATCAGTTCTCCCATCGCTCGTACATGCAGGCGAGCATGCAGGGGGCCGTAGGAAAAGCCGTTGATCTCAGACGCAAATTCGGGGATCGCTTTGCACATCATTTTCGATTGTTGGAAGACAACGCTGGACTGCTCGAGGCGAAGCAGTTCCTGGGACGCTCCGCCGAAGACGAACAGGCGTGGCAAGAAGTGCTGTCGCAGCTCGCCAGCCAATGGAGCGGGGAGTTTATCGAGCCCGCCAAGAATATGCCCCCCGAAGTCACGATGGAGGATCTGGCTCCTCCGGCGACTTTTCTGATTTCCCTGGATGGGCCGGCAGACGGCGTTGCCACTAACGGCAAGACTTTCTTTGGGAGCGGCGGCGTAAATCATCCCGCGGGTCTGGGAGAAAGATTAGATGGAGACCTTGCTTCGACCGGCCCAGAAAGCGCACTCCTGCTGGAACGGCGCTTACGCCTCGGGCCTGGTGAGAGCCGGACGCTTTACTTTGCCTACGGGTACCTCCCGGAGCGCTTCGAGCTCAATTCCTTGGTGGAAAAATATCGAAACAAGGTTCACACAATTTGGGAGGATTCAAGCCGTCATTGGAAAGCGGATGGTATGCGGTTTCGCGTGGATTCCGAGCCCTGGGTGGAGCGCGAGGTCACTTGGGACCATTATTACCTGCGGAGCAATCTTACCTACGACAGTTTCTTTCGGGAGCACATCGAGTCTCAGGGGCATGTTTATCAATACATTATCGGATTCCAAGGCTGTCCTGACGATGTCTCTCAACACACCCTACCCTTTGTGTTTAGCCGTGCTTGGATCGTGAAGGAAATCCTGCGCTACACGCTAAAGGAGGTGCAAGCGGACGGCAGCCTCCCGCACGCAATTGTGGGACGTGGAGCGCTGATGCCGACGCGCCGACTGAGCAGTCAGTTCGAGCTCTGGGTACTCTTGCTGGCGAGTGAATATGTCTTGGGCACACGTGATACCGCTTTTCTGAATGAGACCGTGGCGACTTATCCCCTGTACGGACCCACCGCCGGCAAGGATACCGTTCGCAACCGCCTGGCTCGTTGCTATCACCACTTAGTAGACGACATCGGCTTTGGAGAGCACGGCCTGATCCACCTGTTGAATTGCGACTGGAACGACAATCTCGACATGTGGCATCAATACTTGCCAAAGCGTCGGGTCGGCGAGGTGCTTCCTGATGCCGAGAGTGTCCTCAACTCCGCCATGGCGTGTTATGTTTTCGACTATTATGCGCGGTTCCTCAATTATATCGGCGATGTCGACTTAGCGGCTGACGCGCGTCGCCGGGCGGAGCAGCAACGGCAGGCGGTGCGCGCCCAATGGACAGGCAAGTGGTTCCCCCGGGCGTGGCTCACCCCTGAAGCCGGTTGGTTGGGGGACAAGCACATGTGGTTGGAACCCCAATCCTGGGCCCTCGTTGGTGGCGCGGCCACCCCGCAACAGACGCAGGTGTTGGTCCCAACCGTAGACGAGCTTCTTCGTCAACCTTCACCGATCGGCGCCATGGGAGTAAGCAGACGTACGCCGTTTGCCATCAACGGCGGCGGCGACGGCGGCGTTTGGCCTTCCCTCACCTGGATCTTAATTTGGGGCTTAGCCTTGAAGAACGGGAAAATGGCATGGGACGAATGGAAAAGGAATTCACTCGCGCGGCATGCCGAGGTTTATCCGGATGTCTGGTACGGAATTTGGAGCGGGCCCGACGTTTATAATTCCGTGCTCTCCAAACACCCAGGGCAGACGGGGTTCAATGAGGCTCTAGTCGGCCCCGACAGAGCCGAAGCAGCAAAGTCGTTGCAGGACTTCGGCTGGACTGACTATCCCGTCATGAACATGCATCCGCACTCCGACCAGCTATGCAGCATTGTCAAACTCCTCGGAGTGGAATTCACGGAAAAAGGATTGATTCTGGCACCGAGTTTGCCTTTAGACACATACAGCTTTGACTCACCCCTGATCGGGATAAGGAAGTCGAGTGGGCAGTACGCGGGTTGGTACGCGCCTCTGACGGCCGGCACATGGACGGTGAGCCTGCGCCTACCCGCCCCGCAAGCAGCCCAGATGGTTAGACTGGAAGTGAATGGCCAGAGCAAACCGTTGCGTCGAGGTGTTGGCGGTGGGTTGGAGTTCAACGGCGATAGTTCCCCCGGCAATCCCCTCCGTTGGTCGGTCGGATAGCAGAGTTTCTTGGCTCGACGGGAAAAAGGAAAGCATGGGCTGAGCACCCGGGTAGGGAAGCTGCGGCAGGGGAGGAGTTAGCTGGCTGTGGAAGTGGCTTTGCAGCGATGCTTGCTCAACGTAATCGCACGAAGGTCCGACGCTTGCGCGTTGTCGTTTTTTCTTTAAACGGGCTCGCGGGCGTAAGGCGGCAAGCTGAAGGCGTGAGGAAATCTTGGGGTCCTGTGGTGCAGCCCTGTTGGCTGACGAAAGCTCGTCAGGGACTAGGCGCCGCAAGCGCCTAGTCGCGCGGCAACTGGCGGGTGACGCTCCGTATTCCATCTCTCACGCTCCCGCGACCCGAGGGCAGCTATGTCGGTTGGGGAAGGCCTGACAACCGAGATGCAATATCTTCCAACAACCGTTCCTCGCCTGCGGCGAGTTCTAACCCTTTGGGATCTGATTTTTTTCGGTATTGTGCTCATTCAGCCAATCGCAGCTGTACCGATCTTTGGCCTCGGTCAGAAACTCTCGAATGGTCACTTGGTCACGGCCATCTTGATTGCCATGATGGCCATGATGCTTACGGCCTTCAGCTATGGCCGCATGGCCAGCCTGTATCCCTCGGCAGGTTCTGCCTACACGTACGTGGGCCGTGGTTTGAATGCTCACCTCGGTTTTTTGACTGGCTGGCTGACACTCCTCGATTATCTCCTCATCCCGGTCACGTTAATCATTTTCGGCTCCCTTACGGTTCAGCGGCTCGTCGCGCCCTTCCTGCCTCAACTGTCGCCTAGAACTCTGTATGCGCTTATTGCCGCCCTCATTACAGTGGCCATAACGGCATTGAACATTCGAGGTATTCAGTCCACCGCCAGGGCTAATGTGGTGCTTCTATTCATTATGTGCACGGTGATCGGCATTTTTATCATCATGGCAATTTCTTATGTCTTCCGACTGCAGGGCTGGCACGGGCTCTTTTCTTCAACGCCGTTCTACGATTATCGGACTTTTCACTGGCGGTCGATTGCGACGGCAACTTCCTTTGCGGCCGTTACGTATATTGGTTTTGATAGTGTGACGACGCTTGCCGAAGAAGTTTACAACCCTAAACGCAACGTTCTGTTGGCTACGGTATCTGTCTGCTTGATTACGGGGATCTTCAGTAGCTTGCAGATTTATTTGGGCCAACTCGTATGGCCCAACTGGCAGATTTTTCCCAATCTGGAAACCGCGTTTATGGACGTGACGCGACGAGTGGGAGGGCCGCTCTTGTTTGGGGCGATGGCGTTCATCCTTATACTGTCGAGCCTGGGGTCGGGTCTGAGCGGACAAGTGGGAGCGGCACGCTTGTTGTTTGGCATGGGACGAGACAACGTCCTACCCAAAAGGGTTTTTGCCTATCTTGACCCAAAGAAGAATAGTCCTACCTATAATATCTGCATTGTGGCTGTGCTGGCGTTCCTGGGAACTCTGGCGTTGAGCTACGAACTCGCACTTGAGTGCTTGAACTTCGGCGCCTTCCTCGGTTTCATGGGGGTGAACCTCGCCACATTTCGCCAATTTTACCTTCAACCAAGTCGGGAAGAACGGCAAAAGCTAATCCGCGACGGTGTACTGCCGATTGCCGGTTTCCTGTTTTGTCTGATAATTTGGTTGAGCCTTCCCTTGCCAGCAAAGATTGTGGGAGGCTCCTGGCTGCTGGTCGGTCTCCTCTACGATGCCATTCAAACACGTGGTTTTCGGAAACCGCCGACGATGGTTGATCTCAGTGATCTGGATTAAAGTGTCGCCCAGCAGAATGTGGTTCCGACCAAAGCCACCGATTGCATAGCGTTCATGGCTATTCCGAAACATACCAGCTTTTATGTCCAGACGGTAGAGATACCACTCACCATGCTCGAAGCAGCAGCTACCAGCGCTTCGACCACCTGTGTCTGACCCACCAAGAATCACCCGCCTGCTCGTATCGCGCCCAAACCTCACGAAGTGCCTTTAAGCACTGAACTCGAACCGAAAGGAGGAGACTTTGCCTTTGCTGGAGAATATCGCCGACTACTTGCGTGCCCACGCCCAAGAGTTAGGAAACCGAATCCTTGAATCCTACCCGCCCCTGCACGCTATCGAAGACCCACCATCCCCGATGATTGGCAAGCTCCTTCGGAAACCTTATCCGGCTCAGACCCTCGCCATCATGGGCCTGGTCCGACGTTGGCAGCAGGCCCGAGCAGGAGCGGTGATTGCCGAGTGCGGTACAGGCAAGACACTGATCTCGCTGGCTGCCGTTCAAACCCACGCTGAGGACCGACCGTTTACGGCTCTCGCGATGGTCCCACCTCAATTGGTCGAGAAGTGGTGCCGGGAAGCGATCCTCACACTGCCGCGTGTTCGCGTATTCATCATTGACGGGCTACGGACGCCCACCAACTCCAACAGTCACCACGGCGTGAATGAAGTCAAGCTGCGAAACAAGCGCATCGTGCGCGAGGGATTGCGGACTAGCTTGAGCGAGTTGCGCCTGCGCAGGACCTCACCTTTGGCTCGCAAGCGCTGGGATTCGTTTTGTCCTTCTCCGGCACTGTTCGTTGTCGGCCGGGATCGCGCCAAGCTCGGATACTTTTGGCGGCATGCTTACCAAGTCGCCCATTGCGGGCGTTATCAGGGCAGTGTCGTCAATCCGGATAGCGGGGCTCCGGTCTACCTCGGGAAAGAAGGCGAACGGCTGTTGGCGATGGACTTCAAGAAGGTGAAGCTCAGCGAAACGCTGGGCCAGGGTGATGGAACCAACCATGCCCGCCGGCCGCTCTACAGCGCCCTTTGGCAGGCAGATGAGACGAAGATTCGACGCTTTGCGCCGGTTGACTTCATCGGCCGGTACATGGATGGCTTCTTCGATTACGCCATAGCTGACGAAGTTCACGAG
>Ga0187874_10002652_pt1 | contig 13418 bp, 24 predicted proteins | sample June2016WEW_16_1_3_FD_132993 | JGI IMG/M metagenome (GOLD analysis project Ga0187874, IMG submission 132993) | Peatland microbial communities from SPRUCE experiment site at the Marcell Experimental Forest, Minnesota, USA - June2016WEW_16_150 | ecosystem: Environmental > Terrestrial > Soil >... | reverse complement strand
GTGGTTTTCTATCGAATAAATCTTGTTCATGCCCTTTAAATTTATATTCTTCGTTTATGGATTTTGATTTTACCAACATTAATTTATCTTCAGGAAATGTTGTATCTATCATACCTTCTTTTCTTTTAAATAATATCATATCAGATTCAAATGTTGGTTCTAGTCTATAATACCAATCTTTTCCTTTATATTTATGTGTAAATTCCCAAATACGAGCATTACCTTTATATGTTTTTCCTCTTCCTGGGCCATGTAAAATTTCTCCCTTTTCAAGAATCTTAACTAAATCACCCTCTTTGAATTTTGGAGGTCTATCAAATAAATCTTTTTGATTATATTCATTTGCTTCATTAACTTTTGGTTTAAATAATTTTAATTTATCTTCTGGAAATTGATATGTTAATATTCCATATTTTCTATGACATAACCAATATCTACCTTCACCACTACTATGTGTTTTTAAATCATATACAAAATTACCATTATCCTTTTTATTTTTTTCAACTATTTCACCTATTTTATGTGTTCTATCACTAATATTTTCTTTAGCTATAATAGAATTATCAATAGTAACAATATCTCCTATATCAAAATTACTACCTCTATCAAATAAATTTCTTTCTTCACCTGTATATTTATAATCTTCTTTCATTATTTCTTAGTTCCTCTAGCGAAACCTTTACCTAATCTACTTTGAATATTTTTCATTGAACCTTTATAAGTTTTTATTTCTTCTGTTTCAGGTGCGCCTTCCTCTCCTTCCGCTGGAGTAAATTCACCTTCAGGGCTTGGTGCGCCTTCCTCTCCTGCCGCTGGAGTAAATTCACCTTCAGGGCTTGGTACTTCTTCACCGGATACAGTAGGTTCTAATGCAGTTCCACCCATTTCAAGAGCATGTTCCTTATCTTGTTTAATCATTTCTTCATTCTCACGAAGTTCTTCATCGGACATATGAAGAATATTTTTCTTCAACCAAGTTCTTGAAAAGTCAACATCCACATATTGAAGCATATCAGCATAAAGAGCCAACCTTGCTGTCCTAGTCTTCATATTTAATGCTTCACGCCAATCATTAGAATTAATAAATAATATATCAATATCATCATCTGTTAAGCCAAATTCTTGCCATACACCTTTTAATTTAAGATGTGTTTTATAAATTTGTTTAACCCATTCAATCCAACGAATCCTAATACGATGTGCATATTTTGCAAATTTAATTTCTTCCCTATTCTCTTCACCATCTCTTTCAGTATAAAAATAATTCTTATCTGCTTCATCCAATCTTGCAGTAGGAACTTTCAATGCCTTATATAATTTCTTTACGAAATAGATAACATCGGTAATATCACCAATTTGTGCCATACCTTGAAGAGTTGTAACTGTTGGGCCGGAACCATCGGAACGCTTTGGGAACCAATAGTTTTCAGTCATGGCAATTGTAGCTTTGCCTAAATCAACTTCACCAGTTTGTGTATTATAAACTTTACGAGTCTTATAACGATTGATAATGGTTTGCATATATTCTTCAGCTTTTTTCTTAGGCAAGTTACCAGTATCAATTGTAAATACCAAACGATTAGGCGCACGAACAATACGATAAATTAACATTGCATCTTCCATCCACTTCAATTGACGATATGCAATCTTAGCTCTATCAATATAAGATATACTTACTTTTTCTCCTGCTTCATTCTTGGTTGTTATACCACTATTAATATAAGCAATCTGATTAGGATTAAATTGAATATATCCTTTATCTTTGGCAATAGCATTAGCGGATTTTAATGAGAATTGAGTCATTCTTGTTGGGTCAAGAATAGTTACCTTTTGCTTGAATCCTGTAATATTTTCATATTTATCATAATCTACTTTGATAGTTTCAGGTGCAAGCATTACAATCTTTTTTACACCTTCTTTTGGATTAGAAGGATTAATTACCATTTCACCAAATAACTCTGATTCATAATAAAATTTCTTGAACAAATTAAATGCATTATTTTGAATATCAAGAATATCCAAAATGTATTCAAATTCACCTTGAAGATTTTTCATCATATTTTCATTATCAGAAATTTCTTCATTATTAACTTGAAGTTTAATTACTTCACCATTGGCATCGAAGTCAATAGCTTCTTCACATATATTATCAATACCATCGGCAATTTCAGGGAAGTTAGCCATTTCCCGATATTCTTTGAGCATCCGTTCTTTATCTGATGTATTGAAATAAATAGAACCATAGTAGTATTCTGTTTGTTGCATCATTTCAAAATCAGAAATACCCATCTTCTCAAGACCATCTTCAATAGATGTAGAATCTTTGATTTTGTCAAAGGCTTTAACAATCTTTTTGGTTTCTACTTCACCTTCACCAATAAGTCTATCTGCAGCCCATTGTTTTAAATTTTCTATTAAACTCATATAATTTCTCCTTACTACTATTTATCTGCCTTCATTAAACTAGTTTGCCAATATGCACCTGTTTCATTAGCATCAGTTTTTAAAATTTCATAAACATATTTTATATTATCAATTTCTCTTGGTGACATATTAACATTTTGTTCACCCATCCTCTTCCTTCCATCCTTCATTAGCATGTGCTTTTTCTAAGAAAAATTCAGCAAAAAGATTATTTTTAAGCCAATTTTCATCTTTCATTAATTCTTTATTAGTTTTTCCTACTTCATCAGGTTTTATATCATGTGTATCTAATCTTTTAACACCATAAAGCCACCAATTTTGAGGAGATTTTTCTGGTGGATGTGTACCACCTTTATCTTTAAAATAATCATATGACCAAATTTTACCAACAACTTTCATTCTTCTTCCTATAGTTCCTTCATGTGTTGAAACAACTATATCACCTTCTTTAAATTTAGGTTTTGGAATAAAATCAAATAAATCTCTTTCAATACCTTTATACTTATATTTTTCTGCTAAATTACTAACTTCTTCTTTCAATAGTTTCTTAACAACATAAACAGGAATTTTTTCAATTCCTTGTTCCTTTGCTACAAAGGCTCTATTTCTTCCCTCTTGTGTCTTAGCTTCATAATCCAAAACAGGCATAGGAAATACAAAATCTTTACTTGCTCTATCTTTTATATTTTTAATTTTATCTTCATCAATACCTAATTCCATTTGTTTATAAGAATGAAATATATCCCTAGCAATTTTACTTAGATAAGTTTCCGGTGACATATAAATAACTTCACCTTCCCTTTTTTCCAATCACGGAAATATTGTGGGTCTTTCAACATTTCATCATATCTATCCATTCCAGTTGATTTATCGGTGAATTTTATTTGTTTTGTGAATTCATTAAATTTCATGTAATCCGTAAACCTTTCTATATCTTTCATCTTTCCACATACATTCATCACAAACTATTGTCTCACCCTCATTACAAAAAGCTTGCCATGCTTCAGCAAGATAATAACCAGAGGTCATACCATATTGTTCCCAAAATTCACCTTCAAAATCTTTTCCACATCTATCACATTTTACCATTTTAATTATCTTCTTTGCATTGATATTTATAAACTATATCACTTTTACCATTTGATGCTTGAATATAACCTTCTGAACATTGTAATTTAATAGTTTCACTTGTTTTCTTTAAATCATTACAAGTATTCTCAATTAATTTCATAACATCTTTACATTTTTTTTCATTTGGATATATATTAATAACTTTTTCATAATCTAATTTATTTTTACCTAATTCTATTTGAATAAAATTTGAAGTTTCACAAGTTAACCAAAGATTATATTCTGCAAATGCAAGACTAGGACTTAAAAGTATTAACAACATTGACATTGAAACAATCAGTTTTTTCATAATATTCTCCTTAAACTATTTAGCTTCCTTTTTTATCAGTTCATCTATTTCTTTTTCGTCTTTAATGTCATGTTGTAAAATATATTCTGTAACTTTAGAAATGATATCTCCGACTTTTTTACTTGGTTTCAAACCTGTAAGTTTCATAACTCTTTCACCACTAATTAACTTATCTACTTTATCAGCAGATATATTACCCCATTTCTTTTCAATCTCTTCAATCTTATTTAATATCTTTTTCCAATTCTCTTCATCAAATAATTCTTTTCTTGCCGCTACATCTGCATAAGAAGCAGCTTTCAAAATTTCAAAATTCTTATTTTTAATCATTTCAAGTATCTTTGAATTTTTCATATCAACCAGACCATGAAATTTCATATGATTAAGTACAACAAAAAGAATTGCATCTTTTTCATCATTTGAAAGTTTAAGTCTCTCGGCTATTTTATTAACTAATTCCACACCTTCCTGTGGATGTTCTTTATAATTCATCTTACCTTTTTCTTTATCCCATGTTCCTTTTATCTTACCTACATCATGTAAAAGAATAGACAAATTAACAATAGGATTTGTAATTTTATTCTGCCTCAATGCTTCCATAGTATGTTCCCAAACTCCACCTTCAGGATGATTCTTAGCACTATGTTCATATTCTTTCATCTTAACTATTTCAGGAAGAATTATTTTCAATATACCTACTTCATCCAATGTCTTGATAGCATCTGCAAATTTGCTACCAGTTTGAGCTGCCATCTTCATAAGTTCTTCTCTTATACGTTCACCAGAAACTTTCTTAATACCTTCTTTATTAGATTTTATTGCTTCCTTTGTTTCATGGTGAATATCATAACCTAATTTAGAAGAAAATCTTACAGCCCGAAGCATACGCAAATTATCTTCTTTAAATCTATCATGAGGATTACCAACAGTTCTAATTACTTTATCTTTTATATCTTTTTGACCATCAAAATAATCTATGATATTTCCATCTTTATCAACAGCCATAGCGTTCATTGTGAAATCTCTACGGCCAGCATCGGTTTTAAAATCTTGTATTATCGTCACTTCTTCAGGTCTTCTTCCATCAAGGTAAGTTCCATCTTGACGGAATTGAGCAATCTCATAAGTATGTCCTTTATGTTTCACAACAAAAATTCCAAAATCTTTAGATTTTCCTATATCATAATTTTTTGGGAAAGTTTTCTGAAGTTCAGAAATGGGCATATTTGTAGCAATATCAATATCATGTGGATTCTTACCAAGTACAATATCACGAACTGCACCACCGACAAGATAAGCTTTATAACCATGTTTTGTAATTAATCGAAGAACATCAACTCCACCTTCTAACATGGAATTAGTTGTAAGATATTCTTGCCATCTTTTCTTACTGATTTCTTCTTCATTTAAGAATCTTTTAAAATTCATTCATTTGCCTTCTTCAAAAACTTTTCTGGAAAAGCAAGTATTTCAATACCATTATTATAAGTTGCATCTCTAGGTAATTTTTCTGTAATTTTTTTATTCATACTGAATAAAATAAAAACACTATCTTCAATTGGAACTAAAGTATAATAATATTCATCTGAAAATTTATTAGCCTTACCATATATTGTAAATTTATTATTTCTATATGGTGTTGAATCACTACCATTCAATAAATTTAAACTATTTTTATATTCTTTTTTAAGTGACAATATATCACCTTGTTTAAATTTTGGTTGGAAATCAAATAAATTTTTTTCTTCACCTTTATATATGTAATTCTTAAATTTCATTATGCAGTTTTCTTTCCCGATAATAAACTGATATATTCAGGTTTTAAAAAGAAAGTCTGGTCATCGAATTTTACATTATAACCATTACCTGTATCTTTAGTAATTGTTCCTAATGATTTATTAGCATATATAGGTTTAAGTTTCTCTACAATTTCATCTGATGGAAAACGATGAAGACCACGATTCCCTGACCAAATATTTTGCCAATTAGCAGTTGAAATATAAACAACATCATTTTCTTTTAAACTTTCGTTCAAAAATAATTTAAGTATCTTATCTGTTATATTCATTTATTTTTTACCTTCTCTAACCAATCTTCAGGAAAATAACGACCATAAGGATTGTTATCGCCTAATTTATTTGATAATGCAATCATTTCTTTATCAAGACTATAAAGGATAAAACCACTATCTTCAATTGGAACTAAAACATAATACCATTTATCTTCAAATTTTATTGGTACTTGAACCGAAACAATATCATCATCATAAGGTTTATTATTAGCATATAATAATTTAAAATCCTTATTAACATATCTTGCTAATTCATTATCTTTAAATTTTGGAGGTCTATCAAATAAATCTTTTTCTTTACCTGTGAATTTATATTTTTCATTCATTCTTTCAGCAGATGTTCCTTTTCTTATAAAGGTTAATACTTTTTTTGGAAAATATCTAATTGAATCATCATGTTGAAAATGTATTTCTTCAGGCATTTTATAATTAATTTCTCTTCTTTTACTGACTAAAATAAAATTGTTTTTAGGTATAGGTCTTAATTGATACCAATTTTCATTTTCTACATTTCTACTATAATTAGTTATTTGACAATATTTTTTATCATATGGTCTATAATCATCACCGTAATATAAAGGTACATCACAAGCGACTATAAATCTCCTTCAAACCAATTACCCAAATTATGACCACGTTCATCAACAAGTCTATAAATGTATCCTCTACCTGATTTACTACTAATAATTCTTTTTATATCATCTTCATCATTCACGCCCGGTAATTCGTAAGTATAAAAATCTTTAGTTGACCAAACCTTTTTAATTATTCCATTTTTACCAGTACCATTAAGAACCACATCACCAACTTGAAATTTATTTTGGTCAAAAAGACTTCTTTCACGACCTGTTCATTTCTTATCTTCATTAACTTTAGCAAGTATTAAATTAAATTCATACTTACCAAATTCTTCTGATTCACCTTGTTGTTTGTTTTCTTTTTTAACTTTATAATACCAATTATTTTCATTTTTATTCCATCTAATTCCCTCTAAAATTTTACCAGTTCTACCAATACCAACACCATTTATTATTTTAATTCTATCTCCTATTTTAAACTTAGGTTGTGGATGACCTTCTTCATTTTTGAAATCAAATAAATCTTTTTCATGACCTGTATAATCATATTTTTCTTTTTCTGATAAGAACTTCTTAAATGACATACTTTCATTCACACCTTTTGGTGATAAATTATGTTCATAAAAATAACCTATTCTACTATAACCATTATAATCTCTTTTTCCATTTTTATAATCTTCTTCTTTTACAACTTCATAAATATAATCTTTACCTAAATTTTCTTTACAAAAATTATTAATATCATATTGACTTGTATTAGGATAAACATCTTCATAAAAATCTCTACATTCCCAAATATTTGAAACTATACCCCTACCCCAACGTCCATGTGCATATACCATATCCCCTAGTTTAAATTTAGGAGGTTTAGCAAATAAACTTTTGGGAATACCTTTTTCTTTATATTTTAAATCTGCCATGAATTACCACACTATATGAGCATTAGGAGTTTTATTATGTATCTCTTGTGCTTGCTCAACCATCTTATTTGCTTCTCTATGTTTCTGTGCTACGTTTCTTACTTTTCTTGCCATAGATTCAGCGTAGAACTTCTGTATGTATTCTGGTGTTACGCCAATAATCTTCTGTGTATTAGCATCAATTACATAATTTTTTATTTCTTCGAAAGACCATGTAGGTGCTACAGCCTTGATGTTACGCATACGAGCGGGGAAATATCTGCGCCATGCCATAGCATAAGGCAGACCAAGATATCTAACGGTTTGCCATGTTAAATTGATAGGCTTTCCCCATTCTGCTAAGTCTTCAATCCTATAAGCCTTAGTGACGAAATCTATAAGTTTCGCCCGCTGAGATACGGTCAACCAATGCATATTAACGCCCGATACTAAACCATATACATTGTTATAATTGACAAACATCATCAAGGGATATTTATCGTAGATTGTCAATCTATTCAACCACTTAGGGGAATATGTGAAATTATAAATTTGACCTGTCGCAAAATATTTGTAGCGGTTCAAGAGAGGCATAGTTTTATCCTTTTTCTACCAAATTGCCGTCGCAGTACATACAGACTTCACCTTCTGGCATCTCAACATTAACAGGGATTATATACTCGGCATGGCATCTCTCACACTCATATTTGTTCATACAGTTATCCTCTACCAATATTTATACTTATCATAAATACTTCCAAAGGGAAAACTATGTCTTTTAAGTGTTTTATCGAAGAAGCTAAAGAACCTAAATACGTTAATGAAGCTGCTAAAGTTAAGCCATATCAATATACAGGTAAGGAACTAGATTTATTTGATAGGTCAGACATACGCCTAGCAAATTTTCATATCGGACAATTAGTAACTTCAACTAGAAAAGTATGGGAACCACCTAGAAAGATTGGTTATATCTGGTGGTACTATGATTACTTTACAAAAGAAACTCCTGACAAAGATAAAATATCATCAAATAACGGCAAGCCATACTATCTTTATCTTATTGTAAATCAAGACAATACTGAAGATGATATAAAAAGATTCTTAAAATCTACTACATATAAAACAAAGAATGTATATGCTGAATTCTTCTTACGCCCTGCCTCTGTTGATGAAGCTAAACAATATAAATTCTCAGGTCTTGAAAAAGATTTGTTTGATAGACCAAGACCACCTAAATTTAAAGTAGGCGAAATTGTTTTAGATATTTTTGATAAAAAATGTAAAGTAATTAGTGTTTGGTCATGTAAAGATTGGTGGGAAAAATTTCAATTTCATCCTGAAGATTATGATTGCAAAGAAAGTAATGACCATTCTTGGATTTATGAATTAAAAGAACTTCGTCGTCCTGATAAATCTACTAATCCTAAAGCTGATGGTTGGTATGAAAGTGGAATTAAAAAAGTAACATCTGTTAATGAAGATTATGAGAAGAAACATTTGTTCGATACTAATCCTAATAAGTTCAGAGAGGGAGATATAGTATTCATAAACAGTAAGAAAAGATTCCCACATTTATCAGGTAAGAGAGCAATAATTAGTTTAGCTACTACAATTCCTAATGTTTATTTTGTTGAGTATGAAGGTCAAGAATATGTATTTACAGGAAATGAATTACAAGCAAAGAAATCCTTGAAGGAAGAATACTATGACACCTTTAAGCTAGGTATATTAGGTAAAAGTCAAATCATAGAGGTATTCAAAAACCCTACTCAATCAGAGCTACCCCTTGCAAAAATGGATAGAGCTATATTGGATGCCAATGGAACACTATATGTATGGAGTGGGCTTGAGCCTGTACTACATAAGACCATAGCTTATAAGATAGGTATTAACTTAAAGGATACCGATAACATTTGTCTATATTTACAAAGGTCTGCACATGAGGTACAACCTGAATACATTAATCTAGGTCATGCACCATCTATTGAAACAAGGAATAGGAATATCAAGACCTTAGAGGAAAACAAAAACATTAAGAAGTTCATGGGTGGTAAATACGAAGTGTATAGAGAGGATTGGTTAGGTATAGGATAATATGAAGACAACATTAGGAATATCAGAAGCATTAAACATGGATGCAATAGACGTAGAGTATTCAAAGGTAGCGGGCGATTTACCTGTAGGTTTCACAGAAAAAACTACAATGACCGTACAGAGTGACGTACCCCAATTGTTACTACCTGCACCAGTTCCTGCTAATGTTCCAGTTAAGCTTGAAGACTCTGACTATATACGCACCAAATTGAAATCATTGGTAGACAATACTAAGGATGCATTGGATGTAGCCCTAATGGTTCAGGAAGAGATACCATTTAATTCGAATAACACTATGGCTATTGCTAAGATGGCAGACTCTATATCCAAATGTCTTGAGACACTTATGAAATTAAACAAGGCAGAGAAGGATGAAGAGGCTAGAGCTAAAGAGATTGAGACACCAAAGGTAGTAAATCAGAACTTGATTGTACTAAGCACACAGGACTTGATTAGTAAGATACTGGAACAGACTAAATAGTTAAAGGGAAAGTAATATGGACTATACAGATATGGGGTTCGGACATTTCTCAACAAATGAAACAGAAAACGATTGGCACACAAGGTCTTATGATGGATTAGAGAGTACAACTATAATACAGGTACAAGATGATGAATAACATAGTACGAAGACTATATATAATCTTTGAAGGTAAGGATAGTATATGCAAGACTTGTAAGAAACTTACAAAGTGTACTCGTATAAATGTACCTGCCTCTGTTTGTCCTTCTTACCAGAAAGATGAAGTTCCTACATGGAGTGTTCCAGACGAAGATAAAAGTAAAGGCAATGGTAACTTAGGGGATTAAAATGTTCAATGAATTCATACTGTTAGAAGACTTCAAGACAGCACTTGCCAAGTGGTTAAAGGTTAACCCTGATGGATTGAGTAAAATTTACATGCAAGCTTATATTGAACGATTCAGGATGTTGAAGGATAATCAATACATTCTTCCACCTGATAATAACATTGATACATGGGCTAAAGGAAAGTTCTCTGACTTCTCTGACTTCGTGGAGAAGAAGCATAAGGAATACGAGAGGAAGAAGAACGCTAAGAATTTAATTAATTATAACAAGACTAAGGTTAAGAAGATATTTGAGAATGATAACGCCCTAGTGCTGGTTCCATTAACTCCTGATGCTAGTGAGAACTTGTCTAGTATCAACGGTACTAATCATTGGTGCATAGCTTCAAGTGGTGCATCTCGGTGGTGGAACGATTACATTGGTAAGCAAGGTCTGACTCCCTAGTATGTATTCTTCAAGGCTGATATGAGTGTATGGGGAGAAGGTGAAAATTTAGATAAAGTAGCTGTAATGATTAATGTTAACAATCAGATAGATTCAATTTGGAATAAGCCTAATAGAGATATATACAGTAATAGATATAGATATTACAAAGAAGGAGAGAAGCCGAAAGGAAAGGCATTGAATATAATAGAAATCCTAAAGCACTATGGTATACCTGTAGAGACATTCAAATCTTTAGTAAGTGAGGAAGAGGGTGGTAGTCAAGAGATGCCAGATAGTGAAATTGATTCTATCATAGATGGTTTCCAATTTGATTGGGATAATCCAATGGATGATTTGAGATGGATACTACAAGACAATCATAGGATTGATAAGTATCTTACACAATTGAAGAGTGAATATATAAAATACAAGACACCTAAAGATAAACAATTGGATATGGATGATGTGTTCGATGAGGCAAGGGATGCAGGATATACTTCAGACTTGGAAGACCACTATGAAGAATGGATAGGCAACCACGAACTAGAACCTTTCGAAGAAGAGATACTAGATGAATTATTCAAAGAAGTCAGTAGGTTAATGGAGAACGCTTATAACTCTGCTTATGACTCAGCACTTGAATCAGAGATAGAATATCAGCGTGAGAACTATAGTGGTGGTAAATATACATTAGACCCTTCAGGAGAATAATATGAATGAAAAAGAATATATAGACAATTTAAAGAAGCATCATAGATTTGGTTATCCTGAGACACAACATGAACCTGCACCTGTCGTACCTCTTGTACCTGCCGTAGTTCCTGCTAATGTTGACCACTTAGACATTATAGCTACAGAAATTGTTGATAGTGTATTGGCATCTGTTGATAGGGCAGTTGATGTTGATAGACGTAAACTATTCGATGAAATTGTAAAGAGGTTAAAAAGATTATAATGTTTAATCAATTCTCACTCAATGAAGATTTCAAATCCGCTGCAGCTAAATGGTATAAAGATAATATCAGAGAAGTAGTTGATGACGATATAGCTACGTTCAAGAAACTGAGGCAGGTTAGATTTATACAAGGTCAAGAGAGCGATATACAATATTGGGAGAAGCGTGGGTTCGAAGCTTTCAGGTCTTTTATACAAAATAAATGGGAACAATGGGAAAATAAGAATCATGAAAAGGAATTAAAAAAGATTAACTCTGCACAGATTAAGAATGTGTTTGAGAACAAAGAAGTCTTAGTATATGTTCCATTGACCGGCGACCATAGTCGAACAGTCGCAGCGCTGGAGCAGTACGACAGTATGACAGTTCAACTTTTGCGCTGCCAAACTGAGGCCGGAAACAAAAATTTACACTTTAATGATTTAAAATTGACCAAAAAATTCTCAAAGATTTCAATGATTTAAAAATTCAGTTCCGGCGTCTGTTATTCTGTCAAACGCTGGACCAATTTTAGGCGGGTTAAAATTTTTGAATTTCATAATTTTACAGATTTGGAAAAGATTGCTAATGAGATTTGTTATAAGATTCTTCCCTTGATTGGAACTGAAATGTCCATAAGAGAAGTTTTCAATGAATCAGATAAAAAAGAAGTTCTGAAACAAATTGTTAAAGTTTTGGAGGCTAAGATAAAATAAAATGAACAACAATAAAAGATTGTATTATGAAAATAAAAAGGTAGATACTTTCACAGGTCGTGAGAAAATAGATTTGTTCGACAATCCAAGATTCAATGTTGGTGATATTGTTTATAGAAAATGGGATAAAGTTATTAAAATTTTCTTCTATGATGATTGGTATGAAAAGAATTTTCATCATCATACTAATAAATTTACAGAAGGTTCAGAATCTGAAGGTCATCGTTGGATTTATGAAATAATACCAGATGATGAACCTGTGAGAGAAACAAATAAACACGATGCCAGATTTGAATCTCGTTTAAGGAAAATATGAACTTTAAAGAATATATAACCGAGCCGATTTGGAATAAGAAGAAAGCTATTGCCTTCTTAGCAGAAATGGAAGAAGTATTTGATAAATCTAAGATAAAGGTTAAAATAACAGGTTCGGTTGCTTTAAAAGGTGAGAGTGATTCTGATTTGGATTTAGCAGTAGAAAGAGAAACAAGTACAAGTTATGAAAGATTAATTAAAAATCTGAAGAAGCATCCTTTGGTTGAGAAAGTTACTACCAATGAGGAAGCATATAAGAATAATGATACAGATAGTTTGGTAGTATCAGTAATGTTAAAACCTGATAGGCGAGTTGTAGATATTATATTTTGTTAAATACTAAATACTTAGAGAGGTTTTAAATGGGAAATTCGGCAGTTGGAGATATGTTGACCAGAGTTTTGAACAATGCAATAACTTTAGGCATTGTTGCTCCAAGTGACCAAACAACTATTACAACTTTGATTTCAGAAGTATCAGCCGGAACTAGGCAATCAATAACACAGGCTGATTGGGTTTATATAGACCAAATATTACATATTTCAGCAACTACAAGTGGTGGAGAATAATATGGATAGAATAAAAGAATTGGAAAGAGAAATTGAATTAACAAAGGAACTGATTGAACTTAGGAAACAATTGTTAGCTCCTGTAGAACCTGTAGTACCATTCGTACCAAATACTAGTCCGTGGACACCAACTTGGATTGGTGACCCACCATTTCCATATC
>Ga0187874_10002647_pt1 | contig 13455 bp, 15 predicted proteins | sample June2016WEW_16_1_3_FD_132993 | JGI IMG/M metagenome (GOLD analysis project Ga0187874, IMG submission 132993) | Peatland microbial communities from SPRUCE experiment site at the Marcell Experimental Forest, Minnesota, USA - June2016WEW_16_150 | ecosystem: Environmental > Terrestrial > Soil >... | reverse complement strand
TTTGGAATGTGCAAAAGCCCTGCCGACGGATTTCTTTTCCCTCATCGTCACTTCACCGCCCTATAATTTGGGAAAGGAATACGAACAGCGTTCGTCTCTGCGGAATTATCTCGCTCAACAAAAGCCGCTGATTCACGAGTTAAAACGCGCGCTGAAGCATAATGGCAGTCTTTGTTGGCAAGTTGGCAATTATGTCGAAGACGGCGAAGTTTTCCCATTGGACGTCTATTACTACGATCTGTTCAAGAGCGAGGGATTGAAGCTTCGCAACCGAATCATCTGGCATTTTGAGCACGGCTTGCATTGCAGCCTCCGCTTTTCCGGGCGTTACGAAACGCTGCTTTGGTTCACCAAGTCGGACGATTACCTTTTTCACCTCGACCCGGTGCGCGTTCCAGCGAAGTATCCCGGCAAACTCCACTTCAAGGGTGAAAAGCGCGGCCAACCATCCGGCAATCCTCTTGGCAAAAATCCGTCCGATGTGTGGTCAATCATCGCTCAAGATTGGGAACGCGAGATATGGGAAATTCCGAATGTGAAGGCGAATCACCCGGAAAAAACGGAACACCCCTGCCAGTTTCCTGTCGAGCTGGTTGAACGGTGTGTTCTTGCGTTCACAAACGAGGGTGATTGGGTTTATGACCCTTATTGTGGTGTTGGTTCTGCGCTCATAGCTGCAGCCAAACATGGCCGGCGTGCCGTTGGCTGTGACCGCGACCAAACTTATTTGGCCGTTGCGCGGGAACGTCTGCAGAAACTGGCCGAGGGAACGCTCAAGTTGCGTCCGCTCGGCAAGCCGGTTCATGTGCCGACTGGTCGCGAAAAGGTCGCCCAAAGACCGGCGGCTTGGGACAGGGAAAACGTTTTACTATGAAAATTGCCGGGGAATTTTCCTTCAACAATGGCGCAACTTACCTCGCCAAAAAACATCAAAGCCTGCTTAATGAAGTTTATGGCGTCATTTCCCGCGTGAATGCCGCGCCTTGCAAGACCAAGACCAGCAAGGAAAAAACAATGCCGGGCAAGATGCTTTACAGCCCGTTCGCCCTGAATCGCACTTTCAAAGCTAAATTCAAACGCCTTGGTTGGACTAATTGCAAAGTGCCCTGCGAATATCCGACTGAATTTTATAAACCCGGTTACAAGGCCAAGCCGCTATCCAAAGGAGCGTTCCGTGACATGGATTTTGTGAAGCAAAAACTCGGCGTCGAAGTGCAGTTCGGCAAATACGCCTTCATGGTCTATAACGTCTGCGCCAAGATGACGATTTTCCATAAACTCGGCCACATCAACGCCGGGATTGAAATTGTGCCCATCAAACGATTTACCGACCAAATGTCCACTGGCGTTTCTTATTTCGAGCAATTTGTCTGGGACTTGCAGCATCGCGGAGTCTCAGACATTGATATTCCGGTTTTAATCATCGGCATTGACGCATGAACTTGTGCTCCAGCGACACCCCGCTGGAGCAGTAACTAACCAAGTTGTACTAAGACTGAGGACAATATTATGCTTCAAGCTTTACCAATTTTAATTTCGTCCATCTCCCTGATGGTTTCACTGTCTGTCGCAATCTACGCTTGGAAGTTCAATGAATTATCCATGCGTCGTGCGTCGCGTGAATGGCACGCCAAGACGTTGCTTGATATTGACGGCGTGCTTATTGATTCACCTGAATTGTGGAGTATCTATGACGACCATGAACTTGCCAAGAATAAGGATACATCACCTGTAGCCGTCGCAAAACGTGAAGCATACATTTATCAGCATTTTAACTTTTTTGAAGTGGTTCGTGATTATTACATGAACATAATCAAACGAGACAGGTTAGATGAGGAATATTGGCATAGTTGGGATTGTTATATCCGTCAGTTTTTTCGCTCTAGCTCTGAAGCAAGAACGGTGTTCAAGGCTCCGTGGACACAAGAAATTTACTCGGAGAGTTTTGTCGAATATGTAAACCGGCTTATCAACGAAATGTCGGTCGAAAAACCTTAACGGAAAACAGGAGTTAATACGAGCCACCATGAATACACCAGAAATCAAAGATACTCTTGAGGTGCTCGCGTATTTAGCCACCATTATCGGTATTCCAATTGCAATCGCGGTTTTCTGGCATGAAAAGCGTAAAGACCGAATTCAGCGCGAACGAGAGACTTTTGCCGAGGCAAACGGGCGATATATCGAATACTTGAGCATGTGTTTGGATCACCCGGAGTTAAACTGTTTCGAATTTGAAAAGGATGACTCAGATTTACAAAAGGCAGGTATGGACGTAAAAAAATGACGTTGTTTACAATTCTTATGGCCCTGTTGGAATCTGGCTACGTACTTTACCGTGACCAGCATGCTTCCGCGTACTCCACACAGTGGCAGGGATGGCACGATTACATGGTCATGTGGGCTCAAAGAGCAGATTTTCGCAAGGCGTGGTCTGTTTCCGGGATTCAATTTGACAGTGAATTTGCACAACACATGGAGGCAATTATACGCGACGTGAACCCTCCTGCTGCTCCGGTCACCAATCCAGAACAGAGGCAAAAATCAATGGGGCAACAATAGTTGCATCGGATTCAATCACGTAGCTTGGCGTGTTTGCATCCAGTTTTCCCCAAGATATTTTTTCCGTCGGCACTGCTCCGGAGTAGGAACCATAGCTGGTTATCGAATCGCTGATCTGGCAAAAATAACCCCATTTCGGAATATTTGTTTTCAGGAGGTCTTGGTGCAGCATTGGAACGACGCAGATCGGAAAATCACCCGCAATCCCCCCACCGATTTGGAAAAAACCTATTGAATTTTGCACACTGACTTCCGAATACCACTTTGCAAGCTCGATCATGTATTCCATGCCAGAACGAACCGTGCTTGAATCCTTTATCTCACCACGAATGCAGGCACCCGCAAACATATTTCCCACGGAAGAATCCTCCCAGCCTGGTACAAAAATCGGTAAATTCCGTTCCATGGCCGCATGTACCCAACTATTTTTAACGTCAACTTGGTAGTGGCGTTTAATTTCACCGCTACGCAGGATTCTATAAACAAATTCGTGCGGGAAATATCTCTCGCCCTTTTTTTCTGCCGACTGCCACTCGTTCAGAAAAGGCTGTTCAAGACGGTCCCAGATTGCATCGTCAGGAATGCAGACGTCAGTGATTCTGTTAAGATTACGCTCGAATAATCGTTGTTCATCTTGGATGGCGAAATACCTGTAATTTGGAGCGGGTTCGTATAAATCGTGAGCAACGAGGTTAAAAATGTCTTCTTCGAGGTTCGCACCTGTGCATGAAATAGCGTGGACTTTTTTTCGGCGAATCATTTCTGCAAGCGATAAACCGATCTCTGCCGTGCTCATGGCGCCCGCAAGTGCTACGAGCATTTTGCCGTTTTTCTTAAGATGGGCTTTGTAAGCTTCTGCTGCCCTACACAAGGTGGCAGCGTTAAAGTGACGAAAATGTTCGCAGATAAATCTTGTGATTGGAGATGTATGCATATGCCCTTTAACCTTGTGCGTCAATAAACCTGCATGTAAACAATTCGGCTCCAGAAATCCTCATCGGAATAATTACCAATAAAATGAATTTTTAGAAGGTAATCTCCCTTCGATAAAATTAAGGCCGTTCCCAAATGATATTGCTCGTTTGGCTCAATCCAAAATGCGGGGATTCCATAGATCGATGGATCGGAAGAATTAGCTAACTCGTATTCCCCTAACATATCAATTTCTTCTGGAATTCCGACTGGGCATCGCAAATAGTTGGTATCGGCGAACCAATCCAGCGATTTATTCGTCAAAATAAGTGAAGTCTGAATTTCTCTTACTTGAACACCGCAACTATATTTTATCACTTCCTCTTGATCTTTATAAGCTGCCTGATTTGCGGGCACCCTCTTTGCCTCGAGTTTCCGCTTGCCTGTATTGGTCAAGATAACGTCTAAGAATACCAACCTTTTGTCCCCAAGGACCGGAGAGTTTGTTGAAATTGTTATTCCGACACCCAAAGCCAAGTGTGCTTGTGTGTGGCGCTCAGCGATAAAAAGGTGATATGTCCAGTAACCCGCAACGATCGTTGCGATGATAATTGTGAGGTGGTAAAAACTTTCAATTTGTAAAAAAACAGATTTGCATGCACGTGCGAATAAGAGCCACGAGTGCTTTGCAAAATGAAGGATCTTGCGCACGTGTCGCACGCTAGCAACTTCAATAAATTGTGTCGAGTATTTTGATTTTTAAAATTGTTATCAGTGGCAAAATCAAATGTGAGTCAACGGCCCCGAGAGAATTTTCCCATCGCCTCACTGAAATGTGAAAGCAGACCTGCGAATTTCCATCAGTGATTGTGGCCGCGAACAACAAACCCTTCAATCATCTTCGTCCACCGCTTTCGCTGCCCAGACCGGATACGGCACTTGCGAACCCTTCATCGCGCGCCAGAGTATCCGGTTGAACAAATCTTCCGGACATTGATCTTCCTTTTCCAGGGGCAACTTTGCGGAAACGCAGGCATCCTTGCGCAACTGCGGGTCGGAAAAAAGTTTGGGTCGCTGATTCATTTCGTCCAATGGCATGTTGTTGGTCAAGGCATCGAACGGCGTGACGTCAGGCTGGTTCGTGAAACAATCGAACATGGGCGTGGCCGTCGCGTCCAATTGGTTCATCGGCGGTTACAAAATTTTTTGAAGCACGTCCGCCGGCGCAAAGCCGTGGAGTTTGACGATTTTGTGCCGCGATTTGTGGCCGCGCAGCAATTCCACCCGGCTGCGCCCGCAATCCAGCTTGTCAGCGAGCAGTCGAATCAGCGCCTCGTTCGCCGCGGCGTCCACCGGCGGGGCCGTGACCTTGATTTTCAGTTCGTCACCAACCGGAGAACTGATTTCGCTGGCGGCGGCGCGCGGCTGGAGTTTCACAAATAGCAGCGTGCCGCCCGGTTGTGCGCGGAGGAATTTTGGAATCTGCATGGCGCTGCACTCCAACAACAGCAAATTATTTGTCCTCTGGATTTATGAATTTGAAGGTGGCGGCCGCGAGCGCGCCGGCAGCCAGGTTGGCCACGAGATAGATCCACAGGTCCGCCGCCTTGGCGAGGTGCATGACGGTGATGCCGACCGCCACGGCGGGATTGAACGCGCCGCCGGAAATTCCACCGAAGGCGAACGCCATGACTGCCAGCGTGAAACCGATGGCCAGACCGTAATAGGAATTGCCTGCCGTGGCTTTGGCCGTGGCGGTGTTCAGCACGACGTAAGCGAGCGCAAAAGTCCCGGCCAATTCCGCTATTAATGCCGGGAAAACTTTGATATCAGCCGGCGTCACCACCACGTCGCCCTTGAGTCCCAACGCCAGCAAAGCGGCCACGCTGCCGCCGACGATTTGCGCGCCGATATAGGGAAACACGTCCGCAGCCGGACAACGACCCCGCAACCAGACCGCCAGTGTCACCGCTGGGTTGTAGTGTCCGCCCGACACATGGCCACCCGCATAGACCATCACCATCAACGCCGCGCCGATGGCAAGGGGCGCGAAACTACCGGCACCGGGTTCGATGACCGTCATGCCGACAGTGAGCACGAGAAAGAACGTGCCGATGAATTCGACGAGATATTTTTTCATAATTTTCTTTGGTTATGGATAAACCATTTGATAACTGACAAACGCAATGTTCCGGCTGTCCGGCGACCAGGACGGAACGTTGATGGTCCCCTGCCCGCCGAACAATTTTGCCAGTACACGTATTTTTTTATCGGGGAGCGACATGAGACGCAACATCACATTTTGATTCGCGGGATGCCCTTTCACCCCCTTTTCGTAGGTCAGAAAAACAATCCACCGGCCGTTTGGTGACGGGTGCGGAAACCAGTTGTTGTAATCGTCGGACGTGATCTGTTCCTGCCCTGACCCGTCCGGTTTCATCCGCCAGATTTGCATCGAGCCGCTGCGCTCGGAGTTGAAGTAAATATATTGTCCGTCGGGCGAATAATCCGGGCCGTCGTCAATGCCGGGTGTGGTCGTCATCTGCTGCTCTTTGCCGCCTTCGGCCGGAACCGTGTAAATGTCGAATTCGTCGTTTCTGCCGACGGCATACACCAGGGTTTTGCCATCGGGCGACCAGCCGTGCCAATACGCCGGCGCCAGCGACGTGATTTGGCGCGGGTTGCCGCCGGCAACCGGCAGCACGTAAACGTGGGATTTGCCATCCTTGCCCTGGCTGCTGACGGCCAGTTGGGTTCCATCCGGCGAAAGGCCGTGATCATTGTTGCAACGTGTCTGGCTGCCGGTGTCGAGGACTTCCGGCAAGCCGCCCTTGCCCGGCAGTCTGTAAATCCGTCCTTTGCTGTTGAAGAGAAAATACGTTCCGTCACGCGACCAGTTCGGCGCCTCGATGCGCTCGGGCGTGTGATAAACCACCGTGCGGTCCATACCGGGAATCACCATCGTTTCCAGTGTGCTTTCAATGATCGGCCGGGCGTTGGTGTCCAGGGAAATCGTTTTGAGCTCGACGTTTGAAAAAATGGCCTGCTCAATCCGGCGATTGTCGTGCGCACAAACGCCCAGACCCACATAAAACGGTTCCTTGAGTTGAATCCGATACATCGTGCCCGTCGGATGCAGTTTCCCGCCGTTGGTTGCGACAGACAGCGTGACGTAATCGCCGTGCTTTTCGATTTGCATGCGTTCCGGCGCGGACACGTCCAAAATGATTTCATGGGTCGCCTCGCCATCGGCGTCGCGGCATTGCAGCGCTGTCATGCCGTTGCCGTGAAAGGCAACGTCCGCATAAGCCGAATTGGCGGCAAGCGACTGGCGGAGCATCAGGCACGATTTGCGGTGCGCCACCCCGCCGTTGCCGAGGAATTTGATGTTGGCCGCGAGCGTCAGGTCGCCGGACATTTTCACCCAGACAAAATGCAATGCGTCATTGGCGCCCCAAATGTTTGCGCCCCCGCCCGCGATGAGGTATTCGCCGTTGGTGGGGTTGAAATCGGCCGAGCCGGGTTTGGCGACATTGCCGATGTCCGTGCCGCCGGAAAAAATTCCGAGGTTGGTGGAATCACCCCGGACCAATTGCGCGCCGGCAAATAAAACGGGTACAAACGCGCCGATGGATTTGGCGAGACGTTTTTTCATTGATGCAAGTTCAATTAACTTGCATCCGAAAATATCGTTGTGGTTCGCCGGGCGCAATGACATTGGTAAAGTTCACCATGCCATCGGAATTAAAACGATTCGTGGCACAACACAACCACACTGGCGTCACCAGGTTCGTCGTCGTCTGCAGACAGCACGGGTCGTAAGGGATGCCGTTGGTGGCGGTAAAAACCAGATTGCCGTCCGTCTGCGCGGCACCGCTGAAAACCGGCGGCGGCGGCGGGTTGGTGGAAAAGATGCGCAGCACGCCGTCCACGCCCAGTTCATTTGTGTTCCATTTGAGTCCCGGACCGGGCGTTGCGAGCGGAAAAGCAGAACGGCGCAGGTTAGGCCCGCGTGCTGAATTTTGGCAGCGTCGCTCTATGAGCGTGCTGGTTTAGCGTCGAACCTGCCGCCGCCGCGCCGTAGTGGCGCTTGGGCACGCTGCGAGGCGGAAGGACTGCCCGTCCTGCCAAAATTCCAAATTACACGTTACCCGCTTGCATCGCGGCACCCTTTCGTCATAAACAAGGGCAGCAATGCACTGGCTCGAACAAATCTCCCGGTTCTGGCCGCACCTGGCAGCGGGCTTCGATTTTCTGGCCTCCCTGCTCGCCTCGCTCCATGCCCTGCTCCACAAACGCGATTCTCGCGCTGCCACGCTTTGGATCGGTTTCATCTGGCTGATGCCGGTTTTCGGCCCCCTCCTCTACCTCGCGCTCGGCGTCAACCGCATCCGCCGCCGCGCCGTTTCACTCGGCGTCCACAAAACTTTCAGTCGCCCGGTTCCAAAAAACCTCGGCGAACCGCAACACGAGGGAGCGTAACATCTAAAAATGCTCGCGCGCGCCGTCAGCCGCATCGTCACGCCCCTGCTGACCAGCGGCAACAAAATCCAGCCGCTCGTCAATGGTGACGAAGCCTTTCCCGCCATGCTCGCCGCCATCGAATCCGCCAAAAAATCCGTTTCGCTCTCAACCTATATCTTCGACAACGACACCAGCGGAAACCAATTCGTCGAGGCACTTAGCCGCGCGGTCAGCCGCGGCGTTGAAGTGCGCGTGTTGATTGACTCCATGGGAGTGCGCTACTCGTGGCCGCCGGTCACGCACAAACTGCGGCACGCCGGCGTAAACACGGCGCGTTTCCTGCCGTCGCTCGCGCCGTGGAGCGTGGCCACCGTCAACCTCCGCAACCACCGCAAGTCGCTCGTCGTAGACGGAAAAATCGCCTTCACCGGCGGCATGAACATCCGCCACGGCAACGTGCTCGCCGACAAACCGAAAGGCCCCGTCCAGGATTTGCACTTTCGCGTCGGAGGTCCGGTGGTCGCTCAATTGCAGGAAGCGTTCGCGAATGACTGGGCGTTTTGCACCCGTGAAATCCTAGATGGCGACATTTGGTTTCCCCATCTGAGCAGTTGCGGCAACATCATTGCGCGCGTCATCACGGACGGTCCGGACGGGGATTTTGAAAAGCTGCGCTGGACGCTGCTCGCCGCCTTGGCCGAGGCGCAAACGTCCGTGCAAATTCTCACGCCGTATTTTCTGCCGGACACCACGCTGGTTTCCGCGCTGAACCTCGCCGCGCTGCGCGGGGTGCGCGTGGACATCATTTTGCCGGCCAAAAGCAATCTGCCTTTCGTTCGTTGGGCGTCGCGCGCGCTGTGGTGGCAGGTGCTCGAACGCGGCTGCCACCTCTGGCTCACGCCCCCACCCTTCGACCATTCGAAGCTGATGATTGTGGACGGACACTGGGTTTTGCTCGGCTCGGCCAACTGGGACGCGCGCAGTCTGCGGCTGAATTTCGAGCTGAACCTGGAATGTTACGGCCGCGATCTCGCGCATGACCTGACGGCGGTCATCGAGAAAAAACTTCGCGGCGCGCGCGAAGTGACATTGGCCGAAGCTGACGGGCGGGCGTTGCCGGCCAAGGTGCGCGATGCGACGGCGCGGTTATTTTCACCATATTTATGAAAATCCACGGCGCAGGCCACGGTAGGGACGGCTCGCCGAGCCGTCCGCGGACGCCCCGGCGGGGCGTCCCTACCCGCTTGAGTCATAGCCCACCGAATCCTGATTTATGAAAACGTTCGACAGCCTTACCGAACAGGAAATCCTGGCGCTGGCCATCTCGCTGGAAGAGGAGGACGCGCGCATCTACGGCGACTTCGCTGACGGTTTGCAGACAAATTATCCCGAGCAAGCTGAAAAGTTCCGGGTCATGCGCCGCGAGGAGGACGGGCATCGCCATCGGCTGCTGGAGCTTTACAAAAGCCGCTTCGGCGATCACGTGCCGCTCATCCGGCGGCAGGACGTGCGCGGCTTCGTGGACCGCCGCCCGGTCTGGCTCATCCGCCCGCTCGGACTCAAAGCCGTGCAAAAGGCCGCCGAAGGCATGGAGCTGGAGACGAAACGATTTTACGAGGTAGCCGGACGCCGCGCGACAGATACGGGCATCCGACAGTTGCTCGGCGATCTTGCGGAAGAGGAACGCAACCACGCGCATACTGCTGAACGAATCACCCTGACCAAACTCAGCGAAGACGAAAAGTCGCAACAAAAACGGCTGTTCCTGCTGCAGGTCATTCAACCGGGTTTGGCCGGATTGATGGACGGGTCGGTTTCGACGCTCGCGCCGTTGTTCGCCGCCGCGTTCGCCACGCACAACAGTTGGGACACCTTTCTCGTCGGGCTTGCGGCCAGCGTTGGCGCGGGCATCAGCATGGGATTTGCCGAGGCGCTGTCCGATGACGGCAGCCTGACGGGACGCGGCCATCCGTGGGCGCGTGGTTTCGTGTGCGGCCTGATGACCACGCTCGGCGGCATCGGCCACACGCTGCCATTTTTGATTCCGAATTTGAAAACCGCCGTCGCCGTCGCCGTCGTCGTGGTGCTGGTGGAACTGAGCGTGATTTCCTGGGTGCGGCACAAATTCATGGACACGCCGCTGGTGTCGGCGGTATTGCAGGTGGCGCTGGGCGGCGCGCTGGTCTTTTTGGCGGGAATTTTGATCGGCAGTTCGTGAGCCATCCCAAAGCGTTGTCAATTCACGCGGCGACGGCCATGTAATCGCTGGCTCCTTGCATGTCAGTTTCGCCAAGTGGCGTCAATCGGCCATGCTGCCTGACGGTGTTGATTCCCTGATGGAACAGGCGCGCGTTGCTTTCAAGTTCCCCACGGGCTTTTTCCTCCAATGACGGCGACAGAATGCCACTTTCGAGCAGCCGCTTGACCGCCCGGTGCATCCGCGCGGTGACAAACGTAGCGTGGTAAATCCCGTCCATGGGCCGCGGATCCATCCGCAGGGGCGAGGTATAAAGTTCTTCGGGGGAATTTTCCACCAACGGTTCGTCCGCGCTGAGTCCGAAGAGCAGGTTATGGGCGCTTTCATGGGCCAGCATCTGCACCATCGCCAGTTCCCCGTCGCGGCGATTGGCATTGATGATGATCGCACCCCACAACATGAACGCGGAGGCCCCGTCAAAGGTCAGCGCCTTTGGTTCTTCGGTGCCGGCGGCCAGAATGATTTCGCGGAGCAAGGCGCGAATTTCGGCGGCCAGTTCAGGATCACCCGCTTCCATGAGAGCGAAGGCATCATGAATCTGGGCGCGACAATTGGCCGCGGCCTGGCGCGAAGGCGGAAATATCTCGAATTTAATTGACGGGTCAGTATCAATGAAACGGGCGTAGCGCCTTGCCCGGGCGTCCTGCTGCGAGTCCGCCAGTTCCGCAATGACGGGTCCGCCGGCATGGACCGGCAACTCAATCAAGTCACCCAGTAGCCGGGAAGCTTGTTTGACGTCGTCGTCTTCAATGGCCAGAACGGTGTCGCAGTAAAAACTGAACGCCAGGGGAGACACCGGGTGATGCTCAAGCTGAAAAAGGAACTTTTGGAACCGTTCCCGGGGAACATCCAGGTGGCCGTTCGCCTGGCTTAGAATATAGCGGAGGCTGTCGGCCAGTCGCAGCCGCATGCGCTGGTCGAGAAAACCGGCGCGTTCAGCGCTTGGCTCGAACGCGTGGAGCTCTTCGTCTGGTTGAGCGGACTTTTTTGTTTCAAGCACGGAATTCACAAGCCAGAATCACCCGACATTTTTTCCCGCGTCGGGGGAATATTTGTGAGCGAATGTACTCGCCCGGGTTTTCAAAGGCCGTTCCGGCGACCCCAGTGAGAACCACCAGCCGGCAATTTGCCTTCAGACGGGTTTCATTCCCGGCTTGGCGCCGATTTTGGCCCCGATCATCGCCTTCGCCTGTCTGGTATTCGGTTCCGCCTGGGCCGATTTGACCTGGTTGAAGCCAAAGAGTTTGTTCCAGTCCAACTTAATTCGTTTAGTAGTAGATTTCATGGTGAAGTTTATTTAACATGGAGTATGAATTTGTCAAGCTTGGGTTTGCCGATTTATCATCCGCCAGTTGACCGTGGAATCAGCCGGTCGAACGTTTCATGATTCGCTTTCTGCTCACCCGGGGGCATGACTATACGTTGAAGGAAGTGCGGAAGTCGCGGCAGCCGCCGGTCATCAGCCTGATGAACTACGACCGGCTGATACGGGCGCGCTGGCTGCGGCGGGCGACCTATGTTTTCGCCGACCTGGACCGTCTGGGCTATTGGGACCTGGAGCTGGCGGCCCACCTGTACCGGCTGATGAAGGATGCCGGCCTCAGTGTCTGGAACAATCCTGCGCGGGTGAAAACCCGCTATCCCCTGTTGCGGGCCTTGCACGCTGCCGGCCTGAATGATTTCAACGTCTATCGGGCTGACGAACTCGGTTCCACAATGCGTTTCCCGGTTTTCCTGAGAAAAGTTCACAGCCACCGCGAGCCGCTGAGTGATTTGCTTCTTGACCGGGTAGCGGTGGAAAAGGCGATCGACACCGCGGTCGCCGAGGGCACGCCGGTGGCGAATCTGCTGGTGGTCGAGTTTGCGGCGGAGCCGGTGCGCCCGGGTCTGTATCGCAAGCTCTCCGCCTTTCGCGTCGGTCACACCATCGTGCCGCACATTTGCGTGCACGACACTTCGTGGCTGGTGAAACAAGGCCAGCAGGGCATTGCCGGTGCGGAACTTTACCGGGAGGAACTGGCCCTGCTGCAAACGAACCCTTTTGCGGAACATCTCCAAAGGGCATTTGACATCGCGGCCATTGACTATGGCCGCGCGGATTTCGGATTTTATCGGGGACGCATCCAGATTTACGAAATCAACACCAACCCCGCAATGGCTCCGCCTTCACGGCATCCCTCGCCCGTGCGGGAGGAGAGTTTGCGGCTGGCCTGGGAAAAATATCTGCAGGCATTGCAGGCCATTGACAGCGGGCGGGGCTGGCCGATCCGGATAACCAACGGAGCATTGCAACGTCATCGACGGCGGAAAAATCTCCTGGCGCACAGCCGGAAAGTCCCATGACACCGTCGTTAATCATCGCCACCTACGATCAGCGGGATGCGCTGGCGAAAGTCTTGCTGGGAACCCGCTCGACGATCCGGGACGTTTGCGCAAGTTTGTCTATGGCCGCGCTCTGGTTTATCACCTTGACCACCCGATCATGTCCCGTGCCCACTACGTGCAAAACCGGGCACGGCTGCTGGAAGTCATCCGCGCCGGCAAAATCCGGTGCGAGCGCGGGTTGGTTCAGCATCTCCCGGCATCGTGAACTTCAGCTTCCCCGGCTTCTCCGGCGGGAATTTTGATTGGTGGTTCCTGGAAATTGCGCTTGCGGAAATAATCCGCCTGCCGGACGTTGAAGGCATTCGCATGAAAATTCCGCGCCGTGAATTCATCGGCAAATCCGCGCTGGGTGTCGGCGGCTTGATGCTCGGCGCCGCTCTGCCATCACTGGCGAAATCCGGGGCGGCCAATTTTGATCCCTACGAAATCGTCCCGCTGGGCAAGACCGGGTTGAAAGTCAGCCGCGTCTGCATCGGCACCGGCTCGAACGGCTTCATGCGTTCGTCCAACCAGACGCGGCTGGGCGCAAAAAAATTTGAAACACTGTTGCGCGGCGCCTACGACCGCGGCATCCGGATGTTTGACTTGGCCGATCTTTACGGTTCGCATCCGTATCTCATACCCGCGCTCAAAGGCATTCCCCGAGATGATTTTGTCGTCGTGACGAAAATCTGGCGCGGCCCGAGCGGTCTGCCCGAACCGGAACGCCCCGACGTGGATGTCGTGGTTACGCGTTTTTTGAAGGAAATTCAGACTGAATACCTCGACCTCGTGTTGTTGCATTGCGTCACGTCGGGAAACTGGCCGGACGAACAGCGCCGCCAGATGGATATCCTGTCGAAGTTCAAGCAAAAGGGCATCATCCGCGCGCTCGG
>Ga0187874_10002643_pt1 | contig 13468 bp, 13 predicted proteins | sample June2016WEW_16_1_3_FD_132993 | JGI IMG/M metagenome (GOLD analysis project Ga0187874, IMG submission 132993) | Peatland microbial communities from SPRUCE experiment site at the Marcell Experimental Forest, Minnesota, USA - June2016WEW_16_150 | ecosystem: Environmental > Terrestrial > Soil >... | reverse complement strand
TTAAAAACCTTCCACCTCGCCCTCTTCCGTCGTCCTTGCCGCGAAAAAATCGTTTAGTCACCAGTCGATTTAGCGTTGGCAAAACTTAATTATCACCACCTTCTAGGTCAATTAGTTGGTTCGATGGCTAAACTAACCGATTTAGGCTTTCGAAAGAGCACAATCGCAGAAACCATAGTCTCAACCTTCAACGAGGACGGTTCGCCGAACGCGGCCCCCATGGGAGCCACACTGAAAGACGACCAGAGTCTGACCATTGACTTTTACAATTCATCAACAACCCTCAATAACATGAAAGCACGAATGTGCGCCGTTATTAATTTGACCGGGAATATAGAGGTTTATTACCGAGCCGCTTTCAAGGAGGCAAATCCAAACGGGGTGCTTCCCAAGGATTGGTTCGTGAAGGCGGGTTCGGTTAACGCACCCAAACTGGATCTAGCCGAGGCAACAATTGAGCTTTCTGTCAAAGGTTTGACATCTGTCAACTCGGAAAAAACGCGTGCGATTTTTGCCGTTGAACAGTTGCAGGCCGAGAAAAGATATCCGCAGGTTTACTGCCGCGCGTTCGGGTTGACGCTGGAAGCTATTGTTCATGCCACCCGCGTTAAAGTATTGGCAGGCGACCCAACGGAACGGGAAAATGTTAGCGAGCTCATTAGGAAGATTCGGGATTGTGACGTCATGGTTGATCGGATTGCGCCGAGCTCAATGTACTCCGTCGTTATGGCTGACTTGATGAAAAAAGTTAATGTGTGGGCTCAAAAATGAAGGTACTCCTCGTAACCAGTGCGCTGGAGAAAGAGACAGTTGAACGTTATGGCAAAGAAAGTTCCGTGGACACTGATGTTCTGGCATTGAACGTAGCTGTCGCCGCCTTCTTGACACCTAAAGCTATCATTGAAGCCCTAAAAAAGACCAACCTCAAAAGCTACGACGTGATACTCACGCCAGGCTTGATTTGTGGCGACACTGCAGCCATCTCGAAGGCTGTCGGCATCCCAGCGTTTAAGGGTCCACGGTTCGACGCTGACTTGTCGATTGTGCTCGATTCGCTCGGACAAACTAAACTTTCAACCACAGTGCCAGCTTTCGACCTGCTGCGAGAGAAGCTTCAGGAAAAAGCACTGCGGGAAATAGAAAAAACAGAGCAGAACCGCGCGAAGTTGCTTAAGGCGCCTGGCAGCATGCTGATTGGCGATGTGGCTGTGGGCAAAGTTTTTCCGATGCGCGTTCTCGCCGAAATCGTGGATGCCCCCTCCATGGATGAAGACGCTATTGAGGAGCTGGCAAAAAGGTACGTGAAAGCAGGCGCAGACATCGTTGACGTAGGCATGATTGCAGGAGAGTCTCATCCCGCTGACGCGAATCGAATCGTGACGCTTGTCAAGAGGGCGGTCAATGTGCCTGTAAGTATTGATTCTTTCGATCCAGCAGAAATTCGAGAGGCTGTCCACGCCGGCGCAGACTTGGTCTTGAGCGGGGATGCAGGCAACATCGAAGCCATTGCGCCTTATGCTTCGAAGGTAGCTGTAGTCGTTATTCCGACCAATCAAAGGCAGGGTTTCTTCCCCAAAAAAGTGGAGGAACGCGTAGCCTTTCTAGAACAAACCATAGCGAAGGCAAAACAGCTCGGCATAACAAAAAGCATCGCTGACCTAATTCTCGACCCAACCGACATTTTGGAGTCATTCACCTCTTTCCGCCTCTTCGCCCAAAGAAACCCCGATGTACCTCTGTTCGTGGGCGTATCAAACGTTACCGAACTGATAGATGCGGATTCAGTCGGCGTCAACGCGTTATTGGCGTGGCTTTCTTCGGAGATAGGCGCAAGCATTCTTTTGGCAACCGAAAAAAGCGACAAGGCAAAGGGCAGCATAGGCGAGGAAGTCATGGCGGCTAAAATGATGTTCCTTACACAGAAACGCGGCTCCGTTCCCAAAGACCTCGGCATCGATCTGCTTGTTCTAAAGGACAAAAGAAATAGGGAACAGCCCTACGACGGCGCAATCGAGCAGAAAGCATCCGTAGTCTGCGCTGAAAAGAGGTGTCCGGGCGAGTTAGATCCGTCGGGAGCCTTCAGAATCCTTCTTGACCGCGTCAACGGAAACATAGTGGCGGCCCATTATATGAGCCAAAAGATGGATAAACCCGACAAAATCATCAAAGGCAAAACTGCAGACGACATCTACACGAAAATCGCCCAGATAGGTTTAGCGCCGCAACCACTCCATTTGGCTTATCTTGGCAGTGAGCTTGCCAAGGCGGAAATCGCCCTGAGAACTGGAAAAGAGTACATTCAGGATGCGGCAATGTTCGCAAAATAAACATAGAGCGTGAGTTTGTGAACTAAACAAAGAAGTGTTCTCTTATCCTACAACTCGACCTAAAAAGAAGCTTTATCTCTTAAAGTGTGCAAACTAGTTTTAGGAAAGGTGACTTAGAATTTGGAAAGCAATCCTTTACAGGTGAGCATCGCTGGCTTGGAGTTGCCGAACCCGACGATTCTCGCGTCAGGCGTGTTAGGTTTCTCAGCTGAATCCTTCAACCGCGTTGCAAAAGGCGGCGCAGGCGCAGTCGTATCAAAATCAATCGGCGTAGAACCCCGAGTCGGCTATCCAAACCCAATAGTGGTTCAAGCTGAATCAGGGTTGATAAACGCGATGGGTTTGCCCAATCCAGGCATCGACGAGTACGCTGGAGAAATAAGATATGCAAAAACCTTGCTCCGCGTCCCGCTCATTGTCAGCGTTTTCGGCTATACTGCAGAAGAATATGCAGCCGTCGCGGAGAAAGCTGTTAACGCTGGCGCGGACGCCGTGGAACTTAACGTTTCCTGCCCCCACGTACAGTTTACAGGCTCGGAAATCGGTCAAAACCCCAAGGTTCTCTCGCAGGTCGTTGAAAAAGTCAAGGCAGCCATCAACAAACCCGTCATCGTGAAACTTACACCAAACGTTGCAGACATCACCTTGACTGCAAAGGCAGCGGTTGAAGCAGGCGCCGATGCGCTAACAGCAGTAAACACTCTCAAAGCAATAGCGATTGACCCAGACACAACGCGCCCAATATTAAGCAACATCAAAGGCGGCTTGTCAGGCGCAGCAATCAAACCCGTTGCTCTCAGATGCGTTTACGACATTCGCGAAGAACTTCCCGACATACCCATAATCGGCTGCGGTGGCATATCGGACTGGCGTGACGCTGTCGAGTTCATGCTGGCTGGCGCTTCAGCCGTGCAGGTGGGAACTGCCGTTGCTTGGGAGGATACGGATGTTTTCCAAAACATAACTAAAGGCTTAGAAACTTATCTTAGAAAGAAACATGTTGGGAGTGTGAAGGAAATTGTCAACCTCGCTCATCGCAGCTAATACCTTGAGAACCACAGAAATCGTGCGGGTTTTAACGGAAAGCCCATCCGTCAAAACCTACACGATCTACGACAAACTATGTTCGAAGGCCAGGCCGGGGCAATTTTTGATGCTTTGGCTTCCGGGCATTGATGAAATTCCACTGAGTGTCATGGATGTTGGAAAGGACTTAGTTTCCGTGTCGGTGAAGGCGGTAGGCGATGCAACCAGGCATCTTCATAACTTGGAAGCAGGTGCAACCGTTGGGGTTAGAGGACCTTTCGGGAACAGCTTCACTGAAAGCCGAGGTAGAGTCCTGCTAGTCGGCGGCGGCACAGGAACGGCGCCTCTTCTGTTTCTGGCAAAACAGCTTGTCACAAAAACCGAAAGGCTTTCTTTTGTGGAGGGCGCAAAAACCAAAGACGAACTGCTCTTCGTTGGGGAGCTGGGTAGCGTATGCAACGGGAAAAGCTTGGTTACTACAACAGAAGACGGCACATACGGCCTGCAATGCATGGTAACTGAACCATTAGGCAAGTTGCTGGATCGCGAAAAATTCGATATGATCTACACCTGCGGCCCCGAAGTAATGGTAAAAAAGATTTTCGACCTCACAGAACAACGAAAACTGCCGCTTGAAGCAAGTTTGGAGCGACTGATGCGTTGCGGCATCGGCTTGTGCGGAAGCTGCGTGATTGGCAAATACCGCGTCTGCAGGGACGGACCAGTGTTCACCGCAGCTCAGCTGCGAGAAGTCAAAGACGAGCTGGGAATATCAAAACTGGGCTTTGACGGCGCTAGAATACCGTTCTAAGAGGCATCACATGTCTCTCAGCCAGCGGGAACTGGAACAAATCGTAGCCAAAACAATCTCTCTTTACAACAGGCTTAGACGCCCCGAAATAGCAGCTAAGCTGGTTTCTGTAACACCAGCAAGCGTCACGGTTTCTTTTTCCGGCGGTTTCTGCTACGGCTGCGGGATAATAGATTACGTTGACGGGTTTGCCCAACAATTCAAAACTTTAAGCGGCTACACAGAGTTGAAGATTGGAAAAACCCGGCAGATAACCCCTCGAACCTTCGAAGCAGATTACATCGTCAAAATCAAATCATGAAATATTTCTTTTCTATGGGACTCTTGTTTTCAAGCCAAAACACACATAGGCAAAACCTTGCATTTTGGTTTGTTGTGGGAAGAAAGCGCTGTGTCAGATTTAGCAAATAGCTGTGAGTACTTTACAATCGACAAATCATGCTCGGCTGTTTCTGAGAGCGAAAAAGCGAAGGCAAATCGGCAGATTAGATGCCAAAACGACGAGAAAATAGCCTGTTGCTATGTCTGCTTATCCAGACCGCAATGTGAAATAAAATGCAGATTTCTAGGAAACATCGAAGGGGAATCCCAACAAATAGACGCAGAAAAAATCGAAGCCGAGAACGCAGCTGACAATGACAAAAAAGCTGAACTGGACCAAACCAAAAATGGCGCCGTTGTTTGTTGCTCTATTTGCGACGTCAAGATGTCCCGGACTAGAACCAAGTTTAGGATTGACTGCTGGGAAGATTCACAAGTAAGAATGGTTGATGACGACTCAGGAAAGGTAATGGAGGAAATACTGGCTGTAACAGTTTACTTGTGTCCAAGATGCGGCAGAATTGAATTAAGGGCAAAATAGAAATAGTTGCGATTTGGCTTTTCAAAGAAAAGAAAAACTTTGACTGAGCTAGCCAAAAAGGGGTTAACTTTCTCCTTGTGGCAACCCGATCTTGCGTAGGTAATCCCTGGCGTATCGGGGATTGTAAGCAAGAAGTTCTTTGCTTCTCAGAAGTCGACGATCCAAGCGATCTAATGCGACGCGGAATGTAGGTTCGATGCCCCAGCCTTCGCTTGCGCTATAGAAGGTGCCTCTGACGGTTCTGAATTGGAGGCGGCAATGGATCATGGGTGTTCCACGTAGGTTTGTGTTGCCGTGGCTTTTCATGTAAACGAAGAGTGTGCCTAGCTGGAAAGCTTCTTGGTATTTGTGGGTGAAGGAGTCGAATTCATCCATCATGAATGTTTGCTGCTCAGGTGTAATTTCGACTTCTTTGACGCCGAATTGTATCGACAATTTGCGTGCTGCGGTTTCAAGTTGGCTGATGGGCTCAAGAAAATCAAGTTTCGTTGCAACGCCGACTAAGCGCTCATTCGACGTGACAGCTAAGCATGAAACGTCGTGGTCATGCATCATTTTCTCAGCGTCACGTAGGCTCGTCTCCGGCGCAACAGTGACCACTGGTCTTCTCATTATGCCTTTAGCTGGAACACTTAGTGTTTCGATCTTTTCGCCGACGATGTCTCCTGTGGTTTGGCGTCTCTGCGGCCAATAGATACTCTCTAAAATGTCTTGGATACTGATCAAGCCTACAAGTTTCCCAGATTCCATGATGGGAACATGCGAAATACCAAATTCCCTCATCAAGCTAAGGACTGCTCCTACTGAACGGTTAGATTCTAAAGTGTGGGGTGCTCGAGTCATGATGGTCTCTATCTTGACGGTTCCCCAATCCTGCGTCACCGCTGAGTGAATGATGTTTTCGTCGGTGACGAAGCCTAAAAGCTTGTTTTTCTCAAGAACCGGAAGCTGCCTGAGCCCACTTTCAATCATTAACTTGGCTGTTTTGCTTAGAGAAAAGTCAAGATTCACCGGCGGAGCATTCTTCATCAAGGTTTTAACTTTGGTGGCGTTGAGGTCAAGTCTAGATCTTAAAATCGCGCGGCGAGTAATCATACCCTCGTATTTTCCTTTGTCATTTAAGACAGCTAAGACGGGAAGCATTCCTTTTTCGAAGGCTTCTAAGCACCGGGAAAGAGGATCATTCTCCTGCACGCTTCGAAAGCCCTTTGAATAAACATCTCCAGCAGAAATTTGGCTTGCCATAATAACCCCTTCTGACTTAATGTAAAAAGTGACATTTAAACATTGCAAGCAAGCTAGACCACCAAGAGAACAAGGAATAACATGCTTTTCTGGTTTAGAGTTTAGGTTGCGCTCAAGTATGATAGCCCTAAACTCTTTTATGGTTTACATCAATTTGCTTTTAACTCCATTTTTCCGCATATTTGACAGATTGTGTATTTTTGTTCTTTTGACCGTGGAAAAACACGTTTTTTCAAGCAATATTTATATCAAAAGCGCCGCATTCCCTTCCAATCGAACTGTTGGGCGATTTGGCACTGTTTATTCGGTGCAAAAAAGGTCGCTCTGGTGGCTAAAACATGCCGTTTAAAACCGTAAAAAAAGATGCGGCAGATACCCTGACAATCGAGTGGGGTTTACAAGTTAAGAATTACAAGTTAACCCTTGACAAGAAACGTTGCGTCTCATGTCAAATATGTGCTTTAGCCTGCCCCAAAGAGGCTATAACAACGCAAAAGCAGCCTAAGGTCGCGGGTGAGACGGCGAAGAGAGCCAAGGTTGACATTGACTTGGCTAAATGTAATTTTTGTGGAATATGTGACGTCACTTGCCCGTACGGTGCAATCAAAGTCACCTTGAACGGCAACCATGACCTGTCCGTTTTGGATAAAGACAGCTTCCCGCAGCTGATCCGCGACATAAAAGTGGATGTCGCCCAATGCCCCAAAGAATGCGTTGAATGCGAAACGACCTGCCCTTTCGGATTGATAACCGTATCCAAGGTTGGTTTTGACGGCAACCCCGTAGTGGATATGACGGCTTTGTCGTCAAGCTTCAAGAAGCGCGTACAAGTTAGTCTCGATATCCAGAAAGAGTATTGTCCCACTTGCAGAGTATGCGAGTTCAAGTGTGCTCCGGGCGCGATAAAAGTCAAGAAAGCTTTCGATGGATTCGTCGCAATTGCACAGCAGAAATGCCCTGAAGGCTGCACAGATTGTTTAAGCGTCTGCCCAATCCCGGGCGCCCTGACGCTAGGGGAAGACAAGAAAGTTCATGTTAACGATTCATTCTGCACTTACTGCGGCGCGTGTAAAAACGTTTGCCCCGCCCCCGAAGCACTAACGGTTAAACGTACGGCAGTGCATCACACGCCCATCCGCTCCGGAGCGTGGAACAAAGCGTTAGAAAGGATTACTTCGACAGCTGACGCCGCCAAAGAGTTCCGTGCTGTTGCGGGTGAAAGCAGGCGCAATGCCGTCAGCAAAAGATTCCCAATTAGAGGGGAGACACAGTTATGAGTTCACCACAAAGTCCTAAATCAGCATACCCAATATGCCAAGAACCTGAAGAGTTACGTGTCGGCGTCTTCGTCTGCGATTGCGGCTTAAACATAGCCGGCACCGTAGACGTAAAGGCGGTCGTCGAGTACGCCAAAACCATACCTAACGTTGTTTTCACCAAAGAGAACCGATATACTTGCGCTGACCCGGGACAGGAAGAAATCCGAAAAGCCATACGGGAACAGAAGCTGAACCGTGTCGTCATCGCCGCTTGCTCGCCTAGAATGCATGAACCCACCTTTAGGCGTACCGTCGCGGAAGCAGGTTTAAACTCATTCCTCTACGAGATGGCTAACATCAGGGAGTTTGCTTCATGGTGCCACCAAAGTGACCCGAAAGGCGCGACCGAGCGGGCCAAAGATGCAGTTCGCATGGCAGTAGCAAAGGTACGCTTGATGCAGCCGCTGCAGACAATTGAGGTGCCAGTCACTAACAAGGCGCTTATCATCGGCGGCGGAATCGCAGGCATGAACGCCGCTTTGGACCTGGCGGAAATGGGTTTCAAAGTCTACATGCTGGAGAATAGCCAGAGCATCGGCGGTCACATGGCAGCCCTAGATAAAACCTTTCCCACACTTGACTGCAGCATCTGTATTGAAGGACCAAAAATGGTGGATTGCGGACGCCATCCGAACATAACGATTTTCGCTAACTCGGAGCTTGTTAAAGTTGACGGTTACATTGGGAATTTCAAAGCGAAGATCCGCAAGAACCCACGCTACGTTATCCCTGAAAAATGCACGGGCTGCGGCGAGTGCAAAGACGCTTGCCCAATAGAATACCCCAACGAGTGGGACTTGAACCTTGGCACGAGAAAAGCAATTTCCGTCCCGTTCGATCAATCTGTCCCGTTGATTTACTCAATCAACAAGGATTACTGCATTGAATGCTTCAAATGCCAAGACGTCTGTGGCGACCGACAGGCGATTGACTTTAACCAGAAGGCGGAGGAAATCGACATCGACATCGGTGCAATCATAGTTTCAACGGGCTTCGACGTTTACTTACCCTACGACATGCCGCTTCTCGGCTACGGAAAATACCCCAACGTGATCACCAGCATGGAATTTGAACGACTCATTCTGGCAGCTGGTCCAACAGGCGGGAAAGTAATTCGGCAATCTGACGGGCAAAAACCCCATAAAATCGCGTTTATCCAGTGTGTCGGGAGTCGAGACAAGAACAAGTACCCTTACTGTAGCAATTTCTGTTGTATGTACACTCTCAAGCATGTAGTCCAACTCAAGGAGAAGTACAAGGAAGACATTGAGGTTTACGTTTTCTACATGGATATCCGTAGTCCAGGCAAAGGCTACGAAGAATTCTATGATAGAGCACGGGAACGAGGAGTGAACTTCATCCGCGGACGGGTAAGCCGCATCGACGAAGATCCAACAACACACAACCTGATAGTTCACTCCGAAGACTCACTCCTCGGCGTACCCATCGAAGTCGAAGCGGACATGGTCGTTCTGGCTACGGCGGCAATACCTAAGAAAGGCTCTGAAGACATCGCGCGAATACTAAACCTGTCACGCGGCTCAGACGGCTTCTTCATGGAAGCTCACCCCAAACTTAAGCCGATGGACGCACCTACCGACGGGGTCTTCTACGCCGGCGCGTGCGTAGGCCTAAAAGACATCCCGTTCAGCGTTTCACAGGGAAGCGGTGCCGCCTCACGAGTAGCAACGGTCATCAGCAAACCAAAATGGAAGATAGAACCGATCATCTCCGTCGTCGACGAAAGCAAATGCAAAAGCTGCGGAGTCTGCGTTGACAAATGCCCATACGGAGCAATCAGGCTAGAAAAGCCAAAACCAGCCCAAATAATCACCGCCAGCTGCCACGGATGCGGAACATGCGTAGCCGAATGTCCACAGCATGCGATAACCCAAATGCACTTCACCGATGCCCAAATCATATCTCAAATCCGTGCGGCTCTCGAAGACAAACCTGAAGAAAAAATCCTTGCTATCCTCTGCAACTGGTGCAGCTACGCTGGAGCGGACCTTGCGGGAATCAGCCGTTTCGACTACCCATCAAGCGTCCGAGCTATCCGTGTTATGTGCAGCGGAAGGGTTTCGCGGGAATTCATTTTGGAGGCGTTGAGGCTTGGCGCAGGAATGGTTCTTATCGGAGCATGCCACTTGCCCTATGACTGCCACTATATCAGCGGAAACTACAAAATGAAAGCGCGAACAGACGCCCTCAAAGACATGCTCACCAAGCTTGGATTGAGCCCTGAACGCTTCCGAGTCGAATATGTTTCAGCAGCTGAAGGCATACGCTACGCTGAAGTCATCAAGGAAATCGACGAACAAAGAAAAGCCCTCGGCAAAGAAAAGATTCAAGCGGAAAACGCGAAGCTAAAGCCAATATTGGAAAACATGCTGAAGAAAAAGTAGACTTATTTGCTTGCTTTTTTAAACCAAACTAAACCGATCACGAAAACGGCTGCGGCTGCTAAAACGGCCACAGGATTAATGCTTTGAAATGCTGTATAGCTTTCCGCGAAAAGCGCCGACAATGTTACGAGTGAAACAACAATTACGGTACTTACGGCAATGGTTTTGTGGCTCACGTTCCGTCCCCTGTCTGCTGTGCAAGGGTCAAGAATGGAGTTTTTTGATTTAATGCTACGTATTAGAACAGGGTGTTCAGTTTGTAGGACGGAGTACGCCTAAAAAATTTTTGAAACAAGAAAAATTGTTTAATATATAGTTAAAAGGGAAATAATTTTAGTCTTCTTCTTCGCCGGTTATTCTTTCTTTTACTTTAAGAAGGTTTTCTCCGCCGCTTATAACTCTGAACCGCTCTGTCAAGTCGTGCTTATGCAGGAACTTCTTAACCGTGACTCTAATGTATTTTTTACTCAACGCTTCGCCTTGGCCTTTGATCGTGACGATCTCTGAGGCGAGGGTTACTTCTCCGCCCGTTTTGTCCTTAAGGAAATCTGATAGCTTCGAAATCATTTCTTTCACGTCGCCTTTAAGTTCTGACGCGTCAACCTTCATTTCAACAGTCTTCGTTTCAACCATTTTGATTCACCTCGATTACGTCCGCCTAACGCTTTCGATTAACCATCCACTTCACGGATGCTTCACAGATAAGTTTTCCGCTGCCGATGAGACAACATCACCGAAAAAAACGTTGAAAAAAATTGTTTACTTGATTTTTCTGTCTCTTGTGAAATAGGCGAGGAAAATGGCTAGCCTGTCGATCGGGTAGAAGATCAACATTGAGTAAGTTCGGGTTCTGCGGACAACATCTAAAGCACGGATTGGGCTGTGAACTAATATTTTGAAGCAGCCAACTTTCTCACTTCGAGTATAACTGGGCAGCGACAGCATGTGAATTCTCATGTCGTGCTGGACGGTTTCCGCAAGGTTGGCTCTTGTTATATGGTCGGAGACGACGTCGCACATGACTACCCACCGGTACCCGTCCCGTGCCATCCTTCCAGGGCTCCCTGACTCGTCGAAACCGAATTTCAGCACCGTGTCAGTTCGACAGAGGTTGTTGTCAACGCTGCGTTTTTCGCTTCTCCGCGTGTACTCGTAAGCGTCGAGCTTGCGCAGCCTCGGCTCCGTAGACAGTCTGATGCCCTGTGCGACGCCGACATGCGGATCAATCATGGTTTCGGAAGCTCGGCGCCACCAGCGGCGGCTCAAAAGGACATCATGCTCAAAACACGCGAATATAGGTGTCGAGACGAGGCTGAGCGCGTTTTGCTTGTTATCCTGCAGCCCCCTGCCCATGTTTACGTGGACTTCCCAACCCAGCTCTCGGGCGATTTTAGCAGTCTCGTCAGTGCTGTGATCGTCACTGATGATTTTTTTGTTGACATATTCTGCAGGAATGACTTCGTTAATTCGTTGAAGAACGGTTGGCAAAAGCTTGGCGCTGTTGTAAGTCCACATAATCAAATCGATTTTGCCGTTTTTCGCAATCAGTGAGAATTACCTGCCACCATTTTGGGGTTTACACAGGGGACAATTTATAGCAAAGGCAAAAAAGATGTATTTAATAGTTGCTAAATAATTGCTGGTTGAGCAGGTTTTCACAGCTTCAGATTTGTGTGCCTAAGACATGGGGCTATAGGGAGTCAATTGCGCATACAGAAAAAAAGTACACTTTGACGGTATAGCTTAAAATGAAGGAAACCCGTCCTTGAGGTGCTTTCTCTCGGCTTCATTTGCAGTTTTGTTTTTAGTCAGTTCGCCCGTCGAGTCAATATCACCGCGCAAGGCTCAGTGACTCTAGTGCTCATCATCCCAAAACTGGATGCACATCAGAGCTTAAGGCTTTTACGCAAAAAGTGCCTAACTGCTGAACGAAACCGTTTTATTTTTTCGGTGAATTATTGTTTCATGGTAGACAGTATGTCTTTGGAGGTTTTTGAAGCAATAACGAACAGGCGTAGTGTAAGAGCCTACAAGAAACGGGAGTTGCCGCTTGGCACCATCGAGAAGCTTCTTGATGTCGCGAGGTGGGCCCCTTCTGCTGGGAACGTTCAGCCGTGGACGTTTGTAGCGGCTGCGTCGGCAGATATGAAGCGGGCTCTGTGTTTGGCGGCTTATAGCCAGAAGGATATTGAGGACGCTTCGATTGTGATTGTAGTTTGCGCCGACGAGAAACGAGCTGAAGAGAGATATGGTGCACGTGGCAAGACGCTTTTTTGCCTTCAAGACACCGCCGCAGCCATTCAAAACATCCTGCTGACAGCTTACTCACTTGGTTTAGGCTCATGCTGGGTAGGAGCTTTCAAAGAGGAGCAGGTGCGAAAAGCGATTAGGGCTCCTGACGAAATTCGTCCAGTAGCAATAATTCCTGTCGGGTACCCGGACGAAGCGCCTGAAGCCAGAGGCAGACGATCCTTAAGCGAGATAATGTATAGGGAAACTTTTTGATCTGGTGAATAAGTCAAATGATCCCCAAAAGTATGGGGCGCTAGCAGAAAAAGCATATATGACTTAGACGCCAATCTTTTGGAACAGGTCCTGGTGAAACAAAACGGCTTCATCTAACGCTGAAGAAAACAACAATGAAATGGTTGTTACTCCTTGGGAAGTAAAAGGCAAAGTAGACTATGAACGACTGATCCGCGAGTTCGGCACCCAACCAATCACACCGGAACTCCTCAAGAGAATAGAAACCCGCACGGATAAACTGCATTTGCAGCTTGAAAGACGCATATTCTTCAGCCACCGAGACCTAGACACCGTGCTCGACCTCTACGACAAAGGCGTCAAATTTGTCCTTTACACTGGCAGAGGACCGTCAGGGCCAGTCCACATCGGACACCTTGTCCCATGGATTTTTACCCTTCACATTCAACATAAATTCAACACGCGGCTTTATTTCCAGATGACGGACGACGAGAAATTCCTAATAGATGACGACGCGGACCTCAAGAAAACAAGCAAGTTCGCCTACGAAAACGCATTAGACCTTATCGCGTTGGGCTTCAAACCCGAAAACACCTTCATCATCTACGACACCCAAGACATTGACTTGCTCTACGACATCACGCTTGAAGTAGCTAAACGCATCACATACAGCACCGCACGCAGCAGCTTCGGCTTCCAAGACAGCACCAACATCGGCTGGGTCATGTGGCCAGCCATCCAAGCCGCCCCATGCTTCCTCCACAAAAAACTCACAGGCGAAAACGTTCCAGCACTCATCCCAGCAGCCATCGACCAAGACCCCTACTGGCGAGTAACGCGAGACATCGCCCAAAAACTCGGCTACTACAAACCCGCCCAGATCCACTGCCGATTTCTCCCCGGGCTCGGCGCTGGAGGAAAAATGAGTGCGTCCATGCCTGAAACCAGCATTTTCACAATGGACCCGCCGGAGGTTGTTAAGAAGAAGA
>Ga0187874_10002640_pt1 | contig 13497 bp, 18 predicted proteins | sample June2016WEW_16_1_3_FD_132993 | JGI IMG/M metagenome (GOLD analysis project Ga0187874, IMG submission 132993) | Peatland microbial communities from SPRUCE experiment site at the Marcell Experimental Forest, Minnesota, USA - June2016WEW_16_150 | ecosystem: Environmental > Terrestrial > Soil >... | reverse complement strand
TCCATTGAACCCTCTGGTAAGCCCTTGATCCCTGAGTGATTAAGTTACAAGCAACCAGGTGATTACCAAGCTCAAAGAGGTACTGGGCAGCAGGGGCATTCAGTAGGGGATTTGCTTGATTTTTATAAGCATAAACAGGTCCAGCCAGAACTCCATCCCACATCCAGATTGAGTCAGTTCCCTGAGAGAAGTAGAGCTTCTGCCCAACCGCTGCATAACTCACAAACGTCGTAGACGTTCCAAACTGAGGACCAAAAAGACGAGACCACACTTGATTGGTATAAACATACATCTGGGTAGGAGTGTTAGCTACTTGCCAGTAATCTCCAAAAGCATCATAGAAGGAGTAGATACCAGTCCATCCCTCATAAATCCCAGTGGTCTGACCGTAGGTCGGATTAGGGGAGACACCAAGATTCCCAATCTCTCCCATCGTGCCGATGGAATAGAGCGAAGCTATTGTCCCTTGGAGTTGACCAATTGTAACTAAATAAGGAGATCCCTCAATCCCAGTAGAGTTGTTAGGAGTCGAAGACAGATTCCCAATCGTCCCGGTGAGTAGCTCGATAGTACCAACAAGCTCCCCAATCGTAATCAGGACTGGAACTCCACCACTCCCAGGAACATAAGAAACAAAGGAGGGACGGACTCTGGCCTTGCCAAGTCTGAACATTACATTCAATGCATCAGCAAAGCCAACTTGCCCAATCATTTCAGGTGGAAGCTCACTTTGAATCCCACCAAATGGGCCCACAACTGGATATTCAGGAAGCTCACCGTTTTTGTTCCCACGCTGTTCCACTTTGTGTCCCCGAAGTTTAGTCTGAAGTTCCTATTGCAATAACAAAGCAAGCTGTGGTAGTAGCAAGGGTGAGGCCACCAGTGGTAGGTCCAGAAGCAATGTTATTAGACCCTCCCTGATTCCCAAGGGCAACAAAAGGAGCAGCTAGATAAGTAACCGGGAAAGCAATATCCACTGTATCCCCGTTATTACCAACTCCACAGATCGACACAAAAGTAACTGCAACTCCAGAGGTATTATAAGTCAGTGGGATTTTTATCAGAATACTATTTGATCCAAAGGTAACCAATGGAACAGCAGCAGCCTGAGCAGCCTGAACGTATCCAGTATTTGCAAGCTGTGTCGGTGTAAGAATACCAGCAGCCTGAGTTATTGTATTTGTAAGAACAGCAAGATCACTCCCAGGGCCGTTACTAATCTGAGGACTCTGTAGCGCCGTCAGAGCAGGCAAGGTAAGAGCGTTAGGAGCAACAAGACTCTCGATTGCCAGCACCAGGGCGGCCTGCATAGCACTTGTAGATGCAGTCTCAGTGAACAGACTAGCCCCTAAAAACTGAGTAAGCTCTGTGAAGGTGGCTCCAACTGTATAAACCCTCCCTGTTGCAGCATCAATGAACGGAGCCCCATAGAAAACAGTCTCAAACCCTAAAGCCTCCGCGGAAGCAACGGTGATCCCTGAAAGGGAGGCAATCCTCTGGGCAATATCAGTCTTGAAGTTCCTAATGTCAAGACCAAGCTGATTCGAAGCTTGAGTGTCGGGTGGAAAAGTGGGATCATAAATCTCAGAGAAGTTCATCTTCGTATTCTCCTAAACTAACTCGTCTTCGTATTCCTCAATACGAAGTCCAATATCGGTGCGATATTTCATTCCTGGAAGATACAGATTTTCCTTAATATACTGTATCAAAGACTTACGAACCTGCTTGATCGAAGTTCCCTGACGGCCAGTCACGGTCAGCAAGTAGCCATTCTTGGAGACTACTTTGTAACAACCCTCTCCAGTTTCCTCATCAACGGCAAACTCAAAATTGTAGAGGTGGATATGCTCTCTCTGTTCATCAGAGAAGTGATTCTCAGCCCACGGACCCATCTCAAGACGATCCTCGAATTTTGCCGAAGGGGAGGGCTGCCCTGTCTTGGGGTCAAGAATCCAGAGTCTCTCACCAATCGAAGTTGCCTTCTCATCTACATCCATCTCGCATGGGAATGGCTTGGCAACAACACACATAACCATTCCCACCCCCTCTTTGATTTGGGGATCAAACGTAGTTCCACGGGCGCAGGCTTCAATAATCTCCGCTGGGTCACACCCCAAACCTTCAATAAACTCGTAGGAGGTCGCAGGCACTCCCAATCTCATTGTCGGTTCAAGAGCCACAATTCCCTTCGGATTCTCCAAATCCACGATACAATTGATGTCAAAAACACCGTGGAACCCAATATCGCGCAGCTTATCCACCATCCCATCACGGCAGATAATAGACTTAAATAAAAGGTGAGAATCATCAACACCGATAAAGGTCGTTCCCATCTCCCCACAGGTCTCTCCGGTTCCACTATCTCCCTCCTTCTTCTCCTCGAAGTTTAGGAAACCAACTACTCTTCCATCTACAGAACGAAGGAAATCATTCCCATTAAAATAAGCGGAAGCTGCCACTTCAAGCCCTTCCACCACCTCCATGAGATCGCAATTGAACTGGCCATATTCTTGTGAGTTCCAACTCTTTCGGAGTTCATTGAGGTGATAAATCATATCAACTGAGCCATCGAACTTTCCCAGGTGATTGATCGACTTAGGGGCATCACCGTTCTGCTTCAGGATGTATTTCCTCGAAGAGTGAGTTTCGACAAAACGGATGGCAGAGTCGATAGAGGTGAAATTCTTCGAGAATGGCTGCTTAAACCCTAGTTCTTTGAACCACTCCTGACCTGCCTGCCTATTGTTTTCAAGATGATCTCCTTGGGCACATCCACCAAAAACAAGCTCCCCACGGGAGCGCAGCCAGTCTTGGAGGTGCCCGCAGGAGCAGGAATCAAAGACCCAAATGTAATTCTTCCCAAGAAAGTCAAACCAATCCTCGGTGTGAGGTACAATCCCCTTTCCAATCGACCTCATCTCTTTGTTCTGGATATACATAATCACGTTGTGCTTCCGCACATGGAACAAGTAAGAGGCCAGATCAAGAGTCTCACCGTGCTCGGAATGGAAGATCAAGTCCATGATTTATTTCTTTCCCCACTCAGCTGATATTAGTCAATCTTAGCCAATATTCTCTTCTGAGAGAGTGTCATTAGAATGAAGTTTTGCCCACTCACATACATTGTAAAGGTATTCATAACTATTATTCTCGGTCATGGGGGCGAATCTTTCTACCGCCTCCCTCACAGTCAGTCCTGCATAGTTATGAATAAAAAGAGACCTTAGGCACTCCCATCCCTGCTCGACTGTTGGAAACACCGCGAATCGAGGATCACCTTTAGTAGCTCCATGCCTTTCAGCAATCCCACCAGGATGAAACTCAATATCACCTGGGTTGTTATTCCTAGTCGGACGATTTTCAGGAGGGCCAAAACCCTCCATCCTTGCAACTGCTTCGATGAATGTCATCTGTCGAATCCCTCAAGAGATTATTTGATATAAACCTTAACCTTCCCAGTTGATCCGGGAGTAAGTGCAGAAAGGTAAAGACCTCCATGAGTCCATCCCACCTTTCCACTCCTAACCTCTTCAAGATCAGATGCACCGTGGGCATCCCAGATAACCTTCCCAAGTCCATTTTTAACCTGACAGGTGTCAGAGGTTACGGTGTATCCAACAAACTCGAAATGCTCAACATTGACATTGTTCAGCCCAAGTACAGGGGTTGTGGTGACGGTATCAAGAATCCAAGGATTTGTTGATGGATCGTTTGCCACTTTGTGCCTCCATTACTATTGTGCAACTACCACTAATACGGTCGCCCCAGCCAGTGGGACTGTTCCAGCTACTTCGTTAGACATTGGACTAATAGCTGTCCCAACCTGCGCTGTGACGCCATAACACCATGTTTGTGCTGCGGCTACAGCGGAGTCTTTATATGTCAGGGCCGTAAGTCCGGTCGCAACCTGCACCATCGGTGAGGCGGCTCCGCAGACTCCGCTGGATCGCCAAACATTATAGGTCATCGAGGGATTTGCAGCTGCATCCGATGATGCCGTCCAGGTCAGGGTGATCGAATGCTGAGCTAGAGAGTAGGTACTCATCAGAAGCAATGCGATTAAACTGATTATCTGTTTCATACCTACCCTCCCTCTCTTCGATTACGACAACACAACCATGTCGATCTCATCCGGCTCAGGAATTGGTGCCGGTTCCCATGGAACTACTAGCGTGTCTGTTGCGGTTCCATCTGAATTTTTGGCTGTGAAGGTCACTGAAGCCCCACTGGGTGGAACGTACCCCGCAGGGGCATTCACAACAGCCTGCAAAGCACTTGGAATAGACGGCGCCGGCGTATAAACCGTAGAAACAGGGGCGTTGGTCGGATCGCTGCTGCTAACAACAGGGGCATAGCCAGAGGGCAATTCGGTGACCGGCGATCCCGACTTCTTGAGAGTGATTCCGATGGTAAGAGTCGATCCTGGGGCAAGTGGCATTCTTATATCTCCTGGGCTAAAAGCTCCCGAACTAAGTCTAAAAAATCGTGAACTGAATACACGCCGGATTAACCAACGGCGCAACGGGGAGAGTGATTGTGAAACTAGTGCTTCCAGTTATAGCACTAACATAGGGCGGCAGAAGAGATGTTAAGTTTGTCGGTGCAGTCGAGCACCCTGGCTCATCCGACCTTTCCATGGTAGTGTAGTTGAAGGAAAAAGTGCTATTAGTCATAACATAGGTAGTATCAATCACTAACGAGGACGTCCCTGCTGCCACTTCCACGGTTCCAGATGATGTAACACCACAGGCAGCCGGAGAGGTGTTCGTCGTGCATTTAGTAGCAACACGAAACCCATTAGAATCCCACTCACCCCCATTGTAGCTAGTACCATCTTCTATATAGATGCCGTAGGCTAGAAATGGGAAGGCCGCCACAGATTCTACGTGAATTGCTGCGTTGTTATATCCATGACTACCACCATCATACACGATCTGAGCGTCTATGGCATATACAGAACCATAGTCAATACCAGTTCCACTGGCCTCCGCTACTGCCTGAACTCCATATAAATTCTGTCCATTCGGCGCATTACTGTAAGCCCATAGTTTGTTGGCTGTAGTACCATTGCCGTTGCCGACTGCGTATCGACTAGATGCCTCTATGATGTTTTCAGCAAGTCCGGTAGACGTACCTAAAGTGTAGACGTATAATCCCGTCACGTCAGCGGTAAGATGAGCTGAATCAGAGGCTGCTTCAACCCCCAGCGCCGGAGTGTCTCCTCCGTTGCTTAGGTGAAAGACATTCTGTGCATAAGTTGCCCCACCTAATGCAGCGATGTCCCCTACAAACAAACTCCCATCCGGTGATCCCGGAGTCCAGGTGAATTCAGGATCACCAGCGAAGCCTGTAGCCCCGTAAAACTGAACGTCGTTTGTAGCTCCACCTGGCACCGCTGCCGCTGCTGTCCCTAACGGTGTGTGAATATGGGAGTAGTTAAGAGTACCTCCTCCATAGACAGTGCCAGTAATTGCCGATCCGGCATTGTGGGTCATGCTATATTTCACCACGAGCCTGTCGGTAGTGAGCAAGGTAACAGCTGGTTGGTCAATATCGGCAGTTGTACTCTGGATTCCTGTTCCGTTACCAGAGATCGTCTGCCCTGCGAAGCTAAAGAGAAGGGTCTCTGTTCCCCCGCTCGCTCGTTTGTAAACATCAATGCTTAGAGTCGTGGTATTCGCCCCAGCACTCACTTGCACCCAGGAATCAGCCTGCCACTCCCCTGCCGGAATCGTGGTAACATCGGGATAGCCAGAGGCTGTTGCAAATGACTCTATCAAAGTCTTGGTGTTAGTCGCTGGAATAGACGCGGCGACCGTAAATTGAGTCGAGATTTCAGGAGTGAAGTCCCACACATCGTAGCCAGAGATATCAGCACTAGCCGCGTTGGTGAGATACAGAATCACCTGCTGACCCGCGGTTGCGGGGCAAGGAGTATAACTCACTCCATCAAAACAAACTACATCTCCCGTAGATGGTGAAGGCGTGTTTACAAACTGGATTCCCCCCAAACCAGCCACCTGTGGATCAGGATAAGAGCCTGAAAGGTCTCCACCGGCTGGACCAACCGGATTCGCAGGGGGAGCTGGATTGCTTGTATAACCAAAATAAGAGGTTTGAACAGACCCAGTCCCAGTAAAAGTCGCTGTGGTAACCCGAGTCCAATTATCAACTGCCCCTATAATAGAGGTGACTCCGTTGGAAGTGCAAGAGGTAGATGAAAGGACTCCGCCGGGAGTCCAAGTAGTCCCATCCGGGGAAGAGTCAATCGTGAAAGTGCAAGCACTCACAGTTCCTGTGACATTCACCACGACGTAGTGATAGGCAGTGCCACTCCCCTCATTGTAAATAGGGACTCCAGAGCCTGGTGCATTCCCCGCTGCGGTTGAGAATACAGTATTCTGCTGGAAGGTGTAAGAGGCTGTCTGTGCTTGTCCTAACACACACCCAATCACAAGAACAAAAATAAAGCAGCTAAAGACTACAAACTTTTTTGTCGTATTCATTCCAATCAACCCCCAGTTCCATTGCCAGACCAGCTTCTACAAAGGTTGCCACTTGATGAGCCTTAAAATAAGGGGCTTTAGGATCATTCCCTGGCTCACTAAAATCCCCTTCCCTTCGGGAAGACTCAAAATCAATATCAAACCGATCAATCTCGTCGATCGAAATTCCCTCGTGGGTAATCTGGAGATACTCAACCAACTCGTGAACAGCCAGGAGGGCTTCGGATCTCCAGTTACCCATATCAGAGACTCGAATCTCAAGACTCCCAGTTTGGGGATCGATCCAATAGTCTCCGACCGTGTTGTACCTTTGCTGATCGTGGGGAATCGTTTTGATTTTGATATTGAGCAAGGACTCCGTCCTTTCTAGTTTATATCTTATTAGCCTTCGGCTAGCCTACAGTAACTCCAATATTCGAGATGACATACCACACCCCTAAGTAGGCTTGCATAATTACACCATGCCCGATGGCACCACCGAAGGTAAGTGTTCCATTGGTAGCCCTGTTAATCTTCCCTGCCCCCGCAGTAACAACATGATACGCAGCGGATGTAGTAAAAATGATAGCAATATCACCATCATTCCCACCAGCCTGCTGGGTTCCTGCCTTGGGAACGGCAAGGGTATAATTCGTACCCGCAGTGGTCTTAGTAAGCACGGCAGTCCCAACATTAACCGGAATCGCAAAACTCCCAGTTGCCCCAGTAAAAGCCGTTGGTAGAATTCCCAGTCCTTGAAAATGAGTCAATGACATTTTGTACCTTCCTCTTTTGTAAAACGCCGAAGGCGTTATGGAATTGGAGGCTCTGGTTCATTCGTAGAACCTCGAAGTTTCTCTGCTACCTGTGCTTCTTCTGGGCTATCAGTAAGTGCGTCCTGAATCTGGGTGTCACGAGCCCATGCCTGGGGGTTGTCCCAACACTTCTTACAAAGGAGCAATCCATTCTGCCAGTTCAATTCTGAGACACGACACTCACAATCACATCGCTGACAACGGTGCCAGGGGTCACCCAAGATTGCACTATGTCTTTGATAACCCCTTGGCATCTCGCTGCGCTCGATTTTACTTCGTAGAAGTAGACTACGAAGTAGTCTCCGAAGGAGTAAACTGTGACTGATGCTGCTTACCAATCTCCTCAGCCGTTTTGAGGGTGGGCTGGTAAGACTGCCACTGACACCCCCCACATACATACTTAAATCTGTATGCAGGGGTGTTCATCTTGTACTCAGTGATCTTTCCTTCGTGCTTCATTTTATTGTTTACTCCATAAACAATAAATTCTTCTGCTGTGTTGTAACAGGCCAAAGATTACGGCCCGTTAGAACCCCAAGTCCCGATCCAGTGGAAAGCCCCAACTCCATACCGCTCCATCGAAACCTGCTTGATGGACATGGTATCAAAGTCATCGGAGAACATCTCGTCCAAAGGCTCTCTGGTAATATGCTTCAGAGAATGCTCTGACTTGTCAGCAAGAAGTTCCCAAGCCGACAGGCTAGGGCTATAGGAGTAAGAGAAATACTCCAGGTTCTCATTGAGAAGAGAATTGACCTCATTATCCGCAGTGTAAGGCTTGTGAGGGGAACCCAAGATTTCTCTGGCAATCCAGATCAATTCAGGTGGGATCAGAAGAATCCTAGGTCTCACCTTGATTGGCATACCAACTCCATCAGGCATCCTGCGGAAGTTGTTCAGAGCAAGCTGGATTGCAGTAAAACTCAAGTCCACATCAGTGGCAGGCCGATTCGGCCAGGTTCCTGGGGCAGTGTAGTAGGAAGAAGCAGCAGGAGCAATCGCAGTAGCTGCACTTCCACCAAGCAAGTTATGTGCCGTATTAAACAGATTGTTCCCATCAACGGTCACATAACTATTCAAAATGTTCGTGCTCGAAGTATACCCAAGGTTAATAACCCCCCAAGTATTAACCTCACGAGCAAATTGAGCACTTCGTGCCAACGCAGCTGGGATTTTCTTTACAAGACCGTACATATCGTCTTTGTAAAGTTCGTAAGAGCTACGCACCCCCAGCGCATAAGTAAACATCTGGAACCTTTTGGTTCCTCCCTGCGCTGCATCACGATAAGTTGTCGGCTCGCCTTCTGGCTTTTGCACTAATGGCCCTACACCAACAAACTCCGCCTCATCCTCGAAAGCTCGATCAGAGGTTTCCTTGTTGAAAATATGAGGCCATTCCTCATCCTTCTGATGTAATTTCTCCCACTGCACGAAGAGTCCGTGCAGCCCAGGAGCTTGCAGCTGTGAAAATTGACCACGTACCTGCATTTCTTCTCCTTCCCCGCCGTTGGCGGACTCCCTCTGCTACGCAGCGGGGCTAAATCTGCTGAATTGCAGCAGTCAAGAACTGGAAGTAAACCCCACGGGGGTCCCAATCATCCAATCCAGTAACCATCACAACCGCCTGATTGGAACCTTCTGCACCAGACGTAGTTGTTTTAGTGAAATCGACATACCAATACCCATTGGTATCTTTGGTAAGACCATAGGCATTACCTACATTAGCTTGGGCAGCAGTTGTGTTAGCCTCACCAAAGAAGTAGGTATCAGTATCTGCGGTGTAAATATTAAGCTTCCCATCATCGAAAGGGGGAATCTGAATCACAACCGCATTGGGCTCATTCTGAACTCCTGGGGCGGTAGTGAGCTGAGGAACCCCAGCAGAGCTTCTATCTCGACCGGGTTCAGAACTGATACCAGCAATAGCTTCGGTAAGGGTAGTCCCATCCCATGCCTGAAGATAACCACCCACAACCTCAACCGGAGTTCCTTGAAGGAAAGTTTGGGTCGCAGCCTCAGCAAGTCTTCGTTGCTCCGGCTGTGCCCCTACCCCACTTCGAGAGCCATAAATAGGAACTGATACACCAGTAGTGCTGGGCATTACAATACCTCCTCCCGCCTTCTGCGGATTTTTTCTCTCCCCCAAGGGGGAGGGTTATGGCACCTAAACAACTAATAAACAACTAAGTCAAAGGTGCCGATTCTGTATCAGCCTGAACAAACGACTCAAGCTCTTGCTGGGTTGGAACGTAAGTTTGAATCTTCCCACCTGCCGACCTCCCCACCTGCCTCTGAACATCACCCGCCGCATTCTTTCCAGAAGCCGCAAGCATCTGCTTCGCAGCCTGCTGATCCTTCCAAAGCAAAGCCCCCTCGTAAGCCTTACGAGAAATCTTCATTAGGATTATATCACCATTGATAAACTTAATCCCACCATCGACTGCATAGTGCATCGGGGGATTCTTAATATCATCCTTCGTGGCGATTGAATAACCCTGGCTCTTAGCCTCTTCAAATCTGATGGAATTCTGACTTCCATCCTGTTTGAAGAGGGTGTGCATTACCCAACGAAACGAGATGTTGGGGTTTACTGGATGAAGATTTGTGAAATCAGGGGCATTCAGAGGAGCAGCTACGATTGTGTCAAGACTATCAGAACCCATAGCTGCTGAGGCAGTTGCTTGGGCAATCGACTTCACTTCCTGAGGAAGCCCCGAAGGACCGGAGGGAGAAGCTGTTCCAAAGGGTCGTGGCATCGAAGATGAGGTAAGGGCAGGACCTCTCGATGTATCAGTCATGGTAAACCTGCATAGACTTTCTCTGTTCCAAGAAATCCCTTGGATCCAGATTGTATTTCTTAGCAACCCTCAGTTCTTCATCAGTGAGTCGATCATCCGGAAGGATAGTCCGAACTGGACCACCAAGGAGCGATCCACTGGAGGATTCGGAGAAGAAGTCTGTCTTGTCCTGAGCAGCCTTAGTAATCTCATCGAGGTGCTCACCCTTAACCATATTCCAAGCACGCTTCCAAGAGTCGGCAGTTGCCCTGGTAGGGGCATCACATGTCTTCATAATAACATCAACCTCAGGACCGAACTTCTGGAACATCGCTCTGTCGATTCCTGAAAGACCAGACTCAAAAGACTGTCTTGCAGCCGCGGCTCCCATCGTGTAAACAGCAGCCACAATCGGCTGGGCACGCTGATTAAAAGCTGCGTCTTCATCTTCGAGGAAGGAGATAACCCTGTTCTTATTAGAATCAGGAGGAGGCTCAGGTGTCCTGTTATTCGGGTTTGCCTCAAGTTGAGCCAGTCTCGCCTTAATCGTTTCGTTCTCAGTTTTCTGTCCAGCAAGCTCAGCTTTCAAAGTCTGAGATTCTCTCACCGCCTGGGCAATTTGTTCTGGAGTAAGTTCTTTCAACTCCTCTGGAATATCATCCATCGGAGTCTTTCCGTCCCTCTTAAACCATGGCATTTTATCAGCTCCTCTTCTTTACTTCTTCTGAACTATCTCTTTTGAACTACCTCTTCTGCACAACTAATCGTTCGATTGTGGAAGGTAATTCGAGAATCTTATCCAGTCTCCTAAGTTCTCCTTGAAGACGAAGTAGATTACTGGTACTCTCCTCACCCCTCATCCTATCAACCAAAGATTCCCTCTCCAACCGGAGATAGTCAAAGAATCCCTTGGTGGCTGAGTTCTTAAACCAAGAACAGTAAAACGCTCCATCCCTTACGAGAGTGTCGATATTGGTAAAAGAACTTCCCTGATTCATCCTTCCAGTAATATCACTACTTGGGGTTTGGTAGATATTACTTCTACTTGAGCCTATTGGGCCTATGCCTGCTGGTCCTTGATTTGACGTTGTTATCATTGCACTCCACCTTCTCCTACTTGAGAGGAACTACCACTAATAAGTTGCTGCAAGGCAGGGGGGAGGCCAGTACCACCTGGGCCACTAGGGCCACTAGGGGGAATCTGTGGAGCTGGGCCTCCTTGGGAAACACCCTGCGGTTGCCCTTGACCAGGGGGCAACACCCCTTCCTGAGATCCCGCAATCCCAGGTTGGGGAGCCTGCACGTCAGTCACAAAACGCTCAGTCTCATCGTAACCGAAGTGCTTGAATACCAGCTTCATCAAAGTATTGGCATTCTCAATTGCCCCATAGAGATACTTCTTCTGTTCCGGTGGAGTAAATTGGTTAGAAGCAGCCTGGAGCATTTGAGCAATCACTTGATGATGCTTTTGCATTACCCCAGTAAGCATCAGATCACTCTGCTTCTCAACTTCCCTATTCACAGAAGCGGTAGAGGCTGAGATTGGTAGGCAGAGAGACTGTTCCCTAATCGCATCGAAGGCACTCTTGATATTCTCAGCATCCCCACCAAACTGCCGTGCCCGTGATCCAATACCAAACTCACTATAGAGTTTCGACAGAAGACGACCCAACTTGGTATGAGCATAGCGAATGTCAGTAACATTCAAATCAGTCCTAGTATTCCCCTCCTGGAGAAGTGACAAAGTCCCCATCGAAGAATATACACCCCTTTTAGACATAGTACCAGAACCCATACCCTGCATCGGTGCACTAACCCCACTACGTTTTTCAGCCAGATCAAGGGTAAGCATCTCCGCTTCTATAGACATTGGGCTGGGTTGTCCAGCCTGAATCGCCTCTAGTTCGTCTTTTCCAGCAGGAATCATCGCACTTGGGAAGAGCCTGTAGCCTTTGTTCAAGAGGGAGTCATTCCCAACTCTCCATACCACTGTGTTGCTAACAGTCATGTTATCCCCACGACCGTTATGAATCTGGGAAAGCTCTTCTTGAAAGGTAGCTAATGTCTCACAAAATCCATATCCGTAGAAATAATCGTCCCGATAAAACAATCGGTTTGCAACGAAAATCTCGTCGGGATAATAATTGTAATAGGCCCGTAGAATACGGTTGTTGAGTAGATTATACCAAACAAGACACTTTGCGAACCTACCACGAGAAACTCGATATTTGAAATGGCACTCATAGATGTGGTACTCTTCATAGAGTCCATCATTGTTGGATGGGGTGATCCCGGCATCATTTAGTTGAGTGATTGTCACAGAGTCGGGGGAGGTAGCATCTGGGCGTCCGATGATCTCACGGACAGCGGCCTTGTCGTAAGTCCCTCTCCATGCAAGCTCTTCAAGAGCCTGTCGGCTAGTGTATCTAATCCGGTGACACTTAAAGTCAGCCAGCTCGATTGTCTTAAAGGTAGGATCCATCAAAAAATCATTGAAGGGAAGTTTTTCCGGTCGGGGACCTTCATAGATTATTGACGGGTAGAAACCTCCCAGGGTTCCATCAGAGGCAGCATAGGGAATATCCTCCTTCATCACCACGTGGGGGCACTTCATAATCGAGGTTCCTAGCTTGATCCCTTCCCCCAACCACTCATGATACACTCTGTAAAGATCAAGCTCGCTTGGTTCCATCCCCACATAGTTCATAAACTCTTCGTAAGCGAGTTTCCAATCCATCGCTTTCTTCGGATGTTTACCTATCAATCGGGAAGCCCACAAAGGGGAGGTCTTAAAGATCGCGGCCATCACCCTAGCAAGAAGGGTATCAGCGTGGATGGCAATGATTGGAACTACTAGGTTGGATGCTCCGTGCCAAGGAAATTCACGAATCGACTCGGCAGGAACCGCTTCATAAGCCCGCCTCCACATTGGAAGACGGGTCTCATGAAGTTCTGCCAGAGAGTATTTCAGGGATCGAATCTTCTTCCCTAAGAATCGGCAAAGTCGGTCCTGTGCCTCTCCTGACATATCGAGTTTTATCGGTTGGATCACTCGCTTAGCCCTGCTGAACCGGAATCTGCTCCTGAGCAGCAGCTCCAATCTCGCTAATTGCTTCTCCTGCAACCGCCTTAACAGCCTGTGCAGTAGCAGTGTTGGTGGGAGAAGCCTTCAGCAATGGAGCTGCAATCTGCGAAGCGTCCTTCAACGCAGTTGAGGCAGCTGACAGCTTGCTGGTGTGAGCCTGATTGATAATATTCTTCACATCAGCCACTGCGGTTGGAACCTCTGCTAAGAGGCTAAAAGCAAGTTCAAGAATTTCTGCGAAGCCCATTTTATTCTCCCTTCGGGGTTTGTCCTACCGTTTGTCCTACCGTTTGTCCTACCGTTTGTCCTACCGTTTGTCCTACCGTTTGTCCTAC
>Ga0187874_10002637_pt1 | contig 13509 bp, 8 predicted proteins | sample June2016WEW_16_1_3_FD_132993 | JGI IMG/M metagenome (GOLD analysis project Ga0187874, IMG submission 132993) | Peatland microbial communities from SPRUCE experiment site at the Marcell Experimental Forest, Minnesota, USA - June2016WEW_16_150 | ecosystem: Environmental > Terrestrial > Soil >... | reverse complement strand
GGCATTCTCGGCGCCGCCCTCAGCGGAGCGGGTCCGTCGGTGCTGGTGTTTCTCGACCCGAAAGTTTCACCGAAGAAGGCGAGACAGAGAATCGCTGCCCACCTCACCAAGCGCCGGCTTACGGCCGAACTCATTCTCACCGGGATCGCGCTTCACGGTGGACGCGACGGAGCCGATTGGAAGAAACATCATCCCCCGCCCGCAAAAAGATAGTTCGAAAGATCGTTCGAAAGACAGCCTGACGAACACGAAGTCCGATCGGGCGCGGCACGGACCTACTTTTTCAAGCGAGTCAGGTCGTCCTTCGCCGGCTTCAGGTCCGGTTGCAACCGCACCGCCTCTTGCATTTCAGCGATTGCCTCCGTCTTCTTTCCTTCTTTCTCGAGCACTTGCCCCAGCCGCCAATGCGCTCCCGACCAAGGCGGTTCTCCTGCTTCAGGATCGATCGTCAGGTACCTGCGGAAATAACGTTCCGCCCGCGGCAGGTCCTTCCCCGAGAGGAGCAGAATCTTCGCTGCTTGGTAATGGGATCCGAAGTCGTCGGGAACATCTTTTTCCGATAGCGCGATGATCGCGTCGAGATCCTTCCACCGCTCCAGGTCCGCGTAAACAACCGCCAATACAGCATAAGAGGCGCCTCGGTCTTCTTCGAACTCGATGTCCTCGATTGCGCTCTTCTCCGCAAGATTGTAATTCTTCTGCGAATCCGAGGCATAGAACGCCGCCGCGTGGCGCAGCACCCGTGGATCGTGCGGAGCAGCCGTCAACGCCTGCTGGTAAAGCGCATCTTCCTTGCCGTAATTTTTCTCTTTTCCAGCGAGAGTGGCGTGCGCCAGAAGTCCACGCACGCCGTCGATCTTTCCAATCTCGTCGGCCAGCGCCCAGGCTTTTTTCTTGTCGCCGCCGGCGATGCCCGGCGCGTCAAAGTAATACTCCATCAGATCCTCTCGCGACTCGATATATTTCGGATCGAGAGACGCAGCCTTCGATGCCTCATCGCGGAAACGGCGGGCCAGTCCCAACCCTTTAAAGACACCGGCTTTTTGCGCCTGGGCGATGCAGATATCGGCCAGCAGCAGGTGATAGCGGGCATTGCTCGCATCCAGCGAAACTAGCTTTTCGGCGAGGGGTAGAGCCCCATCCAAGTCGCCGAATTCCTCCTTGACGCTGGCCAGGTAGTATTCCGCCTGCGCATCGTTCGGATTCGCCGCCACCCGCGCCTCCGCCCACGTGCGGAGCCGCTTGAGGTGATGAGCTTGCCAGAGGTCTTCCGGCACGGAGTCAGCGCCCCGCGCGGCTCCAGTCAGCGCAGTTCCCAGGATCAAGAACGATATGACGAATCGACGCATGACTCGCTTACTTACGGCTGGCGGGCGGCACGATCCCATTCATCCGCAAGTATTCCACCATTTGTCCGTAGTGATCGTAACCATGCCACGCGAACAGCATTGCCAGGCTGAGTCGCGTGGTCGTTGACTTGCCGTCAAAACTGGGAATCGGTTCGACGACATTCGCCTCAGTAATGGTGCCGACTGCTTTGTGGGCATAGGCGAAGGAGTCTTTCAGATATTTGAGGATTTCGGCCTTCGACTTCACGCTATCGGGGCCCTTTTCGTCGTTGACATCGACGGGCGGTTTTTCGCCGAGAATCAAGGACGCAACCAGGTACTGGGTGGCGGCAACATGCTTAATCTGTTCCGCGAATGTACGAACCCCTTTGAACTCGCCGTTAGTCGGGGCGAAGCTGTACTTATCGTCGGGCATGGCTTCAGCGGCGGAGACAAAATCGTGTTCCACTCTTTTGGTCGCGCTGTCGACGACCTGGCTGATGCTTTTCTTTTCGTCTTTCGTTTGCGCTTGCGCCAGCCCAACACTGCATAGAACCAGCAGCATTCCCAAAATCGTAAGGGCAAGGGCATTGACATTGACATTGATTGTTTTCATTTTGTCTCCCTGTTAAGTTAAACGTAAAGTTAACGCATTAATCTCGAACTACCGCCGGCGCAAGCTCCAGTTCACTCGCCGTGATGCGATGCCCACGCAGCGCCAGTACTCCGAGCGCGAGCACTACCGCCGCTACGCCCAGCGCATCCGGAACTCCAATCCTTTTCGCCAGCGCGCCCCACAGCGTGGCTCCCACCGCCATGCCTCCCTGCAACACCAGCAGGTAAAACGAGAGCGCCCGGGCGCGCACAAACGCCGGACACATAGTCTGTGCCGCCACATTCAGGCAAGCCAGAATCCCGATCCAAGCCGCTCCCGCCAGCAGCATGACCGCACACAGCAGGGCGAAACTCTCCGCCCGCCCCGCGGCAAAAGTCATGCCCGCAAAAATCAGTATGGTGACTCCTACCACACCATCCACCGACAGCTTGTCTCGCAACCAGGGCAGCGCTAACGCTCCCAGCAGTGCCCCCAACCCAAAACAGCCGAGCAGCACCCCGTATCCCCTCGCCCCATACGGGCGTGCGATGATCGGCAGCAGCGCGAGCATGGCAACGGCCGCCACGCTGAACGTTCCCGTTCGCAGCAGCACCGACTTCGCCAGTTCACTCCCGCGCACGTACGCGAAGCCTTCGCCAATCGCCGGCCATACGCGCCGGTTCTTCGCTCGAGCCGCAATCGGCCGCTTCCAGCGATAGAGAAACAAGATCACGCCCAGGAACGAAAATGCGTTCAGCAAGAAAGTTGTGCCGCATCCTACCGCCGCCACAATCACGCCGCCCAGTGCCGGTCCCACCGCCCTCGCCACGTTGAATCCTGCCGAGTTCAGAGACACTGCCGACGCGTGTTGCTTTGCCGGAACCAACTCCGGCGTAATCGCCTGCCACGCCGGATCATTCATCACCGCGCCGAGGCCCAGCAGGAACGTAAACAGCAGCAGCACCCACGGCCCTACGCAACTGGTCAGCGTCATGATGCCGAGCGTTGCCGAAGCCAGCACCATCCATCCCTGCGTCAGCAGAAGAAATCGCCGCCGGTCCACCATGTCCGCCAGCGCGCCCGCTGGCAAGATCACGAGGAAAACGGGCAGCGAGGCAGCTGCCTGCACCAGTCCAATCATCAGCGGATTCATGGTCATCTGCGTCATCAGCCAGCCCGCACCCACGTTCTGCATCCAGGTGCCGATATATGAAATGACCGAGGCAATCCACAGCGACCGAAACAGCGGCTCGCCCAACGGAGCCCAAGCCGAAACCGATTGCCTGCGGCGCATCGGCTGTACTACCGCACTATTGGGCTGTACTACCGGCATTTTGATCATTTCAGCCATGAGAAGTTCTGATCTGCTGCGCGCAGCGCCAAGCAGCCAATTCCAGTATTTCTCTGCGTGCGCTGCGTCCTCCGCGGTAAAGCCTTTGATTTCCCCCGAACGACTAACGACTACGACCAACGACTAACGACTACGACCAACGACTAACGACCAGCGACGCATCCCTAAACGGCCACTCCCGCCGCCGCCAGGCCCGCACCAGATAGATCGCCAAGCCCACAACCAGAATCACTCCCGCGTAACGAATCTCGCGCAGAAAATTCTTCCGCGAAATCAGGATGAACGTAAAGCTGGCCGCTGCGATCAAGGCCGGAGCCGGATACAGCCACATCCGAAACGGCCGCGGCAAGTCCGGCCGCCGGATGCGCAGCACAATCACTCCTATGCTCTGCACCAGAAACTGCAGCACGATGCGGATCACGATCAGCGCGGCAATCAAGTCGGCGAGCCGCAAAAAACAGAACAGAGCCGCGACCCCCGCCAGCGCCAGCAGCGAAACGTAGGGGAACTTATACACGGGATGTACACGCGCAAAGGCCCGGAAATAATTGCCGTCGAGCGCGGCCGCATACGGCACACGCGAATAGCCAAGCGTCAGCGAGAATACGGAAGCGAATGCCGTCCACATAACGAGAACCGAAATCACCGAAGCCGCGCCATGTCCGTAGACGCGCTGCATCATCGTCGAGACGATATACAACTTGGTGTCGGACGCGCCCGACTGCATCAGCTCTCGCCAGGGGATGACCCCGAGGATGCTGATATTCATCACGATATAAAGACTCGCGACCGCCAAAATGGATAGCAACAGCGCCCGCGGAATATTTTTCCCCGGGTCCTTGACTTCGTCCCCGAGAAAACAAACGTTGTAGTACCCGCCAATGTCATAAGCGGCAATCAGCATTGCCCCGCCCAGTCCGTGAAAGAAGTCGCGTGAAAAAGAAAACGCGCCCGGAGGTAAATCGAATGCTTGATGCGCATTGAAATGGGTGAGGCCGGTAAGGATGATCCATCCAATCGTTGCCATCACTCCGGTCCAGAGCACTTTGGTGAGGCGCGAGATGGCCGTGATTCTGCGGTAGAGCAGAAACGCGGTAAGTGCACACACGCCGATTGCAACCAACGTGGCGGGCATCGCGACCCAGCTCAGTTGCAAGGGTCCAATCAGCGGAAGATTCAGGCTCCACGAACGCGTTGACCAGACGCTCTCCAGGCTTGGCCAGAAAAAAGCCGCATACTGCGAGAGGCCGATGGCGCCCGAGGCGATGGAAAGCGGAGCGCTGAACGACAATTGCCAAATAAATAGAAAGGAAACGAGGCGGCCCAATGTTTGCGGCCCGTAGATCTCTTTCAGATAGCGGTAAGACCCGCCCGACCCCGGCATTGCCGCGCCGAGTTCCGCCCACACCAGCCCATCGCAGACGGCCAGTAGCGCGCCGAGAACCCATCCCAGCATTGCCTGCGGACCGCCCATCGCGGTCACGATCAGCGGGATCGTAATAAACGGTCCCACGCCGATCATGTCAATCATGTTCAGCGCAGTAGCGGAACCAAGGCCAATGCCGCGGACGAGTTGCGGCTTGGCGTCGCTAGTATTCGTGGGTGAAGGCTCCATTAAATTTTTAATGACATGTCATCTGCAAATCCTTAACAACGTGTCATCCTGAGCGCAGCAGCGACTTCACGAAGTGAAGTCCCTGCGGAGTCGAAGGACCCCTACACTCTCATCGCTCGCAAGTAGCATAGGCCCTCTGTCTGCACACAAAAGACAATACACAAAAACTCCCAACTCGAATCAATATTGTCATCCTGACCACTGAGCGCAGCCGAAGGGTAAGGACCTGCTTCTTGAAGCTCCAACCAACGCCGCGAGAGCGAAGAGCGAACGCCGAACGACTAACGCCCGCTAATCAGATTCACAAACAACCGCACCGCCCCCGGCACGCCTGCGGGCAGCTGCCGAAAGAACGCATATCCCGTGTAGATATAAGTCCCCTTGCCGTAGTGCGCGACCAGAAGTCCGCCCTTCTGCTCACCTTCGCTCGGATCGTGCGATTCAAGCAGCGGCGTAAACTGCGGATCCCACTGCGACATGAAGTACAGGCCACGCTCCTGCACCCAGCCCGCGAAGTCTTTCTGCGTAATTTCGTTCGGAGAATGAAAGATCGCATTCGCTGGATCGAGAATCGCAACCGGCGCCTCTTCCACCGAAACCCGCGCCCGGCCGAGCGTTGCCGGATACGGCGTGAAGTTGCCCTTATTGAAATCTCCCGACGCGGCGTTGAGAGTGTTGTACTGCACCACCAGCCGTCCGCCCGCCTGCACAAAATCGAGCAGCCGTTTGTTATTCGCGATTACATCTTTCTGCGTATCGTAAGCGCGAATCCCCAGTACGATCGTTTGATACCGGCTCAAATCTTCCGAGGCAAGTTTTTCCGCCGGAATCTGCGTGACATCCATCCCGATTTGCCGCAGCACCGTAGGAATCTCATCCCCCGCGCCCATGATGTAGCCTACCTTCAGATCCTTCGGGACCTTTACATCCACGACGCTAACGCGCTGCATTGCCGGCTGATAGTAGTAAAACGTCCCCAGATCTTCCCGCGTGACGACCGAATAGCCTTCCTCGTAACGCTGGTGTCCGCTCGTCAGCGACGCTCGAATTTCTTTTCGTCCCTCCGTCCGATTCCCCGGATGCACGGTGAAGTCAGCGCTCCGCCGCTCGCCGCGTTCATGAAACTCAAGCTCCTTTTCTGCGGGTTCGACGCGCCAACTATCTGGCACCGTGACTCGCAACTCCCCCTCATCTTTAACCGGGTCGCCCGTCCAGTGCGTTTCCTGCAGCGTCTTCGAATCGAGGTTGCCCGACACATCGACCTTTACCGTCGACTGCGGGCCGTCTGCCGTAGGAATTACTTGCTCTCCCGGATCCAGCATGACCGAAAAAGCTGGCGCCACGGCTAACGGACGCTCGGCAATCGCTCCCGAAGCATCTTTGTATCTGACCATGCAAATCGCGGACATCGCACCGATCCCGGGCTTGCCGATCATGCCCACTGCCGTCACCGGCGGTGGCGGGAAGGGAAGCTCTTGATACCGCGCGTCATCAATCGTGTTAAGCGCTTCAGTCTCAGGATCGTTCCGATGCCAGTAGGGCCTGGTCGGTTCCGCTGTCGGAGGAACATAAACTTTGAACCGTGTTACGCCACCATTCCCCTCAGTTTCTCTCGATATAACATTCGAATTCCATCCCTGTGGAAGCAGCAGTGTCACGTTGGGATTGATGGTCGAGCCGTCTCCGGCGGAAAGCCTGGCAGTGACTTCCAGCGTTCGCCCTGGCACCGCCATGAATGCGTCCTCCGGACTCGATCCAACCGCTGCGTCGACCACAACATGCAGAGTCACGCCCCGTGCAAGTCCGATCGCCTTGCCGATCTCGCTCCACTTGTCATTCAATGCGAGCAGAATACTATCTTTCCCTTGAGCGGAAAGATTCGATTCCGTGATCTGCCTGATAAGTCTCCCAACTAATTCACTGCCTGCCGAGAGGGAATCTGCCGCCGCCACCGGATCCTTCCTCGCCGCCGCCTCAGCTTCGTCGATTCTTGCTTTGATCTCGGCCAATTCTCCGCGCAGCCACGGTACCTTCTTCTCTTCATCCCCCAGCCGCGAAGCCAACCCCGGCAGCGTCGTGTCGATCCCGTCAAAGAAACTTTGTTCGTGTCCGTCCTTATCTTTCGGCGATTCCGCCACCGAATCCACCAGCTTGTAATAAGTGAACCGGTCGCCCGGATCGACCGTCCAGGCCGCCGCGCCCTGCGACTGCTGATGCCGCAATCCCTGCATTGCGAACTGTATGTACGACGTACCCAGCACCGGATCGACGACTCCCGTATTCAGCCGCAGCGTATAGTTCGCCGCATCGCATGTCGTAGCCCAAAAGCCGCACACATTGCCGATGTACAACTTTTTCGGCTGCCAGGGCTGAAGTCCCTCCGCAATTTGCTCGGGAAACCGCTTCGGATCGGCCGCCGCACGAAACGCCTCTTTCGTCAATATCGCCGATGCCTGGTGATGCCCATGCCCATCGCGCTCCGTCCCCGAAAACCGGGCCACCAGCACATCCGGACGAAAGGTTCGAATCACCCGCACCATGTCCGCCAGCGCGATATCGTGTCCTTGCCATTTCTGAAATGTTTCTTCGGCCGTCTTCGAGTATCCAAAGTCGGCCACGCGCGAGAAGCGTTGCTCCACGCCGTAATAGCGATCCGACGCCAGCACTTCGAGCGTACGCAGCACGCCGAGCGCATCGAACAGATTGCTGCCGAGCTTGTTCTGTCCGCCTTCACCGCGGTTCAGCGTCATCAGCAACGTCGAAACGCCCTTCCCGCGCGCCTCCAGCGTCAGCATGCCGCCATCCTCGTCATCGGGATGCGCATCCACCTGCATCAGACGCGCCGTAGTTTGCAACCGCCGCAGCATCAGCTTCAGTCCCGCCGCTCCCGTTTCCTGTGGCAGCGGATCATAGTAGTGATCGACGTTACGATCGCCCGCCGTCTTTCCCGGAGTCTGCGCGGCGCCTGATACCGCGGCCGTAGCTGCCAACACAACCACGAGCATCGCGGTCCGAAGCCTTCGGCACACCAATTCAGGCTCGAACTTGTTCCACATTGAAAACATGACCATCTGATCGATTTTCCCCGATGAAAGGAGCAAGTATATTGCGCGGCCCTACCGGCCCAACTCCTGCGCGGACGCGAACTTCTGCTGACATTCCGCCGCCGCTTGCACAATCTGCCGGAATTCCGCATCCCCGCGAACACCCGCCAGCAGCGGATCGGATTGCAACGCCTGATGCGCGCAATAATTCCCGGCCACGGCCTGACCGAGAAACTTGTATGCAATCTGCTTCTCGCCGCAAGCCGCCAGCAACGTACCCTGGTGATACTTCAATTCCGGATCCTGCTTCGGTAACAATTCGTTCTCTGCCTGCTCCGCCAGCCGGTGGACCTCCGCCGCTGGCGCCTTGTTCAGGCATGCCTCCACCAGTCCCCGCATCCAGGCGGGATTGTCCGTCATCTGCTGCGCTGCTTGCTGGGCTTCCATCGTCTTCCCCTGTCGCATCAGCACCGAAACTCGCACCGCATTCGACCACTCCGAGCCTGCATCCCGGTTCAGATACTCCATCGCGCGCACCGGCTTCCCCACCTCGGCAAAAGCAAGCGCGCACGTACGCAAGTTATAGTTCCCCGCATCGATTGCCAACGCCTTGTCGCACTCGCTCTGCGCCTCATCCAGTAGCCCGGCATAGCGCAGCGCATATGCCAGCGCATAATGCGCAAACGCGTGATCCGGATTCTTCCGTACCAGCGTCCGCGCATCCTGATAAGCCCGGTCGAGGTTTCCGCCCTCGGCTTCATTCGTCGCCAGAAATCCGGCCGCACTTATTCTTCCCGGTTCTGCCGAAAGCGCGTGCTTGTACGCCGCGTTCGAGCGCTGATATGCCGCCTCTCCGCCGTCCGCATAAACTGCATCGAAGTAATACCGCCGTCCCAGCGCCTCCCACGCGGGCGCGTAATTCGGATCCAGTCCCACCGCCCGCTCCAGCATCGCGATCGCATTCTTATTCTCTTCCCCGTCGTGCCTCAGGCCGACGCTGTGCAAAAACAAGTCATAGCCTTCGCGACTTTCGGGAGTACTGCTGGGTTCGACCGCACCGCGCGCGACGCCCAGCGCCGGCACCAGTTCCAGCCGCACCTCTCTCGCCATCTGGTTCCGTAGAGCGATCAGGTTATCCGTCGGCGACGTGAGTGTGCCGGTCCAGATCACCTTATTCTCTTTCACCTCCACTGCTTCCAGCGTCACCTTCACGGTCTTCTCTTCCCGCATAAAGTGCCCCACCACCACCGTGTCGACGCCCAATTCGCGCCCGGCTTTTGCCGGATCCATTTCTGGATTGCCGTACTTTTGAGTAGACATAGAGGGCCGGACCTCCAGTGAATGCGCGGACGTCAGCGCATTTGCGATCTCATCCGCGAGCGCAAAGCGCAGAAACTCGCTCTCCGTGTCGTTATTGATATTTTGCAGGGGCAGAACGGCGATCGTATGGTTACTCGCCGCCACCGGCGCTGCTCTATGTTTAAACCACCACGTCCCAACCGCCGCCACCAGCGTCAGCAGCACAGCCGCTAGTCCAATTCCAACGATGATCCAGGTCTGCTTCGACCTTGATTTCTGGAACGTGTTCGTCGCCAGGTGCAGCCCCGTAGCCGGACGAAGCCCGCTGTGCAGGGTCGGTTCCGTTCCGGTCTTTATGTTTGTCTTTGTCTTTAGCTTTACCAGGTCGGCCTTCATCTCCGTCGCGTTCTGGTAGCGCTGGTTGCGGTCCTTCTCCATCGCTTTCCCGATGATGGCTTCGAGTTCGGCCGGCACCGCCGCATTAATCGTCCGCGGCGACGCTGGTTTCGAATTGATCACCGCATGCAGCGTCATCACTACGTTTGTTCCGGTGAACGGCTTCTTGCCGGTGGCCATCTCGAACAGCACAACGCCAAACGAAAATATGTCGCTGCGCACGTCCAGGTCTTCCGAGCGTGCCTGCTCCGGCGACATATATACCGCGGTCCCGGGAATTACTCCCACCTGGGTCAAAGATTCCTCAAGCGACGAGTCCGTGGTCATGCCCAGGCTCTGATCCCTGGCCAGCTTTGCCAGCCCAAAATCCAAAATCTTCACCTGCCCATCCGGAGTCAGAAAGATGTTTGCCGGCTTGATGTCGCGGTGCACAATTCCCTTGGCGTGGGACACTGCCAGCGCGTCCGCCACCTGCACCGCAATCTCCAGCAGGTCTTCAAGGTCCAGAGGCTGGCCATGAATGCGCTGTTTCAGGCTCTCGCCGTCCAGTTTCTCCATGACGATGAACGGCTGCCCGTCGTTGTCGTCAATGTCGTGGATGGTGCAGATGCTGGGGTGGTTGAGTTGCGACGCCGCGCGCGCCTCTCGTGTAAATCGCTCCAGCGCGCGTGCATCCTTCGCCAAGTGATCGGGAATGAATTTCAAAGCCACATGCCGGCCCAGGCGGAGATCCTCCGCCTCGTAGACAATTCCCATCCCGCCGCCGCCGAGCTTCGACAGGATGCGGTAATGGGAGAAAGTCTGGCCGATCATTTCCATGGTCGTGTAGGGCGGACACTCTTGTCCGCCGCTTTTGACTTTGATTCTACCGGCGCCGGCGGAAGTTGGTTCTGCCCGTGAAGGCGTAATGGTAGGCTGTCATCCCGGTCGGGTCAACCGAACTTGAGGATAAAGATAGGGGCAGCGGGTGCCTCACTCATTCGCGTTTTGTGCGAATGAGTGGGTCTGGGAATCACAACCACTACCCACTAACCAGCGCCGCCGACGATCCCACCCAAGCCATATTCTTGTTGTGATCGACGCCCATCATCAGACCGCGCCCCATGCGCACGATCGTCAGCACCGGCACTAACTGATCGAGCCACACATACATGATCCGCAGTTCGACTTTAGTGAGTCCGTAAGGAGTCTCCACCACCGGCGTGAAATTCAATCGCTCCTCCAGGATATATTCGCCGCGCTTCGCCGAGGGAATCGCATCAATGTCGGCGCGCGACGGCGCAATCACCACGCCCAACCCGGCAAACGAATACAGAGGCTTGAGCACGAAATTCTCCAGATCCGCCGGCACTCCTTTCAGTTGATCGAGAAACCAAGTCCGCGGCACCGACCGATGCTTCAAATAAGGAATCGAATACTTACTAATCCGAAAATACCAGTTTGGATGCCCGGCCCACTCCACATCGAGATCATCCCGAAAATCAAACGGCAGCTTGATCCCCTTGCGTTCCAGTTCATCAACGATGGTGCGGTTATAAATCCGCTCAATCGGAATTCGCTTGCCGCCCTCCTCGTAAAACAGCCGCCGCCCGTCTTTATGAATTTTCGTGATGCACACGGTGCGAATCCCAAGCAGCTTCTCCGTCAGCAGAAAATCCGGACGCGTTTTCTGTTCTTCCGGATGCACCTCCATCAACACCACATTCGCCGGATCGTGCCCCGCAACAATCGCATCCTGCAAAAGTCGCTTGTAAGAGGCCGAGTCCACTCCACTCAAAAAGTAGCGAAGCTTGGGGTCAAGGCCAAACACATCCATGTAAACCTGAGCCAAAACCGGCTGATACGCATAAAGGGAAGGGAAGGCCTGTAACTCGACCAGCTTCGGCTGTAACTCACCCGCCGAATCCCGCACCAGGCCGAAGTCCACCTGAATAAACATTGGATGCGGCGATTCATTCGGCACCCGAAACTCCGCCGGAATCGAAGCCTCCGAGCGCGCGAGATATTCCGGATTATTTACTAATTGTAGGATCAGTGCCTTCCCTTCCTCACCCATGCGCTCCACCAGCGCGTTAGGAAAGAAGCAAGGCGTCTCGCAAAGCGCGAATGGAACCTCCATCCCGCATCGAGAAGTCATCTCGCGCCGCAACCGCTCATATTTTTCAGAAGTAAATCGCGAGTTGAAATCGTGCCGGTAGGAGGGAATCATAAGCTAGCAGCACCACGAGCCACGTAGGCCCGGACGCATTCGTCCGGGCAGTCCGAGCACCGCTCGGCAATTGTAATGGGTTGGTTTTCTCGGCGCTCTCCGCGTCTCGGCGGTGGAAAGCTCTACGCCTCAATCAAAAACTTCCCGTCCCGCATGATCTGCTCGCCGTCCACCCATATGTCGAATTTCCGTCCCACCACATCGATATGCGTCGACGAAAACCACTCTGCTCCCGTGTGCGCTCCATACGGGTTTCCAAACGCCATATGCACGCCCGGATACTTCTCGTCCTGAAGAATTTCCCCAATCACATCCTTCAATTCGATGTTCGTCCCAATCGCAAATTCGCCTACCCGGTTGCTGTTCTCATCCTTGTGCGTATAAGCCCAGAAATCATCCTTCAATTCCTTGTTCGCTGAATGCGCCTCGATCAGCCGATTGCCCTTTACCTGAACGGTCAGCGGGTGCGCCTTCAAATCGCCAAACTTCGCGCACAAATAATCGCCTACCACTCCATCAATAACAAACGTACCATTTACTTCGCCTGGGGTCGTGAATACCTCGCCGCCCGGCAGGTTTCCCCACTTTTGCGTGCTGATAATGCCGCTCGTCTTCACCCAGCGGTAATTGGGATTCAAATCCGCCACCAGATCCGTCCCCGAAGGCGTCTTCGCTCGGATTTGTTTCGCCGTGCGCACCGTTTCCATCACTTTCACGCTTAACCGGTCCACTTTCGCGAAGTCCGCGCGCATGCCTTCCAGCATAATTCGCTTGTTGATGTTGACCATGTGTGCGTGCCGGATTTTTCGCCGGTTCACTACGTCCGTCATTTGCATGCGCGATTGCAGTTCGTTGGCCTGGGCCTGCACCGCAAAAATGCTGACCTGGCTCGTCTCCAAATCCTCCGCGATCGCCAGCGGAAAATCCGTCAGCGGACGAGTTGCCACGTCCTCCAGCACCCACGTCCGGTAGCGGCAGCCCACTTCCTCCAGTTCGCGCACGATGGCCGCCGCGATCTCCGAGCTTACTTCGTCGGTGATGACGGTGACTTTTTCCGAAGGGAGCACTCGCAGGCACGCGCGCACCGCGTTTCGCGCCCCCGGCGTCAGTTCCGGATCAAAAGCCATCTGGTTCAGTTGTCGATTGGATTGTTCTGCAGTATTCGTCAGATTCTTCATCAAACTCATTAGCCGGCGCGTGCGGTGGGCAAGCTGTCTGCCTCATCCACGCCGACCTCAGTCTCCTCAATGATGTAGTCCACTACGGCTTTCATGTCGCCGGTCTTGCGGTACACATCCAACTGCCGGTCCGCGCCCGTGCCCATTTTCATAATCTCGCGGATATACTCCACCTCTTCCCGGCAATCCAGTTCGTCCAGCACATCATCTACGAAGTCCAGATACTCTTCGATCAAATCGCGCTCCGGAACTTCCGTCTGCTTGCCGAAGTCGATCAGTTTCCCGTTGATCCCATAGCGCGCCGCCCGCCACTTGTTTTCCATCAGCAGCGATTTCCGGTACAGCCGGAATCCCTGGTTCTGCGAGTACAGCTTATACAGTTTAGCGACCGTTGCCTGGATCAGCGCCGCTAAAGCAATCGTCTCATCCAACCGCATCGGAAGATCGCACACCCGGAACTCCAGCGTATCGAAAAATGGATGCGGCCGCATGTC
>Ga0187874_10002636_pt1 | contig 13514 bp, 17 predicted proteins | sample June2016WEW_16_1_3_FD_132993 | JGI IMG/M metagenome (GOLD analysis project Ga0187874, IMG submission 132993) | Peatland microbial communities from SPRUCE experiment site at the Marcell Experimental Forest, Minnesota, USA - June2016WEW_16_150 | ecosystem: Environmental > Terrestrial > Soil >... | reverse complement strand
TCATTCCCCCGCCCCTTCACCGCTTCGATTAGCCGGTAAATCGATAATGACCCTGGTGAATTCCCCTTTGGCGCTCTCGAAGCTGAGGTGCCCGCCATGATCTGTGATGATTCTTTGAGTGATGTTCAACCCAAGGCCGGTCCCTTTCCCGAACGGCTTTGTGGAAAAGAACGGCTTCGTCAGCATGGAGAGCTCGTGGGCGGAAATTCCCACCCCTTGATCGTAAAATACGATCCGCACATACGGGCGGTCGTTGATAGTCACTTTCTCGCCGGTGATCTCTAATCGTTTATTTTTATGCCTTCCAGGATACTTCTCGTTTAAGGCATAGCGCGCGTTGTTTATGATATTTATAAAACCCTGCTGGAGCTGCTGAAAGTTGACATCCACTTGAGGAAGGCCGTCGGGAAGATCTATCTTCAGATCGATGCTCTCCTTGCGGATTTGCGCCTGGATCAGGATAATGGATTCTTCAAGAATGGCAGGGACGCGAGTGGGCTTTTTCTCTTCCCGTCCACCGCGCGCATAGGAGAGGAGGGTCTTCACAATACGGCCGATACGCTCGCCTTCCTTCACGATGCGCTCCCCAATGTCCTTTTCCATGCTCTCAGGGCTGCACTCATTTATCAGTATTTGACCATAGTTTATGATGCCGGTGATGGGATTGTTGATTTCGTGAGCAACTCCGGCGGCTAACTCCCCCAGTGAGGCCATATGGCCTGCCTGCATTGCTTCTGCTTGCATCGCCATCTTTTCGGTAATATCACTCACCAGCAGGAGCACGCTGTTGACCCTCTCAGCCTCTTTGATTGGAAATGCCCTTATGTCCAGTACTGCCCCATTGTGGGTTACGACTGCGACTTCCTTTTCAGCCGTATCGAAACATCTTGTTATCGGGTTGTCCTCAGAAGGAGCAGAACGATCAAGTAACAGTTTATGACAGTATTGCCATACCGCATCGGATACCGTCTCATTTAACTCCAAATCATTTCCACCGTTTGTCCACAATACTTCCATTTCGGGAGAGAGCAGGATCAAAGTATCGCTTATAGCATTGAGAAGAGTACGGAATTCCTGTGATAGCTTTCTAAACTTTTTTTCGTTCTCACTGAGCTCGACCGTGCGTTCATCCACCCTTCTTTCCAGCTCGTCATGAACCCTGCTTACCTCCTGTTCGGCCTCCTTCCTGATAGATATATCCGTTACCGAAGTCCTGCATAACTCGGCGCCACCGGCATTCAGCACCCGGATACTGTCTAACTGTACATAACATTTCGGCCCGCTCGGTCTTTGCAGCCTCAGTTCACAGGGCCGCCGTTCGTTGGTTTTAAAAACCCGATCGAGGTGCGACCGCAACTTGCCTCTGTCCGGCGCTGCTGTGTAGAGCCAAAGAGGGGTGTCGATCAGGCGGCCTCTTCCAATACCAAGCTGAGCGGCAAAGGTGAGGTTTGCTTCCAGGATGAGACCATCTCTATTCAAAGTGAGGTAGCCGACCGGCGCAAAGTCATAGAGATCAGAGTATTTTGCCAACGATTCGCCGAGTTGCCCCTGGGCCATACGCAGCTCTTCGTTCTGCATCTCCAACTCGATCTGATGAACTTGCAATTCGTGAACCAGCCCCTGGTAATCTTGTTCGGCCATTGTCCGAGTGGTTTCGGTTGCACGTTCTCTACTGCGCTCCTCTGCAAGGCGGCGCAACCTGGCAGTGCGATCCTCTCCGGATTTATCTTTCGTCATGCTTGCAGTCTCAGTTCCGTGAGTTTTGTGGTCTTTTCGGCAATGTTCAAAGCATCGTTGCCTTCTTCGAGCCGCCTAATCGACTTCAATCGCAGGGGACTCCCCCGATATTGAAGTGTAGCATGTGACATGAAAGCATGCAACGCTTATGTTGCATGCAACACTTCTTCGATTCAAGTTAACACCCTTCGATGGTTCCAGCCATACAGTAAGAGTCTATATCTTTTAACTAAAGTGCGAACGTGACGCCTCTCGGCCCGGCGGGCATGGAACTTGCCTAAAGATAACCACATGGGAATGTGAAGGGAACCTGCATCGGAGCTACCAACTTTTCCAATAGGCAGAAAGGGCATAGAATAATGGAAAAAAGCAAAACTCCAAAGGTGCAGGATGTCGGTAAGACCATTCGTGAGCGTTAAATATGTCAGGACATTTCTATCTATATCAAGACAGGAGGTACGAACCAATGCAACGCTAAGAGTTTTGGCAGCGACACGCAGATACAGCCTGTCGCCCTTAAGCAAGGGGTGACGGAAGCGGATATTGCTTCCGGCACGGCTCGTTTCTATAACAATATATGCCAATAATGATTGGCAACAAGGAGATAAAATGTACAGAATCGCATGTGTATCCATTTTTGGAATAGCCCTAGCCGTTGTGGTCGCCCTCGGCGTCCCAGGCAAGGCAAACGCTTTCGTCAATGACAATGGCGCAAACAGCGGTATGATCCTAACTGCGGATCTGGGCATATCGATAGGAGAAGGGGGGGGAGTAGGCATAGATGTCAATAGAGATAGGGGGGACCGAGATCGAGAGTATGAGCGCCAGAGAGCATACGATCAGGGAAGAAAGGACGATCAGGATCGAAGATATGATAACCAAAGGCGAGATTATAACCGGGAGAAAAGAGAGGGAACCTACGACGATAATTGAAGCTATGACAGGAGTGGACCCCTGAATGGTAAGACAGCACCGACAGTTAGCGGGCAGGATTCAGGCTTGCCTTGTTGCAGGCATATCTGATTTGTCATCCCTGTCATTGCCTACCGATCACCGGTCCTGACAGGTGATCGGTAGTTGGCGATTCTGAAGAAGAACCGGAAAATATCGGGTTTCTTCTGAAACGATAGCCATTCGAGGACGGATGAAATGAATAGATCTCGATTTCTTACACCTGCTGTTTTCATGTTGACTGCGATGCTGCTTGCCATTTACGGCGTGGCGCCGTGCAAAGTCCTGGCGGCCGATCGCGGAAGTAGTTCCAGGGGCGCGGCGGGCTGGACTGAACGGGTTTTGACCCAACAGGAACTCGAAAGGCTCGGCGAAAGGGATTGGGATCTGAGTCCGAGTTTTGCCAAACGGCTTCTCGCCAGACTCAATGTACGGGATTTCGACTACATCGATGAAGACATCCGGAACGGCCGGCCGATCAAGGTGCCAAACGATTTCACCGCGTTTAAGAGCTGGACTCCATTGCAACGGTATATCCCCGAGGTTTCCCAACTTCCGAAGTTCATACTTATTGCAAAGGACACTCCCTTTATTGGCTGGTATGAGAACGGCAGGCTAGCGGGTGATACCTATATCTGCATTGGGAGGCAGGACGACTGGACCATAGCCGGTATTTACTCGGTGCTTGAAAAGGACATAGACCACGTATCGAGAAGCTATCCCAACGCATACGGTGAACCTGCGCCCATGCCCTGGGCGTTGCGGATCTATCAGACGGTCTGGATTCATGCTGGAGACATCACCAGGGGCCACTGTTCCCACGGGTGTGTGAACCTGCCCATGTTCTCCGCAATGGAGCTGTTCGACTGGGCTACGCCGGGTACACCGGTACTGATTGTCGACTCTTTGCATGACATTTCGGTGGTTGTGGCCAACAACAGGTTCAACTGCACTCTTTTTGTTTCCTCTTGTTCCCTCCCGGCGTCTGTCTCTAAAAAGAACTAGCCGATGCCAGGAGACGTTTGCATCCTGTTCGTCACCCGCATGTTGCGGCTGTTCGCTTAATGGGGCCATCGAAGAGTGAACCAGGATGAAAGTGAAAAAGTTGAACACGCAAGCACCACCCGAAAGCGAGACTGTGGAGAAATCCTTCCCCATCATCGCTCTTGGAGCTTCCGCGGTCGGGCTCGAAGCGCTTCAGGATTTTTTCGACAACATGCCATCTGACTCAGGCATGGCCTTCATGGTCATCCAGCACTTGAATCCTACGGGTAAGAGTATGCTGGGGGCTATCCTGCAAAAGCACACGCAAATGGTTGTCTCTCACCGCCAGGACCGCCTCTTGTTTGTCCAGGGCAAGTTTCAATTGCTTGATTATTTATACTTTCAGTTCCCTGAATTGTTTTCCTGTCTCATCTTCAGCATGCCCCAGCGCGTGAGTTTTGCGGTCTTTTCTGTAAGGATCAGAGCATCGTTGCCTTCTTCGAGCCGCCTAATCGACTTCAATCGCAGGGGACTCCCCGGTGTTGAAATGTAGCATGTGACATGGAAGCATGCAACGCTTATGTTGCATGCAACACTTCCTCGATTCAAGTTAACACCTTTCGATGGCTCCAGCCATACCGCAAGTGTCTGTATCTTTTAGCTAAAGTGCGACCGTTACGCCTCTCGATCCGGCGGGTATGGAATTTGCCTAAAGATAATGTAGCATGGCTCGTTTAGCTCATCCTGGTTCTCTCATGTTATTCCACACTAGGCGAGGGGCAGCAGGCTCATCGAAGTGAGAGAAGCGAATAATGACATCTTTGTTGATAGGGCGCAGTATGTGTCAGTGTGCCGAGCCCAATGGGCTCAATGTGTGTCACTTTACGGATGTCAGTTCTAAACGCCGAACTTTCGGCAGAACGGAGAGATGAAAATGTTGGGAACAATTCTACTCATTGTATTAATTCTTCTACTCGTGGGCGCACTCCCTACTTGGCCACACAGCAGTGGGTGGGGATATTATCCAAGCGGTGGCCTGGGACTGGTCCTTGTGATCGTGGTCGTGCTCCTGTTAATGGGCCGTATCTGACAGAAGTGAAGGCATCGCAAAGGAATGCACAGCACTCCTTTGCGATGGGACCTGGTCCGGCAACAGTAAACCCTAAACTTCTTCAAGAGAAAAGGAACAAGTCATGAACTGCCATCAACTCATAGGGAACTGGCAGCAAGTCAAAGGAGCGGTCGGGGATGGATGGGGCAAACTCACCCACGACGATGGGGACGTCATTGCTGGAAAACGCCACATACTCCCCGGCAAGATACAAGAAAGACACGGCATCGCATGTGAACAGGCAGAAAAGGAATTCAAGGATGGTGAAGCTTCTTTGAAGTAGTTGAGGCTCGCTCATTCTTTCCGTTTTTTACAGACAGAGCACAGGGAAGTTACCGGTTATTTTTTCTGATGTCCCACTGATTGGAGAAAATGCGATGGGCGATCGTATCGCGTCTATCAGGAAGGCGGTTGTGGATGGCAAACACGCTGAGATCGAGACAATGGTTCAGGAAGCCATCGATGACAAGACCGATCTGGACATTCTCATCAATGAAGCGCTGATAGGCGCTATGGACATCGTTGGGAAGAGGTTTGCGGCCAACGAGATATTCGTCCCTGAAATGATCGTTTCCGCTGCAACCATGAAGAAGGGACTGGCGTTGATAAAGCCGCTGCTTACGGGCAACGGCCCTCAATCGAAGGGCGCCATTTTGATTGGGACTGTCAAAGGCGACATCCACGACATTGGAAAGAACCTTGTCACAATGATGCTGGAAGGGGCCGGATTCAACGTGCTGGGCCTGGGGGTCGACCTCAGTGTCGAAAAGCTTATTTCGAAAGTGGAAGAACTAAAGCCGGACATTCTCGCTCTTTCTGCCCTGCTCACCACCGCGATGCCTGAAATGGAAAAGGTCGTCAGAGCCCTTGAAAACAGGGGGCTGCGAGACAGTGTCAAGGTCATGGTCGGAGGCGCCCCGGTGGATTCGAGATTTGCCGATAAGATAGGGGCCGACGGCTACGCAAAGGACGCCGGGGAGGCTGTCCAACTGGCAAAAAAACTCCTGCATCTGACTTGAAGCAAAGGAGGCCGTCAAATATGGAATATATCCTTGCGATGGACTTCCCGCGCCTGTAGAATATTGAATTGGATTTATTCGTCACCAAGCCCGATGATGTTTACCGGCCGGAGAGGTTTTTTGCCAAATGGAAATCACGAGCGAGATTTCCCAGGTGGGCGGCGGGCATCTTACCTCGTCGGAAGATGCAGCTATATACCTCATAAAATTCGGGCAGGAATCCGCCCTGGTGGATGCTGGATGCGGCCGGGCAACCGAGAGGCTTTTCGCAAACATCAGGAAATGCGGGGTAGATCCGCAGAGGATAAAATACCTGCTGATCACGCATTGCCATTACGATCACACTGGCGGCGCAGCCGAATTGAAACGGCGCATCGGACTCGATATCGTCGCACATAAACTGGATGCCCCTTTTCTTGAGTCCGGCGACAACCGTGTAACGGCGGCAAACTGGTACGAAGCAGAGCTAAAGCCTTTTCGGGTGGACAGAAAGCTTGCCGGTTCGGGCGATGAGATCATGCTCGGCGGCAGGAAAATCGAGGCTGTCCACGCACCTGGGCACTCGCCGGGCTCGGTTGTGTATCTAACTGAATCGGACGCACTGAAAGTCCTGTTCGCCCAGGACGTTCACGGCCCGCTCGATCTAAGCTTTCATTCCAACCTCAAGGATTACAACAAGAGCCTCAAAATGCTGCTCGAAATCGGGGCGGATATCCTCTGCGAAGGCCACTACGGGGTATATCGGGGCAAAGCCGAGGTGGCACGGTTCATCCGGCAGTTTATTACTTTCGAAAAGCACTAGGACAGAAGCTGCTCGATCCGGGCTATCAAGCGCAACATATTCGGCGAATTTGAGAACGACATTCGGCGAATAAGAAGAGCAATCGGCGACTACTTCACCAATTTGGCCGTAACGGGCGATCCTCGAACATCGGAAATTTGGCAGGCAATCTGAGAAAATTAGCGCGTCTTGAGAAGAGAGCAAAAATCACCTGTCTGAAGCAGAGCATCACTCCAGCAGGTTAGGTAAGAGCTATATTCTTATATCGTCAGCCTTACTGCTCAAGCAGATCGGCTGCTTTGTTTCGTCCCGCCATTTTAGATAACAAGTCATTTCTGCACAGACGAACCGCCCTATAATAGACAGAAATGGCTTGGGGGCTAAGCCGAAAGCCTTTACTGCGCACGAGCGCGGATGCTTCGACAAGAGTCATGCTGCCCTCGTCCATGCCATTAATTATTCGATCTTGCAAACCATGAGGCAGCATAAAGAAACCGAATCGCCTTTTCTTCGAAGAGGCGCGAATAAGGTCGTGGTGATTTATCTTCAGCGTACTGGCATTGGACATAAAAGCCTCCTGTGGCCTTCAAATCAAGCGTTTAGATGTTGGAGCCTGGCCCCCTCCAGGCTCCGCTCGCCGCTCAATAATAACCGTGCCCCTTTCAATGCGTAAGTCCATGACCAGGCTGAAACTGTCCATCCATCTTCGAACCGTGACGGGATGCATACTTAGAGATTCGGATATCTCCCGCATCGAAATCCGGTCTCTTGATGAAAGCAGCTTCTGGAGCGCGAGACATTGATCGCGCATCCTCTCGCGAGTACCCCCGGACTTCGTTTTATCCAAGCTGCGAGGCTCCTCAGAAATCCGTTAAGGGCATATCTCCAAACCAAATACAACGCTCAGCAAATCGGCGCACTGGCTTCCATCTTCTATCCATTCGCGGGCTGACCGTTCTGTCGGATCGAAGTCGATGCAACTCCCGCAAGAGAAGCCCGCCCACCCTCGCGAGAGGGCCATGTCCAAACAATCGGCATAACTTTTGCGAAATACCTTTCGCGTTACGTTTTGAAGTTCGTCCACCGGGCGCGCCGGGACGGGATTAGCCATTTGACTTCCTCCCTCATGCTGACTATTATTAGCGCGCCGTGAGTTCCTATTTCTTGGAAGCCGCCTTCGCCGGGCGGCTTCTCTTATTTAACAAGGCGAATTCGAATTTCATGCCTCCTCTGCGCTTTCTGACCCACTCCCTATGGATTCATCGTCTTGAGCCAAGGGACGCTTAAATGCCCAAATAAGGCCCTCTGGATGCGAATCAGTACCCTCGTGCCTTTGTGTGCCTTTGTTGTTAGTTAGCCAGGTGGAAGGAGGCACCAGAAAGGGTCGGCAAACCCTTCTGAACCTGTGGCAGCCTGGCACAGGAGCCCTGCCACGCCGGGCAGCGAATTTGCTCTTTCCAAGTTCGATATAGGTCCCCTGGGCGGGAGGAGGCCAAGAAAGGGGCCGCAAACCCTTTTCTCAAAATGCGACCTTGGCTCAACCCAGGTCGGATGCCCTGAGCCGTCGGGCAACGAAGGTGCTAAGACACCAAGAAAGCCACGCACTCACGGGCCAGGGCCGGATTATCAATCTGCGCCTGGCGATAGGCTTCTGCAAAGCTCACCTCTCCGCGCCCGTAGATCTTTTCGGCAATCGCGTTAAGGCGCTCAGTTGGGTCCTCTTCGGAATACGTCCGGTAGACCGGGAAATAAGCGCGGGCGAGGGCTGGATATTCGAACTGCACGAGGCGAAACGCTTCAGCGTAGGAAACCCCGTCCTTCCGGGCTTTCTCATCAGCCAGAGCGGACAGGCGCTCTTCTGCGCTGGCGGGCGGCTTTGTTCGAAGCAACTCTTCACAGATCGCCAGAGGGCTCATGCGCCTGCCATCGCCAATGATTAACTCACGATCTCGGTACAGGTCCAAATAGTTGAGCATGGCGATAACCATTGCCCTTTCCGTGGCGAGAATCCGGCCCTCCTCCACCAGGCGATCAACAAACCTTTCTCTTTCGGGACTTCCTCTCATTCGTACCTCCTCAAAACGTACTTGCGTCGAGCATGCCTCAGCCCTGGATCATGTCTTGATGAATCAACACGCCGATTATGGCCGGGGCTGTACCTGAATTCATTGCAATTCCGATCACGTTCATATTCTCACCAGGGGAAGGATCGGCTGTTATGCCCTGGCCATATCCATTTGAAGTGATTCTATCGCCCCTATTGACCGAACCAGCAATCGTGACATGTGCAATTCCATCGAGCGCCAGCCTGACATTTAGCCCTGCAGCCTTGGTCGCGAACTCGAATACGCCGATCAAAGGCTGCTCGGGAGAACTAGCGGTTTCATAGGTGTTATCATCCGCGCCGAACGTCGCAATGGTATATGCTGCAACGGGTGCTGCGCAGAGAACTTCCTTCATTAACAAGCCTTCAGTACGACCAATCATAGTTTTTTCCTTTTGAAGAGGTAATTGAAGACATCAAGAAAACTGCTAAAATTCCCACTTTTGCCTTGAAACTGCCTCCAGGGAGTGCGCGATCGCGCTGCCGGCATCGCTCAAAATTCCCACTTTTCCCACTTTTAGGTTCCGACTCGCGCCGGATCGCGCAAATTATTGACAGCTCCTCGCACGCTGCGCTATATTCCCTTTGGCAGAAGGCCGGTTGGGCCGTACACCGATAGCCGGTTCCCGAGCGCCGCGCCCTGTACGGAGGGTGAGGGCTCCTAATCCCTGCAACCTCCAGATAACTTTTTGAACCTTTTCCGCCACTTTTGCCTTCCGTTTTCCCACTTTTGCTTTTTTATTACCCGGCCCAGCAACCCAAGCTAATTAAGGGACGATCCTCACACGAACCCTGCACCCGCAACCAGGACAGATGGAGTCCCCGTTTTTCCCTGGCTGCAACCTTTCCGCTGGCCAGGTATAGAGAGCTTCCTTGTCGCATTTGGGACACGGCAGGAAGAGCTTATCAAATCCACGAGCGCCCGAGATCCATATAGCAAGATGCGCAATAACGCCGAATACGATTCCGGCCATGAGGCATGCCAGGAACAATCCGAAAAACACAAAAAAGAAGAGAGCCGGTAAGGCGGCAAGTGCAAGCGCAACACAAATAACGATAAAAAAACGAACAGGGCGCCTCACTTGGATGACCCGGCTGGATGGGATCTCCAGGAACGACTGATAGACTGCATTGCTTCTGCAATAGGGGCAGATAATTGCAGCCTGGTCGATTTTCTTCCTGCATGTAACGCAAATTTTCTCACCATCTTCATTGCTGATTTCTGATACCATGACGTTCTCCCCCCCCTCGATTGTTGAGTTAAGCCGCATTCAATGCTAGTCGTGCTCAAAAAAGCTCTGCGGCATGAAGCGGCCGCGTTTAAGATCTATCTTCGCGTTAGGGTCATGCGAAACAGACGTTGCGCGCCCGTTCTGATCGACGTTGACTGAGAGGTGTACATGGACTTCGGGCTTCTGCTTTTGGAGATGGTTTTCCAGGCGGTGGAGACCTGCGACTACCGCGTCCACAGTGGGCCTATCGTGTTTGGCCACGTTGGCGGCTTCGGGGGCGGGCGGCAATAGATAGCGCCTATTGGCCTGAAGCTCGGCCTTGCTCTTCCCAAGCGCCGCTTTGATTAAAGCCCCATCGGGATCTTCCCATTTAGCTATGTCGGGGCGTTCATCCGGCGAAGGCGGCAGCTCGCCGGTCTTTTTGTAACGCTCCATAGTAGAGCTGTGCATCCACCATGTAGCGGCCGCCAAGGCTGCTACCAAAGCCATAACAGCGCTCGCAGCCATCGTCGCCCCCCCTGCAAGGGCAACTGCGCCTGCCTCCAGGGGCGCTGCGGCCGCAGTCGCCGCAGTCGCAGCGGTTGAAAGACCAGCCAGAACCCGCGTGAATGAAATTATACCCCTGATGAGCCGATAGCTTCCATATACCGCCCCAGCGGCCATAAGGGCCACTACCGCTCCGCTCACGTCCTTCACCAGCTCCCGGTGCGCCTTGCTGAAATCGTCGAGCGCCCCGATAACGGCATTGATCTGCTGGACTACCGGCGTGAGACTTTTCAGTAGCGGATCGAAGGCATCCGCGACAAGTGTCTTGGTCGAACCAACCAACGCCTCGATGTTTCTGTTAAAGTCCTTCAGTGCGATATTTACTTTTGCCTGGATATCGTATGACTCTGCCTGAGTCTTGTAGACATCCTGATAAGACCCTTCCCCCGTTTTGCTGAGGGCGTAGGCCATGAATTCGCCGCGCCCCTGAAATATTTTCTTAAAGAGGTCGTTGAATTCCTGCTCTGTGAAGTAGGGATGCTTGCCTTTGGTCTCAGCCCTGAACCGCTGCAATTCCTCCACGATCCCGACCATAGGCTTCAATTTGCCACTCAGATCGTAAAAAGAAATCCCGGCCTCCTTCAGCGCTTTTTTTTCCTCTTTCGACGAATTCAGCAGGCGCTGTCCAAATTCCTGGAAGCGCGTGCCCGCCTTGGCTGCATCCCCGGTCTGTTTGGCGTACGTTCCCATAGCCGTGAGCGTCTCTTCGTACGAGAAGCCCAAACCTTTCGCGGACGGACCCGCTTCGTGCAGCGCCTCTGCTTGCAATCCGATATGCAAAGGGGTCGTAGTGCCGATCCTCTGCATGAAATCGGCCATTTTGCCCAGCTTGGCCCCATGTGCCTCAAATATGTTCGCTCCGGCCGATATTGTTTCCGCAGCCTGCACGGTGCTGATCTTCCCAATGCTCGCCAGCGCTCCGACCGAATAGAGAGCGCCCTTTTCGTCCGCCAGGTCCTTAAATTTCATACCGCTTTGCGTCAGCACTACTGCGGCATCTACGAATTCCTTTTGGCCCATCGGGAAGAGGAGTTGCACCTTGGCCGCCACGTCGCGGACTTTTTCAAGCTGCTCGTGGAACTCGGCGGCATTCTGCCGTGTGCGGCCCATACTCATCTCTAATGTGGACATGGACTCTTCCATATCGGCGCTGACTTTGACGCCCTTCTCCAATTCCTTACCGATATACCAGGATGCGGCCAAGGCTTTAAGGCCGGCCTGCATGTGCGATACCATGCTCTCAAAATCCTGCCTGGTCTTTTGGGCGGCTTTGCCGAGCCCGAGAATTCTATTGTCGAGCCCGCGCAATATGCCTGCGGTGGCGTCGATTGCGGTGAACATGAGGGCCATTTTCATGGTGTTGCTGAGCATGTTGCCTACTCCTTGGGCGGCAAGAGAGGTTCAGAGCCTTTATCCTTGGGTCTTCTCAGCACGAGATACCTTTTATTGGGCTTCTCGGGGCTGGTCATCTCCGACCAGGCATCCAGGTAATCGACCGCTTCGTAGACGGCCATTTCAAGCGCCATTTTCGGCGGGAACTTTATCTTCATCAGGGCTAAAAGCAGTTTCCTGGCCTCCAGTATCCGTCCCCTGGCGGACTTCGGCTGCAGATTTTTCTCCGGCGCTTTCGGCATCGGCATGAAACGACTCCAGGCGCGATGCCAAGTCGTCCTTTGCTTTGATGATGGCTCCCATGTCCGTGTCGGTCATTTCCAGCAGCATGTCTACGGTAACCGGGGCGATTGCCCCGATCCGCAGGAGCTGCTTGGCCGTCAGGCACAGGCTGAAAAAAATATCATCCTTGAGGCTTTCCATCCCGTGCTCGCGCGCCGCTTCCAGCGTGTCCTTGACAAGGCGAGGCCGCAACTCAAAGTCACGGTGGCGCTTGCCGTCCTTGATGATCCCAAAGGGCAAAATTCCTTTTTGTGTCAATAGGTCCACTTGTATCCTCCTCAGAGTCGCGAGTAGGTTTTGATGGGTGAAGCGGGCGCGAGGGGCGGCAGGCAATGATCCTCATGGCCTACCTCCGGGAAGAGATGGGATCGCCGCCCCTCGCGCTCAGGATTAATCAGCACAGTTTAAACGCTCGAATTGTCAAGCTCTTCGGCGGTTTCAATTTTACCGAGGCGCCCCGCTCGATAGTGGTCCTCGGGGCTCTCCAGCGTTACATGCTCTCCCGGCTTAAATTCGGAGCCATCCGATTTGCGGGGAAGGAACTCCGTTCCATCGTGCCTTCTTTGCTCATAAACCACAAACTTCTCAGCCATTTTTCATCCTTTCTTAAGTCTTAAGTTTGAGTAGCTAACTGACCTCGGCCTGGACTTGCCGAGCCCGTGCAATTTCGGCCTCTGCATCCGCGACAGTCACCGCGCCGCTGAGCGCCATTATTCTTTGCTCAGCCGCTTTAATCACTTCGCTCATGGGCTTGGAACTGCTGGTGATTCCTGCTTGAGAGCAGAGTTCATTCAGTTTGGCTTCGAAAAATTTCTGCTCGCCCTGTTGAAAGCGCCGGATGGCAGGGCCAAAGCGAGGCATATCAGCATACCATCCCAAAAGCTTCATCTGTGCTATAGCGGCCACGGCCATAGCTTCGAGGTAGGCATTACACAATTGCCGCTCTTCTGCCCGGAGTGACTGAACCTCTCTCGACAGATCCGCGATGCGTGCGCCTTTGTCGGCCTGCATACTCGAAGCGATTTGCTGAGTCAATTCGGTCTTTTCGGCCTTACAAGCGACGATTGCGCCGTCAAGGTCCGTAATCGTTCCGATGATGGCCTTGATCTCTGCAATGAGATGGGCGGTTGCTTCAGACTTCCTCTCCGCATGGATACGCTTCTTCTGGAGCGCATCCAGTGTGGTTTGGGCGGCTTTCCTCTCGGCGGCAAACCGGGCTCTAATCTCATCAAGTTTTATACTCTCAGAGAAAAGTTCCTGCGTAGCCTGGCTAAATAAGTACATTGCCATATTCGGTCCTCCGATTAAGTGTGGTCTTAATCAATTCTTCCATGCAGGCTGCCGCCCGTTCACCTTCGCGGCGCAGGGCCAGGGC
>Ga0187874_10002634_pt1 | contig 13522 bp, 8 predicted proteins | sample June2016WEW_16_1_3_FD_132993 | JGI IMG/M metagenome (GOLD analysis project Ga0187874, IMG submission 132993) | Peatland microbial communities from SPRUCE experiment site at the Marcell Experimental Forest, Minnesota, USA - June2016WEW_16_150 | ecosystem: Environmental > Terrestrial > Soil >... | reverse complement strand
TAGCCGAGGACTTGCGCCTCGTGCTCGGCGGCCAGCGCTTTTGCCGCCTTCAATTCAACGATCAATACCCCCTCCACGAGCAGATCCGCCAGATAGTCACCAATCAGGGTTCCATCCTCGTCATAGACCTTGATCGGACACTGCTGCTTCACGTCGAGGCCCGCCTTCTGCAACCGATGCGCCAGCGCATTTTCGTAAACTTTCTCCAAGTGACCATGTCCATGATAAACATGAATGTCATACGCGGTCTGCCGAACTTGGTCGCTTAACAATTTGATGTCTTTCATAATTGCCCTTTTTTAACCCACACCGGGGAAACAGATCTGTTGGTTGAAGTTCTTTGTGTTCTCTGCGTTCTTTGTGGTTAATTCTCCGTTCAGGTGAAACTCTACAGCGAATTCCATGATTGTGCAACATCAAATTTGATGTCAAGTGGTTTTTTCAATCTGACAGTACGATGTATTCCCGGCAGGTATCGGCTTCCGTTGACATTCGTGTTCTGTTCCCCGCGTAAAAGGCGTGTCGCCTCACGCGGCAGGCCAGTTCGATCCCCAGACCCCACGTAAAAGGCCTTCGGCCTCACGTGGCAGGCTACGTAAAAGACTGCGTCTCACGTGGCAGGTCGCGTAAAAGGCATATTGCCTCACGCGACAGGCCACGTAAAAGGGCTTAAAACCTTACGTGGCAAGCATCGTAGTCCGCAGCGGAGCTTTCGCAAGGAAGAAGAAAGTGGGGAACATCGAACATCCAACATCGAACTCCGAACATCGAATCAAAACGGACGCCCCGGCCCGGCTACGCCATCGGCTTCGCCGCGGCAAGCGGTGCGTCCCTACCTTTGTGTTCTCTGCGTTCTTTGCGGTTGATTCAGCCTGGTTCAGCGAAACAAATCGCTGTGTGTGCCCGTGCGCTCAAACCGGACATGGCCGCCGTTCTCCGTGAGCGTGTAGATCAGAACCCAGTCCGATTCAACCCTTCGTCGCCCCGTTCTGCGGGGCTATGCAGGGCAGGCATTCAACATTCAACGCTCAACACTCAACATGAATGGGGGACGGCTGAAGGTTCTCACATGCCCAAATCGGCGTAGAGTTCCTTTTTGCTGCCAAAGCGCTTCACCCCCCGGCCCGCCTTGCTCGCGTGGAGCGTGCGGGCGGTGAGCGCGTTCGGAATCCGCACATCGAAAGGCAGGCCGCGTTGCAGTTTGATCTGCCGGTAAAGCAGATGAACCGCTTCGGAAGCCGTCAGCCCCAGATGGTCGAGGATGTCTTCAACCTCGCTCTTGAGGCCGGGCTCCACCCGGGCACGAATGGTGGCGGTTTTGCTCATGGGACGAATGTAGCCCTGTTGTGGCTACATGGCAAGAAGTTTCCGGAGGTGGTTGCTGTTTGGCTGAGGGCGGTGGAAAAACATTGAACACCGAATGAATGGGAAAAATCTACGGCAGATCGGTGTGGCCCACCTGTTGAATTCAGAATGCAGAATGCGGAATTTCTCAACGTTTTTACTCTGCGCCCTTTGCGGCTTCCGCCTTCGCAAGCTACGGCGCGACAGGCTGCGTTAAGAAATCTACGGCATCCGCGTCCATCCGCGGTTTCCGTCTTCGTTACACTTCCGCCTACATCTGATTTCGGCGAGACAAGTCGACGCGACGTGGAAATTCTTTGCGTACCTCTGCGGCTTCGGCGTCTCTGCGTTGAGGACCGCTCCCGGTTCAGGAATCAGGCTGTCTGGAACGAAAGCGGTAAAGCAGCAAAAAGCCAACGGTAAGCAGGCCGAACACAGCCGGCTCAGGCACCGGCATAATCGTGGCGCTTAGTCCGGTGGTGTCCCATCCCCACGGCAAACCGTCAGTCCCCACCGCAAAATCCAGAACGTCTCCCGCATTGAGCTGGATGGTCTGATTGAAGTCCGTCACGCTGGTGGTGCCATACACCTCGCTGTCGAAAAAGGACGTTCCGTTCAGGAGGATGTGAACGTCGGTTTTGGCGCCAAAGTATTGATCCACGCTGCTGAACGCCCCTTGAATCTGATACTCGCCGCTCTCGGGAGGGGTGAAGCGAAGCACACAGTATTGACCACCGGAACCGGGGTCCATGGAGAGTTGATACGGATTCCAGACCATATCGTCCGTCCCCCCGGTAATCGTAATGATGCTGGCCGTTGGATTAAAGGCAAAGCTCGGACCATTCGGGTCCAGGCCGGCATTGCGCCAGATATAGAGGCCATAGGTGTTTTGAACGTTTTCATCGTCGAGCACCATGGCACCGCCCAGGGTGGTGCTGTAGCCGTAGCCCCAGACGCCATTAGGATTTGAGTTCAATGAGAAATCGTCCGCCGCATTGTAGGTGATGCCACTGCAATTTGACTGAAATGTTATCAACCCTCCGGCGAGGATTGCCTGTGTAACCAGATGAACAATTTTGCGCATAATATCAGGAATGAAGGTTTGGGTTTAACTTGGTTCTGTGCCGAGGATATTACCCGGCGCGCCGCCATCATTATATAACCCGGCGACCCGGAGGCAAGCAAAAACTGATTTCATAATGCGCTTTTCGTAAGTTGTTCTTAACTGGCAGCTTGGAGGGCAGACTCCTTGCGATTGAAGAAACTTGGCGCGGCGCGGCGGTGCGTTCCCACGAGAAAATTAGTGTTAATTCGTGAAATGGACTCGTTCGCGCCCGCTCACTCGGCCCTCGCGGGCCTTCGCCTCCAGCGAATTCCTTTCGCCGCCTCCCAATCGGCTCAAGTCGTGTCGAAGCTTCTGCGCCTTCTGGCGGCCAAATATTTCGCGGTTTCAATCCGTGTTCATCCGTCTCCACCCATGGTTGAATATTTGTTGCGACGGCAGTCCCGCTCGCGGCACGTTCACGCGCACGGCTGCGTTTTAAGTTGTTGGAGACGACCGCGCAGGGCGAACGTAAGCGCCTTGACGGTGATCTCCGAAGTGAGAAACGGTTTCACCATGAGGTCGTTGCCGCCGCTGAGGGTTGACTGGCAGCGCGTGTCGAAGTCGCTCAGGCGGGTGACAAAGACCACTGGAGTGGTGCGGTTGAGAATGGTTTCGCGAATTTTTGAGCAGACTTCGAACCCGTCCATGCCGGGCATTAGCACGTCCAGGAAAATCACGTCGAATGGTTTTTTCAGCGCCAGGGCGAGTGCCGCCACTCCGTTCTCCGCGCTTTTCGGCTTTTCAAAAACCGTTTGCAGGGCGCCGACGAGCGCCCGGCGCGCCACGAGATCGTCGTCCACCACCAGCATGTGAATCGGCGGATTGATGGCCAGGTCCGCTTTCATTCCCGGCACACACAGGTCATTGAGCAAATCCACCGCGGCAGTCACGGTGACCAGCGCGGACGGCGTGGCATGCCTGGAATTCTGCAGCATTTTTCTGAGCAGTCCTTCCAGCGCAACACTGAGTTGATAAGCTGGATGCACTACCGGGGGGGCAGGCTTGGGAAGCAATGAATTAATGCGCAGGAAGCCATCCACCAGCAGGATCTGCCGCGTCTCCGCATTCGAGGTCCGAAGAATCGCCTGACAAAGTTCCCGCAACGGGCCAAGGTGCATGGACGCGCGGGACAGGAAGACATTGGTAAACTCGCCCGTCTCCGGCGGCAACGGCGTTGACAGCGGCGGTCGCAGGGCGATGGTGGAACCTGGGACGGGACGCAGACCATCCGTGACCGGCACCAGCGAATCCGCCGTGTCCCGGCTCCGGTCGGGTTTCGGGAGAGGTTTCTGAGCGCGCCCCTGGAGACGACCATGCAACGCGAGCGTGAGCGCCTTGACCGTAACTTCAAACATGAGAAACGGTTTCCCCATGAGATCGTTGCCGCCGCTGAGGGTTGATTTGCAGCGCGCGTCGAAGTCGCTCAGGCGGGTGACAAAGACCACCGGCGTGGCGCGGTTGGGAACAGTGTCGCGAATTTTTGTGCAGACCTCGAACCCGTCCATGCCGGGCATGACCACGTCCAGAAAAATCACGTCGTAAGCCTGCTGGGCGGCCCGGGCCAAGGCCGTTTCGCCATCCATAGCCAGGTCCGGCTGGCTGAATGCTTTTCCCAGCGAGCGGGACAGGGCCTGGCGGCTTATCATGTCGTCGTCCACGACCAAAAACTTGAGGGGACGATCCGTCAGGAGATCCGGTTGCAATCCCGGCACGCACAAATCGTCCAGCAAATCCAGGCCACCAGCGACGGTTCGCAGGGTGGAAGGCGTGACGTTTCTCATTTCCTCGGTGAGCTGTTTGAGCAGTCCCTCCAGGGCGGAAGCCGCCTGCCACACCGGGAGCGCCTCCGGAATACCGGCCTCGTCTTTCAGCACACCCATCTCGAAATATAGATTCGTCAGCATTTTTTGCCGGGCCAGGTCGCTCGACTCCCGACCGATGTCCTGAAGGAGCTTTCGCCGCGTGACGAGACGCTCTTTCGCCCGTGCATAAAATTCGTTGAGCGGATTGTCATTCTCAGGCAAGCCGGTGGGTGGTGAGGCGAACGGACCGACCCGGAACACCGTAAGAAACTCGCCAAAGGCTTTCTCCTCCGCGCGAACTCTTGCCGAAGGATTCCACCCGGCGGCCGGAGCAAGCGCCCACGGACTGAACCGCTGGTTGATGTCAACGAGAACCCGGGGGGCAAATCTGCGGACAATCAGAACTCCGGTCAAAACGAACGCGGCGGCGAAAAAAAGCAACTGTAAGACGATTCCGGATGAGGCGGGTAGGGATGGTGTTGGGGCCGCCGCGATTTTCGGACCGTTGATCAAATTTGCCGCGGTGGATCTTGGAACATTTGTGCCCATGGCATCGGGGATGGACACACGTTTCCGGTAACGCTCCTGGCGTTCCCTGGCGTTTTGTTGGATTATTTCCCATTGGATGGACCCCGGCTGCGGTGGTGGCGTCTCGAATTCGCCAGTATTCATATCCGCAGCTCCGCGCAACGGCAGGCACCAAAATCCCGCCGCAAAGAGAATCAGGGACGGTTTAATCCATGACGCCCGCGCCACACTGGGAACCATTCGACGGGCAAAAGCTTGCGCCGCCATTTTGAACCGGTTCATCAGTCCAAATGGTATCAGCCGGGCAGCCGGTTGCGACCGCAAGCCAGCCGCCAACCCATTGAATGCCGATTTCGGTCCCATTTTTCCAATCATGCATGAAATTCAACCGGACCGGCGGACTTTTTCGCCGGCCGCGGAATTACGGCGCCGCATTTTGGCCGGGAGGCACGGTGGCCCACTGGCCACGAGTCACCTGCAACAAACTCGGCGTCTTTGGCGGCAGCTTGGTCGGGTCATCGAAATTGGCGTCATAAGCCCAGTTGCGGGTGGGCGGGCTATAAATGTTATTATTGTTGTTCCAATAACTGGTGGCATAGAGGCTCGGGAACATTTTGATCATCGAACCATTATAGGTGAATTTGGTTGTCCCCCAAGTTTCAAGAAAACGCGGGAAGTTTTCCATGCCGCCGCTGTAGTGTCCCAAGGTCGTGTCAACGGCGCCGGTCAGAATGGCGGCGTTGACGGTGGTGGATGATGCAACGCGCGAACCCACCGGGTTTGTGCTGTTCGCGTCCGACCAACTGTCAGACAGAATCGTGATGGCATCGGCCACCAGCGAAGCCGGTAGGGTGGCGGAGGTGTTGGCGGTTCCGAGATTCGTCGTGTTCGGTTCGTTATAGTCGCCGAGAACGTAAAGCGGACGCCCCGTGGCCACGGTAAGCCCGTTCGGAGGCAGTTGGCGTCCGTTGAACACCCGAACCGCGTTCAGGTTGTTACCCGTCAACGTGCGGGAATCCAACACATAAACCGAGCTCAAAATCAGATTCGACCCGATGGTAGAGTAACGCAGGCTGGAATTGGTCAGGCTCCAGGCCGTGAGATTCCCGATATTGATATCAATGGGTTGGACCGTTTTGCCCTCACGCGCGTCCCGAAAACTGTTTGTGGTTGAGACAAACGTCGCCAAATCATTGGTCGGGATGTGAGTCGCAAAACCATTAATTAAATATCCGCTAGTGGCGCTGACCCCGGTATCCGAAGCGACCACAATCATGTCGCACTGATTATAATACCGCAGTTGGCCGAGGGCCGAGGTGGGGTCTTCGCCGACGGGCGGCGGTTCGATGATTTCCCGGATGGCTTGCGGGGTGTTGGTGGTGCCGATGGGCAGCGTCAATGCCGGAACGGGAAAAACCGGTTGATTGGTTTCCGCATAAACCACCGTGCCGGACGGTTTGCCGCGAGTGTCGAGCGGGTCCCGTTGGAACAGGACACTCATTACAGCGGTGACACTGGACTCAAACGTCAGAGAGTTGTCCGGTTCGACGTAGAGTTCCCCGTTGGAATGCACCCGTCCGGTAATGGTGAAAGACTGGCCGCAACTGACTTCCATTTCACCCGAGGAATACATGGCAAACTGAAAAACGGGGATGCTGGCCAATTGCAATTGCTGAAGCACTCCCGCGATGACTTGCTGCGGACTGGCAGTATCTTGTGCGTGTGACACGATCGTATAAGTCGAGACATACCCCTGCAAGCCGGCGTAAGTCGAGTTCAGCACAATGTAGTTTACCGCCGCTCCGCGTTGCACATACGTCTGACCAGTATTGCCATTGCCGTCATCGAATTCCCAGGTGCTCCAGTAGGGGGAGTCCAACGACGAAGGCACCGTCTTCTGATAGGTGTTCAGGTTGTTGATGACCAGCTTCTCAGTACCGTACAGGAAATCATGGTTGATTTGAGTCACCACCTTTTCCGTGGCGGCTTCCGCCGCGGCGACCGAACGATTATATTGGATGGAACGGTACGTCAATCGGGTGCTGCTGGCCGACCAGGACATCGCCCCAGCCAGCAACGCCAGGGCGATGGCACTCATGATCAGCGTCAGCATCAGGGCGCTGCCGGTCTGATCCGGCTTTCGGGCTGTAATTGCGGTTTTCATGTTTATTGCAGCGTACGTCGCGTCATGGAGGTTTCGATTTTGTAATAGTCTGCGCCTACCATGAAACGCGCCGGTTGATAGAATTCAAGGGTGAGGTGAATCACCCGGTTGTTCTGGCTGTTGGTCAGCACATTCCCGGAAAAATCCTGGGCGGTGAATGCGATAGTGTTGGTTACGGAATCGGCCAGGATGACGGTGTTGGTGCCGCTCGGTGCGGCCACGGTTTGCCTGAACGTCTCGTCTGACGAATTGACAAAATAGACGATGTAGTTGGCGGTATTCGTGGTCGGATAAATGAACAGGCTGTTACCCTGCTGCGTCTCCCCATCCAGCAACCCCTCGAAAACACTGTTCGTCGTAATATTGCCGACCTCCACGGAACTACAAGCGCGGACTTCACCTAATATTTCTTCGATTGTTTGGCGGGACCACGTGATGGCGTTGAGCTTGGTTTGGGTGATTTGAAACATTCTCAAGCCAAGAAGGTTCGCAGCAATGATGCCACCGACCATCAGCAGAAACACTGTCGTCGCAATGAGGATTTCCGGCAGGGTGAAGCCATTGTCCGGCAATCGGCGGCGACCTGAACCTGGAACTGGAACTCGGAGCTTCATTGGTCGGGGGCTCGGATGGTTTCAATGGTGTTGGTGATCCACTCGGTTCCCCGGAATTGCCAGACGCAATCCACCCGGATGCTTTTGATCGGCGGGGTAACTGAAATCTGTGAAATCGTCGTCATAATGGTGGCCGACGTGCCGCCGGAACCGGATCCGGGCGTATCCAATGAGACGACCTCGTCGGGAAAATTCGTGGCCACCAACTGGTCCACGTTTGTCGAACCGGCTGTATCCCACTGGGCGCTGCGTGCCTGTTCGATGCGTTCCATCGCCCTGGCACTCGCCGTCTGGACCAGTTCGGCCTTTACCGCGGCTGTCGTGCAGTAGAGATATCCCGCGACGATTCCTCCTACGGTCAGCCCGGTGATGGCCAAAGCGATAACCACCTCAACCAGCGTCATTCCCGCCCGGCCGCGCGGCGGGAATTGAACGTCTTTTTGATTTGAATACCTGGTTTTCATCGAATTCTGGGCTGCCCGTCAATCGGAGCTTTAGCTTTGCTACGCAAAGCATTCCCCATAAATTCCAATTTCCCGGGGCAAATTCAGCATGTTTCGGTCCAATTAAAGCGATAAAAGTCTGTTTGAACTGCACCGGCAAACCCATGGTAATCTGCGTCAATCTGCGTTCATCCGCGGTTGATGCTTAGTCGAAGGTTGAGAGTTGAGGGTTGAGAGCATGGCTCGACGGAGTCTCGCCCCACCGGTCGGAATTCTTTGCGCTCCTCTGCGTTCTTTGCGACTCTGCGTTAAGAGTTTTCGAGGACCAGCCTACGCGCAGACGCTTCGGCGCGGCAGACGAGGACGATCCGCCGTCGCCGAGGCTATGGCGGACAGGGAATTGAGGGAACGGCTCGTCAGGAGCCTCGCCCCACCGATTGGGGATTAGGGCAAATCTGTTGAACCCATCAAATACCGATCACACTCGCGGGCGGCGCCGCGGCCTTCGTTGAAGGCCCACACCACCAGGCTCTGGCCGCGACGGCAATCACCGGCCGCAAACACACCTTTGATGTTTGTCGTGTACTTTTCGAACTCGGCCTTCACGTTGCTGCGCGGGTCGCGTTCGAGCTTGAGCGCGTCCAGCAACGGTTGTTCCGGTCCGAGAAAACCCATCGCCAGCAACACGAGTTGTGCGGGCAAAACTTTTTCCGAACCGGGCACAGGTTTCGGAATGAACTGGCCTTTGTCGTTTTTCTCCCACTCGATTTGAACGGTGTGGACGGCTTTTACCCGACCATGCTCGTCGCCCTCGAATTTTGAAGCGGTAGTGAGATAAACGCGCGGGTCGCCACCAAACTTCGCCGCGGCCTCTTCCTGGCCGTAGTCCAGCCGATAAATCTTCGGCCATTCGGGCCACGGATTATCAGCCGAGCGTTCCAGCGGCGGACGCGGCAGAATTTCAATCTGCACCAGGCTCCGGCAACCCTGGCGGAGTGACGTGCCCACGCAGTCCGTGCCGGTGTCGCCGCCGCCGATGACGATGACGTCCTTGCCCGTGGCGGAAATGAACTTCCCGTTCTTCCTGCCATCGAGCAGGCTGCGCGTGTTGGCGGTCAGGAATTCCATCGCGAAATGCACGCCCTTGAGGTCCCGGCCTTCGACTGGCAGATCACGCGGCTGGGTCGCGCCGGTCGCCAGAATCACGGCGTTAAATTCCTTGAGCAGCTTTTCGACGGGATAATTTTTGCCCACCTCAGTATTGCATACAAACTGGACGCCTTCGGCTTCCATCTGCCGGATGCGGCGCAGGACGACCCGTTCCTTGTCGAGTTTCATGTTCGGGATGCCATACGTGAGCAGGCCGCCGGGGCGGTCGTCGCGCTCGAACACAGCGACGGCATGGCCGGCCCGGTTTAATTGGGCCGCGGCGCACAGGCCCGCCGGGCCGGAGCCGACGACGGCGACCTTCTTGCCGGTGTGTTGCTTCGGCGGTTCGGGCACAATCCAACCTTCGTCCCAGCCCTTTTCGGCGATGGAATACTCGATGTTCTTGATAGTGACCGGCGGGGCGTTGAAGCCCAGCACACAGGAACCTTCGCAGGGCGCCGGGCAGACGCGGCCGGTGAAATCGGGAAAATTATTCGTCTTGTGCAGGCGTTCGAGCGCTTCCTTCCACAGACCGCGATAGACGAGGTCGTTCCATTCCGGGATGAGATTGTGTATGGGGCAACCACTGGCCATGCCGCTGAGAAGCGTGCCGGTCTGGCAGAACGGCGTGCCGCAATCCATGCACCGTGCGCCCTGCTGGCGCAGCCTGGCTTCTTCCATGTGAACATGGAATTCGTTCCAGTCGCGGATGCGTTCGAGGGCCGGGCGATCCAGCGGCAGTTCACGAAGATATTCGATAAATCCAGTGGGCTTACCCATGATTGTCAGAAACCAGTTTCACATTATGCCGGGACATTCCAAGCTCGAATTCCTAAGCCCTAAATCCTGAATAAGCCCGAAGTCCGAAATCCGAAAACGGCCATCATCCGGGTGAGAACCAACCACAGGCACCGGCATTCGGCATTCGATATTCGGATTTCTTTTGTCATCAGGATTTAGGGTTTAGGATTTTTGTGTCAGCCGCCGCCGACGCGGGCGACGTCGCGGACATTTTCCTCGAACGCGGCCATGATGGCTTCGTCGCCGCTCAAGCCCTGTTCCTTCACCTTCTGCATGGCTTGCAGCACGCGCTTATAATCCTTCGGCATCACCTTGACGAACCGGGGCACAAGCTTCCGCCATTTCGCCAGCACCTTCGCTGCGCGTTCGCTTTTCGTGTAAGCCTGGTGGCGCTGGATTAATTTCCAGATTTCCTCAATCTCGTCGGGGTCTTCCAGTTCTTCCAGCCCGACCATGTCCGGGTTGCAGTGGGCCGGAAAATCGTCGGCTTCGTCCAGCACATAGGCCACGCCGCCGGACATGCCGGCGGCAAAGTTGCGGCCCGTCCGGCCCAAAACGATCACCCGCCCGCCCGTCATGTATTCGCAACCATGATCGCCGACGGCTTCGACCACCGCGCTGGCGCCGCTGTTGCGTACGCAGAAACGTTCGCCGGCCATGCCGCACACAAACACCTCACCGGCTGTGGCCCCATAGCAGGCCACGTTGCCGATGACGATGTTTTCTTCAGCGGCAAACGTTGAACCTTTCGGCGGATAGACAATGATTTTGCCGCCGCTAAGGCCCTTGCCAAAATAATCGTTGGCGTCGCCTTCAAGTTCGAGGGTCATACCCTTGGGAATGAACGCGCCAAAGCTTTGGCCGGCGCTGCCGGTGAATTTGAGATTGATGGTGTCCTCCGGCAGGCCGTTCGGACCCCATTTCTTCGTTACCTCACTGCCGGTGATGGTGCCGACGACGCGGTGGATGTTACGGATGGGCAAATCAGCATGCACACGTTCGCCGCGTTCGATGGCCGGTTCGCAGATGTCGAGCAGCCGCGTCATATCGAGCGATTTTTCGATGCCATGGTCCTGGGCAATCTGCCGGTAACGGCCGACCTCCGGCTCCACGTCCGGTCGGCGCAGGATGTTGGTGAAATCGAGGCCGCGGGCCTTCCAATGCTCAATGGCCTTCTTCGGCTCGAGCCGGTCGGTGCGGCCGACCATTTCGTTGATGGTGCGAAAACCGAGTTGGGCCATCAGCTCGCGCAATTCCAGGGCGATGAACCGCATGAAATTGACCACGTGATCCGGATTGCCGACGAACAGTTTGCGGAGCTGCGGGTCCTGGGTGGCCACGCCTACCGGACAGGTGTTCAAATGGCAAACGCGCATCATCAGACAGCCCAGCACGACGAGCGGCGCGGTGGCAAAACCAAATTCCTCCGCGCCCAGCAGCGCGGCGATGGCCACGTCCCGGCCGGTTTTGAGCTGGCCGTCGGCTTCCACATAAATGCGGCTGCGGAGATTGTTGAGCACCAGCGTCTGGTGCGTCTCGGCCAAGCCCAGCTCCCACGGAATGCCCGAATGTTTGATGGAGGACAGCGGCGACGCCCCCGTGCCGCCGTCGTGACCGCTGATGAGCACCACGTCCGCGTGTGCCTTGGCGACACCGGCGGCGACGGTGCCCACGCCGACCTCGGCGACGAGTTTCACGCTCACGCGCGCGTTGCGGTTCGCGTTCTTCAGGTCATGAATCAACTGGGCGAGGTCCTCGATGGAATAAATGTCGTGGTGCGGCGGCGGTGAAATCAGTCCGACACCCGGCGTGGTGTGCCGCGTTTTGGCAATCCACGGATACACCTTGCGGCCGGGCAGTTCGCCGCCTTCACCGGGTTTTGCGCCCTGGGCCATCTTGATTTGCAGTTCCTTCGCGTTGACGAGGTATTGGCTCGTGACGCCGAAGCGGCCGGAAGCGACCTGTTTGATGGCGCTGTTCTTCGAGTCGCCGCGTTCGTTGGTCCAGACGTAGCGTTCCGGGTCTTCGCCGCCTTCACCGGTGTTGCTTCTGCCTTGGAGACGGTTCATGGCTATGGCCAGCGCCTCGTGCGCTTCCTGGCTGATGGAGCCGTAGCTCATGGCGCCGGTCTTGAACCGTTTCACGATTTCCTCAACCGGCTCGACTTCCTCGATGGGCACCGGCCGTGGCACGGGAGATTTTGAGGGACTGCCCTGCAACCAGCCGCCCTCGGCTTCCTCGCTCGGAGCCGGTTGCCGGGCGAGTTTTAAATCGAGCAGGCCGCGCAACGTGCACAGATTCCGGGACTGGTTGTTGACCAGCTCGCTGTACTCCTTGAAAATCCTGTAGCTGCCCGTGCGGCAGGCGAGCTGTAGTTTATGAATCGTCTGGGGATTGAACAGGTGGAACTCGCCGTCGCTCCGCCACTGATACTGGCCGCCGGTGTCCAGCGCCACGTTGTCCACCGGGCGTTCCGGATAGGCCCGGCGATGGCGCACCAATGCTTCTTCGGCCAGCACGTCCAGGCTGACACCTTCGATGCGCGACACCGTCCAGGTGAAGTACCGGTCAATCACGTCGTGGCTTAAGCCGATGGCTTCGAAGATCTGGGCACCGCGGTAGCTTTGGATGGTGGAGATGCCCATCTTGGCCATGGTCTTGACGACGCCCTTGACCGACGCCTTGATGTATTTCTTGACGGCGGTTTGATGATCAAGGCCGGGCAGCAAGCCCTCGTGGATCAGGTCGTCGAGCGACTCAAACGCGAGGTAGGGGTTGATGGCACTGCAACCGTAACCGATGAGCAGCGCAAAATGATGAACCTCGCGCGGCTCACCCGATTCGAGCACGAGGCCGACGCGCGTGCGCGTGCCTTGCCGGATCAAATGATGGTGCAGGCCGGCCAGGGCGAGCAGGCCGGGGATCGGCGCGTTTTCGGCGCTGATGCCTCGGTCGGAAAGAATGATAATGTTCGAACCTCCGGCAATTGCCTTGTCGGTGGCAACGAACAATTTGTCGAGCGCGCCTTCTATTCCGGACGCGCCTTCCGCCGCCTTGAACAAAATCGGCAGCGTGACCGCCTTGAAACCGGGGCGGTCCACGTGGCGGAGCTTTTCCAGTTCCTCGTTGGTGAGGATGGGATGCTCGAGCTTGATCATGCGGCAGCTTTCGGGCACGGGCCGGAGCAGGTTGCCTTCCGAGCCGATCATGGTTTCGGTGGAGGTGATCATTTCCTCGCGGATGGGGTCAATCGGCGGGTTGGTGACCTGCGCGAAAAGCTGTTTGAAATAGTTGTAGAGCAACTGCGGTTTGTTGGAGAGCACCGCCAGCGGCGTATCCGTGCCCATCGAGCCGATGGGCTGCACGCCGTCACTGGCCATGGGACCCAGGATGAACCGCAAATCTTCGAACGTGTAACCGAATGCCTGCTGACGCTGAAGCACCGTCCGGTGATCCGGTTCATGAACGTTTGGTGACGCCGGCAGGTTCTCCAGCAACACGTGGTTCCGGTTGAGCCAGACTTGGTACGGATGCTCCGTGGCAACCTCGTTTTTCAACTCCTCGTCCGCGAC
>Ga0187874_10002633_pt1 | contig 13524 bp, 12 predicted proteins | sample June2016WEW_16_1_3_FD_132993 | JGI IMG/M metagenome (GOLD analysis project Ga0187874, IMG submission 132993) | Peatland microbial communities from SPRUCE experiment site at the Marcell Experimental Forest, Minnesota, USA - June2016WEW_16_150 | ecosystem: Environmental > Terrestrial > Soil >... | reverse complement strand
GCCATCGCCAGCGAGGACTGCGGGTAATTGGTCAAGGCCACGGTACGGGCGCCCCTTCGCCGGGCAGACTGAATGGCTTCAACGACGGAGGCCGTCTGGCCCGTATGACTGATGCCCACCACCACATCACTCGGCCCCGCATTTTCGGTAGCGAAGATTTGGCTAAAGGGATCCACCACGGCGACGGCCGTATAGCCCAAGTTCAAGAGCACGTCTGCTGCGCGGCGAGCAGCCAAGCCGGACCCGCCGAAGCCCAGCAGAAGTACCCTTCGGCTGCGCTGAATCAGTTTGGCGACGCGCGTCACCACTCGAACGTCGAGTAGGCGCTCGGTGTCGGCGAGGCTCTGCCGATGGTATTCGAAGACTCTTCGCACAATGGTCCGCGGGCTTGCGCCCTCCCCAAATTCCTCCAAGCTAACATCGTCAGATTTAGCTAACGACGCCGCAAGGTCCAATTGAAATTCCTTGTACCCGTCATACCCCAAATCGCGGCAAAGCCTGTAGACCGTTGCGGCGCTGGCCCCACAAGCTTTCGCAAGCTCCCCGATCGAAAGGTTTCGGGCTCGAAAAGGCGACTTGAGCACGAAGCGCCCGATCCTTTTCATCGCCGAGGGTCCGCTTTGAATCCTGGCGCGAAGTCTGGCAAGACAAGAACCCCCTGTGTTAATCGCCATCCGGGCGTCTCTTTCCTGGTGCAGAGGGGCTTGACAAATGGGAGAATATTTTCATGCGCCAGGTAGACTACCAAAACTCTTTTCATATTTCAACAAGATTTTTCGTTCACGCTCAGCAGCGGGTTGCTGAAAGACTGGAATGCCTTTCCACCGATCTAGGACAAAAGTATCCTTTGTTCTTCACTAAACATGAGCATAATCGATCGCGCGCGCACTTCAGATCACAGCATATGAAAAATAATTTGCGCCTAGTCAGGAGAAGACAAAAAATATTTCTTTGACCAAATTTTTCTCTTGACAGGGCGCCGGTCCCGTGGTAAATATCGCGTCCGCGTGGGAGAAGGGGACGATCTGTTCTCTCCAAGGCGTCGGCTGAGGGTCGTGGACAAAAACTATCATAGAGGCAGGAGGTGGCTAGTGCGTAAACTATTTTCGATTATGCGGTTGGTTTTTGTGATCGCGGTAGGACTCTTGTGTGCCCAATCGATACAGCGGCTTGATGCACAGACGACGCTCGGCAGCATTTTGGGAACCGTGACGGACCCAGCGGGGGCTACCGTGCCGGATGTTACTCTCAAGCTCCAGAACTTAGCTACCGGAGAAACGCGCACAGGCGCGACAGGCCCGACGGGCGACTACATTTTTGCCCTCATCCCGCCGGCAACCTACACTTTGACCGCAACGAGGTCCGGCTTCGCGACGGTCGTGGTTGAGAACCTTATACTCGATGTGAACCAAACTCTTCGTCACGACATTACGCTGGCTCTCGGGCTAGTTTCTCAGCAGATCAACGTGCAGGCGAACCCGGTCCAGGTCAACTCAGAGAACGCTGCGCTCGGCTCGGTCATCGAGTCGAGTGATATTGTTCAATTGCCTTTGAATGGCCGCGACTTTATGCAGCTTGCCACACTATCGGCAGGCGTCAGTCCTCCGGCCACTCAGAATGGTATGAGTGTAGCCAACCTATGGGACGCAGGCCGAAGCGCCATGACGATCGCTGTCTCCGGCAGTCGCGAGCAAGCACCGGACTTTCTATTCGACGGAATTCCCAGCAAAGAGTTTTTCTTTGGGATGGTGGGAATTGAACCACCTGTGGACTCCATAGCCGAATTCAAGATCCAACAAGGATACTTTTCTCCCGAGTTTGGATTGCCCGCTGCCGTCAATGTGGTGTTCAAGTCAGGCACCAATACCGTTCACGGAGGGGCCTGGGAATTCTTCCGGAACGACGTGCTGGATGCCAGAAACTTTTTTGATATAAACAGACTGCCTTACCGACAGAACCAATTCGGGGCTAATGTAGGTGGACCGGCCATCAAAAACAAGCTCTTCTGGTTTGGCGATTACGAGGGATACCGGGAAATTCAAACGTCAACCAGTTATGCCATTGTGCCCACTCCGGCTCAGTTGGCGGGCGATTTTAGCGGACTGCCCACCATCTATGACCCCTCAACGTGGAATCCCGCCACGCAAACCCGGCAGCCATTTAAGAATAACCAGATTACCTCAATCAGTTCGTTCGCGAAGGTTTATGACCAGTTCATCCCTCCGCCCAACAGCGCCCCTATCGCGGCGCTGGGTAACGCAAACTTGGTTGGTCCGACGCGATACATTCTGGATGACACCAAGTACGACATCAGAGTCGATCTTACGCCATCGCAGAAGGACGCAATCTTCAGCCGCTTCTCCTTATGGAATTCTGGTCAGGAGACCGGCGCGATCTTTCCATATGGTGCAACTACAACCCCGATGCGTACTCGCAACGCCGCGTTGGGATGGACGCACGTTTTCAGCCCAACGCTCGTAAGCAACTTTCGGGCTGGGCTGGACCGTGTCTGGTACGACGGCCTGGGTCCTGAAGGGGCAACCACTTATCCTGACTGGCCGACGAAATTGGGACTAACGAATCTCAACGCGATCCCGGTGTGCAATAGCGTCCCGGCAGTGGGGCTCTCTCTTTATTCAACTTTCGGGTATTCCAATGCGAACTGCATTGTGGCGACGAACACGGACAAGGTGTTTTCCGAGGCTATCTCGTATACCCGCGGACGGCATACGTTGTCGATGGGCGGCGAGGCCATCCGAATAAACTGGAATATGATCGCCGCATACCTGATGAACGGCAGCTTTACTTTCACTGGCCAATTTACCGGCAATCCGGCGACCAAGGCGCCGGGGGACGCCACGGCCGACTATCTCCTGGGTGATCCCGCCGGCGTGGGCAGTGAGGGGATAAAGTCACCGACCTATCGAACCACATGGTGGCCCGACCTTTATATCAATGATGACTTCAAGGTGACGAAAAAACTTACCTTGAATCTGGGCCTACGCTGGCAGCTTACGCCGCCACCACCCGAGAAAAACAACAACGTGTACGCTCTTAATTTTATGACCGGGGCGGAGGTGCAATGTGGGACCAACGGCGTTCCCAGAGGGTGCATATCTACACACTACGCAGATTTCGCGCCCCGGATCGGGATAGCTTACGCCTTGGCGAAAAATTGGGCGGTGCGAGTCAGTGGCGGCACATTTTACGACCGCCTGCCCGGCAACGAATGGGCCTGGAACTCGAATGGTCCGCCCTTCGCGAACTCCTACTCTGCAACCTCTGATTTTTACACCCCCACGATCTCCATCCCGGGCCTCTTTCCTACTTACTCGCCCAATGTACCGGGGGCTTCGCAATTCGACTTGGTCGATCGCAAAGACCCCTACGTGGAGCAGTGGACCGTCAGCATCGAGCACACACTGCCCGGAAGGATCTTTACCGAGGTGGCCTACGTGGGTTCGAAAGGGACACACTTGTCAAAGCGGCTTGATGCCAATTTGGATCCTAGCCCGCCGGCCCTCACCGACACGCGCTCGGTGCAGGAGCGTCGTCCTTTCCCGCAGTGGTCGTTTATCCTGACCGATCAAGGGCGAGCTAGTTCAGAATACGACGGTCTGCAGATCACAGTGCGCAAGGAATACGGTCATGGGTTGACGTTCCTCTCGGGATATACGTGGTCCAAGTCCCTCGATAACGACTCTTACGATCAAAGACCCAGCCGCAACTATCGCCCTGGGGACATGGATAAGGGCCGAAGCGTTTATGATCTGCGCAATCGCCTCACGGCAAGCGCGGTGTGGGACCTGCCTTTTGGGAACGGTCTCACCGGATTAGGGAAACGAGTCGCTCAAGGATGGCAAATAAATGGCATCCTGACCCTCCAAGGCGGGCTGCCATTTCAAGTGGCTACCAGCGATGACCCGTCTAACACCGGCTCATTTTGGCTTCCCAGACCGAACCGGATCTGCAATGGCAACCTCCCTGTATCGCAGCGCATCCCGTCACACTGGTTTAACGTGGGCTGCTTCGTAGAGCCGGCGTTCGATACGTATGGCAACGCCGGGGTCGGATATCTTGATACCGACGGAACTAAGGATGTGGACTTCTCGGTGGTAAGGAACTTTGTGATCCACGAAAATCTCCGCCTGCAATTTCGCGCCGAGGCCTTTAATTTACTGAATAGTGTAAACTTTGGCCAGCCTGGTGCTGGTTTTGCTGCTGGCTCAGGGGCGGCTGGCCAAGTTTCATCAGTCTACGGCGTAGTGAGCAGCGCCGGTGCACCTCGAGAGATCCAGTTCGCACTTAAATTAATGTGGTAAGTGACGTGTTGGTCCAGTTCTGGAACTGCCCGCGGAGGTTACGAGCCTTGGCGGGCAGAACTCCAGAGTTGACCCCCGACCTATCGTGTACAAGTCCTTAAGCCCCTGTTCACCAAGGCCAGGATGGTACTTCCCTTGCGGGGAAGCTCCATCAGTGCGACCGAGTCGTCCGGTACGCGTCTTTGTATAAGCAAAGAGGTACCACAGCGGAACTTACCTAACCGAACGGAGAGACCCCGCATCGGTGGATTCGGGCTTCCACCACCGAATAGCCCGTGCCTTACGCGCTTGGGTGGTTCCGGCCGCTGGGCGTGACGAAGCGACGACCCGCATCGCCCCCGCAAGACTTCGCGTGCTGCTCAGTAAGGACGGCGGAAAGACTTGGTTCCAGCACTTGACCCTGACGGAGGATGCGCGGCGTTCTTGTAATGATTTGGGGGATGGAGAGCAAGGGTCTGACGATGAATGCTAGGGAAATATACCTGCAAGTGCTCGGGATGAAGGATGCGGACCGCACCCTGCGCTGGGAGCTTGGATATTGGGGAGGCGCCCTTCTGGAGTGGTATCGGGAAGGTCTCCCGCGCAAATTTGGTTTCGGCAGGAATCTCGTGTACGGCGAAGACGTGGCTGGCCCAGGGCTCCAATATCCCATGCCGAGCTATACCGACGATTTCTTGTTTGCTCACGATGTGAGCGACTATTTTTGCCTAGACAAAGGACCAGCTCCATTTCCTTTTAATTGGTTTTACTCCCCGCGTTGGGATAAGAAGATTATTTTTGAGAGCGCGGACAAAGTTGAATACGTGGGCACCGACGGCATTCGTAGGCTTGCCTTCAAGGATGAGCGCAGCATGCCGACCTGGCTTGGGCATCCAGTTACCTGCGAGGCCGATTGGGAAGAAATTGTCAGAGATCGATTAAACCCGAACAATTTGAGCCAACGTTACACGGTGCCGGACATAGTCGAATTTGTTTCCCGCGCCAAAGATAGAGACTATCCAATGTGTCTATATGGTTCACCCATAGGCTTTTTCGGGATTTTGCGTTTCCTGATCGGCGAGGAGAATCTGTATTACTGGTACTATGACCACTCAAATCTCCTCAAGCGGATACTGGACCACTTGTGCGAAATGTGGTTGGCAATCGCCGAGGAATTAACCGCTATGATCGATTTCGACTTTGGCCGCTTTTATGAGGACATGGCCTACAAGGTGGGGTCACTAATAAGTCCGGCTATGTTCCGGAATTTCATGACACCGTACTATCGGCGCTTGATAGATTTTGCAAAGTCCAGAGGGATTGAACACTTTGTGGTGGATTCAGACGGTTACGTGGAGGAACTGATCCCGTTGTTCATGGAAGCCGGTGTCACGACTCTTCTACCGTTTGAAGTGGCGGCAGGGAACGACGTGGAGAAAGTGCGGGACCGGTACCCTCGGCTTGGCATGCTAGGTGGCGTCGACAAGTCCGCTCTGTCAAGCAAGGGGGATATCGATCGTGAGTTGGATAAGGTGGCGCGAATGATTCCTCGTGGCGGGTACATTCCCTACATTGATCATGCCGTACCGCCGGGCATCAGTTGGGAAAACTTCCGGTACTACCGGGAGCGTCTGAATGACATCATCGATACTGTAAAGGTCCGGCCACGAAGAATTGACGAGATGTTTTGAGAGGGTGTCGCAGGCATGAAATCCCGCGAGCGCGTTCAAAAAGCCATAAATTTCCAGGAAGCCGATCGGGTCCCAATCGACCTGAGTGGAATGAAGGCATCAGGCATTGCCGTCGAGACCTATCACAAACTGATGCTCGAGCTTGGTCTCGCGGGCGCCCCGCGCGTGCTCGACTCAAGGTTCATGATCGCGGTAGTTGAAGAGCCGGTGCTGAGACGCTTCGGCGTTGACGTCATGCCGCTGGATACATCTGTAATACCGGCCCTGATGTCATGTAAAGACGAGTGGGCGCCGCGCCGGCTTTTCTCCGGTACCGAAGTGCTCTTTCCACCAGGCACGCGCATCCGGGAAGACACCGACGGGAGTTGGATTCTGGTCAATGAAGACGGCACGCCCAGCTCGTTCCGCATGCCGAAGGACGGCTACTACTTCGACGATACCTCATTCAACCGCGGGGAGGCAATTAACCCGGTGAAGTTCAAACCCGTTGACGACATCCCGGACGAAGCCCTGAAGCAGATCGAACAGTATTCTTCCGACCTCTACGACAACACCGATTATGCGCTGCTGGGGTGGGGCGGGGGTGTGTGCTTCCTGGGGCTCAGCCTGATCACGGACCGCCGATCAAACGTGACCATGGGCAGGGCGGACGAGTGGATGATGATGCTGATCACCGAGAAAGAGACTTGTCACGAGATGATGGATCGGGCGGTGGAAGCGAGCGTCAAGTGCCTGACCCTCCTGCACCAGGCAGTGGGCGACCGCTGCTTTGCCTGGGGCATCGCTGCCGACGACGCCGGCACACAGCAGGGCGAGTTCATCAGTCCCAGTCTTTGGGCGGAGATGATAGAGCCGCACTACCAGAAGCTATGTCAATGGATTCACACCAACACTCGCTGGAAAACGTTCCTGCACTGCTGCGGCTCCATCTACCATTTGATCCCGCATTTCATTGAGGCCGGGGTGGACATCTTGAATCCCGTCCAGACGTCCGCAGCCAACATGGAACCGGCCCGGCTAGAAAAGGAATTCGGCAAAAAGATTGTGTTCTGGGGGGGTGGATGCGACACGCAGAGCGTGCTTGAGCGGGGGACGGTGGAGGAGATTCGCCAACACGTTCAGGAACGGCTGGCCGTGTTTGCACCCGGAGGCGGCTACGTGTTCAACCAAGTGCATAACATTCAGCGAACTGTGCCGGCCGAAAACGTGATCGCAATGCTCGATGCCGCGCTCGAATACGGCAAGTATGGTAAGGACTAGTAGTTCGCTTTTTGCACGTCCGTCGGAAAGGCAAAGAGCGTGTGAGAAAATCGCGCTGTAGCGGCGGTCTATGACCGCCGCATCTTAAAATGAATGATTTCGGCGCTCATAGAGCGCCGCTACAAATGGAAAGGGGGCATAAATGGTAACAACTGGAGCAAAAGTAAGAGTCGGTTTCATCGGTGCAGGTAATTGGGCCGAGAGCAACCACATGCCGATCCTGAAGTCGCGGCCGGACGTGGAACTGGTAGGAATCGCTACCCCGACGCTGAAATCACGCGAGCGGGTGCAAGCGCGCTTTGGCATCCCCTTCGCGACGCCTGACTATCATCAGCTACTGACCCAGCCTCTTGACGCGGTGGTCATCTCCTCTCCGCACGGTCTTCACTACGAACAGGCCAAAGCCAGCCTGGAGGCCGGCAAACACGTCCTGGTGGAAAAACCGATGACGTTGCGAGCCAATGAGGCATGGGAACTGGTGGACCTGGCCAAGCAGAAAGGCCTCTTTCTTCTTGTCCCCACCGGCTGGCATTACAACCGCATGGTCACCACGGCCAAAGAGAAGATGGACCAGGGTGCGGTGGGGAATGTCGAGTATATGGTCTGCCACATGGGCTCAGCCCTGCGCTGCCTTTACACCTCAACAACGTGGCCGTTCCCAATGGAAAACATCCCCGACCCCAAGACCTATTACAGTGACCCGAACATTTCCGGTGGCGGCCAGGGATATAGCCAGCTTTCGCACTCCGTTGCGATGCTCCTTTGGCTGACCGGCCTTCGAGGGAAAGAGGTCTTCGCGTACATGAGCGCACCAGGAGCGCCGGTAGAGATGTATGACGCGGTCGTAGCAAAGTTCGATAACGGCGCGATCGGCACCATATCGGGTGCCGGCACGCAGCCGCCCAGCAAGCCAAAGCACGAGATGGACATTCGCATTTATGGCGATAAGGGCGAGTTGAGCTTGGACTTGTATCACGAGCACCTGGAACTCGTTCGGGTCGACGGGGCCGACTTCAAGCTCGACGTGCAACCTGGAGACGGTGACTACGCCTGCGATGGCCCGCTGCACCACTTCATCGACCTCATCCAGGACAAGATGACTGAGAATTTCACGCCCGGCGAAATCGGGGCCCGCACTATTGAGATCATCGAAGCCGCTTATCGGTCCGCCGTCAGCGGCAAACCCGAAGCAGTTGCCGATCATACCAAAGGCACGAGGAGGTAGCAGATGAATGAAGAGGTCTTAAAGGAACTGAAGGATACAGTGCTTACGTGGGATAGGGATAAGGCCGAACCGGTAGCCCGCAAAGCGATCGAACTGGGGGTTGACCCGGTAAGGTGCGCAGAGGCCATTGCTGACGCTTTGAAAATTATAGGAGATAAATACTCCCGAGGTGAAGCATTCATTCCTGACCTGTTCGTGGCCTCTAAAGTAGCCGACCTGGCCCTGCGCCTGATCACGGAGGAGATAAGAAAGCAAGGCAAGAGGATGGATTCTTTAGGCAAGGTGGTAATTGGGACAGTGTCCGGCGACATTCATAACATTGGGAAAAACATTGTTGCCACGCTTTTGTTCGCCGAGGGGTTCGAAGTCATCGATCTGGGTGTAAATGTGAAGGCAGATGGCTTTCTCAAGGCGGTGAACGATCATAAGCCGGACATTCTGGCGCTTTCTGCGCTCCTGACTACCACCGCGATGGAGCAAAGAAATGTCATCGAGGGACTGAAAAGGGCGGGTGTGCGCGAGAAGGTCAAGGTGCTGATTGGAGGAAGCGCGACCAATCAGGATTTCGCGGACCGGATTGGAGCAGACGGTTATGGGGCGACAGGGCCGAGCGGAGTAAAGCTTGCTCGCCAGCTAATCGGCAGATGAGGAGGAAGATTTATGCGTAAAGGCTTTCAGAGAAGATTTGACCCTATCAAGGTTTTGACAGACTCCCAGGTCGAGGCGATCCACCGGGCCACCCTGAACGTTCTGGAAAGGACGGGGATTAGGTTCGAAAGCGTGCGGGCTCTGAACGTACTGAAGCAAAGGGGCTGTAAGGTGGATAATGAGACCAAAATCGCCCGCATCCCACCCTCTCTGGTGGAGGAGTGCATCCGGATGACCCCAAGCAGCTTTGCGGTCAAAGCTCGGGACCCGAAGAATGATTTGTGCTTCGGCGGGAACACGCTTTATTTTATGGGTTCCGGCGGGGCTCGTTACACCGACGCGAAAACCGGGGACGTACGGATGCCCACTCAGGAGGAAAACGACCAGTACATCCTCCTCTTGGACGCGCTCGGGACCGTCGACTGGTTCTCCTCCTATAGTCCCTACTTCGAGGTTGAAGGAGTCGAGCCGGTGATGCTGTGTCCGAGGAGTCTGGCGAGTCGCATTCGTTTTACTTCCAAGGTCTCCCGGGGAGCACAGGCAACCGACACCTTCATCTTCGAAACCCAACTCGCTCAAGCGGCCGGAATGCAACTGATCGGGGTATGCGAAGCGGCTGCTCCCCTGGCCTACCCGGAGGACGCGATAAATGCGGCGTTCGAGTATACGGGTGCTGGCTTTCCCATGTTCATCGCCGCTGGATCGGTCATGGGGGGGAGTTCACCGGCAACGGTGGCGGGAGCGACCATCACCAACAATGCCGAACTTCTGGGGGCGGTGGTGCTGATTCAATCCATGCGACCGCGGACCGGAATCATCGCCAACGATGTTGTGAACCCTATGGACATGCAGACGGGAGGCTTGCTCTTCTGCGCCATGGGAGTCAATTTGCACCAGATGGCTTTCAACCAAATTTGGACCCAGATATACAAAATCCCTACGATGAACTGTGGAGCGATGGCCTCCAACTCGAAGCTCGTCGATTACCAGTGCGCCTACGAAAAAATCCATACCGCAATGGTGTCCGCGCTTTCGGGGGCCAACTCTCTCATCCTGCACGGAGGGGTAACGGCGGAACTGTCCGGCAACCCCATCTTGGCAGTCATCGAGGATGACGTCGCCAACATTATTGGACGGACCATTGAAGGTTTTGAAGTCAACGAAGACACTATGGCTTTGGAGCTCATCCACGCGGTGGGGCCGAACCCTGGTTCTTACCTGGGCGAGGAGCACACCCGGACCCGCTGGAAGAAGGAGTATTTCGTTCCTGCCGTGGCGGACCGGCTTTCTTACGACGAGTGGATCACAGAGGGCAAGAAGAGCATCATCGACAGAGCTACCGATAGAATGGAAAAGATTCTGTCCACCCACAAACCCCTCCCTATTACGGCGGAACAGGACAAGGATATCGAACGCATCCTGGAGGACGCACGAAAGCACTACCGTAACAAGGGCCTCCTATAGCAGTGGAGCGTGCAGAGGAGACGACGATCAGCAGGCCCACAGCGCCTTCGACGAGGCCTTCCGGGTACGGAACGGCAACTCCATCGATCGCGCGGAACTGGTTCGTCGGTTGGATGCCAGCCTGGCTCTAACGGACTGAGAGAGCGCCGTGCTAGAAATGTCGCCCAGGATGCAGGAAGGCCTGCATCGGATCAAGGAGGGCACTGCGGGCGTGGCCGATCGTGTGCCCGTTTATGCGCAGATGTCCCACCACAGCGCGCGACTCGCCGGCCAATCGACGCTGCAATTTTTCACCGATGCCAAAACGTTTTTGGAATGCCAACTGGCGGCCGATGAGTTTTACAGCATAGACGCGCCGACCATCCACTACGATACCTACAATATTGAGTCGGAGGCCTTGGGTGCTAAACTCATGTGGGAAGAGAAGGAAATTCCTTCCGTGGACACCCAAAGTCCTCTCCTCGGATCTGTGGACGCCTGGAGGAGCTTGCGGCCCATCAAAATGGGGTGGGCCGGACGAATGCCCTATGTCCTCGAGATAAACCGGCGTCTGCTGGATCTCGGACTCTCGCCCAAGATTCGTTTCACCGGACTGTTCACGCTGGCTGCAAACCTACTGGGACTCGCAAACCTGATCCTCGCTGTCGTGACAGCGCCTGATAAGGTCCACCGACTGCTGGGCTTCTTAACAGAGGAGGTGGTCGCGCCCTGGATCATTTGCCAACGCACGGACTGCGGACGAAACGAGGTCGCTACGGGTTCGGATGCCATGGCCTCCCCTCCGCTCCTGTCCGTAGAACTGGTGCGGGAGTTTTGTCTCAACTACATAAAAAGGTTGGAAGAGCAAGTCGGTGGCATCAGGCTCGCCGGCCTGTGGGGAGAGAGCTCCCTCTCCGATCCCAGACAGCTCTTGGATATCAAGAGGGAAGGTTCGCCAGCGGTCATTCAGGTACTCGACCCCGACGTAACGGCACTCGGACCGGCGTTCTTCAGGCGCTACGCCGACCAGGCCGGCGTCGCGCTCTTCATGGGCCTCGACGCGTATTTGATATGCAAGGGCCCCGTGTCGGAGATCAAGGCACGGGCGCGGAGGTTTATCGAGGAGGGGGGTATCACCGGCCGCTTCATTCTACTTATCAATGATATTCCTTACGACACCCCTTCAGAACACGTCCACGCCGTAGTCTCCGTGGCTCGAGAGTACCAACGTGATAGTGAAAGGGGTTGCTACTTTACAGTCAACTAACAAGGAGGTATGCAGATGCAACGTCGCGCATTGATTTTGATGGTAAAGGAAGGGAAAGAAGAGGAGTATCGCCACGCTCATGCCAATGTCTGGCCGGAGTTGATCCAGGCGGCTCGGGAGGCCGGGCTACGAAACCACTCCACGTTCATTTCAGGGCGAACCGTGATCGCGTATTTGGAGGCCGAGGACGTTGAGGAAGCATTCTCGCGGCTGCTGAAAAAAGACGTCAAACGAAGGTGGGACAAGGCAATGTCCGAACTGTTGGAGGCAACCGATACGCCTTACTTTGAGGAAGTGTTCCACTCTGACTGAGGAGGAGCATCCGCCGATATGGTTCTGGGGGCGTCGCTCAAGGGTATAATTGCTGTCACTGTGGCCGGGATGTCGAATGGTTCCTTTGCTGGTCCCTCCAAGGGTATGAGGTACTGGAAATGGGAGCACATTTGGCTGGTGTACTCATTTTGCGCCATGGGTTTGCTGCCCGTAGTGCTGGGGGCCGTCTTGGCTCCCGGGATGATTGCCAGACTGGCGGGAAGGGATATACGGCTGGCGGGTGAGGTGTGCGTTTTCGGCGTCTTGTTTGGCCTCGGCTCTCTGCTGTTTGGGGTCAGCCTGCCGCGTTTGGGAATGGCGATCACCAATGCTTTGGTTTCGGGGACCCTGGCTTTTCTTGGCAGTCTTGGGCCGGTATTGACCGGGGCGATACAGGTTGATTTGCGCCACCTGGTTTGGCTGCTGGGAGGGCTCTCGTTGTTGGTGGTGAGCCTTGCCCTCTGTGCGAGCGCCTCGGTGGGCAGAGATCGGGCGCAGGGCCTACTTTCCTCCCAGCCGGGAAAGCCCAGTCGATCCGTGTGGGCGGTGTTGGTGGCTTTTCTGGCGGGTATACTGGCCTCCATGCTTAACATCGGCTTTGTGGTGGGGGCTCCCCTTGCCCGCAACGCCCTCTCGGAGGGTACGCCGAGGTTGCTGGCCAGTGTGGCTATCTGGATTCCGGCCCTTCTGGGAGGGCTTCTGCTCAATGCGGGGTATCCCGTGTATTTGATCTGGAGTCGCCGGTCGTGGGGTCTATTGGTGAGCGGGCCGGAATGTGCAAGTTCCTGGTTGCGGTCTTCCCTCATGGGTGTGCTGTGGTTTGGGGCCATCTTGCTTTACGGGTACGGAGCTTCAGTGATGGGGCGAGGGGGAGCGGTGTACGGTTGGGCGCTGATTGTCGTCATGTCCATTCTCACCTCGAATACATGGGGGGCGGTGACGGGGGAGTGGAGGGGCTCGGGGGTGAAGCCGAAAATGCTGATGGGGTTTTCCACGGCGCTGTTAATCTGCTCGTTCGTCGTTCTCTCGAGTCAACGGCTGGGTTAAGTTGGCACACTCGTGTGGCGATCATCAGCTTCGAGTCATTGTTTATGCTCGGCATGCAATTCAACGTCAACCTCTATTACAAGGACCAAGTCTTTGAGGGGGGCTTGAAATATGGGTTGGCGGGATTCGCCTCGCAAATCAACCGGGCGCGCGGGACGGAGACGAATACGAAATATATGGCCGATGGCGAGTGGAACCCGCAGCCGACAAGAGGTTGAACGCTTCATGTTCTGGACTTCCATTTTGAACGGGGCGGGCGGGCACACTTACGGGGCCAATGGTATCTGGCAAGTCAACACCGCCGAACGACCCTTCGGGCCCTCGCCGCAT
>Ga0187874_10002629_pt1 | contig 13545 bp, 8 predicted proteins | sample June2016WEW_16_1_3_FD_132993 | JGI IMG/M metagenome (GOLD analysis project Ga0187874, IMG submission 132993) | Peatland microbial communities from SPRUCE experiment site at the Marcell Experimental Forest, Minnesota, USA - June2016WEW_16_150 | ecosystem: Environmental > Terrestrial > Soil >... | reverse complement strand
AGTATTACGCTGTTCTAGTTCAAGGTCGGTTTGAGGCTCAGCCTTTGGAAGTTTGTCGAACTCGCGGAAGGCAACTGTCTCTGCTGGAGTTCTATACTTCTTTGTTTGAAGCCCAAAAGAAGATAGTAAGGAACTTATGACTTCATGATTGTCCTGTGGCTGCCGCAATCCTTTATCAAGCTTTGCTGCAATTGCCTGTATAGCACCCTGCACAGGAATTGGTTGGCCTGAATTGAAAGCATCAAGCAGCTGTTGATCGCGTGTTGCTCTATTGCCAAAAGCATCTGTATTGGAAGCAAGTTCAATCAAAGGTCGCAATAAAGGATTCAGTCTGTGTTCTACTGCAAGGTTTCGATCTCCATACTTGATTTGATTGCGTGTTCCAAGAGCTAATTCAATCGCGTCACCTTGAGCAGAACGCATACTTACACTGTACTTGCCAACATGAAGCCTGTTCCATTCGCCCCATGTATCGGGGTTGTTTGCATGAAAATCTGACTTACCATTGATCGCAAGATTTAAGCCTTGAATAACAGCAAAGGTCGTTGCCATACCGAGACCAAGTGCCCAACGCGACTCGCTTCCACCGGGACGAAAGGCATCTGCAACAAAGCCAGCACGTGCCGTTAAAAAGTCAGGAGCCAGAAGCAAAAAGCCTAAAGCATCCTGTCCCGTCTTTCCAAGGCCTAGACGAGCAAAGTTAATTCCACCGAAAGCGAAGTTTGCTTGAGCCACACTTCTACGATAGATATAACCCTGCGCCAGTTGACTTGCAATCTTGGTTTGTTCAGCAAGAGGCAAATTTGGTGCTTTGGCTTGTACGTTCTTTAGTTCACGTGCAGTCCACTTATCAAGGTAGATATTCCGATTTCGCTTTAGTGCATCTAGATAGGTTCTCATCATTAGGTCTGGTCGGACCTTATTAAAGGTGAGATTATGAATAAGTCTATCTACAGCACCGAGCACAGGGCTATGTTCCGTTAAGCCACCTTTACCAGACAAACCTTCTGAAACAGATGCACCTGGATCGAGTGGACTTCTCAATTCCAAACCATGAATAATTCCCTGTTGCTGATCGAGGTCATTAAGGTCAACAACACGCTCTGCATGAAAAGGGTTTAGCGTTTTTAATGTATCAACAGTTAGTGTTTTAGAGACAGCACCCACCATTGCATGTTCTGCCGCATGTGTCGTAAGCTGAACGCCGTGAAAACCACTAAGACTTAGCAAAGTAGACTTCGCAGTATTCCGCACATTCACAGCAGCGTTCAAAGGTGCATACTGCCTGAATAAACTGGGGTCCATCTCCTTGCGGATATAGCCAATCTCATCAGGATGAACCCAAACATCAGACATTCCAAGGATCGGTTTGCCACCCGTATCGGTTCCCCACCAACGCCAGTCTGTAAAAGCTGGATGCTCATAAGGAACATAAGGACGCCCATCTGCAGCTTGTGCAGCAGGCGGCAATCCTGTTTTTAGATAGACTGCACCTTTCCCGCCTTCTGCGGGATCAACATGAGTAAAGGCACGGTTGAAAGCAAGCACAGGTTGACCGTCTGCGCTATTAGTCTCACGTAGACGTGCTACCATGTCTCTGTTAGCAATAACACGTGCCGATGTTAAGCCACGTTGTGCAATAAGATAAGCGCCATCCATGCTTGTCGGCTGTAATCCACGCGTAAGACCCTCATAATAAGTCATAGCGTGCCGCATCTTCATGAATGAAGCAGTTGTTTGATAACCAGAGCTTCCGCGAAGCCCCTTAATTGCATCACGAAGTGTTGCACCAGGCTTAAAGGCGTGCATCCAATAATCAGAAAGTGCTTGGTATGTTAGACCTTTGTTGTGTTCCCAATCAACAAGGTCATCATTATATTTCCGATAACGCTCCGCGAAAGCCTTTTCAGAATCTGTTAAGTTAAGCGCCGCTTGAAAAATCGGATGCGCTTTCTTAAACGCGCGACTACTCGCCATAAGCGATTGGATTTGATCGGCTTGGGCCTGAAGGTTAGCTCTAGCTTCTTCATCTGAATACCTATAAATGACGCCGCGACCTTCGGGAGTTCCTTCAGGTACTGGGCCTTCTGCATGTGCAATATAGGATTCCGCGTGTGCAACAATTGCTGCACGGCGAATTGGATCAGGATGTAATTCCTCGAACGTTCTTATGAAAGGTTCGTGTTTAGCTGCCAGGCGAAGTTGATCGAGATTGCGTTCACCAAAAGCCTGATGTGTTGCAGATAGTTCGTTGGTATCTGCAAACTTCTGCCAAGCCTGTTGCAACATGGGATAAGTATTCTGTACTGCTGTTGCTAAGCTACTCTTAGCAGCTTCCATAAATGCCGGAACGCGTTGCATCTCACCCTGCAACCAGCGATTAAACTTTACCTGTAAAGGTTCCTTAACTGTTGGTTGTTGTGCTAAATCCTTTGCAAATGCGTCAATCGGGTGATTCGGGTCTGGTCTAAGGAATTCATCCATCGACTCTGCACCAGACGCAGGCGTTGCCGCACGCACCGCGCGCCGGTACATCTCAGTAATAGGGTTCGCGTGGAAGGTTGTTTCTCCACTCTTCAAACGCTTTAAGGTATTTACTGTACTTTGAAGTGCGTTTTCGTCGCCTGCCTTTAACTTCGAGACGAAGAGTTTAAGCGCACCTACGTAAGCTTTAGGTAAATCCTCCGAGGATTCCCCAAGACGCTCGCGTAGAACCTGCTTTAACAATGGAAAAGCACCTTCCGTTTGTTTAGGAAAGGCCTCACGTATTGCAGCTTCTGCCTTATTTGTTGCAGCTAAAAGGCTAGAACTCGTACCTTCCGTGTTCGGGGCGACAGGACGGACTTCGGCGCTGCTTGCTGCCGGGGTCGCTTCGGTGGTCGAAACGGGTTTTTGAACGACGGTGGACGCGACGGCGTTGTTGGCTTGGGCTCCAGTATGCTTGGGGTCATATAATTCCTTCGGCAGTTGCGCCTTTATGGCATCAGGTAAAGCATCAATTTCCTGTGCAAGCTTGCTGGGTTTAGACGTACCACTCCGCTTCGCTTCCCACAAAGGAACTCTATCACGTAATGCTTGTGTTCCGCGTTCAATTGCAGCTTGCAGAACAGCCTGGTGTCCACGCATCTGCGCTTCATGCCAAGCTTCGTTACGCATTCCAAGACCGGCTTCATCTGCGGTTACTACACTAAGGCCATTTGTATCTAGTGTAGATGCTAGTCCTGCGCGCGCTTTAGGTGTAGAAAGATTATATTCTGCAGGAACCCCATTCGTTCCAACAGCCAAAGCGTTAGGAAGAACAGCGCCTTGATTTTGTTCCTCGCGTTCGACACGCATACGATCTTCGGGAGACATAAGCTCCCGCAAGTTGCGAGCGTTCTTTAGGCCTGCTGCTGTAGCATTCTCAGGATTGATGTGAGCTAGTGGCTGAACAGCATCTGTGTTCTTGCCTGGTTTCTTTCCAACCTCTAATTTAGATCGAAGATCATCATACTGCTGCCCAGACAACCTCCACTCACCATCTTCGTTATAAAGAGACTCTGGTACAACCTTAAGCGTTTTCGCTACCGCATCAACGGTAGCTTTTTCTTTTGTATCTAATGCTTCGTACTTCGCGTTCGTATCCAGAAAAGGATTGTCTGGACCACCTTGCAATTCTGGAGGTGGCGTCCATTCAGGTGCACGTTTCTTAAACTCCGCAATATCTTCGTCGGAAAAAAGTTGAGTACCTGCTTTACGGACAGCATTCTCAACATGAAAACGATCCTCACCAGCCTGCTTTAGTTGCGTAAGCTTTGCAATCGTCTGAACAACCGGACGAAACTCTCCCTCCATCGCGTTAGCCTGCGCAATGTTGCCACGTGGTTTTACTTGGGGCTTAGGCGTTGTGGGCGTTTGCTGGGAGGGGTTTATGGCCTGGGGTTGGGGGGTCTCTGCGGGCGCTCGTTCTGCTTCGGACTTTATCGTAAAGACCTTGGCAGGAACCTGCTCTCCCTGGCGGGTTGCATACTCTGCTCGATGAGTTCCATCATAGAGATAGTCTCCATGATCTGTACGCAATACCTCAACCGGAGGCATGTCTTTTACATTGGCTCCAGCCTCCTGCCAATCTGACAGCTTCTTTTCATTCGTCCAATCCTGCACCCGATGCAGCGTCGAAGGATCGATATTCTCGTTCCCGACAGAAACTACAGAAGTGTTGGGTTGCTTTTCAAGCCATGCAGATAGAGTATAGCCACTGTTCTTTCCCACCTTAAGCATTTCCAAAGTCTTTGCATCAGGCTTGGGCTTTGGAACTACAGGCGCAGCCTCCGGAGCTGGTTTATCAAAATCCAAAGGCATCTGCCAAGGATTCTCAGGAAACTGAAAAGCCGTTTGCGCAGAAGGACCTTCAGGAACACCTGCTGCACGTTCCTCGGGAACCAGACTTAGCTGGCGGGGTTCATTTGGAAACAACCTCAGTTGTCCGTTCGCTTCAGCCAGTGGAGGCTGTGCAGTAATTTTTTGTTCCGGTAACTGCGACCAATCAAAAGAACCTTGTACAGGCGGTGTCGGTAGGGCATTTCCTTCAAACGGTAGTTGTAACTGTTCAGGATTCCTCATGGGCGGAACGTTAGGCGGTGGAATATTTATGGTTGGAGCTGAAGAAGGACGCCTTGCAGCATTTTGTGGAATATCACCCCAAGGCCTTAAAGCCGTAGGTGCACCAATTTCTCTACCGTTCGCATAATACTGACGTAACCAAGGCTCATTTGGATGCTCTGCCATCTGTCCCCGCAGATAACCAGGAATCGTTCCTTCCCAGTAAGCAGGGTTGTTTGGATCGAGGCGCGGCCCCACAAATGGTTTGGAACCCTTAAAGACACTTCTTCCAGCTAAAGCAGTCATAACAGCACCAGCAACACCCGACCCTGCTGTTTCGGCCTGCGCTTGAGAAATTCGATCTATTGCTTTTTGGTATTCAGGAATTTCAGAAGTACGTCCATATGCTTGTGCATCTTGAAGTGCTTGTTGATATGCTTGTTTCTGTTTATAAAGTTCGATTTCCTGTGAGCCTGCTCCAACGACGGCCTTGCCTCCTTGTGCTGCAAAATAAGCAGGAAGAAGTTTTTCAAGAACAGGTGTTAGTACTGGAGCAACACCACTTGCAGCTTCTCCTACAGGTCCCGCCATCAACATTGCAAGAATGCTGCCCGGTGTTGTCAAACCGCTTGCAGTCTTCGCTACTCCTGTTCCAAAAGATCTTACTGCACCAGGCCGTTCTGCACCGCTTTTACCAACATTCGCCATCTCCTCAAAGGAGAGTGTTTGTCCGTGTTGACGGTCTGCATCTTCAGTCAACGGATTCAGATGCGACTGCATCCAATCAGGTGCGTTTGGAAAGTTCCTCCGAACAGCATCACCGAGAGATGTATTACGAACCGTGTTTAGTGCAGACTCCCAAAATCCGGGAGTATGTGGGCCAACAGTATCAGACGGCTGTGGTAATGCAGCTGGCTGTCTTGTAGGCAAGTCAGTATATTGCGTATTTTTACTAGGCGGAAGGTCCGTATAAGGAGGCATTATTTCCAAGTACCATCGGCTTGCTTTGTCAACCCCGACGCTGGATCGCGATAACCGACAGGTGCGGGGTTGTTATTATTCGACTTTGCTTGCTTCTTCGGCTGCACGTTGCTACCGGGTGTCGTAAAGGCATCCAGTTTGCGCTTGCTTTCATTCACAGCATTTGTAAGAGCTTGCCGCTTAGTGTTCTCTTCTGCAGTAGTATATAGGAACTGATTCTTCGCAACTTCCGATTCAAAGGCTTGGAGCGCCTGAGCAGCCGTCCTATTCTCTTCCTTTGCTGCATTAAGAGCATCTGTATCGGACTTCGATCCCGCACCAATGTTCGCTACAGTAATTCTGCCACTATTAGCAACCTTAGCAACGTTGAGCTTACTCTGATGCTCTTCGTTAATCTTACGTTGTAAAGCAGAACTGTGTGCTTCGATATAAACAACAGGGTCCACATTGTATGGATCGCCACCAGCATCTTGAAGCGCCTTGTCTACCTTTGCCTGTTCCTCTGGATTAAGCGCCACATCCTTCATCATCTGAACAAGTCCAACATTCTGATGGAAGCGCAGCGTCTGGGCCACAATATTTGCCTGTGTGCGCTTGATGTCGTTAAGCTCTTCGCGCGTTGCATCCATGTCTCCATAGTGCTTAACAAGGGCATCATCGCGTGCGGCTTGAGCTTGCTCGAACTGCTGCTTAATCTGTTCGCCCTTCAAACCCGCAACCTGCTGCGCCTGCGCGAAAGGCATCATTAACTGATTGTTGTACTTTTCCGCGCGCGCCGCATTAGAGTTTAACATCCCCTGCGCAACGTTACTAATCCCTTCGCCCCAGGTTCGACTGCCCTGCGTAAAGGCAGCACCTTCCAAACCACGTTCTATCATCTCCGACAGAACTGGATGGTTCACATGGGCTGCAGGATTTGTAATGAACATATCCGGGCTGGCACCCTGCACTGTAGACTGTAGTTGTTCCGGCGAGATTCCATACTGGCCCAACAGCTGTTGAACCTCTGGGTGCATAAGAACATCTGGGCTCATAACGCCAGGCATATTCATACCAGGCTGCCCACCAGGCCCCAAACCCCTCCCACCAGCCGTCGCCTTCGAGGTTGGATAATGTTGACGCACAGCCATTGAATCCCGCAGCATCTCGGTTCGCGCAGGTGAAACTTCAGGCTTACTAACCTCTTGTTTTGGAGGAGGGGGTAGCTGGGGTCCAGTAGGATCGCCCCCACTCAGCAAAGGATCAAGCCCAATTGCACTACCGATTGCATGTACAAAAGCGTTGTAGGAGTCGCCTCCCGTACCAAATGAGAGTGCCATCTTTTATCCTTAATAACTTGGTGCGCCCACTGAGTTTGCAAAACTATTCATCCATTGCCCACTAAACGGATTTGGGGGAGGACCTGAATTAAAATTAAGCTGTTGTGGCATCGTGCCCATTGTATTTGCGTAACTTCCTGCACTAGCACCACCGCCCCCGCCACCATAACCTGCACTAAAACCCTGTCCACCCATCATAGAACCGAGACCAGGCATAAGCATATTCATAGCAGCACCGGCAACCTGTGGAAGCCATGTACCTAAACCACCAGTGGATTGCGTGGTATTCTGACCAGTCTGCAGCGGCTGATAAGCTTGCATGGACATTGCAGCAAGGCTTCGATTCTGAAGGGCTGAATTCATTGCTGTGTTAAACGCATTGCTTTGTGTCATCGACCCTTGAATCTGATTGCGGTTAATCAAAGCATTTGTATAACCACCAGAGTTGCTTAAAATACCACCGCCAGTCCGTGCATTCTGAAGGGAATTAGCCATACTGCGTTGGTTAACCTGATTTGCGCCAGCTTGCTGCTGAGCTAATTGATTCTGGAAGTAGCTACTCCCCAAGGGATTCTGTACCATCTGCATCAACTGCGACGCAACCTGCGGCTGAAACATGTTGTAAGAATTCATTGAATTCGGATTATATTGATTTGTTGCGTTTGTTTGCGTCGTTGTAGGCATTAGAGTACCTTCTTATATCGAATCATTGGTTCAGGACTAATCGGTTCAGCACCAAGTCTTTCAATCACATTTCTATAAACAGTATCCGCGGCGGGAATGTTAAAGTAAACTTCAGTCACGCCTTGAAGACGAAGTGCCGTTTCCAAGTTGGTTAGAAAGAACAGCTTACGCTTGTCCGAAGTTTCTGGATCAAAAACAAACTGATCTAACTCGCGACAAATCCTATGTACAGCAAAATCTTTACCCCCAAAGGTAACAACTGTTGATGTCGGAGTTATATCTAATTTATCCGCAATGGGATTTACTTCATCTACAGTAGCGAGTCTTATTACGTCCATGAAATCCTTCGAGGGGTTTATAGCCTGGTGGTTAGAACGAGGTCGATGTCGAGCTTCTTTGCGATCTGCTGAAGTGCGCTGTAAATATTTGTTAGGTGTACTTCCTTTAGTTCGTCCAGGAACTCTCGGTCTTCATCGTAGCCTCGAATCAGACGATACAGAAATCTTACAGCAGTACCAAGAAGTACGGCACCGACTCCTGTATAGTAAACGGTTGCAGCAATATGAGACCACTTTTCCATTGGTTATTTGGGCTTTCCGAGGTCTGGATTATTTGTTAGGATTGTTTTTAGAATACCTTGAATATGGGCGATGTCTGTGGTGTGATTGTTCAGAACCGCTTCTTTGTCTGTTGCCCATCTCTGAATAACAGGTGAATCAGGATGCGAGCTGGGTAAACGAAGTTTAATCATTAAATCCTCGCCATCGGGTAAAATTCAAGACTGAAGCTTGTAATAGCTTGTGGAACTATCGGACCATTGCTGGATGATAAAGCAATGGAATAATACTTTGCCGTTGTATTTGCACCCGCACAGTAGAATTTCTTAGAGCCAAGAGAGCTAATGGGGCCTGTCTGTGTGTTGCCGGTCTTTAGAACGGTGCCACCGTTATTAAAATCGAGTTGCGAAGATGCTCCATAAAGTGTCACAGTAACAGGTGTATCCGCTGCTATAACCTCAATCTCGTTAATTGTTTTGATTGCCGTAGAATCTCCGCAGTCCTGCCAAGAGGTTTGTATATTCCAAGGAATTGAAGTGGTTGATGTATAATCGTAACTCTGCACAGGATTGAAATAATTAACACCAAACAAGTTTCCACTTGCTTGTAGCTGGGGAAAGAACAAGTATTTCGAGCCTGGCGTAAAATCAGGTGCCGCTGTATATGAAGGGAACTGATAAACAAAACAAGCAGAGATGGTAAAACCTGCACCGCTTCCAAGTGTAAGTTCCCACCGATACCACTTTTGTAGACGTGACTCCCAAAGCATAAAGATCGGAGCTGTTTGGCTTGTCAGGTAGAGTTCAAAAAAGACAAAGTTGTAAGGTCCTTCAGTCAACGCCGCAATTTTATGAACATTTACTTTCGCGGGATCGAGTGTCTGAAAGATGGGATAAACCGGCGTTCCAATTTCTCGATATGTCGAGAAATCAGAGTGCATTACTTTGAAGTCTTGTGTAATCCAAACAAAGCCTGCGGGCATACCTTCGGCATAAATAACAGTCCAAGCATCATTACTTAGAATACCTGTCTGTGCGAACGCCATGGAAGGAACTGAAAAATCTGAAGGACCAGAGCCATAAACAGTAAAGATGCTTTTATCGGTCCCGATGTGTAGATTAACACCATCAGACTTCAAGCCGATAATTCTTTCATTGTTAAGCGCCACTGGAAGTTGATAATCACCAGGCCAACACTCTTCCCATTTGGAAGTGATCAGACCTGTTGCAGTTGTAACTTCTTCCAGGCTCTTTGAATAAAAAACAGTTTGTCCATCTGTTGCAAAGAGACGCCCTTGATGTTGTACTACATACAAGAAACCATTCGCTATTGGTGGTGTATTTAAGAGAATTCCGAAGGAGTTACCAGAAGGATCAGTGTAAGCCCACAGATCGGCTTCCAATAACGTATTTGTAATGTTGTAAGTGTTATTGGAATTATTCCAGGAATCTGGAAGATTGTCGTATACTTGTAACTTGTAAAAACCACCAGCCAACGTAAATGTACTCAGAGGATAAATATTAACCTGGTATAGTGTTCCTAAACCGCCACCATCTGAAGAAGCTAAAAGAACAACCGTGTCAACTTGTGGGTCTATATTTGCAGCAGGAATTGAGATAGTTAAGTCGATTTGTGTAAAGCCTGCGGTTTGGTCAGCTGACGAAATATAAACAGGAATATCGCCAAGCGTCGCATCTACAGCCTGAATTAAGCCGCTTGTTAATGTATCAAAGACAGTTCCTGAAGTCGGTCCGTAAGGAACATCTTGTATCCATACATCTGAAGTATGGCCTGTCAAACTATTTTGAAGAGCAACTGTCCACTGTCTACCACGCACAAAGCTCATAGGTCCCGCAACATCTGCACCTACAATTGTACCCGGTCCATAAGCATTTGTATTGACTTGCGTATAAACAGTAACATAACCCTGTGTTCCACCTGCAGGGGGTGCCGGAACAGTTACGTATCCTTGTGTATAATTTGCACCAGGAACAGAAACAGCAACCTTAACAATTGCTCCATTGCTGTCGGTATAACAAATAACCTGTCCTCCATGCCCAGTGCCACCGGACACGTCTTCTACATTCAAAGTAAAGCTGGTGTTTGCACCGTAGCCTAAACCACTACCGCCTGTGCCAGTTCCACCTAGACCGCTGGATGGTACTTGTACCAGTTCAAATGTTGCTGGAGGACTTCCACTGGGCGTTGTTAACATGTCAAAAACAGTATATCCAGAGCCCCAAGAAAGAACGTGGAAGGCACCGATCGCATTTGAATAAGTAATAGAACCTGGACCAGAACCTGAGAAAACAGTATCTATTTGTATATCCAAATTGGTTCCACTCCCTCCTAAAAGAGGTAGAACCTGACCTGCATAAAAGCCGCCTCCACGATTAAGTAAAGCCAAAATCCCGTTTACAATAGTGCCAGAAACACCCGCAGGAAGAAGAACACATGGATAGTTTTGATAGTTTGTAGAACCGGGCGCAGAAGAAGGAATTGCAATTCCTACAAGGCTATTAGTGTTCTTTGTTGTATAACTAGGATTTACTTTACGAGGCGCATCAATGTTATTTCCATAATAGAACCAGCCCCGACTTGTACATGCCGATGTATAGCCACCTGAAGTGCTAAAGTTGGTTGGTTTATAGCCTGTAAATAAACTTCCCGAATCATTATAGACTGCAAAGTATTGATCGTTTGTCATGATCCAAAGATTTGTGTTTGCAGTATTTACTACATCAGAACTAAGCTGTGGATAATTGTAAGGAAAAACCCTGGTAATCAATGCGTTCGTTGGTGCTGTAGAGGTTGTCGAAGGTGTAATTGCAGTTGATAAGCCCCAACGCCTGTTGAAACCTCCGTTGATGGCGGGACAAACATTTGTTAGGTCAAGAAAGGCCTGTGTGTTATTACTCGGGCCTGCTGCAAAAACATCCATGCCTGCGTCGGACATATACTTCCACACAACACGGTTGTTATGGCGTAAGTACCAACCCCAAAAGTCCGATGTTTGTGTTGTATGAGGCATTAAACAGTAGCCGTCCCCTTCTTATACGCTTCATATTGCTGCGTCCAGAACTGTGCTTCCTGATCCAGGTGCAAGAACTGCGCAACATACTGATTTACTCCTGCAACTATCATATCCTCGCCGTCGTTAGGTACTAAAAGTACCTGCGACAGTGTTGTTACATCAGGCGCCTGAATCTCATAATGAACCTCGTAGGTCCCATTGAAAGCAGCCTTCTGCGGAGCCGGAAAAAGCTCCAACGTATTTGCGCCTTCCAAGTGATAATACTTGGGATACTGCGCCATCGTCTCTGCGTTCAACATCTCAACAGGGAGCTGTGCAGCCTGACGAGGAGAGCTTTGATCCCCGAGATTTGTGGGATATATAATACCTTCGACAGGCAATATAATCCGATCAAACGTACGATCATAAACAAGCCCAAGTCGCCGAATCGGTCCTGCTCCATTAGCCAAAGTATACGAAGAAGTTCCGTTTACAACTGAAATTGTTTGTGTCGCGTGTAGCAGGAAGTTATAAATTCCTGTATGAAGCGCGTCCTTCTGGATACGATCCACCCACGACAGAAACAAAGAAGAATCCGGCGATGTAGGGGCCAGAACATTTCTAAAATCAATCGAAGATGCGTTAACTATATCTTGTGCTTGCATTTAAGCTCTCTATGGGAGGGGTTTATGGCCTGGTGGTTGGGTAAAGTAATTCAAACCAAAGCACTCAACCAGGCTGAAAACCCCTCGTTTAATTTGTGTTACCAACCCATTGTCGGAATTCCTTGCTGGTTTCCAACAACATATTGCGAAACTTGGTCGGGTGCAATAAAGTCTGTTTTGCGGTAGCTTATGCGAAGGTCTCTGCGTATTTGAGCAAGACCTTGTTCAAAGTCCCGTTTCCACATGCCTATTTTATACGGTGGCTCAACAATCTCGTTGCGGTTTGCATAAAGTGCAGCAAGATAGTTAACACCTGCGATTACAATATCCCTATAAGCATAGGGAATTTGTAGAATCTGAGTGGGATTCGCACTAGTGATTTGGTTTCGTGTTTGGTAATAACGAAACTGAATTACGTAGGCATTAAGTGGTTGAATCGTAGTCGTTGTAGGTGGTTGTCCATTTATTGTAGCCGTAGTGGGGGGTGTCGAAAAAACATTTGCTTCAAGTTGACCTGATGTTGTAACTGTAATTTTCCAGGTCGAAACATTCCCACTGTCGGTTAGGTAAATTGCTGGAAAGACATTAGTTGTATTGTTTCGATTAACAGGAACACTAACAGTTTCCAACATATAAGGAGGGCTTGTTTGAACCGTTACTTCCCACCAAGCACCATTACTATCAGAAATTGCCCATAATGCAGGAATATATGGACTGTCTCCGGTTGTGGTTGTAAGCTGTCCTGTTGGAAGAATTTCTAAAAAAGTGTTGCTTGTTGCAGGCGGCAACGGACACATACTTGGAATTTGGAGCGCACCTATGTTGATGCCCAAAACAGATTCAGTCCAATCCGTTCCGATTGGAATTGAAGTTGTATTTTGTCTGTAGTAGTTGTTGAGTGACATTCCAATGTAGACATTCCACCAACCATAGACAACTTGGTTGCCTGAAATTCCGCCGAGCGTTGGATTGGGAGAGTGTACTGTTACAAGATAACCGGCAGGAACAGCAATTGTAAAAGGAATCACACATTGTGTAGATTCACCGTTAAGAGAATCTACAAAGGTAATAATTCCGTAGTAGATACGTGCGGGAAGACTCCCACCTAAAAAGTAGGTAACTTCTGGTGTTTCAGGAACGGGGTAATAAAGATTCTGTGCATCTGGTACAGGCTTAAGAATGATTGTTCCTGGGCTGCTGATTAGATTTTCGTAAGTTCGTGGACAGCCATAACGAAGCGAGCCGTCACGATAAATGAAGTAATTCAGGGTGGTCTGTGAGTCAGAATCTTCCTCAATTTTTGTCCAGGTAGTTAGATCAAATACAGAACCAGGCGCTATGTTCGCAAAATCTGTAAGCATGTTTTGCGTCTGAAAGGAGCCTGGGGGCGGTGTTCCATCCACTAAAGTATAGGATGCCACTCCTGGCATTGTTACAAACGTTTGTGGATCAGAAAGCAGAAAGCGCCACTGTGACTCACGCAGAATTCGTTGATGAATGCGATCTAAATAATCGTAGAGTGCCGTACGATTCGTTGTCTGACTTTGCGAATCTTGAATTACTGAATTAACAACGTCTTGTGCTTGTATTACAGGCATAATTTACTCCACCACTTATTCTGTTCGAAGCGCTGCGTGGTCATGGCGCTCACTAGAATGCTGTGCAGGCGAAATCAATCACGTCCGCAGTACCCGCCGTAGCTGGCACGGAAAGCACCGCCGTAGTCTGCGTGTACGACGTAAAGT
>Ga0187874_10002627_pt1 | contig 13547 bp, 9 predicted proteins | sample June2016WEW_16_1_3_FD_132993 | JGI IMG/M metagenome (GOLD analysis project Ga0187874, IMG submission 132993) | Peatland microbial communities from SPRUCE experiment site at the Marcell Experimental Forest, Minnesota, USA - June2016WEW_16_150 | ecosystem: Environmental > Terrestrial > Soil >... | reverse complement strand
TCCGATTCACCAGTGCGAACCTTCCCAGGACTCGTCCTAGCTGCCCCGTCGGATCAGTAGAGATTCTTGTCAATCGGGAGCGATCGCATTCAAGCCAATCGACGGCGATGGATCACGGTTGCTATTGAAAGCAAACCGGTTCCCAACAGCAGCAATGGTTGCGGTTCTGGAATCTCGACTGGGTTAGGGCCACTGGAGGCGCCAGAGTAAGCGATGCCGCTCGGCTTCAACAAAACTCCCCCGCTAAGGCCAGGTGCAAAGATCGCGTCGATCGCCGCTAACTCGAATGTTCTTTTCGTTTCGGTTGAGGCTATGCCGAGGCTGAGGATACGCTTCGAGTCTCGCAGTTGCCACCCTGCGCGTGCTTCGATCGGAGTTGCGTGGAGAATTGAACCGTATACTAGGAGAAAGAGAAATAACTTTATCGCCTGCCTGGCCAGGCTGGATATGCAAAAGAACATTTGTTGCTCCCTGGGAAATGAGACCGCGCCCGCCGCAGTCTCAGGTCACACTCAAGCTCTAGGCCGGAGCAGGACGATGCGATCCTGACCGGTATTGTTGCCGATGGCGATGATCTCCCCGTGATTGTTAATGCCCAAGGCCTGAAGAAGTTCCCACCCAGTTCCCGGATCCAGGAACTCGTTCAAGTCATGGAGCCGGTTGTCGCGGTAAAGGAAACCATGGAAGTTCTCATCGCCCTCGGTGAGAGATCCGCCGACGACTTCTCCCTGGTTGTTCAGGTCGTGAGCAATGCTGAAAGAACCTCCTAGCGTTCCCAACATACTGCGGGCTCCGTCGGCCTGCCGGAAGGCCTCGATCCGGCCGGTCTCAGGGTTGAGAGACACACCAGCGCATTGCGCGATATCATTCAGCGCAAGCACGTCATTCCGGTTGTTGTCGAAAGGCCCGAGATCGATGACATCGAACCTCTCTGGGTTTTCAGCGGCTCTCTGAATGTCTTGAGCTGCTTGTACAGGTCGAGATAATTTCATAGGACGTACTACTCCCTCGCAGCCAGTCCTTCTCCTGCAGACAAGTAGCGGATATGGGCGCGCATCGTGTCTAGAGCTTCGGTCCGGTCACCGGCCGCACCATCAAAGAGGTGTTCGCCTGAATTTGCGCGCCAGAGGGAGTAGCGATAAAAGCTATAGCGCGAGTGCGAACTCAATTCGATATTGCCGCGAAAGTTGCTATCCTGAATGACACAACTCTGCATAAAAGCTCCTTAACTTCCCGAAGATCATCTTCCATGGGGAAGCCCGTGTAATCCCCCAAATAGGGTATTGCGGGAGTTCAAAAGCCGGTCTCGATCAATCGCGCGACCCGCCAGAGTTTTTGAGATCGAGAAAAAGCTTCCCTATCGCCGCGCTCAAAACAATCCGGGGAGGGCCAGAAAGCAGGCAGCCCCAAGCGTTTGCTTGAGGCTGGTGATCAATATGATCACTGCAATCCTTTTATTGAATTCCCGAAAACCCTTCCACCTGCGCCGCGCCTGCTCTAAAAGACAACTGTCACAACGCCCAACTTCCCGAATTCGTGTTCCCCTTAGACTTAAGCTTCCGCATCCCGATCAACCCGATCCCCAGGAACCCAGTCCCCATCAATGCCAGCGTCCCGGGTTCGGGAGTCACAACAAACGTGTTTCCTTGAGAGAGACCGATCGACCCGCTGAACGGTTTAGAGCTGCGGAACGTAAGTTGCGTCGTTGCTCCGTTATACGTCATGCCGTTTGACCATGTGCCGGTGAGGCTACCGCTAAGCGTGTAAACGCAGCCTCCTGCCATGCAGCCTGTCACAACGCCGTGGCTGTTTAGCTTGTCCCCGGTCACCGTCCAGTTAATGGGACCGGTAAAGCTGCCCGAAAACAGGGTTCCAGTGAACGTCGAAGTGTTCTCCATGATTACAAAGCTACTGCCCGCGCCCCCAGCGAAAGTCGCTGCCGGCCCTTTGATGTTGCCACTCAGCAGTGCTCCAGTGGTAAAGGTGAGCGAACCCAAATTAGATCCCTGAAGACCGCCGATCTGGGTTACGACAGAACCGGTCAGCGTCAGCCCACTGTCCGTTCCGGACAGCGTGCCGACATCGTTCGTGACGCAGACCGAGGACGGTTGACAAAGCGTATCTGCCATCGCCGCCGCTGGGATCAATAGAGCAAGCGCAACCACCGCCCCCAAGAGCCTTCCCGCAGAGCCCCGAACGATATGCATCTCGCAAGACATAGCATAGTCCTCCTAGTAGCGTACTCTGGAGGAGCCAGCAGACCTTGTAATCCCCCAAATGAGGTATTCGTTAGCCCGGTAGTTTTTCGACGCAAGTTTCAGCCTTCTCAAAGGCCTGAAAATCCAGGAGACAGCGAGCACTCTGCTCACATAATCACGTTGCGGGGATTTTCGGAAGGTTGATCAGGCATCGCCCGACATGGCGCAGCGCCCAGGAAATTCGCTACAAAACAGACGAGAACATGCGCACCACGAGTTCGGTCTGCCGGTGCGTGTCGGTCTTCATAAAGATGCGCTTCAGATGAGTCCGGGCAGTATGGGTGCTGATAAAGAGTCTCGCGGCAGCCTCTTCAATTGAGTTCCCCCGCAGGAGGTGTGACGCCAGGGCCGCCTCTCCACGGGTGAGACCGTACAATTTGGTAAGCACCGACTCGTCTACTTCAAGGCCCATGTCCTGGTCATACATTGTGACCAGAGCGGCCCGATTCTCCGTGCCAACCCAGGAGCCTAAACCAGGCCCAGGAACTACCCGCACGATCAGTGCGCTGTGAGCAGCTTTCCGCGGCAGAGTGATCGGCGAACCTTTCGGCTCACCCCGTTCCGGACTCGTGATCGCATCCTCCAGCAGCTTCAACAGCAGGCGCGTGTCGGCAGCGCGGTCGGCTATCAATCCTGTTCTCGATAACGAAAGTCCATCTTTTTTCTGCAGAATCGCGAGCGCGGCACGATTCGCAAGGCGAGGACGACCCTCAGATGCAACCAGCATCGCGCCGTTCCTTACAAGTTCCAACCCATAAGTCAGCGCGATCAAAACGTCGCGAGGGGTTGCTGGTCCATTCCCGTTCAAAGGCGTAGGGTCGCTGGACGAACTGGGAAGGGAACTGATCGAGCCCTTGTTTCCCGCTTCGTTTCTCGCGTCGTTTCTCGCTTCCAGGGCCGAAGCCTCTGTGCCGCCCTGGACGGCGCTGCGATGTACATTTTCCATCGAATTCAAGTTCGCGGCTCCCAGAAATGGTCTGCACGTGGAGCGCTACCGGCTTGTAATATTGGCTTGGCCATTTCTCCGAATGGTAGACTCCTATTTTTCCCCTGAACTTTTGGTGCAGCGAGTGTCGTGCAAGCTTGTTTCATCAAGATGACACGCAAGTTAAGGAATGGTTAATTTTACGAGATTGATCCTTCATTCTGTGGAAATGAACATATAGGAATCGGCCTGATTCAGTCCAGTTGGCGAGGATCGGGAAGAAATTGGAGTTTGGGGTCGGCCACAGATGGCGGGTTCGGTTTAGCATTTGATCGCAGATTTGGGCCGGCGACGCTACTTGGAGTCTGAGTATAGCGGCTTGCTGAGTTCGGAGCATTTCCTGCAATTACATTGATACGAAGGCAGGTCCGGAATAACAACGTGGGCGCAATGTGCGCACAGGAACCAGTGGCCGTCAGCTCTGGCCTTCATGGCGATGAAGTTGTCACCTTCCACGCAGTAAGGGCACTGGATGACCCTAGGCGGATTCACCTGTCCTGCCGCGGTCATTGCACCGTCACTTGTGCAGTGCTGGTCACCGACCCCAGGGTCCCGGTGATGGTAGACGCTCCCGCAGCCGAACCTGATACAAGTCCGGTCTGATAGCCAACCGTGGCAGCCGTGGAATTAGAAGACGACCAATTCACCAGAGCGGTGAAATCCTGCTTGGTGCCGTCGATGAAAGTGCCCGTGGCGTTGAGTTGCGTCGAACTCCCGGCGGCAACCTGGACCGTCGTGGGGCCGACCGTCAGCGAAACCTGTTGTGGAAGAACAACCATCAGCTCAGCAGTTCCGCTGATCGCCCCTAGCTTCGCCGTGATAGTTGATTGTCCTACCCCTTGACCAGTTGCCACAGCCGATTTCACCGTGGTCACGTTCTCGAAGTCGGATGTCCACACCGCCTGCGCACTGACGTCCTGGGTGGAACCGTCACTGAAGGTACCAATCGCAGAAAAAGCAAAGGTTACACCCGGCGGTATAAAAGCGGTTGCAGGTGTTACCGCGATCGTTTGCAGTGTGGCGGGAGTCACCGTGGCCCCAGTCGATCCTGAGATCGAGCCCAACGTGGAAGGGCTGCTCGTGGTCACCGTTATCGATCCTGGAGACGAGCCGGTCAAAAGGCCTTTCGAGTTCACGGATGCCGCCCCTGTGTTGCCCTGAACCGACCACGTCAGTTGCGTTGTCAGATCCTCGGTGCTGCCATCGCTAAAACTGCCAGTCGCCGTGTAATTGAGCTTGGTCGTGTCAGCAACAGAGGCGTTGGCAGGAGACACCGCGATCGACTGTAAGGTCGCATCGGTAACGGTAAGCGTTGTCGAGGGAGTGAAGGTGCCGATGGTAGCGGTGATGGTAGCGGGCCCCGCTCCCTTGCCTTTGAAGTCGCCCGGGGTTGTGCCGAAGTTTTCTGCAATCGTGCCATCGGAGGAGGACCAGTTTGTGACGAGACTGCTAACGTCGCGCGTGCTGCCATCGTTAAACGAGCCAATTGCGGAAAATGTCAACTGCGTTTGGTTCGCGATGATCGGACTTGCGGGAGAGATGGAGACAGACACCAGATTCGACAAATCCACCGTCAGGGTCGGAGGTGTCATCGGGGGAGGCGCTGCGCCGAATGAGGCGGTCACAGTGTACGTTCCGACGCTCGTTCCGATCGCCAGGCCGGAATTGGTAACGAATAAAGGAGAGGCACTCCATGAAGCTAAGTTCGTAACGTCCTGTGTGGAACCATCGCTGAAAGTCGCGGTCGCGGTGAGCTGCTGCTGATTCAAGAATCCGATGGTGGCGGCCGCTGGAGTTACCGCGACAGAGGACACCGTCACGCTCGCCGACTTGATGGCCAGTTTCGCGCTATTGGAAACGCTTCCCGAAGTTGCAGTGATGAGCACAGTGGCGGGACTTCCGCTCCCAGTCGACAAAGCCATGGCCAGGCCTTGCGTCGGTGGGCTGCTGCTGACGGTCGCGACGTTGGGAAGCAGGCAAGACCACTGCGCCGTCGTGGTCAAATCTTTTGTGCTTCCATCAGAATAGTTTCCCGTGGCAGTGAATGCTTGCACTGTGTTTTGCGCGATCGAGGCGTTGCTGGGACTGACTGTAATGGACTGCAGAACGACTTGCCCACCTGGGTTGCCGCCAGTCGGGCTGGGAGCAGGGCTAGTATTCACCCCGCCGCCGCAACTGGCGAGAAGCACCAAATTCGCCAGCACCACAACGAGCCACAACCTTCGCATCGTATTACCTCAGGAAGTCCGGAGAAGCAAAACTATACGCTGGCGTTTAATTTCTTGGATGAATCTCAGGTTAAAAAATCATCGCGGAACGACCTCATTCGTTAAGTCAACCCTCGCGGACAGGCGGCCTGCCGGGCGGCATAATCAAATTCATCGATTTTTAACCTTCCAGTAACAACGCAGTCATAGAGCAGAGGCTACACTGGTCGGCCAACACAAGAACTGCAAGACGCACGCGCCTTTTGTGTGCTGCCGCATTGATCACTGGATGATTCCTTGATTTTGGTTGCATTCCTTCGAGGGAGATTTGTGAGAACTTTCGCCACTGCATTACTCTTAGCTGCTCTGTTGACTCTGATCGCTTGTGGTGGAACTTCCTCGACCTCGTCCGCCGCGAGCGGGCCGCTGGCCGGCAACTGGCAAATGGTTCTCTTGCCATATCCACAAACGAATGGTTCGCTTTCAGTTTCGGGCTTTCTTGCGGAAACAAACAATACGCTGACCGGTAGCGTTCAGGTCCCTCCACTCGGTCAGAACGATCGTTGTGGGGGTGTTGCTTCTTTAACCGGTACGGTGAGCGGCCAGAATGTGACCTTCTCCGTGGATGAATTCGGCACAACCGTGAACTTTACCGGAACCATTTCATCGGACAACGTATCCATGTCCGGCGATTTTCAGGGGATGGGCGGAGCTTGTCAGACCACGCCCACCACCGGCACGTGGAACGCCTTTCTTATTCCCTCGTTGACCGGCAACTTTACCGGGACGATCAATTCGACTTACATGGAACTCCTCCAGGGCTTGCAGAACCCTGTCCCGGTGGCGGTATCCGGATCGCTTAGTCAGGGCACAAACGCAGGTACGAGCAATGCGACTCTAACCGGAACAATTACTGCCGTTGGGTACCCTTGTTTCACAACTGCGTCTCTGACCGGGACCATCAGCGGGCAGAATGTATATCTGCAAATTTATGATTACAACGGCGAGCAGATTGGGCGAATCGGTACGCCGTCAAGCTCGGAAAACGGAAGCGGTGCCGCACCGGCAACCGTGGTTGTTGACTCGACCGGGTTCTCGTTGTTGGATACCGACCCTGACGGCCTTTTCCTCGGAATCAACACTCCCGGACCGTGCCCCCCGATTAGCCCCGGTCCGCTCACGATTGATAACGGACCTGTAGCCTTTACTTTCAATTAACCAACTCTCAGTTGGTACGATTGGGCAGATACTTAGGGCAGTCGTCCCGATAGCGCCGTGTTCTTGATGTTGGATGCCACTGCAGACTTTGCGCTTTGCGGAAGCTCGCTACTCAGAATCCGCGCTACTTACAATCAATGAACTGACCAGAAGAACGACTAAGTTGAAGCGATGGAGCAACGCGAGCAAGCTATCAAGCCTCACTCCCTCAGCTAGAAGCTAAATTTGAGAGCCAGCTGCAAAGTTCGCGGACGGTGCGCGTCCACTGGGTGCAGGAACGCGCTGCCAGTAAGACAGTCTGTGCCTCCGGGGAAGTACGCGCCGGCGGAATACGTAGGCCCGCCGTAGCAACCGATGGTGTTGCTACCTGTATTTCCAAGATCGGGATTATAGATGCGGAACTGGGTGTGGTTGAACACATTGAACGCTTCTGCGCGGAACTCTACCTCGCTACCCTCCCGAATCGCGAAGTGCTTCAGTAGCGACATGTCGAAATTCAGGCGGTTGGGATTATTCAGGAAATTTCGTCCAGCGTCTCCGAACGTGAGTCCGCGAGGCGCAACGAATAGGTTAGGATTGAACAGAAGCGGACCAAAGCTGCTGGGATTCGACCTGAGCGCTGCACCAGTCGGGCCGGTTGCCAGATCCGGATAGGAGAGCGCAGCGGTCCCGTTTTCCCGGCTGTATCCGTTCGCCACGCCAGCGTTGTCCGGTACCCCGATCCCGCTGCTTCCCCCGTTATTGATCACGCTGAACGGCGTTCCCGATTGATAGCTCGTGATGCCTGACAATTGCCATCCGTCGCCGATCCAGCGCATAAGGCGCGAAGGCTCTCCCGAACCTGGCGCATCTTTTTTATCCTCTTGATCGTCGGCGGCTGTTTCAATGGGTCCGAGCAGGTCTCTCTGTAATGCACGGCTAAAGTTGGGAGCGCTGTATACGTAACTGATATTGAGCAAGTGTCGTTGATCGAAATCGGAGCTGGCTTTGTTGGATCGCAAATCAAGGGAATTCACGAACGTAGGGTCGGTGCGGTCGGAGGAGTCATCGATCGAGTGGCTGTACGAGTACGCGAACCCTGCGGTCAACGGGCCCTTGGTTCGCCGCATCGTAGTCTGAAAGCCGTGGTACGAAGAATCGGCGGCATTCTGTAGAGAGAAAATGTCGCCTAACCCCGGATATGGGCGAAACGTGTTCGCCACCGCGATCGCTGGGTGGGACGGGTTATTTGATTGCCCTTGACACGCAATTTGCATGTTGACAGCTGCAGGGTTCGTCGCGCTGACCGTTACGCCACTCTGCAAGGCGAAAACCGGGTTAGAAATGCTTCCAATATTGTCGCAATCACCTACCGTGGCTCCCGCCACGTCGAGTAGAAATGGCTCATGCGGTGCGAAAGGATTCAGCGCAGGGGAAATTGGTTGTATTTGATTGAGTTGTCGCTCGACGGTCAGACGCGTTCCCTTGCTGCCGACATACGCGAACGTTGCCACGAAACTGTGGGGCAGTTCACGCTGCACACTCAGGCTCCACTGCTGCGAGTAGGAATACTTGGTCTGCGTGGGAATCGAGGTCACATTGATGGGGAAGGCACCGGGAGCAGAAGCCAGAGTCGTGGAAATATTGCAGTTGGTAGCGAAGTCTCCGATGCAGGCATAACCTGCCGGAAAAGGCTGCGTCAGATTCAGAACATCGGGAGCACTCGCTTCCAGCGATCCGGTATTGGCTTCATCGCCGGTGCCGTGCTCGAAGAAAATGCCGTAGCCAGCGCGGATGGAGGTCTTCCCATTCCCCTGGGGATCCCAGGCAAAACCAACCCGCGGCGCCGGATTGAACAGGTGACTGTTGACGCAACCTTCCGGAACGCCGTTCGGACCGCATTGGACGATGCCGTTGATGATTCGCGGGTCCAGATTCCCCAGGTTGAAGGGAATCGGCTTGATGCCCGGCAAACCGATCAGTTGGCCGGTGTTGGGATCAACCTTCACCTCGGCAGCGAGCGTTTGGCTGAAGGCTTGGGGCTCCCAGTTGTAAGCGCGCAGATATTTTTCATGGTAGTTTCCGAATAAACTCACGCGCAAGCCCAAGTTGAGCGTCAAGCGCGGACTCATTCTCCAATCATCCTGAATGAAGGGTTCTCCGATTTGATAACGGTTGTAATACCGCAGTTGCGCACTGTCCTGCGTGTAGCTCTTGATGGCATTGCCCCCGCCCAACACATTCAGCGCGCCGCCAGTTACGTCAAGCCCGTCGTTGTAAAGAAAGTTAGCAAACGCGTTACCCGTGCTATAAATTCCGCCATTGATGTTGCTGGTCGTTAACAGACCTTGCGTGTCTCCCGATGCCGCTCCCAGCGCACCATTGGTCTCATTTTTTTGCGCGAGTACGTACTGCACTCCAAATTGAAAGGTGTGTTTTCCTTTCACTTTGCTGACGTCGTCGCGAAAGTTATAGGTTGGGTTGGTATGCTCCCAGGGCATGTAGGAAGTATCAATCGTAAATCCGGCTCCGCCGTATTCCTGGTTATTCCCGCCGAGGACCAAGCCAGGTGCCTTTCCGCCGAAGCCATTGTTGAATAAGTAACCCATCGGACACAGTGGAATCAGACCCGCCGACCCGTTGCATGTGCCGACATTGTTCGGATTGCCCAGGCCCGCGGGGCGCTGGAAGTCGGCCCCGCCCGGACCGTTCACATCAGACAACGTTATGTGTGCATCGGTATAGCTGAAGACGGTTTCGTTCAGCAACGAAGGGGTGATCGTCTGCGTCAGGCGAACCACCATGTCGATTCCTGGTCCAACGAACTTGTTCTGCACGGTTGGAAACGTATTTCTTACGGTGCCCCAATTTGGAGTGGGCGTGACCGTATCCCAGGAATCGTGAATAAAGCGGAACGCGCCGTGCACGTGGGAGTTGAAATTTTGATCGATGCGGAATAATTCCTCGCGCCAATGCGTCGGCTCCGAGATAACGGCGTCATAACAGGGCATGATCGGCTCTTGCGTCGTGTGATCGATTTGCCCGACCAGGCTCGAGTTACAGCCCCCGAAGGAATTCGGTAGTGGAATGAGATTCGAATTCAAAAGGGCCAGGGCATTGGGGTCAAGGCCACCGTTGGTGAAAGCAGTACTGCCCGGACCTCCGCCACCCATCAGATTGTTGTAAGTAAAGTTCCCGCTGGCATCCTGATTTGAGAACAGCACCCGGAACCCTGGAGGGGCCTCTCCGTTTGGAACTCCAGGACAGTCAGGGAAAGAGGCGATCGGGAAGAAGTAATTACCCGTTATACCAGTTCCTTGCAATTTCTTAAGATCGGTGGGATCGAAAGGACTCGGACAGACATCGCTGAAGTTGCCCTGACGTTCGGCGAGCGTGGGCACGGCTTGATTGAAGTTTGGCTGCAATTCGCTCGGAGATTTCTCGATGCGATGTTCTTCAGAAAAGAATACGAACGTTTTCTGTTTATTCTGGTTGTAAACGTGGGGTATCCACAGAGGCCCACCGAGCGTGAAGCCGAAGTCATTCCTGCGGTACAACGGCGCCTTGGGAGTTTGGTCGAAGTAATTCCGGGCGTTCATCGCTTCATTGCGAAAAAACTCATAAGCGTTTCCATGCCACTGGCTGCCACCCGATTTCGTAGTCACCTGTACCGTGCCGGAGGCAGTCCGCCCGTACTGCGCGCCATAATTAGAGGTGAGAACTTTAACTTCCTGAATCGCGTCCAGACTCGGATAGACCACCAGCGTGCTTTCCGCGCCGCTCAGGCCGGCATTTAACACGTCGCTGCCGTCCACTTCGAATGAGTTGTATTCCACGCGGCCGCCGTTCACGCTGTACTTCACGCTGCCCTGTACACCCACTTTGGCTTCATCCTGGCCAGTCTGGTTACTGACCCCGGGAGTCAAAGTAATCAGCTGGGTGAAGTTGCGGCCATTCAATCCGAGGTTGATGACTTCTTTCTGTGTAATGGTTCCCGAAACCTCGGCATTTTCCGTTTCGACCTGCGCCGCGCCTCCAGCCGTTACGTTCACTTCCGTTTTCTCTCCACCCGTCTCGAGCATCGCATCCATGGGAAGAGTGCCGCCTGCCGTCAAATTGAGTCCGGAAGTCTGAAAAGTTTTGAAGTTCGGAACAGTCACCGACAGATCGTAGGCTCCTGGCGGCAATCCACCCACCGTATACACGCCTTTGTCATTGGTCGTAGCAGTCTGCTTAAAACCCGAAGCGTTCGTGACGGTTACCATAGCTCCGGTAAGAACGGCGCCCGTCGAATCGGTCACGGTGCCGTTAATGGCGGCGGTTGTTCCGCCGTTGTTCACCACGCTTGCTGTTACCGTAGGCTCAATCGCAGCCGGCGTAACACCTGGCCGCGGCGAAGGCATCGTCGGGCTGACGTTCAGCCACGCCGGAGCTTTATTCTGGGGCTGCTGAGTTTCCGCCGGCGCTGTGGCTGCGGCATTCTGCGCTGGAGCAGCGCCCCCAGCCGGTTCATTGGAGGTGGCTGCTTCTCCGGGAGCTCCGGCCTCCATCAGCACGTCAAGCGGAACCGAATCCCCTGCAGCCAGAGGAATACCCGCAACTTCGAAAACCTTGAATCCCATTGCCGTGACCGAGATCGTGTAGGTTCCCGGCGCCAAGCCGGCGATCCGGTATTTTCCTTTGCTATCCGTTCTTCCGGTCTGGGCCACGCCGGCGGCATCCTTGATCGAAACCGTTGCGTCGACCAGAGGTTTGCTGGAGCCATCGGCGACCGTCCCGCTGACGGAGGCAGTGCCCTGCTGGGGAATCGCAGCCGCCAGCGCCGCACGGCTCTCCAGGTTTCGATCGGCAGCCTGCACCGGCGTTGCTGCGACTGCCATACTTCCTATCAAGATCAGAAGACAGAAATCACGACTGAGAAATCTCACGATTCCTACATCCCTCCGGGCGCAGTACTGCACTTAGTTTTTGAATGCGGGATACACTAACGCTCATTTGCGGCAATTCGCAGTTTCTCTCACCGCAAATCAGCACAATTCGACAACTGATTAGCTTTACGAAAGCAGCTTCCAACGGGAAATCAGACGCTTGTACTCAATTTCCAGTGAACCGCAACGACAAGCTCGTGTCCTGAGAATAACGTTGCGGCCGCGCCGGAAATCAATGGAGTCCAATACACTTACACTGCCCTTGTTACGCGGACATGACAGGATGATTAAATTCAGGTTACAGTTCAGCTTCAAAATAAAGACTAGAGTTGAATGTGTTCGGGTCCTTCCGACCTAGTCATTTCGCATTAATTTATTCGACATCTTTCGCACAAGCGCGGCTCGAAAATTCTCACAAGTTTAACAATCGAGTCATGACCGTGTAACACGGCTCCTCCATAGTTGCAGCGATCAATGGAGCGGGCGCGCTGTTGGTCATCCGAACAAAACGAAAACGTTAAACGCAAAAATCAACCCTCTTGATGGGCTCCATCGCTGGCGAGCGGATTCGTGTGATCCGCTGCCACTCGCGTGGTCCCCAGCACCACGTCCACGCCGTTCAACTTTGTTTAGGAGAATAAGAATCATGACTAGAATTAAATTCCTCCTCGCGGCCCTTGCGGTTGCCGCGATCGCAGCCGTGGTTCCGGCCGCCCATGCACAAGAGCAAACCTGCTTCAACGGCTTGTCAGGCTGTAATGTGCACGTGGTTGGTGCCGGTTCTTCGGCCCAATTCCTTACCGCCGGTCTCGGCGCCGACGAACTCGCTCTCAGCATCTCCGGCGTCGGAGCACCCAATTACGCCTCGAACTCCGCGAATCCGCTGAACTGCGCGACCGCGGGCAACGCGAATGCGGTATACCACTGGTCGTTGAAAAATGGCGCGAACGTAGTCGACAACCGCGATAGCCGGATTCTGCCCGAGCTGGGCAATATCTGGATCGTATGGGTTGCAAGTTGCTCTGACATAACCGGCGGCACCGGCATCACCGATGTCTGGACTGACGTCTCCGTCGACTCTACCGTTGGCAACCGCACTTTCTTCGCGGCGGAAACCTCCGGCAACGGCGCTCAGGTTCAGGTGATTGGCAGCGGTGCGGGCGCCAACCTCATCGGCGTTGCGGCTCTCTGGGCTGACAACTCTGTCGACGACACCACCCTTCCAGCGGCCGTTTCCGGTACCATCGGCACCGGTTCGACTGGTGGCGTTCACGTCAACCTTGGCTTGACCGACATTCGTCCGGAAGATGCTTATGTCGCTACCGCGCGCGCTCTCGGCAAACTTAACACCACCACTTGGTCCGGTCTGGGCTACATCGGCGTCAGCGCGGACATCGGCCAGCCGATCCTGACCGCTCAGGGCACCAACACTCAGGCGACCCCGGTGAAGTTCGAATTGGCCGGCGGCACCGATCCCATCACCCACCTCACCGTTCGTGCCGCGACGACCGTTCCAATCGGCGCAGCTCCGATCGTATTCATCTTCAACAACAACAGCGCTAGCTCCGTCCCGCTGGACCTGAAGACGGGCGTCGCCCCTGATTCGCACGTTACCGGGCAAGTCTATCCGCTGGCGAACCTGTTCGACGGCACCACCTCTTGCAGCCTCGCCAACCCGGCATTCGATTCCTTCAGTGCTGGTACACCGCCCGCCACCAACATCACGGTCACCTTGCGCGAACCGCTCTCCGGAACCATGAACACCACGGAATTCAACCTGTTCCGCAGCGACGGCAACACGGATGATTCCCAGGAAAAGGGAGTCATTAACCCGTTCAGCAAACCCTACAACCCGCTCAACCTGGCTTGCGCCAGCGGCGGAAACCGGTGGCGCGCTATCGGCACCGGCGAAGTCGTAAACGCCGTTCTGAATAACGCCAACACCTTGGGCTACATCTTCTGGGGCTTCTCC
>Ga0187874_10002624_pt1 | contig 13569 bp, 29 predicted proteins | sample June2016WEW_16_1_3_FD_132993 | JGI IMG/M metagenome (GOLD analysis project Ga0187874, IMG submission 132993) | Peatland microbial communities from SPRUCE experiment site at the Marcell Experimental Forest, Minnesota, USA - June2016WEW_16_150 | ecosystem: Environmental > Terrestrial > Soil >... | reverse complement strand
TTCTCCTTCCACTTCATTTTCTTCGTTAGCATCTTCGTTATCAAAATCTATATTGTCAGGAAAGCTGAATATAATTTTGCCTGAATGACCATCTTCAATACGCATCAGCTCCCAACCTGCCTCTCTCCATTCATTCCATAATTCTCTGGAGAACTCTGCTTCAAGATTATTGCGAAGAGTAATCGTATATGGAAAACATTGAGCATTCTCTAAGAAGTAAGAGACATTGGTAGAAAAGGATATCTTATACTTTCCTCTATTTCTCCTAATCTTGTTAAAGCTTTCTCTTGCTGTTATCATAATCTTTATTATTCCCTTCCATAATTAATCAATAAGATAGGATACACTAATCAGATAAGATACACTAATCAATAAGATAAGATACTCTGATCTCTGAAAAAGAAACTTCTGATCTAATTTTTCTCTTATCTCTTATATCTCATTTTTTATCGACAAGAACCTCGAACGAACTTTTTTCTCTGCAAATAACCAAAAATGTTTTGGTGCTTTTGTTAGCCTCGCTTCGCAGCGGCTTTCCAAACAAGTACATTCCTTTCGCTGCGAAACTCCGGCTACCAAAATCAATCCGAATACCGATTGCTGCCCCGCGGCTAATCGCTAAAATAACTTTCGTTCGCAAAACGGATCATCGCTCGTTCCGAAAACAAAAGCTATTTTAATGTCATCCTATTGCAAAACTTATTAATGCCCAAAAAAGAATAGCAGCGCCAATAGAATATCCAATTTTCATCGTAAAACTCCTTTTTTAATGATTAGGAACCAATGTTAAAAACAACCTTCTCTCACCGAACAACCCAAAACCTTATTCGTGATGCAAACCTAATTTTAATGTCAAGCAAGCCCTTCTCTCGCTCTCCATATTAATTTTAATCCTTTGCATAAAGTCAAAATAGCTTTGTGATCCCAGCGGAAATCGAATCCGCGTCGTTAGGTTGAGAGCCTAATATTCTACCATTAAACTATGGGACCAAACTTTCTTTTGCGCATCATACGAGTTTCGATCTCGTCCATTCTTCTTCGACAGAGAAGCGGGTTCGCCAGCTCCCTCATGATGCGTATTACCTGATACATTATTATTAGTATCAGTTAGAACAATATTTCTTGCTAATTATCAAATATGTTCCAGAGTCAGATGGTTTCTTTCCCAAGAAAGATAACCATCGATGATTAATAATTTCCAAAAACAAAGAATTATATTCTTCCTCCGACGCATATCCTAATGCAGAAATCATAAGAAGATATTTCTCTCTCGCGACAATCTCCCCCAAATAATCACCTCTTAAATAGGATTCAATACGATTCTTCTCAAATCGATCGATAAACTTGTTTTCCATTGGACTACTTCCATTCACATCGCTTTATTCCGCCGCCGACTAAACTATCTTGCCAATCGGAGCAGACAAATTGCTTTTCAGCATTCTTCTCCTTCGCCGGTGTGTTCGATGGGGCTTTTGAAATTGGAGGAACAATATTTTTTGGTTTTTCAGGTGTCGTCGGCTGCAATGTGTAAAAGTCATTATCGACAGGAGATACAATATCAGCTCCTTCAACTGGACGAACCTCTTTAACAATCTCATCGTGTTGTTGTGTCATCTCAGAAGCAGAACAGGTATTAACCGCAAATACCGCTGCAATAAACATTAAAAAAACACGACTCATAAAATCCTTTCAACGATTAAATATGTCAATATACAAATGACCACTGTAATAATAAAGCTAAGCATATTAATCCTTTTTAATAGCAAAAGATAATGTTCCAGATGAAATCTCAACCCCATTATCTGAAAGAGAGCTATCAAATAGAGTATTTGAAACTCTAACCTGAGAACTAATAAGAGAAAGATTATTCAAGAAAGTATCTTTTGATTCATTAGATGATGCTGAAAAATGAACTCTAATATTGTCAAAAACATTAAGCTTTTCTGCTTTTCTTAATCCTTGAATGAATGAACAAATCTCACGAATATCTCCCTCCTCAATAAGCTCTTTATTTAATGTAGTGTCCAGAAGGACAACAACATTGTTTGAAGACTCCATTGGAAGAGTAGAATCAAATGTTTCAGAAACCAAAACATCATCATAAGAAATCTCAAATGAGAGAATATTAATTGGTGCTTCTTTAAGAGCCTCTAACTCCTCAGAGGATAGATTGGCAATAGCGGAAGCCACATTAGACATTTGTTTTCCGCATCTTCTACCAAGCCTCTTAAAATTAGCTTTTGCAGAAAGCCTTCTCTTCTCAGAGAGACTTCCTGAATATTCAATCTCCTTTACATTTAATTCCTCTTTGAGAAGAGGAATCTCCTCAGAGGAAAATGAAATGTTAGCAATCATTTTTGCTAATGGAACCCTAACCTTAATTGCTGCCTTTGTTCGCAAGTTATGACCTAATGTCGCTGCCAGACGAACTCTTCTCATAGAGAAGATATAACTCTCTTCTTCAAGAGAAAGAGAAACAACTTTTGGATATGAAGATAGATGAATACTCTCACTCTCTCCTAATTCTGAGAAGATATATTCGGAGATAAATGGAATAAATGGCGCGAGAAGCTGACATAATGTATGCAATACATAATGCAATGTTCTAAACGCTTGATCCTTAGAAGGAGACATATTCTCCTTGTAAAAGAACCTTCTCGACAATCTAATATACCAGTTGCACAAATCGTCAAGAAAACAATAAATTGTCGGAAAAATATTTGTCAACTCATAAGAAGAAAGTCTCTTATCAACTTCAATAACAACCTCTTTCAACCTTGAAAGAATCCACTTGTCCAATAATCTAATAGGAGAAAGAACATTTCCATTATCTTTCCAGTTATCAAGAGATACATATTTGTGAAAGAAAGTAAGAACATTTGTCATCGGGAAGAGAAGACATTTGTTAATGGTAGAAAGTTCTTTTTCCTTAAATGCAAATGGTTCTGCTGAGACAGCAGGAGAAGAAAGAAGATAAGCTCTCAAAACATCGGCACCATAATTATCAATGATGTCTGAAACATCAGCAAAATTATTTTTGCTCTTTGACATCTTTGTTCCGTCTTCGGAAAGAACAAGACCAGAGACGATCACATTCTTAAATGGAGCTTTATCGAAAAGCAATGTTGAGATGATAAGGAGCGTATAAAACCATCCTCTTGTCTGATCTAATCCCTCAACAATAAAGTCAGCAGGAAAATTATTCTCTACCTTTTCCTTGTTCTCAAAAGGATAATGATGTTGAGCATACGGCATACAACCAGACTCAAACCAACAGTCAAGAACCTCTGGAACTCTTCTAAACGTCTTTCCATTCTTATTGAAGATAACTTTGTCGAGAACATCTTTATGAAGATCGGAGATATGCTCGCCAGATAACTCTTCTAACTCTTTAATCGAGCCAATGCAAATCGTTTCTCCATCTTCTGCTTGCCAGAGAGGTAGGCATGAGCCCCAGAGTCTATTTCTGGATACATTCCAATCCTTAGCTTCTCTTAACCAATTAGCAAACCTATTCTCTCCAATAGATTCTGGAACCCATTTGATAGTATCATTATTAGCAAGTAATCTATCCTTAATATCTTCAACTCTTACATACCAAGCATCGATTGCCCTATAAATAAGTGGAGAAGATGTTCTCTCACAAAACGGATAATCGTGACGAATGGTTCCGCTTTTGAAGACAACTCCTTTATTAGAAAGATCTTCAATGATCTTTTTATCTGCATCCTTGCAAAAAAGAGGAGCATAATCACCAGCAATAAATCTACCTTCCACATCCAATGGATCAATCATTGATAGATTATGCTGAACTCCGATACGATAATCATCCTCTCCGAAGAGTGGAGCTAAATGAACAGCTCCAGTTCCTTCTTCTGAAGAGACATATGTATCGTTAACGATGGGAAGTTTTTCGTCAGAAAAAAGAGAATGATATTTAGCGCCGAGTAAATCGGAACCAATCATTGTCCGAAGAGTAATCGATTCGTCGAATAGCTTATCGACAAGAGAGGTGGCGACAATATACTTCTCATTATGAAAGAGAACTTCTGAATAGCTAATATTTGGATTGAGACAGACGGCAGCATTGCTTGGCAAAGTCCAAGGCGTCGTCGTATAAACAAGAAGAGAGAAATCAGAATTAACAATCCTAAACTTAACGATTACATAAGGGTCTTCAACATTTCGATAACTATTGGCAATCTCAAAGTTAGATAATGTCGTCTGCAATTTGCAGGAATACGGCATAATCTTTTTGGCTTTATAGATTCTGCCTTGCTCATAAATATTCTTAAAGACCCACCAGACTGATTCCATATAGCTGGAATCCATAGTTTTATATGAGTCATCAAAAGAAACCCAACGACCCATACGAGAAACGGTTTCTCTCCATTGATCTGCGCAAGTGAGAACCGATTCTCGACAGACCCTATTAAACTCTTCAACATTATTAGAAGAAACAATATCTGTTCTTCCAAGACCCATTTTCTTTTGGACTAGCGCCTCGACAGGAACACCATGGCAATCCCAACCCCATTTACGAGGAACGGAAAAGCCAGACATAGTTTTGTATCTTGCGATGACATCTTTAATCGTTCCGACAAGAAGATGTCCATAGTGAGGGATGCCGGTCGCAAAAGGAGGTCCGTCATAAAATACAAAGGTCTCTTGCGAGAGCAAGAGAGACTTCTCAAATGTAGAATCGTTCTTCCAAAATGAAAGAACTTTTTCTTCTACTTCTCTGAATGAATACACTCCTTCTCCTCCTTCATTCTTTTTTCGTCAGCCGCATCTTCTTCGACAAGCAATGATTCTCCTAGCATATGCCCGCAGCAAATACCAACCGCAATGCGTCTTCCATTTTGATGGAGACAATGACAATCATGACCTTTTGTCACGCATTCGGTTCCATCAGAATCATAATGAATAGCTTTGATATTTGGATCAGTTCCGCAGAGAGGACAAATAGCCATTGTTATTCCTTTTACTTTTTAAGTATTCCTTATTTACTTCACCAGTTTTGCAGGACTTTCGACAAGAAGATAACCATCAGTTCCACGCTGAAAAATATTGGTTTTATCCATAAAGGATTCAATCCTTCGGAACAATCGAACATACTTCTCATCAGAAGAGACATCAATATCAAATGCCTCCTTCGCTGCCCTATGAAGATAAACCTTAATGGTAAGATCGGAGATAGGACGAGTATTCCCATATGTAGCATACATATTGCGAACCGTATCTGAAAGAAACTCCTCGGAGACCATTGCGATCTTCGCCATAAAACTCGGCGCGATAATTTCTTGCGTTTTCATTTTTTTTCAATCATTAATAGAAACGATTTCAAGAGCAAGCCCCGCATCAATATTAGATGCGATATATTCTGCCCAAGTAAATGCCTCTTCTCTTGTCCCGAAAATCTTTGCCTCACTTCTATCGGTGAAGAGAACAGCTCCATCACCAATGTAAGAACCATCTTTACTCAATAGAACAAACATAATTATTTCCTCGGATAGTCCCCTTGGACTTCCTCAATCGAAAATGTTTTACTTGCACATGCCGCAGCCTTGCCACCTTCTGCCGCCTTACCGCCAACACCAGCACCTTTGATACAGAACTTGTGCATATCAATAATCTTTTGAGCATCAGCTCTCGTCCCGGCGATGCCATAACATTCGCTTCCTGATACAACTCTATAATAGCTCATATAGTTTCCTCTCTTAATCCTTCTCGTTTTCAGATTGAATATCCTTTGTCTCAATGGAGATAACATTTGACGTTATCAGATATTGTATCTCGTTTGGAAAACTGATCATCATTTTACAGCCAGCCTTAGCAAAATAGTTTTCGTATGTTGCCCATTTATTTTCAACTTTATGATAAGCATGCTCCGCCTCATTAAAATGATAAGTAGAACCAGATGCAGTTTTAACTTCAATAATCTTCATGCTATCCTTTCAACAATCTCCGTGATATTCAATATATGAGATCGAAATAACTTTCGATGTTTCAAAACCAATGTTCTCATCTTCAAGAGAGAAGACTGCCATTTTCTTTCCAATCTCTGGCGAACAAATGCATCTTCCTTTGTGCCAGGGTTCTCCAATCTTACGAAACTCGGAGAGAGCATTATTAATCTGATAGATAGACCCTGATTTAGTTCTCACCTCAATGATGGTCATAGTTATCGGCTCCTTTGAAACTCCCGCTTGTATCTGACATGTTGCTTCGTTCTAAAAGAGTGTCTCTCCTCTTCTTCTACTTGATGAGAGGCTTCTGCTGCTTCTGCCTCATAAGCATGATCGTAGCCACAAACTGGACAAGGATTGTAATCTTTGGGAATATTATTGATGTCAATCATGACTCTTATTTTCGCACCTTAAAGAGCGGTAAGCCTTCGATATGTTTCCAATGCAATCTTTTCCTTTTTCTCGCAATCAATCGCCGCGGCTTTATGCTTTATAGCTTGTGCGGAAAAATAAACATATTCAGCATATACATCAAAGAGAAGCTTCTCGAAACTATTCTTATCCATTTCTAAGAAAACCAATACCTTTCTTAACGAGTCTCAAACCTCTTTTGGAAAACCTTACCACACTCGAAACACGTTTGCTCCCAACCATTCTCATCATCAATTCGCTTGCTCATCGGATGGGAGCAGATTTGTTGAACGGGATAATCATTCATATTGACCTTCCGTCCAGGAGATTTTCCTTTGAGAGAAGAGAGATCACGAACACCTTGACGAGTTACCCCAAACATACTTTTCTTCGACATTAATATTTTCCTTTATTCATTGGGAGGGACGAGTGGCTTATTACTCTTATTGAAAGTTGGCTTGCCATAATAATATGAGCAAACCAAAGAGATAACAAAAAGAACGAATAGAATAACATAAGCAGCGGTTTCCATATTTATCTTTTCCATTTTATGCATTCGTCCAAGACACGACAATATCAAAACACTTTGGACTGCTCGATTCCAATATACAGACATCAAACTCTTCGTTCATAAGGAGGGTCTTAATATGTTCCTCGAAAGTTTGTTCAAGGTTAGTAATCATCTCTGATGTTTTTCCATTTTCTGCTGCCTCACGACAAGCACGAAGGACAGTATTATATGCAGCAGACTTTGACTGCTCAAAAAAATTCTTTGATAAACTCATAGTTTTTCCTTTTCTTCCAATTCAGATTTAGATGTTAAAATTCCAAGCTCCTCATCAAGCTCTTTCTCAATTCTACGAAGTAGCTCATCATTATGTGCCTCTGGCAATCTCAAATATCTCTTTCTTGTGATGAGACTTAACAAAGAGTTACACCATGAGCTAAGCTTAGACAATATTGAATTACACAATGACTTCTTTTTTAAGCTGAACTCGATTGAACAATCTCTCTCATTCAAATCTACCTTCCAACCCGCTGCACGATATTTGTTTTTTAGAATCCTTGCAGCCTCGATTTCTCCGACATAACACTTATCAAGAAATATAAGATAAGGATATGTTGTAGTAACCAAAGGTAGATATATCTCAAGATCTTTTTCAAAGATAGCTAATCGAGCTTGAACATTTTCTTGAAACCTCTTGTCAATATTGTTCAAAACTTCATCGGCAGTAATCATATTACTAACTCCAACTATCTTTGGAAGAACGATTATTCGTCCAAATATTCATCATTATCTTCATCGAGAAACTCAGCCTCAACAATATCCTCTTCGTGTTCCGCGGGATAGACATTGCCAATCTCACGATAGACAAGAGAAAGACCATAATAGACAGTAAGAGAAACGAGAATAGCAATGATGATTGCTATTGAGAGTGCCCAAAACATATTTAGCTATTCGTCGGCGGGTCGGGAGGAGTCTCATCCTTAATGTGGACAGAAGGCTTTCCCTTCAGTATATCCCCAGAAGAGGATGACAGTCAAAACAAGAGCAACGGCACCATAGATTAGAGTTTCCATTTTTATTTTTCCTTTCAGTTAGAACCACCATCAATTAAATCAGAACACAAATTATCACAACCAAAGTTATCCGATGAACAAAGAGAGATACATTCATCATATGAAACATCGTCAAGCACTTCCGCGCAGTTGACGATGGGAGGAAGAAAAAGTGCGATAAGAAGAATGTTTCGACTAACAATCAAACTCTTCATTAAACCGAGAAACGAGCTGGTCATATATATCTTTTCCATTGTCTGTCAAAGACAAATAAGAGAAAACTGGTCCGGGATTAAAGCCACATTTCGATGCTCGGCATACATAAGAATATTCTTTGCTCCCTTGTCCTGAGTGGTAGAGAGAGCCGAAAAGATAGTATGCAGAGCAGATGTCATATCTATTGAAGAACATAAAGCCTTAATAAGTTGGAACTGAACATTTAATGATTAGCTTTCCATTGGCAACATCAGAAGATGGAGAAGTAACATATCCAAATGGACATCGCGCCATCGCTTTCTCTCGGCAATGGATCGTATCCGATGGGAGAGGAGAGCAATGGATAATAATGTTTCCATCTTTTGGAGAAGCATTCCAATAAGGAAAGCAAGATATTGAAAAGGACAATGCAAAAATAAGAGCTCTTATCATAGCAAAAGACTATCGGGAGGAGTAATGTATCGAAACGATTTATCGGAATGATCAATCATTGATTTTTCCGCTTTCTTTATTGCTTCTTCTAATGAATTGGCGGATATTCTTTCTGATTCGACATAATGATAATATTGATCCGCGCCATTACACCTTTGTCCTGAGAACTCAAAATTGAATACCATATGTTTTCTCCACTCAAATAATGTTGTCTGGCAAATCTATATATCTGATCTGTTGGTCTGTTTTATAGATGGTTTTTTTAGCTATTTCCCAAGCTTTCTCTAATGAGTTTGCTTTATATGTAACTATTTGTCGATAAAAATTATCATTTTCATCTTGTCCAGAATATTCGAAATGAAACTTCATTTTAGCCTTTGTCTTTCTTAATGCGACAAATTGTAAGTATGCCAAGTCTGCATCTAACCAATTACCAATATCTAATTCTCTTCTTAGAAGAGAGTTCATTAATATCTTTTTCTGACGCATTACAATCAGAGACAAACCTTTCATAAGAGAAGTATGGAGAGCCCTTAAAGATGAAAGAGAATGCGTCTATCGCTTTGTCTGCTTCAATCGCATATTTCTCACCCTCATCAATAGAATAACTGCTAACAACAGAATCAGCCTCTTTCGCACGAAAATGAGACGCCTGCTTCAACAACTGCGAAACATATGTTACAGCCAAACAATATTCTTCTTTTGTCATTTTACTCTTTTCCTCCAACTCTTAATTAGTTTTTTCCAAGCTCTAATCTCTTCTTCAAAAAGCCAAGCGTAGAAAGAAAGAATGGCTCCAAAAAATATGAAAGAAGTAACAATAAGAACAAATAGTGGAAACATAATTAAACCTTTTTATCTGAGAGATAGACAACATCAACTAATGCCTGCATAAGATCATCCAATGATGATAGTCCTTTTCCAAGAGAATCTTGGACTACATCAAGATGATTAATTAACATCTCCGCCTCTTCTTTGGTAAGCGAGATGGTGTAATTATTATTCTCTCCAAGCGCTTCGCGTTTGATAAACATATATTTCCCTTAATCAGTTATCAATCCAACCGGGTAGACAATTCCATGGATTACAATTCGATGTGGTGCGTCTAATACCGAAAATATCATTCCTCGATATGAACAGTAGCAGACGACAAGAATAGAGAAAAGACCAATAATAGCTTCAAGCCTCATAGAAAAATTGAATCCTCATCTGGCGATGGAATATATGTGACAATATATTTTGTTGGATTATAATCTCTCATGAAATGAGAACTTTTAACAATAGCCCAAGCATTCTCTAATGAGAGAGCCTTATAAGTATAAACCCAACTTCTCATAGCTCCATTATATGAGTCGATCCAACTTATATTGAAAAGATAACACTTCATAGCAAGATACTCTCTTCTATCGAAGGAAGGTATTTTATGTCTACTACATAATACTGCCAATAATCAGTATTAGCTCTAATCATTTTCCAAGCTTCTTCTAACGAATTAGCATTATAAGTATAGACCCCAGTTTTTAACTTCAAGAGTTCCATCATCACAATAGCGTACATTGAAATTATACTTTTTCATAAAGAGAGCTTACTTAGAAAGAACATATCCTTCGCCAAGCAACTTCAAAAGCAATCGTCCATTAAGTTTAGGCTCATATCTATATTTCGCCGGACGAATGACACACCCTTCACGAATATGTTTGTCGTTTAGCGTGCTCTTTCCCTCCGCAAAAGGATAGACATGATCTATTCCAACATACGGACCACGATAAAGCTCTGGAACTGTATCCAAGTTTAGATTACGGCAGATAGAGAGAAAATCATCGTAGTCCAAATACCGCTGAGCATATGGATCATATGCTTCGAAGAAGCGAAGTTTAGGGACACGTGTTCCATCAATAATAGATGAATTATAGGGAAAACGCCCCACCTGTCCATAAACCTCACCGAAGAGAACAATATTAGGGCAAGAAGCAAGCTTTTCTTCAAGATTGTAATTGCGCGCTGCCGTTGTCCAAAGGTCTGTAGGAAGAACAGTTTGCGGAACTCCATCAATAGTCGCCGTTATCAATGTGCGCTTGAAATAGTTTCTCGACTTAACATAGAGTTTATTTTCATTGCTATCATATGCATATGATGCGTTGCATCCGTTAATTTTTTCACTAATAACAATCTCCTCGCCCACCTGAAACAAGTCTCCATATTTTCGGAAGCTATCGATGTCATAATATGGAATAGACCAACCGATTGGCTTACTTTCGTTCTGTTGTCTAATCTTTTCTTTCTTCGTCGGACAAATATCCTCCTCATCAATCTCTTCGTATTTTGTCAATCCGAATAGATCAGTAATATCATCTCCTTCGGAGAGAGAAAGAACATCTTGAAATGGAATAGGGATTAGAAGCCCACAACTAAAAATCCCGCGGAGGCGCTTTGCTTTAATGACTCTGTTCTTCTCTGGAACTTCTCCAACCTTATATTTTGGATCTGCTGCTTTCTGAACAATCTTTCCATTCTCTTCAACCTTGATATAATCGCGAGGACAGAGAAAGTGAAACATTTCTGTCGATGGAACGATTGTATCAATGGAAAGATAGCAAGCCAAATCTCCAACATTATATGAAGATGTTTTATCGATGACTGGATAGTTCCCTGCTGTCGTCAAAAAGATGGAAAGACTATCGGCATCGGGATGTTTGGTTTTGCTTTCAATACGGACTACTTGACAATGCCACTCACTCATAAAAGAACCTCATCAATGTTTAGACTTTTTTCTTCTTTCAAATAGTGAACGATATGATTATATCCATAGTAATAGAGAATTTTGTAATATACTTCATCATATGTCTCTCCAGACATGGAAAGCTCTATTGTATTTGAGTATGTTGAATTATCTTTAATCTTTTCAGATAAGTTAAAGGCAAACCTTTTCACAAAAGCACCATATCTTTCTCTGGTTTAGGCGGCGCAATAGAAATAATAAACCTATCACGCCAACATTCAATCGCATAAGCATATGCCTTCTCAAAAGAATCTTCCGATATAGAAATCTCATAGATAGAAAGATCTGATTCTTTTTTTACCATTGGAGTTAGAATGAATGTAAACATCATAATGATATTTTGTCTTTTCGATACTCAACTTCATCTTTTGCTAATTCTTCTTCTGCTTCACGAATCAATCTCTTATGTTCAGCGATTCTGATCCTAGAAAGCTCAATGCGCTGTAATCTTTGCTCACGAAGAGAAGATACTAAAACAGGTATTGTAACGAAAGGCAAACAAAATATCCAGAATATAGATTGGCAAACAATCTCTTCTTTAGAAGGATGATCAAAAGATCGTATCTCTTCCCAATATATATCAAGAAAATAGATTCTTACTCCAAAGAATAAGCATATGCCAACAACATATAAAATCGGCAACCAATAATACCAATGCATTTTACCTCCTACCCAAATAATTCAATTGCAAAAATAGGAACATATTTTGTTAGATAGACACCGTTAGTCGATACCCAGAATCGGACGCCAGATTCGTATAATCGTCTTGCGAGAATTGTTAGAACAACAGGGTTGCCGTGTCTCTTTCCAACATTATAGGCAGTCTGCCTATCTGCTGATAAATGAACATATCTTCGAGACATAGGTTTTATTCCTTTAATAAGGATTGATTCCAAAAACCTATCGGCTGTTCCATGGTATAACAATTCTGGAAGCTCTGACGAGCTAACCTCTTTTAATCCAAGATCAACATCTATTGAATGTCCTTGATTAGCTCGAATATATTTTCCATCATCTGAATACGAATATCTTCCTTTGACATCTTCTGATACAATTTTATCAAGAACCTCTTTATCTATTGGCATTAATTTGCACAGAAGAGAGACATCAACATATCCTTCTGGGCTCATTTCTATACCAATAGACTCTGGTTTATGACGCAAAATTAAGGACAAAAACTTGGATTTTGATACCTCATTATGCCCCATGGATTAACTCACATACATTCTTAATCTGCTTAACCTTTTCCAATGGACAGAGAAAATAATTCCAAAGAAGCTTAATATTCTCCGCCGTCATCCAAAAAGGAAAATCGTTATCATTCATTGTCCTCTTATCTCCTATTCGATGGGAGCCGCGTGGCGCGCGATTTTAAGTGCTTTGCATTTACTTAATTTTTTCCATTGTTGCTTTAATGAGAAACGCAGGTGTGTGCAGGCGGACAATCTCAATCTTTTTGCTTCCTTTTACATTGCAACCAATCTTAATCTCATCATCGGAGAAAGAAAGAAGAGCCGCCGGGATTAGCTTATTATCAAGCTTTGATATTGTCTCGGCGACATTTCTCCATGATATATCTCGCTGCTTTATCATTTTGATGGAAAAACCTTAACTAACTTTCTTTCCAAGAGTGGAGACAGTTTCAATCTTTCCGCAACTCTTATCGCGACACTTCCAAACGAAGGTCGTTATTCCAAATAACGCTCTGTCAAAAAAGCTCTCAGAGAAACATTCAAAACTACGAGTAACAGGTGGTGCATATGTTTCTGCGATAAGCTCAAAATCATGTCTATGAAAGAAACTCATAATATTTTCTCCTTATCTTAACAAATTATTTATTACTTTTCGCAAGAAAACCGCCGCATTTATGCGGCGGATGAATTGTGCATATGTCAAAAATTATTTTTTTGTCATATGTCGTTTTTTTTGATAAAAGCTATGCATAATGATATATAGCTTGTATGAGAAAAAGTTTTCTGCGAAAACCAAGCTTAAACTTTTCTCTCATACTTTTTGAGCAGCTTGCTGCTCAAGGTCTGGTATCGGAATGCTATCGGACATTAAACAAAAACTCGATATTCCATCGGGCTATCGCCCGATGGATGAGGCGCTAACCTCTGCTTCACCTTTCTTTAAGGTTAAGCAAGTTGGGTCGATGACCCGAGAAGCTTCTGCTTTTAAGCAGAGGTAGTTCATTAACAT
>Ga0187874_10002620_pt1 | contig 13582 bp, 16 predicted proteins | sample June2016WEW_16_1_3_FD_132993 | JGI IMG/M metagenome (GOLD analysis project Ga0187874, IMG submission 132993) | Peatland microbial communities from SPRUCE experiment site at the Marcell Experimental Forest, Minnesota, USA - June2016WEW_16_150 | ecosystem: Environmental > Terrestrial > Soil >... | reverse complement strand
CGCTACCCTATGATCGTTGATAGCGATGCAGGCTACGAAATCCGGATTTCCGGCTTCTGCCACTTTGATAATGATGGATGACCGATTGCGGATGAGTAGGTATTGTTGCGTCAGCCCTTAGCACCTCTCCTGTGGGAGGTCAATAACTTAACGTAGTAGTACTAGTCCCTAGCTGACACCTGAAACCTGGCACCTGACACCTGCTTCACGTGTGCCGCCTGCGATGTTCGCGGATGTCCTGTTGGACTTCTCTTTCGATGGTCCGCCGCCGAGAAGTCTCCCGGTGGTCGAAAACATTCTTACCTTTGGCCAACGCAATCTCGAATTTGATCATGTTGCTCTTCAGGTAAACGCGCGTGGGGATGAGCGTGAAACCCCTCTCCTGCGTGCGCCCCGTGAGCTTGTCGATTTCCTGGCGGTGCAAAAGCAGCCGCCTGTCCCGAAGCGGGTCGTGGTTAAAACGGCTGCCCGCCGCATAGGGGCTGATGTGGCAATCGATCAGCCACACCTCGTGGTTCTTGACCATCGCGTAACTGTCCTTCAGATTGACCTTGCCCTCTCGAACCGACTTCACTTCCGTACCCGTCAGTTCGACGCCGCTCTCAAACCTCTCCAGTAAATGATAGAGATGTGGCGCCTGGCGGTTGACCGCAAAGTTCTTCGGGGCAGGGTCCGCTGGCTTTCCCACAACACACTCCACTGTAAATTCCGACGCATCCCAAGAACCAAAATGTTAGCACATGCGAAGCTCCCGCGCACATGAAGCGTTGTTCCCGCGAAAACTCCCGCGAAAATTCCATTGTCAGATCACCCGGCTTTCGATATGATGTGTTTGCGGGGTGGAGCAGTCTGGTAGCTCGTTGGGCTCATAACCCAAAGGTCGCTGGTTCAAATCCAGCCCCCGCAACCAACTTTCCTACTGAATCAACTCAGGTTGCCTCATCACTACCAGACCGCCCGATTCAGATTTGGGTGCAAGTGGGTGCAAAATACGGGCGGGGAGAACCTTTCCAAGCTCCGATGCGATCCGACAGTCATCCTCGCTCGCAACGTGTGTGTAAACTCCGAGCGTAAGCCGAGGGTCACTGTGACCCAACCGTTCCTGACGGACCTTCAAGGGCACTCCTATCCGATCCATCAAAGTTTCATTCGCGTGGCGGAAGGCATGAAGCCCACACCGTTGAATGCCCAGCTTGTCGAGCAACGGATGGAGCTTCCGCTTCACGATCATGTTCGCATCCCAAGGCGTACCGTTCCGGCTAGAGAAAAGCAGCCGTTCCGGATTAGGCCGCCATTGAAGCACAAACGCCTTAAGATGTTCAGCTAGCTCCGCTGACAGAGCGAAGGTGCGGATTGAATTCTCCGTCTTGGGCGCTTGCAGCTTTCCGCGCCAGGCACTTTGGCGAACGTACAGCAATTGCCGCCCGAAATCCAGGTCATCAACCGTAAGCCCGCAAAGCTCCCCGGCTCGCATCCCAGTTTCAGCCGCGAGCCAGTAGAGCGTGCGGTAAGGCCCCTGAGCCTCCGCCAGAATGCGTTGAACTTCCTCTAGGGTAAAGAATACGGGACGCGCTTTCCTGGCCTTGGGCAGGACCAGATCCTCGAAGGGATCGTGGACAACGTACCCCCAGGCACGCGCGGACTTCCACATCATGCGAAGGGTCATCACCAGATTGCGCCGGGTCTTTGGACTGGCCTTGCTCTGCGAAATGAAGCCCTGCACTAACTCCGGGTGGATATCTTTCATGCATCGCTTGCCGAAGAAAGGGACCAGGTGCAAGCGAAGATGCGAGCGGATAGCCGCCTGGGTAGAAGGTTTGAACTGAGTCGCAACTTTGGCTTCCCATCGCGGGGCGAATTCCGCGAGGGTTGCCGTGGGCCGCGCCCGGTATCGCGGATCATTCACTATTACCAGACGATCCGCTAGGGCTCTTTTGGCGAGCGACTTTGTAGCATACTCCGCAAGCGTTCCAAGAACCTCAGAACGGAATACACGGCGAGCCGCTCCATCTGGCGTCAACTCATCCTCACGCCAACGAGCGACCCACACGCGGATTTTCTTTCCTCTGAGAAACAATTGACCTCTCTGGTACCGCCGACGAGCCATCGTGCCTCCTTGCTCGCCGACTGGTTGCCCTTGGACACGGATTGTACCAGGTGATTGGCTCATTGCAAAATCACCGATGCCAGCGCCCCAGGCCCAAACGAAAATACGTTTTCGGAAGGTCCGCCGACGCAGCCACGGTTTGTCTCCCGGCGCTTGAGGAAGGTATTTCGAGATCAGATAATACAACCCCTGCGAGCGTTCCCGCGAAGTGAAGACCTCCGAGCTGTTTGGCCTCGTATTTCGCCGCGTAAAACGCCGCCGCTCGCTCCCGGTCAAACGGCTCAATTCGGGTCCTGCCAAATCGCCTGAAAGCCTCGGCCCACCAAAATTTGCGGTACTGGTCCGCGACCCCCGTAACGAGCGCGTGACAGTGATAGCGCCCACCGAGCTTCCCGAACTCCTCAGCGATGACCCACCCCACAGCCTTCGATGTCGCACGCTGAAGGAGAGCAAAGTATTCGCTTAGCCGCGCCAGCGCCACGTCCGGGACTGGAGGACCAGCCGCGCCGTCATCGCGGAAGGAAACTGGATTCACGAACCAATCCCAATCGACCAAGTCCGCCATAAATTCGCCAAACGCTCGCGGCAACTCCCGCCGCTGACAGCAGCGCAACGCCCACCTTTCGACGTCACGTTTGTGGTCAGCCAGCATCCAAGCCTCAAATAGAGACACTTAGTGTTACAAGGATGGGAGGCAGTTCCCAACTGTGGTCATGCCCTTCTCTGCCTCCGCTCCGGGCATTCAGGCACCCAGGGCGGTCCACGTGTGCCCGTTTGCGTCGCGGGTCGAGAGAAGGGTAAGCTCGTCGCCCGCACTTGGTGCCTCGCATGGACCGCCCAGGATGCCCGCGCGCCCGAGGCTATTTCTTGCCTTTCGACTGGCTCTGGCGCTGGTATTCCCGCAGAATCGCTTGCATCACCGCAGAGTTTATGGGCCCCTGGAGCTTGACGACATCAAACCACGTTGTTTTGCCTTGACGGGATGGAACAGACACCCAGGGCGTTTTACCATCGCGCTCGATGACGCGAAAGCCAGAGATGTCGATAACGCCCAATTCCTCAAAGTGAATGCCGACATCGCACACAGCTTTGACTGCGTTGTTCGGCTTATCGATCAACTTCAGGTGGACTTTGATTTCCTGGATCACGTCTTGCCTCCTAGCTTATCTGTTCTAGCAACTAAAATTGTAAGTCCGAAAAACTGGGGATTTTGCTGGGGATTTGACTGGGGTAAAGTGGGGTAAACTAGGGATTTTGGTAGGGATGCCTTACTTCTTACGCTGCCGGTATTTCTTCGGCTTGTGGTTCTTCCAATCCGTTTGGATGGTGTTGAGCTCGCGACTGAACTTCGCGGCCACAATTTCCTGGGCTAGCCTGATATACCTACGGTGCTCTTGGAGATTGTTGACTTTCTCCTCGATCTCGGGATGCAGCCCAGCTACCCGGAAGGTCACAAATCGAGCATACTCCTTGGCGATTCTTCTGTAATCCTCGCTGGAAACCATCCCCTGCATTCGCGGCTCAAGGATGGTCAATTCTTCAAACACGCTTGCGACCCAGGCCGCGCGTATCTCTGAGGCCGAGGCATTTTTCTTAAGCGTAGGGCGTGGGGGTTTCTTCTTGCGAGGAACCCTTTTGCGTTTACCGCTGGAGGTGCTGAGGCGCATTCCCACAGACTGGGGAGCCATGAGCACAGAGACGCACGCGGGGATTGCGTCCACAAGCGGTTGAAAGGTTGCCAGGCCCCTGACTATCCCTGCTTTCGGGGAATACCCTTTTGGCGGCGTGAAATCGACCGCCTCTATCTTCTGGCGAATCACGTCCAGTGGTGAGCCGAGCTTCAGTAAGCCTATCTCAAGCTGCTGCTTTTGGCGCAACAGCTCACTCCATGGCTTTTCCCACTTGCCTTTGCTCTGTCCCAGTTCGCGCCTTAAGCGGTCCTTTTCTGGTGGGTCATTGGTCTCCCACACTCTGTTCGATAAGGCTTCCTCTTCCCGGATCAGCGTGTCGACACGTTTGCAGTTTTCGCTCACTCCCGTGACTAGCTCGGTGAGTCCAGCGCTTTCGAGTCTCTGAGTATCGCCTTGAGTTTCGGCCAACGCGCTTCCCTTCGCTTTCAGTTCTTCCCGGATTGGGGAGGCTGGCAGCGGTGGGAAGATGCCGCGTTCGGGAGCGACCCTAGCCAGCCGAATCCTCACTATAGCTTACACTGCGTCTCGAGTGGTCTCATTTCTTAGCTTTCCTGGTGCCGTTTCAGTCTCACGTAAGTGGTTGACCGTGGCTCTGGGTATACTTTGAGTGCACGGACGGTGTGTTTCGGGTTTTCCGGGGTGTTTCGGGGCTTTCCCACAGTACAGTAAAGTCCAGTTACGGTACTGGGGGCCTTCCACAGCCACGTAGCGTGATCCGGGCATAATTTTTCTTCCTTGTCTCGCGTAGGACGTTTGCTCGGGCAACTACCAGACTACTCTCGGAGACGTTTGAGGCGTTGGTAAGTGCGTACTCGGCAGGTCCCGCACATTCCGTTCCCAGCATGGATTACATCCTGCCTTCCACACACCAAGCAGCCCCAGCTTTCAAAGTAGAGTGTCCAGCGCCGTTGGTCGGCGACCGTCTGTGACCGGCGTATAGCACTCGCTGTCTCCCGGTCCCCAAAGAAGCAGCCGAACGGGAACATCTCTATTTCAACGTTGGTCTCTCTCTTCGGAAGTTTCTGCAATCCAGGAACCGTGCTCGGCTCGGGGTGTCGGTCCCTACTCGCCTCCACCCATTGCACAAGCATGATCCTAGCCAGGGCCTCAGCCCAGTCTCGAACGTCGTTATGGACCTTCTGTTTCAAATTTGCCGCGCTAGCTAGCTCGCGCAAAAAAATATTGTCTCGGGAAATCTGACTGGTCTCGTGGAGATACTTGATAAGACCTTGAGTGTCAGAGTCGCAATGGGGTATCTTTGTGGCAGCCATTTTCGGCCTCCTCGTTAGGTCGGAGTGGTCAGGTCGCTGTCCGGAGCTGTTACCTTCGGCAGCGACCGCCTTCTTATCTACTCACCAGAGCCACCAAATGTCAAGCCTTTCGTTCAGATGACGATGGTCCGAAATCGGGGGGGGAATTAAGAAGAGGGAATGCAGCCCGGCGCGCCAGGGCTGGGCACTGTGCAGGAGTTACTTTATTGAGGACCGACGCCAAGGCAAAAAGGTCTTTACTTCGATCGGAGAGGGATCACGCAACGCCCACTCTTTGTGTGCCTGACAAATCTCCGGATACTGCCACGCGAGCCGGAGGATATCAGCCCGCTGGGCAATCATGGTCGCCGTACTGACCACATGAATGTTGACCATGCCCCCAACGCGCCACGAGATGCGGCCAGCCCGCCCCAGATACCACACCGCAGCTCGGAGACACAGCCAAGCCAAAAAGAGCCTTACGTGCAAGACGAGCCCAAGGAAATACGAAGCCATGAATTCACCTGATCTACCTAGACGCCGCGCATCCAATCCCCGATTAGGAAACGACGTCAAGAATAACAAGAGCGCCGACGCCAGCAAGTACCCACCACACCCAAGTTGGAATACTCGGAATCACATTCGAGGGGTTAAGGGGACTCGAAGGATTGGTCAGAGGATTGGAAACCACCCCTCCGGGTCCTTGAATTGGCAATCCCAATATCCAATTCGCGGTCATTTTCAGTCCCGTGACAGGATTCAAAACGACGCCGCCTACTTGGGCCTCCTGACTCGAAAAAGTAGTAGTGCCCAGGCCGGATGTGTCAAGCGGGGTAAGCGAAAACCCGAAGTTTGTCCCAAGCGGCATACCGTTGAATGAGCTGGCCAAGGAGGACTCTATCCCGCCCAGTGTGACACTCGCCGCCCCACCATTGGCCTGGACCGTCACGCTCGCCGTGGTCCCAACCAACGTCACAGCCAGCATGGTAAGCGCGCCATTCGCAAAGAGCGCAGTAGTGGCCAGCGCTGATTGAATTGCGGCCTGGTCGGTTGCCGCGTCCCCTGTAGTGCCGGTGACGAAGAAGTTGAAAACGTATTGTTGCCCAGGGACTGGATTAGCGTTGGCGTTGAAGCCCGGTGTTTGCCCGAGGAATCCGAGATGTCGATGACGGTACATACAAAATTCCTCAGTGGTTAGTGGTCAGCGGGGATCAAGAGCGCTCACGACGCCGGCGTCGCCAGATTTCCTGGGCAAATTCCGAGCGACGCTCCTTCGGCGTCTCGTGAATGATGCGCCCGCCTTCATCGTGCTCCCCCCGCCGGTGCGATACGGCAGCCTGCACATACTCTCTCAGCGTTTCAGCGCCGGGATTAAACTGACGTGTCCGACGCCCCACGCCCAAGCGAGCAGCGCGAAGGCCCAGCCGCGTGTTGCAGGCTTTGCAAAGCCAGCGAAGATTGGACGGCGCGTCATTGGCCTCGTCTCCGTCGCGGTGATCAACGACCAAAAAACGACGCGAGGGGCATAGCGCACAACGTCGCGGCCCTGGCGGAACACACGCCCTGGCCCGATAACGATGGGCGCGATCGGTGATAGACTCCGCTGGCTTGCGCCAATCACGGCCACAAGCGCCCGCGATTACCTTCGCCGATTTGGGACGGGCTCTTCCACCTCTTCCTGTTCTTCTTCGACCCCGACCAAATCAGCGACCTGATCGAGGCGATCGTTCAGGTCGTCGTTTTCTTCTTCCAATTCCTGGACTCTTTCCTCAAGCTCTCTTTTCGAAGCCATATACGACATCCTCCGTGGATTTTGAATTTGAATCCGCTTGCGCTCGGCATAGTCTTCGACAGATTCCTCCGCGATTTCGTCCGCCCGGTCTGAGTCATGCAAAACGGTCTCGGTGAAACGGACGGCCTGGGCCTTGCGCTTCTCGACCTGTTCGCGGGTGAGCGTTTTCATTCTGACACCTCACCCGATCACGGTAGCGGGAGCCACGGGCGCAAATAAAGCCCCGTCGTTTTTTTCATTGTTAGAAATGACTGTCGAGTTTTTCCTTGCTTGGCGGGGTCGAGAGCCACGGCGGGCGCGGACGGCGTTACGGAGACGGGCCATTCCCTTGCGGCGTTCCTTCCAATTGAGGGTGGCATAGCCTGAGATACATTCGGGGTAAATTGCGCGCCACTCAACGCCCAGCCGCTCCATTTCCCAAGCGCGCGTGACACTATCGCTGCGGGGTCGCCCCGGGTGGGGCGGCAGCGTAATTCTGATCTGGCGGATTACTGCTTCCTTTGTGGTCGTTGCCTTGGCGTCAGTGAATGCCCGTGGATGTGTGCTGCAGACGCGCCTAGCGAATCGCTCTGTTTCAAGCTCGATAGCTTCCCGGTCAGGATCCGGAGCGGCCGTTCCTGACGCCCTGGGAGCCTCAGGCGGTGCGTCGCGACACGCCAACGGGTCAACAGGCATAGAACCTCCTCCGGTGCGTGCAGATTGCCAACTCGCGGGAAATCTTCACCTTTTCTTTACCATCAAGAACTTGGGTGCAACTTGGGTGCAAAACCCCTAGACTTTCGGCCTTTCTTCGCCAGTTTTGGAGGCTAAGGGCAACACAATCAGCGAGACTTAGCGTTTGTCCGGCGAACTCATAACCCAAAGGTCGCTGGTTCAAATCCAGCCCCCGCAACCAACCCCTTGCATCGCAGGTTGTCACCTTCCTTGCGGGGTCTGCACCGTGTCGAGAGTTGCTGGCAAACCCTACTTCACCTACATTCTTTGGAGCCCCTCTGGGCAGCGGTTCTACGTCGGCATTAGCGAAGACCCCTCCCGCCGCCTTGACCAGCACAACCAGGGAATTTCACGCTGGACAGCACGCTATCGACCTTGGCAGCTCGTCCGGGTCGAAAGGTTCACTTCATACACCGACGCCCGCAAACGCGAACTCCTGCTGAAAATGCAAAAGTCCGGACGAGGACTCTTCCAACTCACCGGCCTTGACCCCGCCGTATTCCTGCGTACTCCCAAGGGCTCATAATCCCGCCTCGCGGGATCGCTGGTCCCGCTCGGCGGGATCCAGCCCCCGCAACCAAACCTCTCAAGACAAGTCTTGTGTGCCCAATACGAGACATAGAATGAGCAGTGACAGGGTCTGTACTGGATCTCAGCGCGAAGGCCGAACGGCACCGCATTCAAGCGAACCTGGAACTTCGATCCGTACGGGTAGAAGGGAATTGACCTCCTGTGTTCTCTTGAACAGTTCCAGTCTATGAGTTAGACTCGGCGTGAATGAGTGGAAAAGAGAGCGACAGAATTCCGGATAGCCGTAAACAGTGGGATCTGAAAAGGCACGTGGAAGGATGCGGGATCCATCTGCTCGTCATGCTGGTGCTTTTTCTTGCGGCCCCCGCCAACGGCCGGGCCCAGTTTGCCGTTGAACCCCAGGCTGATACACCCGAAGAGTTCGATGCGTTCCTCGTGGTTTTGTCGAGGTCAACACCCAAGGACATAATTTCAGCCGCCGACGATTTCGAGCGAAGGTGGCCACGCTCAACGCTGTGCGCACGCATCTACGAAATGGAACTGGAGGCCTATCGATCACTCGATGATTCGGCGGGCGCCATCCGGGCTGGCGAGAAAGCCCTGCAAGCTGTCCCGAATAACCTAGCCGTTCTGGCCCAACTCGCGTACCTCATCGCCAATTCGAGTTCCGACCCGCCACAACTGGTCCGCGCCGAGGAACTCGCCCGGGCGGAAATCGAGAAATCGAAGACGATCAAGCTGCCGAGGTGGATGTCCCCGGCGAGATGGGACGAAATTCAAGGCCGTCTGGGGACGATGGCCTACTCTGCCCTCGGTCTGGTAGCTTACAAGCGTGGGAACTTGGCGCTGGCCATCCGCGAAATGGAAACGGCCATGAATCTCACGCCAACCCCTGACCCTGCTCTCTTTTATCGCTTAGGGATATTGCACAAGGCCAGTGGGGACACGGCCCGGGCTATCCAGGAACTCCAAAAAGCCGCGGCGTCCAACGACCCCGTGCTTCGCCCGCTTGCACAGCGACAGTTGAAGGCCCTGCAGCCATAAGCTCTGACACCCAAGAGCAGGTACACACATGGTCAGCAGGGGAGAGCTGTTTCAGGCCAAGAGGGGCGCGTTGAACAAGACCCTGGCTTTGCGACAGAATCAGCTTCTCGCGACGCACAGCTTCACCGCTTGGCCGAATCCGTATTTCGGGTGGTACGATCGCCCCCGGCGCGCGAAGATGGCCATCGGTCTCGTTACGCCTCATCTGGCACGGATGGTCCTGCGACCCTGGCTGAAAGGAGCAACCACGTCGTGAAGATACTGGAACTTAGAGCGCAGTTCTCCAGACGGCTCTGGGGGCTCGTGCTCTTGGGCGCATGTTTCGGCAGCGCGGTCCTGCTGGCGAGGAAGTCTGGTATTGCTTCCAAGCTTCAAGCTGCGCCATCCGCATCCGCGCGTGCCAGCCAGGCCACGGCGGGAATCCAATTCACAGAGGTTGCGAAGGAAGCCGGGGTGACAGCGCCCAACGTCTGGGGAGGAATCACCGAAAAGAAGTACATCCTCGAAACCAAAGGGAACGGCGTAGCCTTCTTCGATTACGATCGGGACGGCTGGCTGGACGTCTACCTGAGCAACGGGACGCGTCTCGAGGGCTTTCCCTCTGGCCAAGAGCCCATCAACCATCTCTACCACAACAACCACGACGGGACATTTACCGACGTGACCGCCCGGTCCGGATTGGCGCGAACCGGATGGCAGACGGGCGTCTGCGTGGGCGACTACGACAACGACGGCTGGGATGACCTGCTGCTGACTTACTGGGGTCAGAATCGCCTCTACCACAACAACGGCGATGGTACCTTTACCGATGTGACCGAGCGTGCCGGCCTGAAGCACGCGGGGGTTCGATGGGGCACAGGCTGCACCTTCCTTGATTATGACCGGGATGGGTTCCTGGACATTTTCATAGCCAACTACCTGCAGTTTGATCTGAAGGGGGCCCCAAAACCGGGGGACGCCCTGTACTGTATCTGGAAAGAAATGCCCGTTCTGTGCGGACCACGAGGCCTCGAGGATAGCACCAACCTGCTCTATCACAACAACCGCGACGGGACGTTTACGGATGTGTCGGAATCATCGGGAATCGCCAAGGTCGGTGGCAAGGGCCTGGGGGCGGTTTCTTACGATTTTGACAACGACGGCTGGCCGGATATCTATGTGGCAAACGATTCCGTCCCCAGCCTGCTTTACCATAACAACCACAACGGCACCTTCACGGAGATCGCCCAAAAAGTGGGAGTTGCTTTCAGCGAGGACGGCATGGAACAGGGCGGCATGGGACTGGCCGTGGGCGACTACGACGCAGACGGGTGGCTCGATATCTTCAAAACCAACTTCACGGATGATGTTCCCAATCTCTATCACAACAACCGGGACGGCACCTTTACGGATGTCGCTTTCACCGCCGGTCTGGGTAGCATCACAAACCTGGTCTCCTGGGGGGCAGGTTTTGTCGACGTCGATAACGACGGCTGGAAGGATCTGTTCTATGTCAATGGCCATGTTTATCCCGAGGTTGACCGGCACCATATGGACAGTCCTTATCGCCAGCCCCGCCTCCTCTTTCGTAACCTCGGCAACGGTCGGTTCGAGAATATTTCCTCCCAGGCAGGGCCGGCCTTTGAAGAACGATTTTCCAGCCGCGGCTGTGCTTTCGGAGATTTCAACAACGACGGCAAGATCGGTATCCTCATCACCAACATGAACGATCGGCCTTCGCTGTGGCGAAACGACACTCAGAACTCGAACGCGTCGATTCTTGTAAAACTGATCGGAACACGGTCCAATCGCAGCGCCATTGGGGCCCGCGTGCGTGTGGTGACGGGAGGCCACGCGCAGATCGATGAGGTGCATAGCGGTGATAGCCTCATGTCCATGAGTGATCTCCGCTTGCATTTCGGTGTGGGATCCGCGGCGAAGATCGACCGTCTGGAAGTACGCTGGCCGGCCACCGGGATGGTCGAAGAGTTTCGGAATCTGGATGTCAACCAGATCATTACGATCCAGGAAGGCTCTGGCATCATCCGTACCGAGAGCCTCGCATTCGGCCGACAGATAAGATAAGCCGAACCTTAAGACCAATCGGCACAATTGGCATGGTCGCATCTCGTATAATTGATCCGTGAGGAAAACCATGAGCACATCTAACGTCTTTTTGACTCGAAACCTGCTTCTTCTGGTCTTGACACTTCCTATGGCGCCTTGCTCTCGCGCCGCTTCGCTTGTTTGCCATTTCGCGGACGAGCACGGAAAGGCATTGCGAAACGTGGATAGCCGGCTCACTCCGACCGGGAGTGAGACGCATCAGTTCGGAAAGTCAGATAATAAGGGCGATACGACCTTCAAGCACCTGAACGCCGGTTCCTATGAGTTGCTTGCCCAGCTCAAGGACCACGCGCCATTGAAATGGACAGTGCAGGTCTCATCAGAGGATCAGACCCTGGAGCTGATGCTCATGAGCGCGAAGGCTTTCATCCAAATGGAGAAAGAAGTCACGGATGCCATCAACGCGCAACTGTACTCCAAAGCAGTTGCCATGCTGGATAGACCCCTCAAGATATATCCCCAGGATCCTGGGTTGCACGACGACCTGGCGCGCGCCTACGCAGGAATGCTCGAGGAGCAAAAGGCCCTCGCGGAGGCGGATAAAGCTGCTCAACTGGATCCCCAGTTCAACGGGACCAAGACGGAGATCCAAAGATTCATCCTGGGCGAGCGAGGCCAAAAAGCCCTCCAGAACCAGGATTTTGCCATGGCGGCTGAACTGTTTGAGAAGTGGACAAAACTTGACCCGCAAAACGGGAAAGCCTATTACGCGTTGGCCCTGGCTTACGGACACCAGCGGGATTTCAAGCTCGCCTTGGCCGCGATCGACAAAGCCCTGGAGTTGGAGCCCCAGAACGCTTCTTATAGCAAGGTGAAGGCGGTCTTGGAAGCAAATCTCAAGGGTAACTAGTCGCTGGGGAGAGGAACACCGAAGATAGTCTATGATCGCCCCGGATTAATTCAGAATCGGGCCACCCGCCACAGACGCAACTCCTGCTCCTTGGAGGCTTTCGGAAATACATCACTTAGTGTTAGCGGGGCGCCACTACTGTAGAGAGAAAAGTGGATAAAGTGAGCGCCCTTATGCGATGTTTCGGCGCAAGCGCCTAGGGGACTTGCCGCCCCATAGGCCAAGCGAATACCCTATCTCTTGCTCCTATGTCCTCGGGCCCGGCGGGCCGGAATTCGTCGTCGAAGCAGATTCTCTTCGGCCCTTTCCCAGTGAGCTAGAGCTTTCCGTTTTCGTCGCAGTCCTAGCATTACTAAAAGCGCATCGGCCAATGCCAACTGAGCGACACGTGAGGCTAGGGGAGCCTGAAAGTACTTCACTTCACTGGGAGCGGCGTAAAGGCGGATGTCGGCGACTTGGGCCAAGGGGGAATTAATCGAATTGGTGATGCAGATGGTCTTCGCCCCACGCATCTTGCTTAAGCGGAGGCACTCTACCGTCTCGCTCGTGTTTCCGGCTACCGAAATTCCCAGTCCGGCTTCGCCCTGTCTCATCTCCGCCGCCGCCGCTAATTGCATGTGAGAATCACAATCAATGAAAGCTGGATAGCCTAGGAAACGCAAACGCGCATAGATCGAGTAAGCCACGGCATATGAAAGACCAATCGAGAACAAAACGACACGCTTTGCCTTTGCAAGAGTCTCTGCGGCGGCGTGCAGGGCATCGCCAGCGTTCAGCTTGAGCGTTTGATGGAGACTGTTGACGTGCTCCTCGAATACCCGCTGAAGGATTAAGGGGGCGCTGTCCTGACCTTCACGCTCCTTCTCGAAGAACGGAAGTACTGGCCCAGCCAGCTCGCGGGCCAGAGAAATCTTCAGTCCGGGAAAGCCCTTTAAGCCTATGGATTTGCAAAAAAGCACAATCGACCCCGTACTGCTTCCGCAACCCTTCGCTAGCCCGGAGATTGATTGGGTAATGAACTGCTCCGGATCATTGAGCAGGGCCTCAGCGATGCGGCGCTGCGCTGGTTGCATGGTTGGCAACAGCCCGCGTATCAAGGGCAGCAGGTTCGCTTGACGGCCACCACCCAAACCGCCTGGGATCCACGCCTGGAAACTTGCTAGCGAGCCTTGGAGTGAGCCTTTCCGAGACTTTATCCTAGATTTTTTCAGCATCAGATAGGGACCCCGGTGAAAAGTTTAACCTTCCCCTCGCCCGTGCCTTGGGGCATCGCACTCCTGAACAAAGAAAAGCAAAGCTCCAGCGGCTGATCCAGTTCGTTCCGGGTTGAGCCTACCACGCCGCGATGCTGAAGTGCAAGGACACGTCACACACAGCAGCAGCTTCGGAATCCCCATGATAGGGAAGTGATGGATCCCAGCTTGGGGTGCATTTGATAATTAATCGCGACTGCACAGCAAACCGGCACCTATTTTCCAACCCCGTTTTTTCGCTATT
>Ga0187874_10002618_pt1 | contig 13585 bp, 9 predicted proteins | sample June2016WEW_16_1_3_FD_132993 | JGI IMG/M metagenome (GOLD analysis project Ga0187874, IMG submission 132993) | Peatland microbial communities from SPRUCE experiment site at the Marcell Experimental Forest, Minnesota, USA - June2016WEW_16_150 | ecosystem: Environmental > Terrestrial > Soil >... | reverse complement strand
TCGACCGCCGCCGCGAATCCTTCTTCGTCGCCGGCGGATATGAGTTGGCCTCGCTTTTCATCGCCTCGCTTTTCATCGATCAGTTCCGCGTTGCCGCCGACGCGATAGGCGACTACCGGCAACCCTGCGGCCATGGCCTCCAGAATGACGTTGGAGAGGCTTTCGGAGTCGGACGTGAGCACGGCAACATCCAGCGAAGCCATTACGGCCGGGATGTCGCGGCGATCTCCGAGGAAGACCACACGGTCCCCGATGCCCAGAGTCTGTGCCTCGCGTTCGAGTTCCGCGCGCAGCGGCCCGTCTCCCGCCAAAAGGAATTCGACGTTTGGCATCTGCTGCTGGATTCGCCTGGCAATGCGCATGAATCCGGAGTGGTTCTTGTAACGATGATTCATCCGCGCCACCATGCCGACGCGCAAACTGCCGGGTCTCTTCGGCAACGCTGCGGGCGCAGGTGCAAAAGCCTCTGCTGGAAGCGCGTTACCGATTACGACGAGTTTGTCGCGTGACATCCCCTCCGCTGCCAGACGATCCGCCGCCGCTCGCGAGTTGCAGACTACAGCGTCGCACCAGCGAAAGGCTGCCGCCTGCGCGCGAAATTGTCTCGGCGTTAGCAGATCGCCAATCTGGCGCTGGCTGCCGATCACGACAGGCACGCGGGCAAAGCGGGCTGCCGGAATCAGCGTGAGGTTGGTATAAAAATCGAAGGCATGAGCGATCTGGATATGCTGCTGCCGCAAACATCGGCTGAGGCGCAGGCGAGTCCGCCACGACGCCCATCCGTACAAGTTGCCCCCAAGCCGAAACTCCGGGACTTCCCCGAAATCATTGGCGAATGAACCTATTCTCTGAATGCAGCCGAGGTGAACCTGGAATTGTTCGGGCCCCAGATTCTTCGCCAGCACGGCAAACTGGCGTTCCGACCCCCCGGTCTCGAAACTATTGGTCATCAGAAACAGGCGGACTCGACTGGGCGGAGACGCGGCAAGCCGCGTCTCTACAGGAGTGTCGATGGCGCGCAATTTCTCCAAGTCATTCTCCTGGTCAGCCGTTCTTCCGGTCAGTCGTTCTCCTGATCATTCTGCGGCTGGTGCAGTGGTCATCGTAGAAGGTGAAACCGGAGACGAGATCGGAGATGAAACCGCGGCATTCGTTCGCGAATCCTCCACCCGCGGAAGCGAGAATAGTCCCGCGGGCTTGGTGAACTTCTCCAGGAAATTTCTGTGCCACAGCTCGAACATGAGCAACCGCCAGATGCGACCGGTCAACTCCCGGCCTCTGTAGAGGTGATCGTTCATCAGCTTGCGAATGCCATCAGCCTCGAAATATCCGCGCTGCAAGGTGCGTGGCTCCAGCAGGATCATGAGCACGTCTTTCAGTTCGTTGCGCATCCAGTGCACGAGCGGCAGGGCGAACCCCTGCTTCGGGCGATAGAGCGCCTCGCGGGGCACGCCGACACGCTCCGCCAGTTTTCGCAGGATATATTTCTGCGTACTTCCGCGCAGCTTCCACTCCGGCGGCAGCCCCGTGACCCACTCGATGAACTTGTGATCCAGCATGGGGACACGGACTTCGAGAGAGTTCAGCATGCTCATCCGGTCCACTTTAGTCAAAATGTCGCCGACCATGTAAGTCTTGGTATCAACATACAGTAGCTCGCTGACCGGATCGCGCGCGGGAGCCTTCGCAAAATAGCGCAGCAACACGTTCTGAGGATCGTCGCTGCGGCGCAATATCTGCCGAAAGTCATCGGATAACAGCGGCGTAGTCCGCTCGAAAGCAGGCACAAAAGAGAGTCCATCCACATATCGTTCCCGCCAGGGCAAGCTGACGTTGTAGCTGAATCCGCGCCCCGACATGCCGTTCGGCAGACGGGGAAAAATCTGATCGCGGAAGAATTTTCGCGCCCAGTCAGGAATGTGTTCGAAGAAACGGCGGTTGGAATGAATACGGTAACGGTCGTACCCGCCAAAAATTTCGTCGCCGCCGTCGCCGGAGAGCGCTACGGTTACGTGCTTCCGCGCCATCTGCGAAACGTAGTAGGTAGGCAGCATTGAGGAGTCGCCGAAAGGCTCTTCCAGCGAACTCGTCAGGTGCTCCACGGTTTCGACGACATTCGGCTCCAGGATCATCTCGTGATGATCGGTACCAAACTTCTGCGCAACAATACGGGCATATTTCGCCTCGTTGAAGTCGTCCTTGGTGAAACCGATTGAGAAAGTCTTCACTGGGCCGGAACTGGCGCGCGCCATCAGAGCCACGATGGTGGAAGAGTCGATGCCACCGCTGAGAAACGCTCCGAGTGGCACGTCGGAAATCAAACGGATGCGCGTCGCTTCCAACAGGCGATGCTCCAACTCCTCCAGACACTCTTCTTCACTATTCTTTCCGAACTTCGGTCCGTGCGTGTTGTATTCCGGCAAATCCCAGTACTGGCGAATCTGAATCTTGCCTTTCTCGAATTCCAGCAGGTGTCCCGGCGGCAGCTTCTGGATTCCCGTAAAAGCCGTGATGGGATCGGGAACGTAGCCGTAATACAAATATTCGAGAAGCCCCTGCGCATTGACTTCCGCCAGTTCGGGAGCAACCGCGAGGATCGACTTGATCTCAGAACCGAAGTAGAGCTTGTCCTTCACCAGTGCATAATGGAGCGGCTTCTTGCCCAAGCGGTCGCGGGCCAGGACGAGTTTGCGCTTCGTCCGATCGTAAATCGCGAGACTGAACATGCCGCGCAGTTTCTGTACGCAGTCCGCCCCCATTTCTTCGTAGAGATGAATGATGACTTCGGTATCGGTCTTGGTGTAGAAGCGATGGCCGCGCTTCTCCAGTTCCGGGCGGAGTTCGGGAAAGTTGTAGACCTCACCGTTGTACACGATCCACGCGCTGCGGTCTTCGTTGAATACCGGCTGGTGTCCGCCCGAAAGATCGATAATGCTAAGGCGGCGCATGCCCAGTCCGGCGCCATCCTGAACGAGGATGCCCTCGTCGTCCGGACCGCGATAGATGATCTGGTCGCACATGTGGCGCACTAGAGCTTCTGTAATGTTGCTCTCCCGAGTTGCGCTCACTACCCCAGCAATTCCACACATAGCTTGCCTTCTACTCTTTCACACTGACACTGGTCACACTGGCACTGGTCACACTGGCACTGGTCACAGTGGCACTGACCGGAAGGGAGACCGGGAGAGAATCAGACTTTTGCCGCCGAGCGGCCGGCAGATCCCGGAAACGTTGGAAGCGATAATCGCGATAGTCACCCGGATTTCCCTCGCGGCCGTCACACGCAGCGAGCAGGATGTTGGCCATCTCCCTCGCGGCAACAAAGTGCAGCGTTTCCTTTCTACCGGCCGCGCCGCCGACCAGGGCAGCAAGAAAGTTGCGAAAGCTTTCGCCGATAACGGCGTCTTTCTGGGTCGGGTCCATGCTATGACAATGCAGTTTAATGAACAGCCAGTCAGGACGTCCGAGCACGCGAACTTGCGCCTGCTTCCAGAGCGAGAGCCGATGCAAGGTCGGAGGCATGGCTCTGGTAAGGGTGGCGTTGTCGAAAGCGGGGCGGACGGAACGGAAGGCACGCCGGAGGTCCATCATGAGCGGACCTTGGATCATCAGCGGAAAAGTTTGGGGCACGCGTCCGGCAACCAAGTTGTGCCCCCTGCGGTGCGGTGCTGCCTGATCGAGCGGAAGAGCGCATTCGTAGACGGAATTGATTTTTTCGATCTGCGCCGGATCCCAGGGAGCGCTCGGCATGGTGAAGTCGGCGTAGCAGCCGGTCTCAGCCAGAATCTGCATTTCCGAATCGACGCCACAGCAGCGCCCGGCAGCGGAGTTGGCGAGCGCAAAATTTCCGTGCACAAAGGCGTAGGCGGGACGAGTGGAACCATCTTCGACGGCGAGGCAGCCATGCTGCAAGGCCAGCCGATCGCGGAATTCAGTGAGCAGCCGGCGAGTGTTCTCGGCAGTGTCGGGATCGGGAATTCCGTGGTGCAGATGGACCTCGACTTCTCCCCAGCCGGCATGGCAATGCTCGGCGAGCATCTCGATCAACCCCTCGTCGTACTGCTCGGCAGGGTAGAAGTAGGTGTGGACAAGCGGACGGCCATCGTGGTCTCGCCAGCCGTCGACGACTTTGGGATATTCGCTCGCCCACCACTCCAGCCGGCGTTCCTGCTCCGAACGAGGGGCGCGCGTCTGGCCGCCACCGGGAACAATGGCCGGTTCGAAATGGTCGGCCAGGGCAAAGATGAGATGCACGGGGCCCTGGGCTGGCGATTTCAGGGCATGCCAGGTCGCGGACGGCAGGACTTTCCTGGCGTAAGCGAGTTGTTGCTTAAGACGCATGTTGAAATCTGAACCGCGCTTTCCTCGCCATCCGCCAAAGAGCCAAACCAGCCGGCTAGCGTGCTTTTGCCGGTTTGCGGCCACGGACAGCGATGGAGATCTCGCCCACGCGCATGTCTTCCATTCCCATCGCCGCATACCATTTGAACACCTGCTCGTAGGTGTGCTTGGACTGATATTTTGGAGAATACCAGTCGAAGGTGTCGAGCATGCGAGCTTCAGGATCCTTCTGCCGGTTCACCGGAAACACGTGGTGAACAATGCCCGAGGCTGGACGGCCTACCAGGGGTATGTGCTTCAACCCAGCTTGCAAATTGTAGAAGAACGGGACCGCAACTTTCAGAATGCCGTGCAGAGTCTCGGGCTTCATCTTATGGGTGTATCGGCGCCAGAAATCGCTGAAGCGATACCACTTGTTGTATCCGCTGTAGAGCCAGACGACGAGCAGTCCACCGGGCTTCAAGTATTTATCCAACGCTTTGACGGCGGCTTCACAATCCGGGGTGTGGTGAAGCACACCGATGCTGTAGATGACATCGAAGCTTTCGGGAGCGAAAGGCAGGGCGAAAACATCGGCCTGGAATGCGACGAAGTCGCGATCGGCAAGATTCTTGGCGGCAACTTCGGCGGCGGCGCTCAGGTCAACGCCGACCACACGCGCCCCCCAGCGGGTAGCGACTTCGGCGAAGCGTCCCATGCCGCATCCGACGTCGAGGACCAGCTTGCCTTTGAGATCTTCGGGGCGGAGAGCGGTTTTCATCAGGAAATGGCGTTCGGATTCGCGGGTCTCGTCGTTGTCCGTATCGAGTTGGGTCTTCTGATAACGATGCCACTGATAACCGAAACTGGCAGCGTAGTGTTGGGCCTCCACAAAACGCGCAATGCCCTCCACGTTGGGATACGCTCGCTTGCAGGCCGGACACACGAACCCATGGGATGGATCGCCTGCGAGTTTCCCGCCGCAGTTCAGGCAACGTAAAATTACATCAGCGGACTGGGGCAATTGTGCCGGGTGTTCCGTGGTCGGCATAAACCTCCAGGAAATGTCGCGGCTTCGTCGGGGCCGGGGGCTCCGTCTGTAGTTCCGCGTCCCTCTCTCTTAGGGTCGCCAGCAAGGTCGAACTAAACGCTACCGCAAAGAACGGGAAGAACTGGGTGGCTTCGGGCGCGAACAAGGCGCCCACGGCGAAGCCAATCAGCGAACTGTGCAGCGCCCCCACGAACAAAACTGTGTGCTGGTCCAGACCTTTGGCCTTTCGCATAATTTTCAGGTTCTTAAAACCACAGCGAAAGAACATGAGGTAAAGAATCAAGGCCGGGATGCCGCCTTCGACCCCAACCTGCAAATACGTCATGTGCACTTGGTGCCAGATCCCCGAGTAAGTGATGAAATTGTTATCGCCGATGCCGAAGAGCGGATAATGCTCGATGCCTTCTACCGCCCGTCTCATCAAGTACATGCGGTCTTCGTACGATTGATAGGCCGACGCCTCGGTTTTGCTGCCACCGTTGAGGGCGGCAAAGCGGGCATATAGTTTTTGGCCCGCTGTTCCCCCCAGTAAGGCGACTGCAAGCAAGACTGCCACGATCAGACCAGGACGTTTGCCCCTGACGCCAAAATGCCACAGGGTCACCGCGCCCGAGATGACGAGGTCGACAAAGCCCGCTCGCGAGGCGGTCATAAATATCGCCGTCAGCATGGGAATCATTCCCAGTCCCCACAATACCTTCTTGAATGCGTTACTGCTGGTTAACAGGAAGGCGAGTGTGAAGGGCAGCGTCAGCACAATCGCGAATGCGAGATCGTTCGAGTTCCCGTAGATGCCACCCAGCACACCCTCCAGACGCGGCTGGTCATGACCCTTGATGATAGAGATCGCGCTAATCACCACCACCGAAACAGCTTGAATATAAATAATCCGGCGTAAACGACTGAAGGATGTGATCAGCAGGAAGGTGAGGACCCAAGCCACATACGCCTTGGAAAAATCTATGGTGTGAAGGATGGCGCCCGCTTTCCAGATCGGTGACAGAAAGGCGCCTACCCAATAAAGCCCGATTACGGTCAAAAGCAGCTTGCCTTCCTTGGGTATATCCTTGAAGGTGCGTTTGGTTCTACCCAGGACATTGAACAGGGCCCACATGCAGAGGATGCCGGTGATCTTGGCGCAGGGTACATAGTTCAGGCCGGGAACCCAGTCTTCGGGGCGAGCGCAATAAACCAGGAAGAATGCACTCAGCCAGAAAAACGCGGGCTTCGTCAGGTCCCCGACGGGGGCAACCTTTTGCCTGAATGGATTCTCCATTACTTCCGTTGTGTTATCGCCGATGGCCACCATGCCTTCTTTCTCTAACTCTGATCCCTGTGCACGCGCTGTAGAATGTCGCCGAACCGCGCGCACTTAAGGCCGCGGTGCACACGATTTTCCCGACAGTTCAGCGAATCCAGATTGCTTTTCTCCCCGTCACGAAGTTGACAAAAGCCACCACCGCAGCCGAATTCAGCACGACGAACGTGCGCGCCGCATCCGCCACGCGCGACAGCGGGCCGATCTTGAACCCCGCCATAGCCGCCAGGCTCAGGCCGTAAAATGCCAATTGCGCGGCCAGCGCGGCGCGATAGAAAGGCTGGCGCAGGAACAGTGAAGCCAGCAATACCCCCAGCAACGCAAATGGCACCGCCAGCCGAAGCAGCTTGTGGCTGACAAATTCAAATCGAATCGGGTTCTTCGACGTCAGAAGCCAGGGCGCAAGCTGCAGGAGTTGATAGTTGCCGCTAAGGGTTCGCACTTTGCGAGCAAACTCGCGGCTTTGACCGAGGTTCGGGGAATCCCAGGCGCGGGCCTGAGAGTCGAAGACCACGCGCGATTTTTTCTGCACGACCTGCATAGGCAACAACACGTCATCGAGGATGGTGCCCTCGGGTAGAGACTGAAGCAGAGCGTGCCGTGCACAGTAGATCGCTCCGGTCGCGCCCACAACTGATCCGGAGGCTGACTCCAACTCGCGAATCTTCTTTTCGATGCGCCAGTACAGGCCCATTCCCTTTCCTGCTTCTCCGGTCTCCGGGTTGCCAAGCATCAGCTCGCCGCTCACACAGCCGACCTCGGCATCGGCGAAATTCTCCATCAGGCGCCGCAGCGCGCACGACTCGATTTTCTGCCGCGCATCGGTGAACAGCACGATTTCACCGCTGGCAAGCCTCATGGCATCGTTCAGACCTTCCGCCTTGCCCCCCGATGAAGCCTTCAGCACAATCCGGAGGCGCGAATTGCTTGCCAACTTCTGCAAGATTGCCGCCGTGCCATCGGTCGAACCATCGGCCACGACCACAATCTCCAGTTTCTCGGCCGGGTAATCGAGAGCCAGCAGGTTCTCGATCTTCCGCGCAATTTCTGCCTCTTCATTTCTTACAACCACGACTGCAGTTACAGTCGGCTCCACCACTCCCCGCCGAACTGGCCGGGGCGACCACCGGCTGCGGAACCATAACCAGAGCGGATATCCCAGATAGGCATAGCCGACGACCGCAGCCGCGATCCAGAAAACCCATTTCATTGCTCGCCCCGATGCATTTTCATTGCGCGCCCCGGCGCAACAACACCGTCTTAATGGTCTGAAACATGATCAGCAAATCCAGGCCGATGGAGGCGTTCTTGATGTAGAACAGGTCGTACTGGAGCTTCTCGCGGGCGTCTTCAACTGTGCTGCCGTACTGGTACTTGATCTGCGCCCATCCGGTCACGCCGGGCCGCACCATGTGGCGCACGCCATAGTAGTTGATCTCTTTGGAGAGCAGCTCGATGAACTCCGGACGCTCGGGACGCGGGCCGACAAATGCCATATCGCCTTTGAGCACACACCACAATTGCGGAATTTCATCCAGGCGCGAGGTGCGCAAAAACTTGCCCACGCGCGTGACGCGCGGGTCATTGATTTCGGCCCACTGCGCACCGTTGACGGCCTCAGCATCGTGGCGCATGGTGCGGAACTTCACCACCTTGAAGAGGCGTCCGCCCTTGCCCATGCGCGTCTGGGTATAGAACACAGGTCCCTCGGAATCGAGGCGGATGGCGAGCATGATCAAGGGAAGCAAAGGCAGAGTAAGCATGAGACCAAGCAGCGAGAAGGTCACGGAAAGCAAGCGCCGAATCACGACGAAGGTGGTGCTGCGGCGAAAACCCTCGTTAAACACAAGCCAGCTCGGGTTGAGGTTTTCGACCTCGATTTTGCCGGAAATCTTTTCCAGCCAGGAAGTTGCTTCTTCGATCTTGACGCCCTGCAAGCGCAGTTGGAGCAGTTCATCCACGGGCATGTTGCCGCGACGATCTTTCATGGCGACGATGACACGATGGACTCTCTGTTTGCTGACCACTTCCATCAAGTGAGCCGCGACGGATTGGCGCGTCACCTCACCGTCGAGTTGGCCCGTCCAACTGGCGATCTCCACGCCAATCTCAGGATTCTGGCGCAAGCCCTGCACCAGGCGCTGTGCCCGCTCGTCGGCGCCGAGAACATCGACGCGCTCCACCAGCATCGGCAACTGCACCAGCCAGCCGTAACCGAGACGCCATCCGAAAAGGGCGAAGGCCACGATGAACAGGCCCAGAGCCGTGGAACCGCCGCCGAGCAGGAAATCGGGGCGCACATAGCTGATGCCAGCCGTCACAAAGGCCAGCAGGCCGGGCACCATCAGCAAGCGGAAATAGAGCTCCCCTCGGGTGTTCAACCGGGCGGTGTCGTAGAGGTCGAACCAATGCGAGCACAATAAAACGACAGCGGTAAATACGAAGAGCTTGATGTATCCGCCCTCATAGTTGAGCACCAGGTAACTGTCTTCCCGAAGCACGACCACAGCCGCCACCAGGAACGAGGTCCAAACGATCAGGGCCTCTCCTAACAGCAGGATGAGTGTTCGAATCGGGTAGTAGACATGAAAGAGCCGAATCAATTTGACCTCGGTTCATCTCAGGCGGGGCTGCTCACGGCCTCACCATAGTAGTACCTGGAATGATGCCCCTTTTCGGGTGGGGCTCCGTTAAGCACAACTCCAAGCAGCAGCTTGTCGGGGAATTCTTCGCGGGCACGCCTGGCCAGATCGGAAGGCGTCACCGCGGAGCGCACGACCATCAGAACGCCATCGCAGGCACCAGCGACCAGTGTGGCATCCGATACGGGGATGACGGGCGAGGTATCCATAATAATCCAGTCAAACAGCGGCTCGACACGCTGCAGGAAAAGCTTCAGACGGCCGTTGGCAAGCAGTTCGGGAGCGCTCGCAACGCTCCGGCCCGCGGGCATGAAGAAAAGGTTTTCCATGGGGCCGCGTTGCAACGGAGCGTACTCATCGCATTCCCCCAACAGGTATTCGGCCAACCCGGGCGACTGGGCTGCTCCGAAGTGGCGGTGCATGCCCGGATTGCGCAGATCGGCGTCGATCACGAGAGCGCGGCGTCCGTGCTGCCGCACCATAACTTGGGCCAGATTGGCAGCCACGAAAGTCTTCCCTTCTTTCGGAAGCGCGCTGGTTACGAGCAGGCGCTTCAGCGGCATCTTCTCGCGGATCTGGTAGAGGCGGGAGCGCAGGGTGCGGAACGCTTCCGCGCCGAGGCGACCGTCGTCTTCCCCGAAGAAGAGCATGGTGCGCAGATCCGGGCTCCACTGGGTCTGCGGGCAGCGGGCCAGCAGCGATTCGTAATTCAACCCGGAGGCCATGCTGGGCATGGCGGTGGGTCCCGAGGGTTGCAGCGAAGGCATGCTTTCGCGTGGCGCTTCGTTGCGCGATTCGGGTTGGTCTAGAGTGGGTTCGACGTGCGTCCCCGTGGAGGTTGCTCTTTCCTGCTCGGCGCGTTTTAAGGCGTCATGGATACGGCTCATAGTTTCCTTTCCTTGGGGAGATCCTGTTGTTCTGATTGGCGCAGCCGGTCGGCCAGGGTTGCCAAGGTGCGCAAGGCTTCGACCAGATCAAACTTTTCGGAGGACGGAACCGGCGCCGTCATGGCGGCGGCAGCATTGCCATCGGTCAAATCGAAATCGCGGGCAACGGAATCGACGACCTCGCCGGAGACCGTCTTCTTCTGATCGACGAACGCGCTGACCAGGCAGTGCTCGCAGAGCAGATTGATGATGCGCGGAATACCCAGCGAATAACGGAACAAGCCGGCGGTCGCGTCCGGTTCGAAAATCATCTCGCCATTCGACCCCGCGATGCGGAGACGCTGCGTGATATACGACTTGGTTTCCTCAAGATTGAAAGCATGGGTCTTGGCGCGCAGCGTCAGGCGCTGACGCAATTGGCGTAACTGAGGCTGCTTCAAACGCTGTTCGAGTTCCGGCTGTCCGACGAGGACGATCTGCAGCAGCTTCTCGGTGAACGTCTCGAGGTTGGTGAGCATGCGGACCTCCTCGAGCACCTCGTCGGTGAGGTTCTGGGCCTCGTCGATGACCAGCACCGCAGTTTCACCGGCACGATAGCGATCGAGCAGCCAGTTATAGAGGCGCTGCAGTAGCTGGCTCTTCGACTGCCCGTCGCAGGGGATGCCGAAATCGGCCATCATGAAATCGAGGAACTGGGGCACGTCCATACGCGAGTTGAAAATGAAGGCAGTAGCTACCTGCTGCAGGCGGAGCCATTCCATCAATTTATTGATCAGCGTGGTTTTGCCCGTGCCGACCTCGCCGGTGAGCAACACGAAGCCCTTGCGGCTCTGGATGCCATAGGTCAGGCAGGCCAACGCCTCTTCCGTATGCCGCGTGAGAAACAGGTAGCGCGGGTCCGGATTCACGTTGAACGGGTTGGCACGCAGTCCAAAAAACTCTTTGTACATAGGCTTACGCTAAACCTCTACGTGCTCGTGATCTTTTGGCGGGGCGGAATCACTTCTGCCCCAGAAACGGCGCCGCGCTGTGCCATTGCCATTGCCATTGGCAGCCGCGTCGCCGTAGCCATCCTCACCCAGCCACGGCACGGAAATCAGCGCCGGCAGATCCAGGACGCTGGAAGCATCTTTTTCGGTGCGGATCGACTTATCACTCACCTCCAGAATCATGGCGATGAGGGCGCCGAACGCCAGACCGACACCAAATCCGCCGGCGGCAAGAAGCGGGCGGACAGGGAAACTGGGTTCCTTGGGCAGGGCGCCAAGGACCGCAATTTTCATCTGCTCGCCTTCCTGAGCGGTCTCCATGCCAAGTCCTAGTCCGGCGGAGCTTTTCTTGGCCAGCAAATCTTTGTAGAAGGCTTGGGCAGTATCGTTGTCGCGGGTGAGCACCTTGTATTGCTCCTCGATGCCCGGGCTCATGCTAGTGCGGGCCTGGTAGACGGTGATCGCGTTTTGCAGCCTCTTCTGATCAAGCGTGGCTTGTTCGATCACGGTTTGGTACTGGTGAACCTGCAGGCGAAGTTGGCGAATTTCAATCGGTTCAGAGCTGGCGCTGCTGTTGACGCTGGCGTCGCTCGCGGTGGGGTTCGCGGCTGCGACATTGATCTCTTTCAGCTTCTTTTCGACTTCGGCGATATCCGCCTTGGTCTTGCTTACGTCGGGATAATCGTCGGTATAGCGTGCCTGCAGTTGCATCAATTGCGCCTGCAGTTGGGTCAATTCTTGTTGCAGGGTCTGCGGATTGGCGCTGGAAAGCGAGCTCTTCCAGGCGGCAATTTGCTGCGCCAGCATGCTTTCGGCATAGGTCTTATCCTGCTGGGCGCGGCTCAGGGTCTGAGTCGTAGCGTCGAGTTGCGAGTTCAGCGACAGCAGCATGTGCATGTTGTTGTCGACGTCAGAGGGCAACTCACCCATGTGCTTTTGTTTGAAGTCGGCTAGATCTTTGTCATGCCGGTCGACGTCGGCCTTCGCGTCGTCGAGCTGGCGGCTGAGAAATTCAGTGGTGCTCGTGGCCACCTCGGAACGGGAGCGCAGGTTCTCGTCCACAATCAGCGAGGTCAAGGCGTTGCAGATTTCCTGGGCGCGGGCTGCGTTGCTGTCGACGTAAATGACATTGAAGCCAGGCACCGGTTCAGCAGTGGGTTTCCTAACCTTGGCGGCGGGAGAGTTTGCCACGGCCTCGGCCATTGAGGTGATGACCGGCTCGACCTTCATATTCTGCTGGACATCATTGACGACCTTCCCTACCTCGTCGGGCTTGACCGATTTGAGGCTGGCAATCACGGGACGCAGGCGGCTGGGGTTCAAGATCTCCTGGCTCAGGGTTTGAACCCTCTGGGCAAAATCGGAAGTGATGACCGGCGCGACGTAGGCGTCGGGCACCTTCTGACTCTCCACCAGAACCGTGGACGTCGAGCTATATCTCGGCGGCAGGGCATAGGAAGCCATGAAGCCTGACAGAGGGGCAATCAGGGCAGGGACCAAAATGACTTTCAGGCGCCGCCGTAGCATTGCCACATAATCGTCCATCGTCAGTTCACGATTTTCACTCATACGATTCACCAATCCGGCCGCTCGCGGCGGCCCAGAAATTATTCAATACGGGTCGGCCTCGGGTGCCATTGCAACCCAATACCACCGACTTGTCGCTGACCAATCCGGCCGGTCGAGCCACCCTGCGTAACCGGAACACTGAACTCACTCTCGCCGAAGCGATACACAGCAAAAAACTCGAAAAAACGTCCCAGATGTTTGTGGAGAACGGCACCCGCAGAACCATTGTTGTTGCTCGATATTGGTACGCCAAGACCCGGCGCAACCTGGAGCGGCGTGTCATGGGTATAGCCCAGATCGCCAAACAACTCCCAGGTGCGTCCCAGGGGACGCGAAAATCCGGCCCACACCCCCTGGACCTGGTTACCGGCGTAGAAACCTGATCCTGACGAGATAAACCTTTCGTAAGAGACAAACACCGACGCACGGGCAAATCTATAGCGCAGCACAGCTTTCACGCTCGGCGACCAATGCGAATAGTTGCCACCCTGTTCGAGGTCGACGTACTCCGGACCGCCTCCGACCAGGAGGCTCAACCGGCCAGTAATAGTGTGGCTGTAGCGCACATTGAGAACATGCACATAAATTTCGCCACCGGTAAATTGCGGAAATTGATAAAGCTGAAAAGCGTAGATTAAGCCGATCTGATCGTGGCGGTTGATGAGATGGCTGTACCCGCCCTCAACGGTGACCTCATCGCTGTCGATCAGGCATAGATTTCCCAGAATCGCACAACTCGCATTGTCGAAAAAATGAGCGTCGCTGAATCCGCCCGCCACGGTGATTGCGGAGCGCGGGGTGATGGCTTG
>Ga0187874_10002617_pt1 | contig 13589 bp, 12 predicted proteins | sample June2016WEW_16_1_3_FD_132993 | JGI IMG/M metagenome (GOLD analysis project Ga0187874, IMG submission 132993) | Peatland microbial communities from SPRUCE experiment site at the Marcell Experimental Forest, Minnesota, USA - June2016WEW_16_150 | ecosystem: Environmental > Terrestrial > Soil >... | reverse complement strand
ACCATGGTGTGTGACAGCAGAACGTCGCTCAGTGGGACCTCATAAGTCTTGCCGCAAGCGTTACACGGCAATCGAATCGAAATCTGGTCGAGAATGTTCATCTCTAAGCTCCAGCTTCTCCGCTCATCGCACCTGATGTCGCGCCGTCGAACATTGTGGGCATTCGCCGACACGCTGCGTCAGATCTTCTGCCAGGGCCTCCAACTGGTCGACCATCTTTGCCATTACGGCGACTGCCTTCTGAATTACCTGGTGTTCACGTTCGAGAGCTTCTGTTGCTTTACCCAACGGGTACTCCTTTCTTCGTCACTTCATACTTATCGTAATACGATAAGTGAGCTGGCGCGAACCCGTGTACTTGTTCGGGTACAAGCAAAGTCTGCAAGGTTTACGGTTTTGCTGACCTGGGTACCTTCACCTGTACAAGCAGCATCATCGTCGCTGTTTTAGCCGAGATGGCATGAGGGAGCATCGGCGGCATGTAGGCAAATGATCCTGCCTTGGCTTGATGGGTGTCTTCGCCCAGCTTGAGGTCTGCTTCGCCGGACAAGAAATACAGAACACCTGGGGTTGGTGCTGAATGGGTCGAGAGTTCCTGCCCGGGCGAAAACCCGAACAGAGTAATGTTCACATGCTCGTCCTTCTGAAGCACTCGGCTAAGAATCCCGTCCTTGGGAGGGGACACATCCGCCAGCAGATCGGCAATGAATTTATGCTGCGGTATCGATTCCACACCTCTATCGTGCCACGATATTAGATGCAAATCAACGCTGCTGCTGGATCCATCGCATTGAGCCTGTGCATAACACACGGGCGGCAGGCTCGTCGAACACTGGGCTACTATGCAGCAATGCCTCAAAGACCTCGATATGGGTCAACACCCAGTTGCCAGTAGGCATCGAAGATAAGAGATTTCGAGTTTCCCACAAACAAGTACTGCATATTGCGGAGAGCAGACCCCACATTGGGTACTATGGTTTCCTTCGATGCCGCGCACGCGGCGGTGCACTACCCCAAGGACCGCCGTTTTCGCATTTGGGTCCATCGGTCCATTCCGATCGGCATCACGGTGGTGATCGTTGCGGCGGTTGCTGCGGCCTGGGTTGAGTATGCGCTGACCGGCCTGCCTTATGTTCCACCTGTGCCCCAGGTATACCCAAGCGACTTCGCGGGCCCACGCGGATTTCCGCTCTGGGTTCGTTACTGCCATTTCTTCAATTTCTTCTTTGTGATGATGTTGATTCGCAGCGGCCTGTCCATCCTGATGGATCATCCGCGTCTGTATTTCAACGACGGGTGTTCCCCGGGCAGTGAGTGGATCCGGTTTACGCCGCTCAAAGTTCCCCGCGACCGTCTTTGGACCGCAAAGGATGACGCTCGCTACATTTCACCGCTAATTGGCACACCGGGTTACAGGCATACCATTGGAATTGCGCGGGTTTGGCACTTCATCAACGTTCACGGATTCATCTTCACCGGCATTTTCTTCATCATCATGCTCTTTGATACCGAGCAGTGGCGGCGCATTGTGCCCGCCTCGCCGCTCGTGCTGCTGCAGGGATGGAATACCTGGGTGCACTATGCAACTTTCCATCTGCCTCCGGAACCGAACGGGTTTTACGGCTATAACGCCTTACAGCAGATTGCGTACTTTACGGTCGTTTTCATCTTCGGCCCTTTGGCCATTTGTACCGGCATCGCAATGTCACCCGCAGTCGTGAACCGCTTTCCCTGGTACGCAAAGACTTTTGGCGGCAGACAGTCGGCCCGGTCAATTCACTTCCTCACCATGCTCAGCTTCTTTGCCTTTCTTGTGGTGCACATTACTCTAGTGGTGATGACCGGATTTGCACGCAATATGAACCACATCGTGCTCGGCACGGATGACCAGGGACATCTTGGCACGTATCTGGGTTTTGTCGGAATAGGCGTGGTCTTGCTTTCGTGGGTTGTGGCGCACTACATCTCGTGGAACCGCCCTCGCGGACTGCAGCACGCGCTGAAATCCGTAACCTATCCCATGCAACTGCTGACCTTGAACCGGCTGGTTCCGCACCAGAATTATTCCGAGCAGGATATCTCGCCATACTTCTGGCCCAATGGCAAGATGCCGGTGCGAGAAGACTGGAAGCATCTCGCCGAGCATGGTTTCCGAGATTTCAAGCTGCGTGTCGGCGGACTGGTCGAAAATCCAATCGTGCTTTCCCTGGCCGACCTCGAGAAACTGGGCCAGGTCGAGCACATCACTATGCATCATTGCATCCAGGGCTGGAGCGGGATTGCGAAGTGGGGCGGCATTCCGATGGAGACCCTCATTGCGCTCGTGCGACCAAAACCGGAAGCCAAGGTCGTTGCCTTCTTCTCCTTCGGTGAAGCACTCTACGGTGGCTCGTATTACGACACGCAGAGGACGGACAACTTGCTGAAGTCGGAATGCCTGCTGGCTTTCCGCATGAACGGGCTACCACTCCCCGAGGTATATGGTGCGCCACTGAGGCTGCGCGTTGAGAATCAACTAGGGTACAAGATGGTCAAGTGGATCGAGCGAATAGAGTTTATCCAGTCGGAGAAGCAGTTGGGCCAGGGAGAAGGCGGAAAGAATGAGGATGACGAATACTTCGATCTTCTGCCTAACATTTGACAGAGTTCTGCCTAGATCACGGTAAACCGGAAGCTATCCTGCGCCGCGGCTTCGAGGCTGCCGCTTGGTCGAAGCGGGCCCGAAGTCAGCTTTGAGGAAACCAGGCTGGAACCGGAATCCCTAGGATCCCAGAACGCGGTTTCGGGGGACCCGAGCTGATTCGGCTGAATAGGCTCACGGCAGACCAGATCCGAGCCTACGTCATTGCCGACAATCGATTGGCGGAAAAGACAGAATGGGACAATTCCGCCCTCTCAATCGAGTTGCAGCACTTGCTTACGCTCGATTTGCACTTCGATGTCACTATCACTGGCTTCAAAATACTCGAGATCGATCTGCTCCTGCAGGAGTCCGGATATGAGACGGACTCAGCAGACAACGTTGGGGAGGAACTGAGCGGCCCAGCGGTCAGCTGTCCCGGCGATCTCTGGAGGTTGGGTAAGCACCGAGTGATGTGCAGCAACGCTCTGGATGAGCAATCGTTTCAGTTGTTACTGGGCAACAGTCGTGCGACAGCTGTCTTCGTGGATCCGCCTTTCAATGTGAAAATCGAGGGTCATGCCTGTGGCAACGGAGCCGTTCATCATTGTCAGCCGACGCTGAAGTCCGGGCAGGATGTCGTTTTCCTGGTTTGTCCAAATGGACAGGGCCGGAACGGCTCCAACGTCTTCGTGGCTGGCACCCTCCCGTAACCTTCCGCGGCTGATGCTGAAGGATCATGATAGGCATGATGTTCGGTACCGGCCGGAGATGATCTCACGAATGAAGTGCTGTCCGATTTTTTTCGCTGAGGTGTTACTTGCGTTCGAAGGCAGCTTTTCCGTCGATCGCTTTATTGAAGGCCGTCCTCTTAACGGTTTGTTCAATTCTTTTCTTCGTAAGCGCCGCCTCCGCCGAGGCCAGCCGCGAGAGCGGAGCGGCAGGGCTTTCTGGACATCTCGGGCATAGACATACCCATACTTCACTAGAGCAAGCAAAGGTGCGCCACGCGGCTGCCTCCACCAATAACCGGGTGGGTTCCGTCGCAGCCAAAGGCAAGCGCGCGGCCTCCGCTGGGCGCCGGGCCCGCGGACAACAATCCATCCATTCCGAGCGCGCCGGGCAAATTCAGGCGGCGCTCATTCGTGAGCATTATCTCGATGGAAAACCTTCCGGCGTTTGGGACCAGCGCACAAAGAACGCGATGTTCCGCTATCAGGCGGACAACGGCTGGCAGACCAAGATCACCCCTGACTCGCGCGCTCTTATCAAACTCGGTCTCGGCCCCCGGCACGAAGGATTACTGAACCCCGACAGCGCGGCACTCGGTTCCCCACATGAGCTCAACGTGGAACAAGAAATCACTGGCGTACACTAACACCTGAACGGCTTTTGATTACAAATGGGCGCCCCGTATTGGCCACTTTCCTCCGTTGTGCATGCGCGCACACCACCGCACGTCGAACAGCTCTCTGTTTCCAGGAGCTGTTTATTTGAAGTATTGGGCGAGAGACTCACACTTACCGGATCGTTGGCAAGACGCCCCTCGCCCTCTTTTCAAATGGTCGCAACGGCCATGGGGCTCAGCTTCGTGTTCCAATTATGCAGCCCGGGTGCCTGTCTCGCCGGGCAGGGTCGGTCGCTCCTTCACAAAAGGTGTTCCCAGCGGGATGATGGTGCGGCCAAAAGTGCCGTTCGTCACCTCAGCGAACGATACATAGAGTGCCGAAAGTCCAGTCAGAATACCAATAAAACCCCCAAGGACTTTCGTACCCGCCACGCCAAAATCGCCAGCGGAGAGCAGGAAGAAGGTGATCCACAACAGAAGGAACACCGTCCAGACGCCCTTGTTTGCGCGGAACGTGGAAACCCACATGTACAGCGTGAAAACACCCCAAAGCCCCAGCGCGACCGCAACTGCGACCGGTGCTGGTGCCTTGATCCAGCCCGCCCCGATGGTCCACACCAGGAAGGCATACCACCACCAGAAGGTCCCGTACGACGTGAATGCAACCATGCCGAAGGTGTTGCCGTTCACGTATTCCAGGATTCCGGCGATGATTTGCGCCAAGCCGCCGAAAGCGAATGCCAATGGCACCACGGCTGTGGCGCCATCAGCCGGAATTACTCCCGCATTGACACAACTCAGCAACACTGTCGTTAATCCGAACCCCGCCAGACCTAATGGCGCCGGATTCGCAACTTTGGGAAGCTGTTGCGGAGTGATGGTCAACTCAGGCTTGATGTCACGATACGTAGCCATAATCGAACTCCTTCTTTGTTGCCAATCAAGCCCTCACCGCCTGCAGTGTGTGCAATCCACGGGATCGCGTCAGACACTGCTGCCCCCTACTTGATTCGCGAAAGGTTTCAGAGGTGCACCTTGTGTACGCACTGATACGCTGCGCCGCCTTTCTACCTCGGACCTGCTCCCGAATCGACGCGTCTCTAAAGCTAGAGACGAAAACATGGAAAAGAGTTGCATATGGATATGTCAACCGGCGGCCCTGAGCTTCGCTACTCTCGCGCCGCGAATCGGGACACGTGCCATTGCATGAAGTCGCAGGCACTGCACACGGCTCCTCGTCTTCAGACAGGTCTGACAGATTGTCTGTGAAAGCTCTAACAAAGTTCTGTGAAACCTTTCACAAATCGCCAAGAAAGGTGACTTTCTGACCCGAGTTTCCGAGCCGCACTTAGAAACAATCGCCTAACGATATATTTTCTTCGATTTGTGAAACCTCTCACGGAAATGGCGTTGGACCTAACCTAAAGTTCTGACGGAGGGGAACTCGCCATGGGAGATCCCGAGAAACAGCCGCTCTGTACGGTTAAGGAGTTGCTGGTATTTGGGGTGATCGGTGTCGCTTACAGTTCGATCCTTTTCTCGTTGGACCCGGAATGGGTCGGCTGGGCCGCTCCGCTGGCCTTCGGGGGCGCCTTGTATGCTGCCGGTCCGCCTCCTGCTTCCGCCCACCTCAGTTCACCCGGCGATGTCTTTCCGATGGCCTATCTGTGCTACGTCTTGAGCCTCTTCGGTGTAGTCCTCCTCTCGGCGGCCCGGGACAGGCGGCGCCTCAGCTGGCCGTGGTGGCTCAAGGCTGTGTCAGCGAGTGGGAGCATTGCAAAAGTACGACGTTTTCTGAAATCCAGGTTCACTCTTATGGCCGGGCGTTGAACTATCGAGCAGTCTGGTGCTAGCATCCTCGGTGCAAGTACCGGTCAATGTGAAGAACGTGTGGCCACGTTTCGTTACCGCGCTGGACCTGTTTCATGGGGTCGCACAGAGGGATGTCCGAAAGATCACCAGCCTCTGCACGGAGAAGTGGTTTTCCGGTGGGGTAACGATTTTCCGGGAAGGCGAGTCTGCCGATTCTCTTTACGTCCTGAAAAAAGGCATGGTAAGGCTGATTTCCCTCTCGGACCAGGGGAGGGAGACCATTCTGCACATCCTTAAGCCCGATGAGGTCTTCGGCGAACTTCTCCTCTCCGAGGAGAAGAGACCTTTCACGGCCATTGCCACGGAGGATTCTCTGGTCACGATTATTTCCCAAGAGTCTTTTGTGGAACTCTTGTCCGCGGTCCCCACCGTCGCTTTGAACTTCATTCGGCTGCTTTCGAAGCGATTGGCCACAGTGGAGAGGGGACTGGCGGAATTCAGCCATACCTGGTCCTATCACCGACTGGCTAGAGTGCTCCTCCAGTTGAGCGAAAAATACGGACAGGAGGTTCCTAGTGGTACGTTAATCAAAGTCCGCCTGACCCATGAAGATTTGGCCAACTTGATTGGGACGAGCCGGGAAACGGTCACGACGCAACTCAGCAAGTTCACACGCATGGGCCTCCTGAAACGCGAGGCCGGGCATTTCATTGTGACCAAGTCCAAGCTTATCGACTTTATTCGCTCCGAAGAGCTCCGACTGAAGAATCTCCCTGTTTCTCAGAAAACTATTCCTCGGTAGCAGCCTTTGAGGGCATGAAGCCGGCTGGGGCTTGCGATAATCCTGAGCTGCATAGAAACGGCGATTTACAATGGTTTCGGAAAGCGCCAATTTCTGTTATAAGCTTGCGGTGGCTCCAGCGCGATCCTATGCATTCGACGATGTCCAGCAGAACGTCCGAAAGCAAGTGCAGAAGGTTTAGTCTCATCCATGGATTCCGCAGCAGATTACGGTTCGTGGCTTCGTGTACGACGTGAAGAGGGTCGATTGAAGGAAGTCACGGAAGTAGAATTTCGGCGCGTAGCATAGAACACACGGTGGGTTGCTCGTGTCGGACGTCGTCTGGGGTAAAAATTATGGGTGCACTCACGAATGAGAAATGTACCGCATGTCGCCGCGATTCTCCGCTCGTCACAGCAGCAGAGATTCAGGAACTTAAGCCTCAAGTTCCGGGTTGGATACTGGTAGAGCGCGAGGCTGTTCAACAACTGGAGAGCGTTTATCCTTTCAGAAATTTTGCCGAGGCTCTAAGCTTTACGAATCGCGTTGGTGCCCTCGCTGAGGCTGAAGGCCATCATCCGGCAATTCTCACCGAATGGGGTCGGGTGACAGTGACTCTCTGGACGCACAAAATTCATGGGCTCCACCGAAACGACTTCATCATGGCGGCAAAGATCGACTCTCTTGCTCCTCAACCCTAATCGGATCGACACCCTGCCCGACAGGAAATACCACGGGCGCGGGAGTTTTGGTCGGGCAGAGCGGCCAGTTGCTGGAAAATGCTACTAGGTGCTAGCCAAGCTCCACCGGAATTTGTGAGTGTCGCGGCAATGCTGCCCCAAGCGGCTGCCCGAAGCACGTTCCGGCACCATACCTATGCATGGAGGGCGCCTGCCCGGTCAGTCTTTATCGGATTGTTAGCGCTTTCAGGCTGTTTTGCGGCCGGCTGCCTCAATCGTCTGCGTTGGATCCGCGCCCTTCCAGGTAACGTCCGCTGTCGGCCCATAGGTCGAGGGAACGGCTTTATTCCGAAGGCGCAAATATACAGTGAGCTGTGTGCGGTGATGGCAGGTGTGGAGCAGCCGTCGCCAGAATATCCAGATTCGCGGACGAACAACCTCGAAAAACGGGACCTCCTCGAGCCACCACGCCTCGGTCTGCACTGCGAGAAAGTTCATGCGTGGATATGCGAGCTCCCACATCCGCGTGCAGTATTCCTGCGGGGTCTCGCCAGCCGGCAAAACTTCCGATGGCGGCGGCTCAGGTACCGCCATGAATTCGCCGAAGAAACGGCGTTCCGATAGTAATTGGTGCTTCAAGATGTCGAGCACTGTTCTGGAACGTGGATGGGGGCGGAATGCCATGTCCGGCAAGGCGAAGCAGCGCCACACCGAAATTACTTTGTTGGTCTCGCTGGCATAGATGTCAAGCATATGCTGAAACATCGGCATTGATGTGCGCGGAATTGCCGAATCCGGAATGGCAACGTACTCGTAATCCATTGGCATGACAGCTTCTCCACTTCCTATCTCTTGCCTGTTATGCGCTTGCTCGCTCAGGAGTTGTATATCGCCCAGCGCCATGGGCGCCCGTACAACAAAACCGAAACTCCCCCAGCAGAAAGGGGACCACCAAATCCCCAGTCGAAACAATCCCGCACCACTCCACGACCAGACACTCAACTGCTCACGTCACCACCTCTGTTTCGGCTCGGGCCAGCGTAGCGGTGCAAAGCTGGCCAGCGGTACAAACCGCATGTACAGAGGCAGTTTATCCGCTGAGTCTTCTTTCGCGACGAAATCTGCTGTTTGGGTACATGCCGGACACCCAGAAAGCACCTAAACCGTGCAACCTTTTGTATGTGTTTATCTTCAATATATATCGTGACACGATAAAAGACACCTGGCTTTGCTGGAGTGCGTCTTCCTTTTACCTCCTGCGCGCTTCGCGGAGTTCAGGTGCTGCTCGTGCCCGCGTGCAAGGAGGCCCTTCCATGACAGAGTTCGCCGAAGACAAAGCCAAGGGTTCTAAACAGCGGAATTGGGTTGGCCTGGTGCCTTACGGTCTGAATGAACAACACCCGAATAACTACATGGAAATTGCCGATTCGATTTGGGAGAATCACGACAACCTCGGTTATGCCTATCGGATTCTCCGCGACGGCTGCTGCGACGGCTGTTCCCTCGGCACCACGGGAATGCACGATTGGACAATGAAAGGCATTCACCTGTGCGCTGTTCGCTTACAACTGCTCCGCCTCAACACTATGCCCGCCATGGACTGGCACCGGTTGGAAGATGTCGGCTCGCTCAGCAAGCTCTCTGAGAGGCAGCTGCGTAAACTCGGCCGTTTACCCGTTCCCATGGTGCGCCGGAGGGGTGAGAAAGGATTCCGCCGCGTATCATGGGACGATGCCATTGATCTAATTGCCGGCAAGCTGCGAGAGCTCGATCCGAAACGGATAGCTTGGTATCTCACCTCGCGCGGGCTGACCAACGAGGCCTACTACGCTCATCAGAAGGTCGCCCGTTTTATCGGTACCAACCACGTGGACACCAGCGCCCGCATCTGCCACGCGCCCAGCACTGCAGGCTTAAAGGCCACCGTGGGCTGCGCCGCAACGACTTGTTCCTATTCCGATTGGATTGGTGCGGACCTTATTGTTTTGGTGGGAACCAATTTGGCGAACAATCAACCGGTAGCAACCAAGTACCTCTACTACGCCAAGAAAACCGGAACTAAGGTGTTCGTGGTCAATCCCTACCGTGAGCCGGGGCTGGAGCGGTACTGGATACCTTCGGTGACAGAGAGCGCTTTGTTCGGCACCAAGATCGCCGACGATTTTTTCCAGATCCACACTGGTGGCGACATTGCTTTCTTTTATGGGGTATTGAAACACCTGATCGAACGCGACTGGATTGACCATGACTTCATCAACCGGCGCACGGTCGGCTGGGCCGAGACAGAAGCCAAAGCCCGTAACCTGTCGTGGCAAAGCCTGGTGAGTGGCTCAGGATTGTCGCAAGTGGACATGTTTCGCTTCGCCGAAGCATTCGGGAAAGCGCGCCACGCGATTATCGTCTGGAGCATGGGCATCACGCAACACGCTTATGGGAGTGACAACGTGCGCGCCATCGTCAACCTGCAACTCGCCAAGGGCAATATCGGCCGCGAGCACACCGGACTTATGCCGATTCGCGGGCATAGCGGCGTACAGGGCGGAGCTGAGATGGGCGGCATGCCGAGCGCCTACGTTATGGGATTTCCCGTCAGCGAAGAGAACGCCAAGAAATTTGCGGCGCCGGAAAAATGGGGCTTCGAGCCGCCTTCATGGAAGGGACTTACCGCCGCGCACATGATTCTGGCTTCCGACCGGGGCGAGATTGATGCGCTATGGCAAAGCGGCGGAAACTTCAGGCAAACCTTGCCTGAACCCGAGCTGGTAACCCGGGCACTCGGCAAAATCAAGCTGCGCGTTCACCAGGACATCGTGGCCAATCAGACGATGTTTGTCGATCCGGCCGACACGGTCGTATTGCTTCCTTCGCGCACGCGCTACGAGCAACGCGGTGGCGGGACGGAGACCAGCACCGAGCGGCGCATCATCTACAGCCCGGAGATTCCCGGTCCGCGTCCTGGCGATACTCGCGACGAGTGGGAGATTCCGGTCATGCTGGCGCGCAAACTCGATCCGGCACGTGCCGCAGCAATTTTCCCTTGGCATGATACGCAGGATATTCGCGATGAGATTGACCGGGTCTGCCCTACCTACAAAGGCATCACAAAGATGCGTAAGAAGGGCGATAACTTCCAGTATGGCGGTCCCCGTCTGCTGGTCGACAGGTGCCTGACACCGGACGGCATGGGGCATTTCAGCGCGATTTCACTTCCGGAAGAGAAGGTGCCGGAAGCAAGATTCCTGCTGTCCACACGGCGGGGCAAGCAGTTCAACAGCATCATGCTTGCCGAGAAAGACCCGCTCACCGGTGCCAAACGCGACGACATTATTATGTCGGCCGAAGACGCCGAGAATATGGGGTTGAAAAACGGCGACCCAATCACCTTGCGCGGCGAGCACGGCTCGCTCTCGGGCCGCGTGCGTATCGACCGCATCAAGCCGGGATGCCTGCAAGCGCATTGGCCCGAAGCGAACGCGATCATTCCGGCCGGACGGCTCGATCCGAGCGGCGTGCCTGACTATAACGCCACGGTAGAGGTCGTTGCCGGAAGCTGCCTCGCCGCCGGCGCGGCAACGAATGAAACCGAGGTTGCCGCCTAACTTGTTTTTCGGCAGCCTGCTAGGAGTTTGGAATGATTCCCCACATGGTTTCGCTCACTCGGGTCGAAGAATGGTATGACGGAAAAGTGCGCGCCATCCACGATTACCTGGTCGGCGAGGAACCCTTGGAGATACGCATCGGAAATGCCGCTCTCAGCGTAACCATGCGAACCCCCAGTCACGACCTCGAGTTGGCGACGGGATTTCTTTTCACCGAGGGCCTGATCAGGGGCCGTGACCAGATTGCTTCCGCGCAGCATGAACCGGACGAGAAACAGAATGGCGCAAATCGCGTGCGCGTGGACCTGGCTGCCGGAGTGACGCTGGATGCTGAGTCTACGCGGCGCAACTTCTATACCACGTCGAGTTGCGATGTTTGCGGGAAGGCCTCCATCGACGCCGTGCGGGTGCGGCGGATTGCACCGCCCAACCCGGACTGCCGCGTAGATCCGGAGGTTCTATGCGGCTTACCCGAGCGACTCCGTGCTTCACAAGCCATTTTTGGACGCACGGGCGGACTACATGCTGCGGGTTTGTTTTCTTTGGGCGGTGATTTGCTCGTGCTTCGTGAAGATGTTGGGCGCCACAACGCGGTGGACAAGATCGCCGGCTGGGCGCTCGAACAGAATCGTCTGCCGTTGCGCGATTCAATGTTGATGGTCAGCGGGCGCGGAGGCTTCGAAATCGTGCAGAAGTCGCTGATGGCGGGCATTCCGGTGCTGGCTTCGGTCTCCGCACCATCGGACCTCGCGGTGAATCTTGCACGCGAGTTCGGCATGACGCTGATCGGCTTCCTGCGCGGGCGGCGCTTTGTCATTTATCGGGGGCGCAACGGATTCAGCAAGCATCCCGGCAACTGGTTCGGACAGCGGCGTAAGCGCGGTAATACTTAGGAGGTGAGCGGGACTCTGGCGACTAAAAGCGGAATGAAGCGTGACGAAAAGCCCGTGACTGGCTTGCCCTCATGAGTTCGGTTCGGCGTTCCTTGGGAAGGCGGTCATAGCTGCTTGTTTTGAAGGGCATCGTATTTTCGGTAAATGGAGACAACTATGGCTACGGATCATCTTCCGAACCGCTGGGGAATTGCTGTCGCAGCGGTCATCATGCAGATCTGTCTGGGCGCCGCGTATGGTTGGAGCGTGTTCGTCAAACCGCTGCTCAACACTGCGCACTGGACGCTTACTCAGGTTTCATTAAGCTTCACGCTTACGATATTTTTTCTCGGTGTTGGCACTGTGATCGGCGGATTATGGCAAGACCGCGTGGGGCCACGCCGGGTTGCGACCGTCGCTGGCATCCTCTACGGCCTTGGTTATGCCGTAGCTGCACTGGCTGCCAGCAGGCATTCTCTGGGCGGTTTGTATTTCGGCTACGGGGTCTTGTCCGGGATCGGCATGGGGATGGGCTACATCTGCCCGGTTGCCACGCTGGTGAAGTGGTTCCCGGATCGCCGAGGGTTGATGACCGGCGTTGCGGTTTGCGGATATGGCGCCGGCGCTCTTGTCATGAGCCCGCTGGCTGCGCGAGAGATCGTGGCCAAAGGAGTTCCCGCGACGTTTCTGACACTGGGAATCGTGTACTTGCTCCTGGTGGTGATCACCGCGCAGTTCTACAAGAACCCGCCAAAGGGCTGGCGTCTCACTGGCTGGGAGCCGCGTTCCTCGGTTGCGAAGGCCGCTACAACCTATGAGTTCACGGTGAAGGAGGCAATGGGAACCTGGCAGTTCTGGCTCCTGTGGGTCATGCTCTTCCTCAATGTTTCGGCCGGGATCATGATCATTAGCCAGGCATCGCCCATGGCCCAACAACTTGTCGGGCTTACACCCGTGGCTGCCGCGGGTATTGTCGGCGTGATCTCGATCTTCAATGGGCTGGGCCGCGTCTTCTGGGCTGCGGTCTCCGATTTTCTGGGACGCGCCCGGGTGTACTTCCTGCTCTACCTGATTCAGGTGGTTGTGTTCTTTTCACTGCCACACTTGCACACTGCCGCGCTCTTCACGGCGGCAGTGGCCCTAATCGGCTTGTGCTATGGCGGCGGGTTCGGAACCATGCCATCGTTCACAGCCGATTTCTTTGGGTCGAAGTTCATGGGCGGAATCTATGGATGGATACTACTGGCATGGGGAGCCGGCGCGATCCCTTCGCCGATTTTGATTGCCCGTGTCCGGCAAACGACGGGACAGTACACCAGCGCGATTCACGTCATCGCGATCGTGATGCTCTGCTCTCTCGTTTTGCCACTCATAGCCAGGCGCCCAAGGCGCGAGCCGGGGAAGCCAGTCAGCGTCACCGAGCGGCAGGCAGCGTAGAGAAAACATCAACTCGGGCCGGCCACTAACCCGGTCCGAGGAATAACCTGGAAGCGTGCGGTTTGACTTCGATGTGGGCGGACACTACATCCTGTGGCAATGTTCACTATCCCGACGATCACGCCGCGCAACGCTTCGTTTTCGCGACGGAACGTGTCAACCGGATGTCCCGGAGCAATCGTCTTGCTGGTTGGGATTTGGACCAGGACCTCACGCGTCACTCGCGAGTGAAGGTCACACATCGGTCGGACCTCTTCCACTGGCATCCCTTCGGCCATCAATTCCTGTTCCATGGCAATGATTTCGGAATAGTCGGTCTGCTGGGTATTCCGGTGAAGCTGAACGCTGATTCCGGAGGGAAGCCGAACGGCGTTCCGGAGCGAAGGTGAACAGCAGTCGGAGCGAAGCGACGCTGGCATTGTGATTGTGGAGTAAGTGTT
>Ga0187874_10002616_pt1 | contig 13590 bp, 12 predicted proteins | sample June2016WEW_16_1_3_FD_132993 | JGI IMG/M metagenome (GOLD analysis project Ga0187874, IMG submission 132993) | Peatland microbial communities from SPRUCE experiment site at the Marcell Experimental Forest, Minnesota, USA - June2016WEW_16_150 | ecosystem: Environmental > Terrestrial > Soil >... | reverse complement strand
AGGGCGAACGGGCGCCGAACTCCAGGCGCAAGGTCTCGGTGCGGTCCGGGCGTTGGACGGCAAATTCCAGGCGGTAGTCCGTTTGGGCAAACCCGAAGCGTTCCAGGTGGTCCTCGCCCACCCCGTCCCAATAGATGGCCCGCAACTCCCCGATCCGATGCACTCCTTCTTCCAGCGACGGCGAGTTGATGTACGGCGGGCCGTGATAGCCCGGCGCGAAAGTCCACTCCCCTTGCGGATCGCGCAGAAACTTGCGCGTCCCGCCCATTTGCTGAACCGTGACACTGATGACGTTGCTCGATTGGAACGTCCAGATGGAACGATCGCGCAACTGCCAGGAGACGCGGGGCAGGCGGTCGAACTCTTCGCGGCTGATGGTGTTGACGGACGATTCATCCGCCCGGCGCTCGAAGACCCGGCCATTGTGAACGGCCCCAAAGTCGATCTGCGCGGGCGCCAGCCCGCCGGCCGCCGGGCCGAACTTGACCGTCTCCCGCAGCGCCGGCCGGCTCAATCCGTAATCGGAAAAATCCGCCACCACGGTCTTTTCGATTTCCGTTGCGATGTTGGTGAAGCCTGCCAGCCAATCTTCCATCAGCAGCGCATCGGCGGTGAATCTCGTTCCCGCCAGAACCTGCCATTGGCCGTTGCTTTGCTTTTGCGCCGTGAAGTTATCGTCGCCCCGCACCTCGATGGATTCAATCCAGCTTGGGGGCACGCTGAGGAGGTGCTGGTCCAGAAAATTGGTGTAAGCGCCCTGCCAGCCCCGCAACGGCTCCCGCGCCACCGCCACAATGTTGCCCGAATCCCCCCGCCGCGCGTAAGCCAGCTCCAGATGATTGCTCGGACTGGCCCCCACTTGCAGGGCGGCCACCACATTGGTCCCCTGGAGAAACGACAAGTCCAATTCGGGCGTCTGCGGCGACGTCTGCAACCCGTATGGCTCCAGGTCCGCCTGCAAATCATCGTTGACAAACGCGCTGACCCGGCACTGCTGGAGCTGGCCCAGCAACTCGTTAATCCGGGCGCTGTCCGCCCGCGCTGGCAAGGGCAGTTTCATAAGCCAAAAATGATTGGTCGGATCGCGCTCGAATTCGAATTCCTTCCCGGCCGAACGCACGCGCAACGCTCCGAACGGGAGGTTCGTCAGGTCCAGCAGCGTCAAGTCGCGCCACTGGTTCTTGTCCCGCGGTATGACCCGCAGCACGTCCGTCCCCGCCAGGCAGATGCGGATGTCACCCACGACGGAAAGGAAAACCTGGTCGCCCAGGGGCGAGAGGGCGCCGATATCCAGGCGGCGCGTCGGACCGGTCCCTTTCAGGACGAGGGAAAACTGCGGCCGGGTGAACCCGAATTGTTCCTGGGCGTCAGGCCGGTCCTGCAATTCAGCCTCGGTAATGCGGTCCTGCCATTCCAGCTTCGCCAAAACCGCCAGCAACGCTTCGACCCGGTCATCCTGGGCCGGGTAGGAAATCGGCTGGATCAGCCGCCACTGAGAGCTGCCGGAGCCGGAGCGGCGGGCGGCAATGACGGGCTGGCCCCAAGACTGGATTTCAATGTTGGTGATCGTGCCGGGGTCGAATCCCGGCAGAACGGCGCGGCTGGCCTGGCGCAGCCGCTCCTGCCGCAACGGACGCTCGACCAGCACGATGAAGGCAAATACAACGGCGGTGGCCGCCAGCAAAACCCATGTGGGTCTCCAATTCATGCCCCTTTTCAGTTCCGGCGCCGCAGCCAGACCAACCCGCCCAGGGCCAGCACCGCTCCCGGCAGGCCGGCCAGAAAGAGCCACTGCACCGTCCGCACCTGCGCGTGCGTCATATATAATTTGTATTCCTGGATGGGCTGGGGCCCCAGGCCGCTGAACAGCAGTTGCGGACGTTCCAAAAGCCAGTTCAGCGCCAGCCCCGCGAAGTAATGATTTCCCGCCCACGAATCGATCACCAGGTCGTCCAAAAAATCCGAGTCGCCCGCCACCACGATCCGCGTCCCGCCGCCCCGCGGCGAGCTGACGCCCTGGATGACCCCCTGCTCGACCGCCGCCAGAAGCGGGAACTCCCCCGTCTGCTTGTTTTCATCCATCCCGGCGGGGCTGGTGCCCGCCAGCACGGTGACTTCCGGCGCCCCAGGCATCTTGCCATGGTCCTCCATCTTGAAGACCGGGCGCGGCCACACCATGCGGATGGACATCTTTTCGCTCGCCAGCGGATTGACGATGGGATGGGGAAACAAGGTGCCGCTGAAAAAACTCAGCCCGTCGATGTTGTACTTCTTGTCCAGGTCCACCACGCGCGAGCGGCCCAGCCGCACCCCCCACTGGGCCAGCACCGGCTCCAGGCCGCAGTCGGTGGTCAGCAGCGCCAGCAATCGTCCCCCTTGTTTCAGATACGCCGCGATCTTGTCCAGTTCCTGCGGCAGGAATTTTCCCTCGTGCGGCCCGGCGATGATGAGCAACTGGCAATCGGAGGGCACCTCGTTGGTGCCTTGCAGGGAGAGCAGGTCCCAATCGCTGTTGATTTCGTCTTTCAAGATCGCCGCGAATTTCGAGTAGGCGTGCGGACCCAGTTTCGTGTCCTCCCCCTTCGGATCGCCGGGGTTGTTCTCGCCGTGGCCGAAGAGAAAACAGGCCTTGAGCGCCTGCGGATTGCTCACCGCGTAAATATCCCCGGTGAAATACATCTCGCCCCGAAACGCGCTCCGCCGCACGTACTTGCTCCGCCCCGCCAGCAGGTCGCTGAAATCATAATCCGCCAGTTGCCGCGCGTACACGATCTTCGAGTGGCCGTTGCTCTCGAACAGGACAAAATCCTTCTCCGCCAGCCCGCTCAGGCTGTGCTTGGAGAGCAACTCCTTGGCCTCCCCCACATACCGGGTGTAGTCGAGCGTTTTGACGCGGATGTGGCGCGGATTGGCGTGTTGGTATTCCCCCAGCAACGCCGCCGTCAGCGAATAGATTTCCGGGTTGTCGCCGTTGGGCTGGAAAAAGATCGTCACCGAGATGTCGTTCGTCAGGCTGTCCAGCACCCGCCGCGTCTGGGCGGAAAGTTGGAAGGCCGCGTCGCGCGACCAATGATAGCGTTTGAAATAACCGCCCGCCAGATAGTTGGCCATCACCACCAGGGCCAGCGCCGCCCCCACCGTCAGGGCCGTGTTGAGCGCGATCACCCAGCGCTGCGCGCGGGAAAAACTCGGCTGGGGAGGGTCGGCGGCGCTCATCTTATTTCCACCGCCGGCTTTGCACCACCCGGCAGGCCAGCAGCAAAAAGAAAAGGGTTGATGTCAAATAGAACACGACGTAACGCGTGTCCACCACCCCGCGGGCGAATTCCTTCATCTGTTCCAAGATGGACACGCAGTTCAGCGCCTCCACCTGCCAGCTTTTGTCCGGCGCGAACTGGTCCCCCAAAAAACTGGCCAGAAACAGCGCCAGCCCGATGGCAAAACTGATCATCGCCGCCACGATCTGGCTGCGCGTCAGCGCCGACGCAAAACACCCCACCGCCATGTAAAGTGCCCCCACCAGGAAGATGCCCAAGAACGTGCTGGCCAGCGTCCCGGGGTCCAGCAGGTTTGAGCCGCGCGCGAAATAACGCAGCACCGCAATGCAGGCCAGCAGCGGCAGCCACATCACCATGAAGAAGATCAGCGCCGCCGTGAACTTGGCCAGCACCACCTGCCCGTCCCCCACCGGCGCCGTCATCAGCGTTTCGAACGTGCCGGAGAACTTTTCCAGCGCGAAAAGTCTCATCGTGATGATCGGCGCCGAAAACAGCAGGATCAGCCAGAAACAGAGATTGAGAAATATCTCCGTGATCGGCATCGGCGTCGATTCCCCCTGCAGTTTGGCCAGCAGGCTGACAAAGCTCAGCCCCATCAAAAAAACCGCCCCGGCAATGACTATGTAGCCAATCCACGAAAAAAAGAAGCTTCCCAGCTCGCGCCGGGTCAGCGTCAAATAAGCCTGCATCAGCTCGCCTCTTCCTCGCTTTCCGGCCGGGTCAGCCGGATGTACACGTCTTCCAGCGAATGCCGCACCCGCGTCAGTTCGCGCAGCTTCCACCCCCGCTCCACCACCAGCCCAAAAATACGCGGGCGCAGGTCCTGCCCCGGCGCCGCCGTCAACGAGCACCGGTGATAATCGCCCTCCGTTGGCGCGATGTTGTAATCGGCCACTTCCGCCATCTCTTCCCAACAGGCCTTCAACTCCGCCAGCGGCGCGGCGATCTCGGCCACCACGTGCCCGCTTTTGCCCAGCGCCTTGTACAGGTTCTCCGGCGTGTCCGCCGCCAGAATCCTGCCCTCCCTCATGATCAGCACCCGGTTGCACATCATCTCGACCTCCGGCAGGATGTGACTGGAGAGCAGAACGGTATGGCGCCGCCCCAATTCCTTGATCAATTGCCGCACGGTGCGAATCTGGTTCGGGTCCAGCCCGATGGTCGGTTCATCCAGAATGATCAATTCCGGCTCATGCACCAGCGCGTCCGCCAGCCCCACCCGCTGCCGGTACCCTTTGGAAAGCTGCCCGATTATCCTTTTGCTTACCTCGCCCAGGCCGCATTGGGCGATGACGGCATCGACTCTCTCCCGCGAGCGGCTGTGGCCCAGGCCCTTGAGCCGCGCCCGGAATTTCAGGTATTCCCGCACGCGCATGTCGTGGTGCAACGGATTGTTTTCCGGCATGTAGCCTATACGGCGGCGCACCTCGTCGGCTTGCGTAAAAACATCCAGGCCCGCCACCCGCGCCGTGCCGGAAGTCGCCGGCAGAAAGCAGGAAAGGATCCGCATGGTGGTGCTTTTGCCCGCGCCGTTATGGCCGATCAATCCCACCACCTCGCCCTGCTCCACCTCGAATGACAAGTCGGCCACCGCGCTCTTGCCGGCGTATCGCTTGTTCAAATTGGAAACCTCGATCATCATGGCTGTTCCTCGTTCGTCCGCAACCCTGCCGCCTGTCCTACCGGAGCTTAACCTCCGTCGCTCCCTCTTGATAGCCTAAAATCAGATTGCCCCGCGTCCGCGGCACCAGCACCGAAACCTCCGCCGTCTCCCCGGCCTTGATTTGCGACACGGCCAAGAACGCGTCCAAATAGTTTCCCACCCGCTGGTGGCCGATGGCGTTGACGACGTAGTACTCTTGCAACGACGCCTTTTCCGCCGGGCCGCCTTTCTCCACCCGCGAAATGAGCAGCCCGCTTTCCAGCCCGCCCAGCCGGCCCAGCCCAAGCTGCTCGACCAAATCCCCCGTCAATTCCTGCAAATCCACTCCCAGCCGCTGCCGGAACATCTCCGCAAACGGCATCAGGCGCACCTTGACCTGGCGCAATTCCCCGTCCCGTTGCACGGACAAATCAAAGGTCAGATTCGTATTCTCCCGCAGCGCCCGATTGACCTCCATGTAATCCCGCGCCGGTTTGTCGTCCAGCGCGACGATCGTGTCGCCGACCTTCAACCCGGCCTGGCTGGCCGGGCTGCGCGGCTCGATGTTCTGCACCCGTAGCGGCGGCGCCACGCTCAACCGCGCGCCGAACCAGCGCGAGGCCGTCTCCGGATTGAACACGTCCCCCAGGGCCTGGCGCACTTCCTTGACCGGAATGGCAAACCCAATGCCCTGCGCCCCCTGTAAAATGGCCACGTTGAGTCCAATCAACTCGGCGTGCAGATTGACCAGCGGCCCGCCGCTGTTACCGGGATTGATCAACGCATCGGTTTGCAGCCAGTTCTCCATGCTCAAATCCTCGTTTTCCTTCGGCGCCGCCCGGCGTTTGGAACTGAGGATGCCCTTGCTGACCGACTCCCCCAAACCAAACGGGTTGCCCAACGCCACCACCGTTTCCCCCAGCAACAGATCGTCGTCCTGCGCGAACTTGATCGCGTGGAATTTCTCCCCTTTCTTCTTCGCCACGATCTTCAGCAAAGCCACGTCGATCTTCGCCGTCCCCACATACACCGGCTGCACGTCATAAACCCCTCCCCCCGCCGCGTCGGACAGTTTCACCTGGATGCGGTTGGCGCGCTTGACCACGTGCAGATTGGTCAGGATATAACCGTCGTCGGAGATAATGACCCCCGAGCCGAGCGCGCTGCGCACCCTGGGCTGGGTGGGATAGCCATAAAACCGCCGCCAAAACTCATCAAACGGGTCGCGCGACTCGACAATGCTCTCCGTCGCCACGTTCACCACGCAAGGCATCACCTCTTCGACCACGTTGACAATGGCGTCGCGCCGAATATCGCTTTGGGCGGGGGCCGGGGCGGCGGCCAAAGCCGGCAGCGCCAGCGCGCCGGCGGCGGCCCAGCGCGCCAGCCACAGGAAAATGGAATGGGACCTCTGCATGTTTCTCAGACCGGCGCGCGGGCCGGATCAGGACCTGATCCCTTGGCGCCTCGTCGGCGCTTCACTGTGCAAAACCCCGCCGCAAAAAGCAATGCCCGCCTCGGTCCGTCTTGCCTGTCCGTGTCCGTCCTTATAGTCCTATCCGTCCCTTATTGTCCCCTATGTCCCTGCCCCTCTTCCGCGAAAACAGACCCTGTCGTCGTTTTCAACCAGACTCTTGCAGCAAATGCCGGCGGGAAAACACTCCGCCAAACAAGCGGCAGCCATCGTGAAGCGTGCGATTCGTCACGTGCGTAATGAAGACGGCCGTGATCGCGCGCGACCATGATTTGACGGTGCTGGAAAAGCCGTTCGGGATCGAGATACAGACTCCACGCGTCTGGCCGGGCGCCTTGACTCGCCCCCAAAGACGGTTGCTGGATTAACCCAAAGGATTCGCGTTGTTCAATAACTCAAACGGCGCAGGGAACGCACGCGGTCGAAGGCTTTGTCATTGCTGATTAATGGCTGGCTGAGGTAGCGGGCGAATCCGGCGATCCAGGTGTCATTTTCGCCAAGACGCGCTCCCTCGTCCATCAACTCCCGGTCAATCTGCGCGGCAGTGAAGGCGATTTCCGGCTGCAAATTCAGAATTCGCCAGCGCGACAGGAAAACACGCGCCTGCGGCAAGGTGTCAAATCCCGCCGCAAATTCGCCCGCGGAAATCACGGTGGTGATCAACTGTTGGCGACGATGCGTCAACAGGAACTTCGAGGCCGGACCCGGCTTCCGGCCGAATTGCTCATTGTAATAGTCCACCAAAAAAGTCGTGTCCGCGATCATTGGCTTCGCTGATGGGGCCGACGGGACCGCCGGCCTCTGCCGGCGCCCAGCAGGGCTGCGCGGCGGGGATTCATGGGCGGCAACTTCACGTTGGCAAACGCTGCCAGCATTTCCCCGGCTGTCTCACACGGTTCCGGCGCGTGGCGGAGGATGACGTCGGAAAAACTGTCGCCTGCCTGCTTGAGTTTGCGCAAGCGCGCGTGCGCCTCGGTCGAAATGGTAATGGTCGTAAACGGCATACATGATAATTGCATGAAACGTTGCGCCGCGCAAGAGGATTCCCGGCCCCGATCAAGGAGCGGTGCGGCTGACTTCTTTGGGTCGCCGTTCCTGATCCTACGATTTGATTCAGATTAGAAACTGCTAGACCGCGCCCAGGGCGCAGAGCACCGGCGGCACCGGTTGGGCCGGTTCCCTGAGAAAGTTCCTGACCAGCGGCAGGGCTTCCTTCCAAGCCGCTCCCAAGGGCGGCAGCAAGGCGTCCTCCAGGCTCTGCGGCTCGGGCAAACGGCCTTCCACCGCCAAGGCGCAGCCCAGCGGCTCGATGGCGTCGATGAGCGCCTGGCGCGCTTCCTCCTCCAAGTCTCCCCCGGCCAGCACCCCGGCCATTTTTAACTTCCGCGCGGCTTGGGCGCGGTAAGAGGCGGCTTTCTCCCGTTCCGCCTCCGACAAGGGCGGCGGAGCGACGCCCTCATTGGCCGGCCAGAGGGCGCGGGTGGCGCGCGTTGTTCTTGACACCAAACCCGCCGCCATCAACCGTTGCAGCGCCTCGTCCGTCGCGCGGTCGATGACCTCCAGGCGCACGGGCGCGAGCGGGTCCGATTGGCCCGGTCCAAAATAATCCTGGTGCAGCGCGCCGAGTTGTTCGCGCCATTGCGCCGAGTCGCGCTCGACGACCACATATAAGACCGAGTGCGGCCCCTCCTGCGGATAATGTTCTTCGCATCGGAGCAGCGCCCCGTTGATGCGTTCGCGGGCGGCCTGCGCGAAGCCCAGGGGCCGGTCCGCCGGCAACGGTTTCTTCAATTCGGCCGGGGACGCCTTCTGATCTGCCGGAGGGGCGGCGGTCATCAACTGCTCCAGGCGGCGGCGGTTGATTTCATCTTCGTCGGTCGTCCGCCAATTGTGGGCGGACGGCGCCGTGATTTCTGCCTGGGCATTCTTTCGCATGACCCAGCATTTCCTCCCCGCCGGCGGAGTCAACGGGCACTTATTGGAAGTTATCGCCCCGTTATTCCCCGGTTGTTCACAAAGCTCCTCTTGACTTTGCCTGCCGCCGGCGCGAAAACTCTTGCCCGTGCCCGCTGCCCGCCCACAGCTTTACGCCCAATGGCGCGCCCAACAGGAGGCCCGCTTCCTTTTGCGCGAGCGCGACTCGCCGCAGCCGCCCGAACGCCTGCTGCAAAATATCTGGCACCACCAACGCCTCCGCCGCGACCTCCTCCGCACTCTCGACGGCCAGCCCGTCCGCGTGCTGCATCCCGGCTTCTGGAATCACGAGGCCGGGCCGGATTTTCGCGGGGCCATCCTGCAATTCGGCCAGGATGAGCCGCGCGAGGGCGACATCGAGGTCGATGTGCTGACCCAAAACTGGCAGGCGCATCAGCACGACCGCAACCCGGCCTTTGCCAATGTGATTTTGCACGTCGTTTGGACCGCCGGCCCCGCGGCCTCCGCCCCGGCGCCCGCCTTGGCGCTGCATGAATTCCTCGACATGCCTCTCCACGAAATGCAGTTCTGGGCCGCCAGCGGCGCCGCCGAGCGCTGGCCGGAAAGTTTGCGCGGCGCCTGCTCCGCCCCGCTGGCCCAACTGCTCCCGGAGCAGAGGGACGATCTGTTGCGCCAGGCCGCGCTGGTCCGTTTTGAGCGCAAAGCCGGGGAATTGGAGAACCGCGCCCGGCAAGCCGGCTGGGAACAGGCGCTGTGGGAAGGCCTCTTCCGCGCCCTCGGCTACAAACAAAACGTCTGGGCCATGCAACGGGTCGCCGAGGTGCTGCCGTCCTTGCGCGAAGGAACCGATTCCTTGCTGGCGTGGCAGGCGCGATTGCTCGGCGTCAGCGGCTTTTTGCCGGGCGAACCGCCAGCCGCCGCCAGCGGACCGAGCGGCTATGTGCGCGCGTTGTGGGACCACTGGTGGCGCGAGCGCGACCAATTTCGCGGCGTGTTGCTGCCGAAAAAACTCTGGCGCATGCACGGCCTCCGCCCGGCCAACCAGCCGCAACGGCGCCTGGCCATGGCGGCCCACTGGCTGGCGGCGCGGGATTTCCCGGCCCGGTTGGAAGCGTGGTTCACGGCCGGGACGGCATCCGGTCCGCTGCCCGCCTCGTTGCTCGCCTGCTTGCAACCGCCGGTGGACGACTTTTGGTCGTGGCACTGGAGCTTTTCCTCGCCGCGCCTGCCCAAGCCGCAACCCCTGTTGGGCGAATCCCGCGCGACAGACCTGGCCATTAACGTCATCCTCCCGTGGTTCTGGGCGCGGGCGCGCGCCGGAAAAAACGACCGCCTGGCCCGGACCGCCGAGGAGCGGTATCTGCTCTGGCCCGAAGCCCAGGACAACGCGCTCCTGCGCCTGGGCCGGCGCCGGTTATTGGGCGGGCCATCGTCCGCGCGCCTGAAGAGCGCCGTCAGCCAGCAGGGCCTGCTGCAAATCCTCCACGATTTTTGCGATCACTCCAACGCGCTCTGCGCCGACTGTAGCTTCCCGGACCTGGTGCGCACATGTGTGTGATGGGAATGTGGTCTTGAACTGCGCTGGTTACTTTTGAACTGGTAATTTCGGTTTTGAACCGAGAAAGTTCAATTCCATTAAGAATAGACCGGGCAATGAGGAATGCTTGTGATAGCAAAGAAACAACTCGAGGACAGAACGATAGGCTGCGCTAACTCTTCGGCGGAGCGAATGGCTGGCCCGGAGTGGTCTTGGCTATTCGGAAGTCGCGAAAGGTCCAGCCATCGCTCGCCTCCACGTTAGCTCTGCATGAGTGTCGAAATTCAAAATCGGGTGTGCATCACGACGCAACCCACGTTTTGGGAGCTTTTCCTCGGCTCGCTCGTCGCCATCCCATACCAGGGGTGGCTCATTCTCGTCCATGCGATCTTCCCACTGGCCGGACTGTTTCTGCTGCTGACACCGCTGCTTGGTTATCGCCTTGGTGCCGAGGAAATCATCGCTTCAATCCTGGCTTTCTCATTCACCCCGCTCATCACAGTCTTGGCCATATGGTCCCTCCGCAGGCGCAACAAGCTGGCTCAGGGGCCCTTCACATACACCTTTGATAACGAGGGAATGCACACAAGCGGTTCGGCCTTCGACCAAATGATACGGTGGCCGGCGATACCCCGCATTCGTGTCTCGAAGCGGTTCCTGTTTGTTTTCATCGCGCCCGCCAGGGCGCATTGCATTCCGCTCAGGTCACTGACAGCCGCCGAAGATCTCGATCGTCTCCGCGCCATCGCTCGCGAGCACACAGATTTCCGATGATCTATTTCAGAGCAAACCTCTGGGTGCAGGCGACGCGGGATGGCGCCTTCAGTTCCGCTTCGCGGTTCACGCGTTTTGGTCCCGCGTGCCTGAGCTCTGGGCGTTCGGCACGAAAGAGCGCGCTATGACGATTTTCCACGTTCTCTTATGGGCTGGGCTTATTTTCGGGGCAATGTGGGGGGGCAAGCTTGGTGGCCATTTCGGCATTCTCGCGGGAGTTGTTGGGGGTATCCTTGGTGCATGTATTGGGTTCGTTGCGGGGCGCATTCCGTTCATTTTGGTTCTGCGGTGTCTCCGGCGAGATCTCACAAAGAAGTCGGTTGAGGAGTTGCGAATGATGTTACGCGATCCGGGCTGTCTTATTCCAAACGCCGTGCTGCTTGAGCTTGGCTCACGCGGCCAGGACCTACAGCCGGAATTGCCAGTTGTATTGGACATGCTCGCCGCTTCGTCTCGCGACCGCCGCATCCGGGGGTGGCACGCCCTTGCCTCGGCTTTTCCGGACCGGGCGAAACTGCTCAGCGATTATCGCCTGGATGACACTTCTGAGGAGTGCCAGAGAAAAGTTCAGAAACTCAGAAGTGCCGAACCAGGCGCGCAACAGAACCGCGGCCCCACCATGCCTGCGGATAATTCGGGAGCCACGGAGCGGCCGCCATCGGTGAGCTGATTGTCAAACCTCTCAATTCCCGGCATGATTCTCACCCTCACCGTTGATGAATTGACGCACCAGGGATTCCGAACTCCTGTGGCCACGCGTCAGACGGCCACCATAGTCACGACTTTATTGTATGAAACGGGTGACGGATTTCTTAGGCATGGAGTTTTTGTGAGCTTCCTGCGGCTCCAGGTAGAGCGTTCAGTCATTCGGTTTCTTCGTGATACTGCCATCAATCATAATCCGGTCGTCGCCTTCCATCCGAGCATCTCGAATCACAAGGACAGCCTGCCTTCGTGCCCCGATTACTCATGATGTTCTTGAATCTCGTTGCGCTGACCGGACGCTCCACAATCAGCCTTCCATCGTAGATAATGCTGAACACGCCATAGGGTGTCGGAAGCTCCCTTGATGCCTTGGCGCTCCGGATTCGAACCACTTTCGGCTTCAGCCCCAGGGCTCGGGCCGCGTGCGAAATCCTCTCCACCGACTTGACGACATAAGGGCACTGATCGGCAGCCAGGATCGTGAGGCCCTTCGTGTGTCTCTTCAATACTCGCTCCCTGTCCACGATGAAACGAGGATCAGGCGCTGTTGCCTTGAATTTCTTGACGAGTAGCTCGTACGGCGGGTTACTCTCCACCGAGACAAAACCCGCCTTGATGAACAAACCGCTTCCTGCCATGAAACTATCTGAACTTGTGACAACTGCGACCCCTCGGCACTTGCTTTTCCTCGCGTCCCTCAGACAATCATCCAGCAGGACAGCGCCGAATCCTTTTCCTTTGTGCTTGCCTTTGACCATCAAGCAATGGATGACAAGGTAACCCTCCGCCTCGACGGGTCTCCACGCATGACTGCCAGGGGCATACTCGATCATCCCGATATCGCCGAATTCGCGTGAGCGGAGCAGCTTGTACCTCAGGCCTTCCGCGTAGCGATTCTTGAGCCAATCAGACTTGCGACGATGTCCCTCGTTCTTGCCAGCCTTGTTGCCGCAGATACTGCATGCACCGATGTTGTCCGCATTAGTATCGACAATTTCGTACTCTTTCATCCTGATCCTCCGCCCCGTCTGGCTTGGCTGCGTTGCGGCAGCCAATAAGTGCCACAAGTTTTATATTATACAACCGCCGGTTCGCTTATCGAACCCCCAAAAATATGGTCGCTTCGTGGCAAAAATCCAGCGTTTTCCATAAGCCTTAAGCAGCAACCCTTTAGACGACTTTCTGGTATTGGTCAGGTTCTCATCGGCTGGATTTTAGCAGGTTTTGACGACTTTTTTTCACCATCGGTCGAATAACTTGGCCCCTGTAAATGAAGGACTTACATTATCGGTTTAAGACTAATGCCTTTCGGAAAATCATGGCGGAAGGATTGTGATGGTGATAGGGCCCTGCGATGATGTGTTTTTGAGCAGGCGTGGCCAACTGCTAACGGGTTGACGGACCGCCCGCGGGCAGGAGCGGGCGCGGCGTTTAGAAGTCAGGCAGCGGCGCGCCTGCGCGTAAAACCGTTCCGTCAACTGTCGCTTTTGCCAATCCTCCAACAGGTCATCTCCCAAGGCGAACACCAGCCAGAGCGGACGCATCAATTCGAGCAATTTGATGAAGCTCACCCGTAAGACGGGCACCTTCCCGGCTGCGGCGCGATCCCGCTCCTGTGCCAGCAGCGCCGCCGCCAGCATCAGAGCGGCGATTTCCTGTGCGGCGGTATCCATGGTGTGGCTCGGGAGGACCTCGCTTTTGCGCAGGCAGTGCTTCAATTGACGGTAGAATAATTCGTGCTCCCACCGTTTGGTGTAGAGTTCCGCCAACTCTTGCGCCGGGGCCTCTTTGGGGTCCAGCAGGGTCGTCCAGAGCCGCAGTTCGAGGCTGCGAAAGCCTTTGCGCCCGACGCGGACCCGGATCTCCCGCAGGGTGAGCCAGTGCCGTATCACCTGCGGTCTGCCCTTTTGGCGTACGGGCACACGCACCAGGCGACTGCCGTCCTTGAGGCGCCGCACCAACTGCACCTGGATGTTCTGGCGGGCGCGAATCCAAAAATGACTGCCCACTCGTTGACAGGCCTGGAGAGCTTGCCAGGCGAAGGCCGCACACCCATACAGGCGGTCGGCCAGCAGCAGAGCCTTCTTGGGCAAGCGCGCCAACAAGCTCATCGCCAGTTCCCATTCCGACTGCCCTTTGTGCCCGATGGCCGCCGCCACGGGGTTGTGCAACCCCACTTCCAGCAGCACCCCGGTGACGATCTTGGCAAAGGCCGCGCGACCGCGGCGCGTTTTGGCCTTCTTTT
>Ga0187874_10002615_pt1 | contig 13592 bp, 15 predicted proteins | sample June2016WEW_16_1_3_FD_132993 | JGI IMG/M metagenome (GOLD analysis project Ga0187874, IMG submission 132993) | Peatland microbial communities from SPRUCE experiment site at the Marcell Experimental Forest, Minnesota, USA - June2016WEW_16_150 | ecosystem: Environmental > Terrestrial > Soil >... | reverse complement strand
TCCACGGGCCGGACCGAAGACCAGGCTCGTCGCGCTTGCGCACAAGAACGCCGAATCGATGCTCAAGAAGCCAACAGCGGCCGATGCGCTGTACGTTCTCAAAGACGCCCTTCGACTGCCCTCGTACCCGTACCGGATCGAAGCGTTCGACGTGTCGAACCTCGCCGGTGCCGAGGCGATGGGATCGATGGCGGTATTCATCGACGGCACACCACAGGTGAGCGAGTATCGCTCCTATAAGATCAGAAGTGTCGCTGCGATTGACGATTATGCGATGCTCAAGGAGATCGTCGGCCGGAGATATCGAGAACGTGAGGGCCGCGCGGATCTCATCGTGGTTGACGGAGGAAAGGGACAGGTGCATGCCGTCAAGGATACTCTGACGATGCTCGGATTGAGGATCCCCCTCGTCGGCCTCGCAAAGCGCGAAGAGCTCGTTTACGTGCCTGGTCGGTCAGCGCCTGTTGCGGTGCCGCAGATCGCGCTCAACGTGTTGATGTGCGTTCGTGACGAGGCGCACAAGACGGCCCTCAGGAGACATCGCAGCTTCCGTTCGCGGAGGCTCTTGGAGAGTACGCTGGATCAGATCCCCGGCGTTGGCAGGCGGCGAAAAGTCGAGCTCCTCAAACGTTTCGGATCCGTGGCGCAGCTCAAAAAGGCGAGCGTGGAAGAGATCCAATCCGTGCCTGCCGTTGACAAGACGACCGCCAACAGCGTTTTCAGTTATTTTAACAAGCGGCAGAAGGTCGCCCAAGTGCCCGCCTCAAATACGTAACACGACGAACGCGTAATCAGGAGACGTTGTGGAAGCTTGGCGTCGCAGACTGATTTTTGACCCGCTATCGCCCCTCATCACTGCCGAGAACGAAGCAATCCGGTACTATGCGCGGAGGGATCTTTTAGGCGAAGCCGTGCCACCCATAGCGTCTCTGTGGGAGTTGAATGAGGTGCGAAGGCTGCTTCGGAAACAGAAGGATAACGGCTGTTGGCCGTACCGCGGCGCTCGCCGCACCTACCTGCGCTCGGCGGATAACTACGATCAGCTCGAAACGTATCGCATCGTTGGTGAGCTGGTCGAGAAATTCGGAATGACCCGCGATCATTCGGCCATGCGGCAAGCAGCTGAATACCTCTTTTCGCATCAGACGAACGAGGGTGATTTCAGAGGTATTTATGGCACTCAGTACTCTCCAAACTACTCTGCGGCAATTATGGAGCTTCTGATCAAGGCTGGTTATGCGCGCGATGAGCGGATAGCGCGGGGGTTCCAGTGGCTGCTCCATATTCGTCAGCGTGACGGGGGATGGGCGATCCCGCTGTGTACCGCATGCGCGAAGCTTGACTCTTTTATGATGAAGGGCGATCCGGTCCAGCCAGACCGCTCAAAGCCGTTTTCTCATCTCGTGACGGGCGTCGTCGTGCGCGCTTTTGCGGCACACGACGACGCCGAGCCTCATCGGCGGCGATGAAGGCGGGCACGCTGCTCGCCTCGCGGTTCTTTCGACGCGACGCGTATCCTGACAGCGCAGCTGTTTTTTGGACGAAGTTCACATATCCGTTCTGGTTTACTGACCTTTTGTCGTCGCTTGACTCGTTGTCGCGGCTCGGGTTTGACCGGCAAGAAACGGGAATCAAACAAGCGCTCGCTTGGTTCGTCGCCAAGCAGCGGTCTAGTGGGGTCTGGGAATTGAAAATGGTAAGAGGGGCGGATAAAGCGCTCACCCTTTGGCTTAGCCTTGCGATTTGTCGCGTCATGAAATCGTTCTGTGACTGAAACGCAGCCGCGCGGCAGATCAGGTTCGAAAAAGCGTTCCGAAGACCACGTCCTAAGCGTGATCTGTGGAGGCAAGAGCAACTAGCTCCAAACGGGGCCCGCAGGGTAGTGCTAGTAGGACAAGCAGGTCTAATGAGTCGCTGCGTCGTCTGTCTCGATGTTCCCTCCAATGTTCTCCTTTGCGTGCCAAAGGGCACGTAGGCCAATCCCGGAAGAGCCTTAATGCGGGAGCGCTTTTTAAGTCATAATTCCGACAGGCAGCAGAAGCGACGATTCGGCCCAAGTCTGGGTTGCTTTGTGGGCTGCGAAGGACTGCAGGGGGACAACTCTTTGATCTACACCACCTCAAGAGGGATGCGCCGGTGAATGCGCTGCTCTTCATTGTCAGCTTTGCGCTCATCTTCGTCGGCAGCAGTCTCTTTACGAATGGTGTGGAGTGGATTGGGCGCAAGTTCAATCTTTCTGAGGGCGTCGTCGGTTCGGTGTTGGCCGCCGTGGGAACGGCGTTGCCCGAAACGATCATCCCGCTGATTGCTATATTCTTTGTCGCTGGAACGACTGGCCAGGATGTGGGCATTGGAGCGATCTTAGGCGCCCCGTTTATGCTGGGAACCCTCGCACTGTTTATTACCGGCATGGCCGTGCTCATTTTGAGACGCCGTCGGGTGATGGGAGCCAAAATCAACTTTGACAGCCAAATAACACGGCGTGATTTGAGCGTCTTTTTCCTCGTTTATTTAGGTGCTGTGATCGTCGCTTTCATCGCACCTCAGCAGACGAAAGCGCTCATAGCCCCCCTCTTTGTGGCCATTTATGTCGTGTACGTATGGCGTGTATTCAAGACTGACAAGGGGGCATCGGACGCACCGTCGCAGCCACTGACGCTTGACTCGTGGGCAGCGCGACTAAAAAGCGTCACTGCGCGCCAGACTCCATCGCTATGGCTTGTGTTAGGACAAACCGCTTTGTCGCTGGTCCTCATCATAGCGGGCGCGCAACTCTTTGTGAATCAGATAGTCAGTCTCGCCGAGCAGCTCCACGCAAGTGCTATGCTGCTTGCGCTTGTTATCGCACCCATTGCAACAGAGTTGCCCGAGAAGCTTAATAGCGTCCTGTGGGTCAGCCAAGGCAAGGATGCACTCGCCTTGGGGAACATAACGGGGGCCATGGTGTTCCAGAGCTGCATTCCGGTGGCATTTGGCGTAGCGTTCACCTCGTGGGTGCTTGGGCCCATCGAACTCATGAGCGCTGTACTTGCTCTCACAGCGGGCTTTTGGGTCTGCGTGCTAGCTGCCAGAGCGAAGCTGACGGCACCAGCGCTCATCTTCAATGGGGTCCTTTACCTGCTGTTCCTGTTGGTCGTGCTCCGGGGTTAGCAGTCTCAGATCAATAGCTTCTTCGAAGTTTTTCCGACCCGCTCGTTAATCGTTGGTCAGGCGGGGCGCTTGGCTCTTTCTGCGTCACGAACGTATGCTGACGCGCACGTAATTGAATTCCCCCAAACCGTTAGCTAAAAAAAGCGAAACGACCAGTTCTCTACGCCTTCAATCCGATTCAAATGATTTTGCTGACCTGGCTGCTAATGTACGGGTATGCGTCGAAAGTCTGGCTGAAGGAAACGTTAACATCTATTCCTAGGGGATGCGCGGTGACGACCCCGTTTATATTCATCATCACGCTTTTTGTCAAGATAGCTTGCACTACGGTGCTGATTGCAGAGCCGAAGTAAATAGTTGACTGTATTGGGATGTCGACGCTTCCGCGCGCTGGGATTTGGATTCCATCTGACGTGCCGGCGCTCAAGACCTGGTTGCTGGAGGTCAATAGGAGGTTGTACGTAATGGATTTGATGTTGACTCCTACGACATTCGGGTTATACAGTTTTATCACAAATGTTAGCGTAAAACCCGAGCGTGACACGTTATCGATCGAGCTTACCGACACCCCCTGCACTTGAGGGGCCTGGAGCGTCAACAGAAAAGCGGCCCCCACGATGGCGATAACGATTATGACAGCGGCTATTATGGCGACGATAGTTCTTGTCCGCATGGCCAAAAAATAGGCCTTTTGACTATATATAGGAACCGAAATGATTGACTGGGCCTGTCTGGCAGACCTGAGACGCACGTTGGCCCACACGTGCACCTGAAGTGCGCCACGGCCGAAGTTTAGTCTATGCACAAGGAAAGCCAACCTTTCCTGGCGGTCCTACGCTAGACGAAGGGAAAAGCATAATATCACTCGCCTACCCTACATTCGATACGGTGCACTCGTTCTGTCCAATGCTAGCCGAGTGCGAGCAAACCACTAAGTAATGTTAGAAATGCGAGGCGAGCACGAATGCCATACGAGGACGTCACTACGCACGAGTGGGAGCGAACCGCCCTTTACCTTGCCGTCGGGATGCTACTAATTGTAACAGGCGCAATTTTCCTCTTTGCTATCAGCCGTATCATAGGAGCAATCCTCTGGTTTGCCCTCATCGCTGTGGTGCTCGTGGCGCTGGTCAGCTGGCACACGAAAACGTACGCGTACCGCTGCAAACAGTGCGGGGAGGAATTCGAGATATCGCGTGTGACGAATTTCGTAAGTCCACAGGGCGTCGGCAAGGACGGCGCGTGGAAGTACCTGAGATGCCCGCGATGCGACAAACACGAACGCGCCGAGGTTCTAAAGAAAGTCAAGCCGTGACGTCGCGCCACACGTGCGTTGCTTTGTGTTTCAACAGACAAAGCGCGCAGTCTTAATCGAAGCTGATTCACGCTACTTTTGATAAGCGCACTCTCAAGAGTCACGAGAATCATCCGCGGCCAAGCTGCTGCGTGCACTGTGCGTTGAAGACTCACTCTGCCCTCTCAAAGCTTACGAAAAAAGGAAAAAGGGAGGATCGCGTCAAGCAATTGCCGCAACAGCTCGTGCGCTTAGCTGCACCGAGTGTCGTTTGGGTTTTCTGCGGAGGTGCTTATCTTCATTAGAGCTACCGAGTTGATCACATCATAGCGTAGCTTGCACTTCCAGCCGCACCATCTGCACGTGGACGTGCCCGTTTTCGTCTATGGGGCGTCTCTCAATGTACGTATAAGCGATCTGTTCCACAAAATCCTCGCGCAACGCTTCCGGAAGGCGCTCCGTGTAGGGGAGGAAGACGGTGCGTACCCAGCCCTTTAGCGCTTCTTTCCCATCGTGCACCATGTCCTTCGGGATCAGCTCGACACGTTCTGGTGAGAGGCCAACGCGACTAATGAACCCGCGGTACTCTTCGACGCTGTAAAAGAACCAGGGGTAGGTGAATCCAACAAAATAACCTTTCCAACGTCTGTCAGTGGTAAGCTCGTTCGCGACGTCCGAGATTAATGCGGCATTGCCTTGCCCCCCGAACTGCAGCAGCGTGCATCCGGGCGGCTTAAGCACCCGTTTTATTCCGCCAAGCACGGCGATGTGGTCACTTATCCAGTGAAGGCTCGAAAACGACACAACTAGGTCAAACTCGTGATGGTACGGGAGGCGTGTTGCATCCCCCCAGCGAAATTGCAGATTCGGGAAAAACGCCGGAGGGAACCGGCGGTTGGCGAATTCGATCATCGTTTCAGAGCTGTCAATGCCAAGCACCAATCCATCTGGAATGTGCGCCGCGAGCTCGGCGGTCACCTTCCCATCGCCGCAGCCGATGTCAAGCACCCGTTCATCACCTGAAAGTTTCAGGGCTTGAATTGCGTCACGCGCCCACTGCTGCTGGGACGAAGAATGTCTCTCATAATCGGCAGCATCCCACTGATAACTCATGTTTTCAAATCTCCACTCAACGTTTATTTCTTTAGTTGTTTGCGTTCTGATTCCTCGTTTCAAGAATGATTGTAAGGGAAGCGCGAGCCCAGCAATCCTATTCGCCGCTCGGATTCCACTATAACCCTTGCGGCGCAGATACTCTTCTGAAGTGCTGGCCTATCTCGCTAAAAGCGACGAGCGCGTTGAACTTGTTGAGTCTAATTTTTTTAAGCGAGGCAGCCGTGGTCTCGATAAGCACGCCTTGGGCGGGTTAGGTCTCCAACACAACTCGATAGTGTGCGGCGTTGTTGCGCACGCGTTGCACGGCGCTGTTTATGTCTGCGCAGGAGAATACCTCTGTTTTTGCGGCGATGCTGTGACGTGCAGCAAACACGAGCATCTCTTGTATCACCGCTCTCCCGCCGGTTACGCTCCCGGCAATCGATTTTTGGCCGGAAACGAGAAGCGAAGCAGGTGCGCTGACGACCCCCGCTTCCGCTTCGGAGGACAGTCGACTGACGATCGTCAACTTGCCATTGGGCCGCAGCGCCTCCACGTAGGCGGTCCACGGGAGCGGCGCAGTTGCCGTCGATAGTATTAAATCGAGGGTCCGGGCAGCGTTTCGCATTTGCGACGGGTCGCGGCTCATTACAAAATGATCGGCGCCAAAGGCGGCTGCGTCGTCCTTTTTTTCAGGGTTCGTCGAGAATGCGGTCACTTCGCATCCCATAGCGTGGGCGAACTGTAGGGCCAAGTGTCCGAGTCCGCCGATGCCAACGATGCCGACGTGATGATGTGGCCGCACGCCGTAGCGCCGCATCGGCGCGTACACCGTAACGCCCGCGCACAGCAGCGGTGCTGCGCCGGCCGAATCGAGCGACTCAGGAATGGAGAAGGCAAAACGACTGTCAGTGCGAACGAAATCGGCGAATCCACCGTGCCGCCGGACGCACGTGAGCACCTTGCTCTGGCAGAGATTCTCGTAGCCGTTTAGACACCACTCACAGCGCAAGCAGCTGCCCGATTGCCACCCGACGCCGACTCGTTCACCAATGCTGAGCTGCTCAACGGCCGCTCCAGTGGCGACCACGGTGCCAACGATTTCGTGTCCTGGCACGAGGGGGTAATGCGAGATACCCCAGTCGTTATCAATGAGGTGAACGTCGCTGTGGCAGATGCCGCAATGGCTCACTTTGACATCGACGTCGTACGGGCCAAGTTTCTGAAGCTCATAGTCGAATGGCTCCAGCGCAGCCCCTGGCGCTTGTGCAGCAAATGCGTGAACTCGCATGGTTATCAGATCTGTATGCCGTCCCCCGCATTTCAGTGTTTGGTTACCGGAAGCGGCTGGTGCTTGTAGGCGGCCTTTCAGCGCGTCGGGCGTCGCTCAAGCCGTTCCTACTGCCCTAAAGTGTTATATATCACAAAGCATAGCTTCAGATATATTGTAAAAGGAGAGGCTGCCATCGTGCCAAGACGAATATGGAGAGAGTGGGCGCAAGATCAGTTTCTGGGCGTCGCGCAGTTTGGGCCCATGAGGATGGAGCGCGGCAGCATCAAGTTTTTCGTGCTCATGACGCTACGCGACCAACCGCTCCACGGGTATGGCATCATTAAGGCCATCGGGGACTTGAGCGGTCACGCCCCGAGCGCAGGCGTGATCTACCCGACCTTGCAGATGCTTGAGGATCAAGGTTGTGTCGCTATGAACGAGGAGGACAACAAGAAGGTCTACGTCTTAACCGATGTGGGGAGACGCTTCTTGGACGAACACCGCGACACTGTCAAGCTGCTGAGCACGCGCGCCGCTCAGCCACGATGGAGCTCACTTCCCGGGGTCGGTCGGCGCATCGGGGAAATTGCCCGCACGATCTTTTCCAACTACTCGTGCCTTGATGACGAGAAGATACTGCAGATCGAGCACATCCTTGATGTGGCAAGGAAACAGATCGGCGAAGTGATTTTTGCGAGAAAGCGTTAAGACGGCGCGGTTCTTCCTCTTAGCGAGAAATCCGACGGCTGCGTCGAGCGCGTCGCGATAGGGGTTTCCGCGAAAAGCAGCCAACCTCTTTGTCCACACGTCCGTTTTGCGAGGAGCGACGAGTTTGAAAGAGTCAAGTGACGCGCCAGCGCTCGAGACGGAAGCGGCGGTTTCCACATCAGCGATTATCCCTCCTCGGAAGTTTCTCAGGTCGCAGACGTTCAAAGCGCTGCACTACCGCAACTTTGCCCTCCTTTGGATCGGCATGATCCTGTCGAACGTGGGCACGTGGGTGCAGATTATTGCACAGTCCCTGCTCGTCTTGCAGCTCACACATAACTCGGGCCTCGCGTTGGGCCTGATCTCATTTGCCCAGGCGGCTCCGTTTCTGGTGTTTTCACTCGTGGGCGGAAGCACGGCCGACCGGGTTGACAAGCGGCGCCTTCTGCTTGTTACGCAAAGCCTACAGATCGTCTACGCATTTACGCTAGGCGTCCTTACGATCACCGGTGTGGTCCAGTTTTGGCAAATCGCCGTGCTCGCCGTCTTGGCGGGGGTCACGCTCAGCTTTGACCAACCGACTCGATTTGCGCTTATTCCGCGGATAGTGCCGCGGGAAGATCTCTCCAACGCGATAGCCCTGAATGCAATTGTGTTCAACGGCGCTGCTATCGTGGGACCGGCGTTGGGCGGTGCCCTCGTGGTGGTCATCGGCTATGCCGGCGACTTCTTCCTGAACGGATTGAGTTACGTCGCTGTCCTCATCGCCGTCCTGCTTATGAGGTTTCCGCAAATGGCGAGTGCAAGCACGAGCTCGCTGTTGCGCGACATACGCAGGGGTCTCGGCTACATTCTGCGCGAGCCACTCTTGGCACAGCTGCTTGCAAATTACGGTTCGCTGATGTTCTTCGCTGCGGTCTATACCGTCCTCCTCGCGCTCGTCGGCGTTGAGGTCCTCGGAACTACTCCCGGGGAACTTGGCGTACTGTACACGGCGATTGGGATCGGTACCGTTGTTGGCTCTCTTGGGGTCGCATCTCTCGGCGATTTCGCGCACAAAGGCCGGCTCCTGATGGTGTCGTCGCTTCTGATGTCATTTTCTGTGGTCATTTTTTCGCTCCTGCACCTCTATTGGGTCTCCTTCACGCTGCTGGTGGTCATAGGTGCGTCGCAAACCGTCGCGTCAGCCGTCTCAATCACGCTGCTACAGCTCAATGCCCCGAAGAACATGATCGGGCTCGTTATGAGCATAAACACGCTTATCGTCATGGGAATCAGGCCCCTTGGAGCGTTTCCGTTCGGGGCATTAGCTGACGTCATCGGGACATCCGCAGCACTTGCCGCAGGCGCCCTCATAGCGGCTGCGATTAGCATCTACCTATTTGCCACGAGTAGCAGGCTGCGCTCTGCATAACGGCGCATCTTCGTTGAAAACGCGAAGTAAAAAAGATCGATCGATATGAACGTCCTGACCACTAAAGCGTTTCACTGTCGCCATGAAGTGAAATTATACGTCGGCAACCCTTAAACGATGCCCAACGATCTCATTTTCGCGGGCATAATGCTTGGCGGAATCGTCGTCCTTTTCATTGTCAAGCTGCAGCATATATATTGGGAATAAAACGCTATTTTGGGGCGCTGAGGCAGGGACGGCGCCGCCAGGATAACGGTCGAAGAAGATTCACAAGTCAGCTGGATCGTGCCACATCTTTGACTTTGAGGCTGCTTACAAGCACGACAAAATCATAGCTTTTATAACGAATTAATCTGCTCACAGCAAGCATGGACCTATTGACCATCCTCGCCGGGATAATCCTCATTGTCATATTTCTAAGCCTTCTGGTCGCACTACTGCGCGTCGGCTTGAGATTACTGCTATACCTAATCCCCAACGCAATAATTGGCTTGATTATTCTTGTTGGTGCGAATGTGGTAGGCATAAGCGTGCCGATAGACTGGATCACCGTGGGATTTAGTGCATTAGCCGGAATTCCGGGAGCCGTCCTAATGATCCTGCTTTACTTGCTCGGATTCGCACTATAGGGCTATAACGACTCGTGTTCGATGCGGCCCATCGAAGAGTTTTCTTAGGCTGCTCGAATTGAGGGTCCGAATCATACCAGGGTATGAGAAAGTCATACTCACGCACACCACCGGTCAGCCCGGTTTTTCCACTCAATAGTTGCAGCTATTTCCGGTGCAATTTGTATTCGACCGCACACTCGAGTAATCTATCTGTACGCGCTGATGACGAAAATAACAGATTCCACTGGCTGCTCATTTGGCCGATGGTGAGCACACCGCTTCTTGATTAGGCCGAGCCCGCAGAGCGCTTCTTTTCATGACGATCACGGTACTACCTCAAAAATACAGTCGCAGCAAAGCTAGAAACTACTTAAAGAGGCGCATGAGCGTGCGACAAATATCGGTTCCAATGGAACATCGGCGAGCTGCAAACGGCCCAGCAGATATGCGCATAGCATTGGCTGTTGCCAAAAAGAAGAATCTTGGCCCGATAAAATACCTTCATTTCGAGTCCAGATTTTCAAAAAAAGCGCAAAATATGAGCGAAAACGTTAAATAAGATCGTGTAGAGCTTAATTGTGCCGTGATTAATAGGAGCCGGGCCCGTGATCTGGCCTGCCTCGAAAACCGTCTTCTCTTACGGCTACCGGGCCCGTGCTCCATTCTTGGTTTTTTTCTGTCGTTTCTTAGACTCTTTTCCGGTGCAAGTAGCACGACGACTGGCTTCAGGTCCTTGCGGCGTTAAGGGCAGATCGCCCTAAATTCGCCGTTTCTGTTTGCTTTTTTGACGCTGGCCACGTGAGGCGCAGTTGCCGTGGCACTCTTCATTGTACGTAAGATCGCACTTAAGCACTGCCTCTTCAGACTTCGCGCACGACAGATATTGAAGCTTGTTCGAATCTCTTTCTTTGATTTCGGCGAAAAAAAGCCATTATGGCGACAAAAAAAGCACCGCAAATCTAAATCAATAAATAGCGTTACTTGTTAACGCGTAACGATAGACAAAAGGGAGGTGACAATATGGGAGAATTAAAAACCATCACAAAGGTTCCGGTTGGGGCGGTCGCCTTTATGGGTGCCGTAATTTATGCCATTTTGGGGCTCATCAGTGGTATCATTTCAGCTATTGGCATTGCAATTGGCGTCTCGGCAATACAAAACGCCCTTCCTTCAACAACGATGCTCGGCTCAGGAGCAGGCCTCGAGGCTTCCGCTATCATCGGTGGCTTGGTTTTCGGCTTCATTGGCGGCTATATTATTGTGGCAATTGTAGCACTGATTTACAATTGGTTGGCGCCTAGAATTGGCGGCGTTAAGCTTGAACTTGAGTAACGGCAAGACATATATTCAATCGCCTAAATCGCAGAGTTCTAACGGTAAAACGCAAGCACAAAGCGTTGGTCGTTACTTCTTTTGTTTTTTATAAAACTAGCATTCTTGCCGCGCTTAGGGGTGACGCCCAAGCGCTGAATGCAGGGCAAGACGAAAGCGTATCAATGTCCGATGGTTAAGAGTCCTTAAGACAGAGCACAGTGAATCCTCTGTTAGCTGAGCTAAGCGACGCACGAACTGGAGCACTGGTATGAAAGACAAGACAAAGTTCGACAATGCGGCAAGCACCCTGTTTGCCCCACAACTCGTCGGCCTGGTGACGACCGTTGATCGTGCCAATCGACCAAACGTGGCGACCTTCGCTTGGATAATGAGCACCTCGCACGATCCGGAGCTCGTAGCAGTGAGCGTTTCAAGACAACGCTACACCTATGAATGTTTAACAGATGAATTCGTCATTAATTTGCCGACGAAGGAGTTGCTGGAACAGGTGTGAGCCGTCGGGACCCGGTCAGGAAGGAACGTGGATAAGTTTCAGGCTACGGGGTTGACGCCGATACCCGCGGACGTGGTGAAGCCCCCCCGGATTGCCGAGTGCCCGACCCACATAGAATGCCGCATCATCGACACGCTAGACACGGGAGACCACACTATCTTTGTCGGGGAAGTCGTGGCAAAATCAGGCGACCCCGATGCAATGAAGGACGGGGCCCTCAACGAGCGCATTGAGCCCTTGTTCCATCTTGGGGGCAAGAAATTCCTCTGCGGTCGCGAACGAATAGACGTCGACAGGCATCGCAGGGGCAAAGGCAGCGTTTGAAATCCCGGCAATCCAGTTTGTGCGGAGGAATTTGGGCGTTGGTCGTTGGAGCGGAGGCTGGGCATCTCGTGTTTATGGCGGCAACACGCGTTCCCAACGATTACGTGATCAAAAAACTGTCATTTCAAGTTCAAAATCAGAAAAAGGTTTCAAAATCACGGTAAAGGTTCTTTATGCCATGAACGGTTCGATGATGGAGCTTAAGGCCCGCCGCTTGCCCTACCTCGAATCGTCTCTTATTACGCGCGGCGGACCCCGCTCCGTGCTGGCCGCAACAGCTTTGCGGTTGCGATAATTTTCTATTTACGGTGTAGGCGAGACCGCTTTAAGCCCCTTACGGTTTTGTCTTAGGGTGCGGCGCATATTCGGCTGTTTTCTTAAGTTGGGCGTTGAAGCCGTCGCCTCCGAGCTGTGGCCCAAACGCGGTGTCACGCGTTTTGCCGAAGATACAGACCGCCGTAGAGTTCGCACCCCTTTCGAAGGTCGAGTGAAGCTGCCAGCCCCCACATGCAGCACTAGTGGCGTGCGCTATGGCATCCATTTACGCGTCCGCGTAATCGATGTCCGGAAAAGCGTCCTCAAATTCGAGCCTCCTGTCCGTGAGCGTGTTCCACACGATCACCGCCTCTTCTGGGGTTAGCGGCGTCAGTTCCGGGTCGTGCTCTTCGTCGTCGCCAAAGAACGGCACTGTTTTTTCGTATTTGAAATAGCGCCCACTCAGAGTCCGGAACAGGTCGACGTTCGTGATCCCGGTTTTCAGCGCTTCAATACAGAACTGGTGTTCGTTTCGCGCAAGAAGGATAGCGGTGTCGGTGTCGTACACCACGCCGCCAAATGCTTGTTTCATAGACACACACCATTTGGATGGACTCAGAGTTAAGCTTTGTATATGCGCGCGGAAAGTAAAACGGGGTCACGCGAAAAAAGCGATGGCTGCGTGAAAACGACCAACGAGCCGAACTGCAACAAGCGCAGAGCGTCGCCGACGCGGTCAACAGCGTGCTTCGGCCGCGACACAGCAGCGTCAACTAAATGGTGCTCCAAACCGGGCGATAATTATGCCCCTCCTGGGTGCTAGGCGCTGTTGTTGCTGACGCGCTCACCCTGGAATTAGCATGAATCCAGCGTTTCAGCATGATGTGCGATCAAGTACCCCCGACCTTTTCAACTGTCTTTTGCGCTTGCACGGGGTGGTTTATGCACAACGGGTTTAAAAGAGCCATATCGTACGCTTCTTTTCTCGATTACGTGGCCTTAAAACTCCGCTAGATCGTGCCACTTGTCCGATCGTCCCGGGTTTCAACGAACCGCGTGGTACGCTTTTTTTGCACGTGAGATCGTCTTAGATCGCTGCTACGTACGACCTTTTGCCTGCTCGTCCTGCAAGCGTGGCTGAACAAAGGTTCCACGTGGTAGAGATCCAGAATGAGGCGGATCCCACCACGCGAGGGATTAGCCAATTCTACGAATGGAGGGAGGCCGTTGCCACCGCAGCCTGTTGAAAGCAATATCCCTGATCCAATTCAAAAGGGAGGATACCCGACTCGGACACCTCTTCATCGTCGATAGCAGAAAATCAACTTCGCCAAAGCTGCGATCCCAGGCTCCCCTTTCCCCGCAGCAGACGTCGGCTGCGTTCTCGATCTGTTAAAAAACGGATCGCGAAAATCGTTTGCTTCTTATGCTCAAAAAAGGGAATGTTTGACACGGGCGGCTTGACGGCCCGTTTAGCACGCTGTTCATTCCGTATGCTCTTCGGCCTCGAGCATTTCCATCAAAGGCTTCTTCAGAATGAGGACGCGCCTTCCGACTCGTACTGCCGGCAAATCGCCGGACTGCACCATCCGATATGCGGTCGTTCGGCTAATGCCTATAAGGCGTGCGGCGTGCTCAAC